>FQKF010137845.1_pt1 | contig 17732 bp, 14 predicted proteins | sample 1504521 | NCBI WGS metagenome assembly FQKF01 (sample SAMEA4475357, study PRJEB15587) | soil metagenome | biome: Soil; feature: Field | place: India | collected 2015-03-11 | depth 0 m
GAAGTAACTGCTCGTCAACTTGGTATAGACCCTGTACTAACTGTGGCAACAAATTCCTCTGGTGGAGTTTTTGGAAAAATGATATCCCCCCAGTCCATTGCAGTTGCAACTGCAGCCACAGGTTATGTAGGACATGAAGGTGATATATTCAGATTTACACTGAAACATTCCATAATCCTTACCTTTATAATGGGTGTGCTTGCAATGTTACAAGCTTATGTATTTACATGGATGATTCCTCAATGGGAACAGGTAGTGCAAGCAGCAGTACAGGCAGCTAAACCAGCTGCACAGGCTGCAGCAAGCTCTGAAGGGTTAAACTATCTTGTAGCAACTTTTGCTATTTCCGTAATTATCGTTGTACTTTCCAGAGTAGTTGGCAAGGGAGTTGTAAAATGATAGATAAAGAGTTCATAGATAGGTGTAAGAATATTTTCGGTCCTGAGAATGTTCTTACTGATAAGGCTGAATTAATAGCCTATAGTTATGACGCCACCCCCGGGATTCCCCGTGAAATTCCCGGGGTGGTGGTTTTTCCTGAAAATACAAAACAGATTCAGGAATTAATATCTTTTGCAAGGCAAAAGAAAACACCCCTTTATCCAAGAGGTGCTGGTACATGTCTCAGCGGTGGTCCTGTTCCTTTAAGCAAAGGAGTAGTTATATCCTTCCAAAAAATGAATAAAATTGTCGAAATTGACCCTGATAACCTTACAGCAACAGTCCAGCCAGGAGTAATTATTGCTGACTTAAATGCATCAGTTGCTAAATACGGATTAATCTATCCACCTGATCCCGGTTCTATGGCAACAGCAACAGTTGGCGGTTCGGTTGCTGAAAATTCAGGGGGACTTCGCGGTTTAAAGTATGGAGTTACAAAACATTATATCATGGGAATGGAAGTAGTAATGCCTACAGGTGAAGTATTCAGATTTGGCGGAAAAACAGTTAAAAATGTCACTGCCTATGATTTCACCCATCTTTTTGTTGGTTCAGAGGGGACACTCGGAATAATAACAGAGATAATCTGCAAGCTAATTCCTGCTCCTAAATATCGCAAAGCAATGATTGCCTTCTTTGATAAACTTGAAGATGCAGGCAAAACTGTAACAGATATTGTACGTAATCACGTTATCCCTGCAACCCTTGAAATAATGGATAAAGTAACTATTCAGACTGTAGAAAATTATGCAAAAGTAGGCTTACCCACTAATGTAGAAGCTCTTTTACTAATAGAAGTTGATGGAATGGGACAGGACTCTGTCCTTTGGGAATCGGAAAAATGCGTTGAAATCATTAACCAAAACAATGGTAAATACAAAATTGCAGAAACCGATGCTGAAAGAGACTCCCTCTGGGCTGCCCGTAGAGCAGCTCTTCCAGCGCTTGCTCAGGTAAAACCTTCAACAGTGCTTGAAGATGCCACAGTGCCGAGGACCAAGCTTGTTGATATGCTTGTTGCTATTCAAAGTATTGCTAAGAAATACAACTTAATGATCGGTACCTTTGGACATGCAGGTGACGGTAATCTCCATCCCACACTGCTTGTTGATCCCACAAATAAAGATGAAATGGAGAGACTCCACAAAGCGGTAGATGAAATTTTCGAGGTTGCTCTTTCCTTAGGTGGAACTCTCTCTGGTGAACATGGTATAGGAATAGCAAAGCTTAAATATCTAAAAAATGAAATCGGTCGCTCTGGAGTTGAAACAATGAGAAGAATAAAGCAAGCCTTTGACCCCGACAATATCCTTAATCCCGGGAAACTTGTTCCTATGGAGGCTTAAAGTGACAACAGCAGCAGCCAAAACTATTTTTGATGATATAGAGACATTGAAAAAAGAGTTAATAAGATGCATGAAATGCGGAAATTGTATGTCCGTATGTCCAATTTATAATGTAGAAAAAAAAGAATCCTCAGTAGCAAGGGGTAAAATCGCACTTGGCGAAGCAGTTTTGAACGATGACATAAAAATTGATGATGAAACCCTCATAAATCTTATCTTTAACTGCCTTGTTTGCAAATCCTGCATGATGGCATGTCCTTCAGGCGTTCGTTTTGACAGAATAATACTTGGACTAAGATCAGCAATCGCTAAAAAAAAGGGTATTCCTTTTGTAAAAAAAGCTCTCTTTGGACTTCTAAAAAATCCTGAACTTTTCGACAAAGGAATGAAAGCCTTTGCAGCCATGCAGGGATTTTTTCTTAAACCAGAAGGTGAAAAGAAAAGAACACCAAAAGGATTTCTCAAGGGAATAAATCCAAGGCTTGATGAACAATTTATTCTGCCAGAGCTTACTCGGGAAAGTTTTAGAGATAGGGTAAAGGAAACTGTAGAAGCTAAATCTTCTCAAGCTACTGTTATATTTTTTACAGGTTGTTCTGTTAACTATCTCTATCCAGAGGTTGGCGATGATTTAATATATGTGCTTCAACGAAACAATGTTACTACGATAATTCCTAAGAGACAAAACTGCTGTGGAATGCCTGTAATGGTGCATGGCGATATTGAAACAGCAAGGGAACTTGCAATAAAAAATCTTGATGCCTTTGAAAAAACAAATGCTCAGTACATTGTCACAGTATGCGGTTCCTGTGGAAGCGCTTTAAAACACGAATATCCTTTAATTTTTGAGGACACTGAGTATGAGGAAAAAGCAAAAAAATGGGCTGAGAGAGTTTATGATATATCCACATTTCTTTTAAAGGTCATTAAATTTGAACCACCAAAAGGAAAAGTTACGCTAAAAGTTACTTATCACGATTCCTGCCATCTTAAAAAGTCTATGAAGGTCTTTAATGAACCAAGACAGCTTCTTAAAATGATTCCTGGAATTACCCTCTTGGAGATGAAAAAACCCGACGCCTGCTGTGGCAGTGGTGGAAGTTATCATCTTACCCATGCAGATACAGCTCTTAAAATAACAAAAGCAAAGGCAGAGGATATAAAATCAACGGGAGCAGATGCTGTATGTACTGGCTGCCCTGCTTGCATGATGGAGCTTTTTGAGGGACTTCATAGAATTGGTGAAAGTTGCAATGTTACTCACACAGTAAGTTTGCTTGCTAATTCCTATAGAGCAGAAAATTAGCCTTATCAGCTTATTGAATTTAAAAAAGTGGGAGGATTATCAATGTTTGAGCTTTTTAAAGAAAAAGCAGAAAAAATAAATTCGGAAGTTTATCATTTCAACAGTAAGTCAGAAGCATTAAATTTTATCAAAGATTTCATAATAAAAAACAGTTCAAACAAGAAATCGAAGGAAGTAGTATGGTGTGATTCTAATTTTCTTGAAGGTGTTGATAGGGATTCACTTCTCAAAGAATTACCCCAAATTGAATTTAACATAGATTTGAATTCTGCTTCTTCAGCAAAAATTGGAATTAATCAAGTCGATTACGGCATTGCTGAAACAGGTAGTCTTGTAGAAATTTCTGATAGGATTTCAAAAAGACTATGTTCCACCTTATCAGAGATTCATATAGCCATTTTACCTGTTAACAAAATAGAACCAAACATAGAAGAGGTTATGAAAAAAATTGATATCAAAAATATTCCTTATATGACAGTAATAAGCGGCCCGAGTAGAACCGCTGACATAGAAAGGGTTTTAACCATAGGGGTTCACGGACCTGAAAGGGTTATTATTGTCTGCGTAGATAATTTTTAGGAGGAAATGAAATGATTAAAGAGGATATAAAAAAAGCACTTCAGAATACAAACCTTTCTGATGCACTAACGCGTTTTTCAGAAGCCTATGCAGTAAGCAGACTTAAGGCTTACGAAGGGCTTAATTTTGAAGAGATAAGAGATAAGATAGCCTCTGTTAAAGCTTATGTGGCAGAGCACCTTGATGATGTAATAAAAACTTTTATTAAATCAGCTCAAGCTAACGGAATAAAGGTCTTCTATACAAAAAATCCCGATGAAGTAAGAAAATATATCATAGATCTTGCTAAGAAAAACAATGTAAAGAGTATAGTAAAATCAAAATCAATGGCAACAGAAGAAATTCATCTAAATAAATATCTCAAAGAGGAAGGAATTGAGGTAAACGAAACAGACCTCGGAGAGTGGATAATTCAGCTTGCAGGACAAAGACCTTCTCATATGGTCCTTCCGGCAATTCACCTTACAAGATATGATGTCTCCGATGTTTTCACAAAAAAAGTAGAACCTATAGAACCTGATATTGCCCAAATGGTTAAATTTGCCCGTAAACACCTAAGGAGAAAATTCCTTGCTGCTGATATGGGAATAACAGGAGCAAACATAGCGATTGCTGAAACAGGAACACTTGTACTTTTTACCAATGAAGGAAATGCTCGTCTTACAATGGCTTTACCAAAAATTCATGTAGCTGTTGTGGGAGTAGAAAAACTTGTAGCTAAATTGGAAGATATTTTCCCAATAATTAGAGCTCTACCAAGGAGTGCTACAGCTCAATTAATCACGAGTTATATATCCTTTGTTAATAGACCCTATATTCATATTGATGGTTCACAGAAAGAATTTCACATTATACTTCTTGACAATAACCGTAGCACCATTGCTCGAGACCCAGTATTCAAACAGACAATTCAATGTATTCGCTGTGCTTCTTGCCTCAATGTCTGTCCTGTTTTCAGATTAATTGGTGGACATGTATTTGGAAAAGTTTACACAGGTGGCATAGGTACAATTCTTACTGCCTGGACAGAAGGACTTAAAGCTTCAAAGGATATTCAAGGATTATGTATACAGTGTGGTAACTGTGTAAAGGTGTGCCCTGGTAGGATCGATATTCCCGAACTTATATTGGAGATAAGGAAAAGACTTGCTAAAGAGGAAGGATTAAACTTTACAACTAAAGCAATTTACTCAGTAGTTAACAATAGAAAACTTTTTCATTCTCTTTTAAGAACCGCTTCTAAAATTCAGAAACCCTTCGAAAAAAACGGATTTATCAGACATCTACCCTTTTTCCTTTCAGAATTGACAGAAAAAAGAAGTTTACCAGCTATTGCTGATATTCCCTTCAGGGATAGATTTAAGAAAATAGAACAACCAAAATCCGATAAAAAAGTTATTTTTTTTGCAGGTTGTTTAATCGACTTTGCCTATCCTGAAATCGGAGAAGCTCTTATAAAACTTCTCAATGCAGCAGGTATTGAAGTTCTGTTCCCTGAAGAACAAACCTGTTGCGGTGCACCTGCACGATATTCAGGAGTGATGGAAGTTGCAGCGAATAACTCTAAGCAAAACATTGAAGCTCTCTTAAGTAAAGAAGCCGATTACATAATTTCTGCATGTCCTACCTGCACTGTAGCACTTAAAAAACAGTTTATCAAAGACCTTAAGGAGCAGAATTATAGTATAGAAATAATTAATAAGGCAGAAAAAATTTCTGAAAAAGTAAAAGACGCCTCTGAACTGATAAACGGACTTATTAAAGAGGGAAAAATAAAATTTAAAGCTGCTCCAGAATTAACTTACACCTATCACGACCCTTGTCACTTAATAAGAACTCTTGGAATTTATAAAGAACCAAGAGAAAGTTTAACAACTTCTGGAATGAAACTCATTGAAATGTTTGAATCTGATACATGCTGTGGAATGGGTGGCTCTTATTCATTGAAATTTCCAGAAATTTCAGCAACAATTTTAAGGAGAAAGCTTGAAAATATCAAAAAAACAGAAACCAACCTCCTATGCACCGACTGTCCTGGCTGCGTAATGCAAATTAGAGGTGGAGTTGACAAAGAGGGAATCTCAATTCAGGTAAAACATTCATTAGAAGTCCTTGCAGATAGAATAAAGGAAGATTAAAGATGCTTAAAGATTTCAATTTCAAAAAAATTATTCAAGGAAGATTATTCAAAGGTGATGAAATAATCTCAGAAATCACAAAAATATTGAAAGAAAAATCGATAAATTCAGGACTTATAAGTGGTATAGGAGCAGTAACCAAAGCAAAAATCGGTTACTATGATCAGAAAACAAGACAATATATGTCAAAAGAATTTTGTGAACCGATGGAAATTTTATCCCTTAATGGAAATGTTTCCCTTAAAGATGGTGAGCCCTTTGCCCATTTACACATAATACTCTCAAAGGAAGATTATACGACCATAGGAGGGCATCTCTTCGAAGCAGTTGTTTTCGCTTTTGAATTTGAGATTATTGAACTCCATGGAATAGCTTATGAAAGAGGATATGATGAAGATACAGGTTTGTTCTTATGGAAAAGCTAAACTAATAGTTCTTCAAGAGTGACTTTTACACACTCTGCTAAGGAGTCAAGATTATAGCCACCCTCAAGGACAAATACTTTAGGAGCATAGGAGGAGTTAAGAATGCTTCTTACAATACTTCTTACTCCTTCTGTAGTTACATTTATATAGCTCATCGGATCATCCTGATGCATATCATAACCTGCTGAAACAAGTATGAGTTCTGGCTTATTTTCTCTTATTTTTTGTGGCAAAATATCCTGAAAAACAGTTAAATATTCTCTCGTACCAGAGCCTGCTCTAAGCTGAATATTGTAGGTACAACCTTTTCCCGCTCCTCTACCGATTTCAAGCTCTCTTCCTGTTCCAGGATAGAAAGGAAATTGATGAGAACTAAAATAAAAAACCGAGCAGTCATCCTCAAAAATGTGCTGAGTACCATTCCCATGATGAACATCAAAGTCTATTATAAAGATTTTCTTGTATCCTAACTTTTTTGCATAAGCTGCCCCAACTGATACATTATTGAAGATACAAAACCCCATTGCCGTATCAATCTCAGCATGATGACCTGGGGGACGCACTGCACAGAAGGCTCTATCAAATTCTTTTCTATGTACGCCATCAATAGCATCCAAAACAGCACCAACTGCATAAAGAGCAACTTCATAGGTATGCTCACAAAGATAGGTATCGGGATCTAAATATCCTGGTGGTGAATTCTTTATTTTCTCTATATAATGAGGTTCATGAACAAGTAACAATTCATCGATAGTAGCCTTTCTTGGTTTTATATGGAGAAGTCTATCCCATAATCCCTCTTTTTTTAACTGATCTATGATTGTTAAAAGTCGTTCCTTACACTCAGGGTGACCTTGGGGGGTATCATGTTTTAAAAAAATATCATCATATATGAAAGCAACTTTCCTATCCATAGAAAATGATATCTTAATGGATACTATTAAAGTCAAGTTATAGAGAGATTTTTATTTACCTCTGATGGGAATTTTTATTATAAAGATGCTACCTTTGCCCTCTTCACTTTCAATAGATATAAAGCCTCTGTAATATTGAACAATTGTTAAAGCAACGGTCAGTCCAAGGCCTGGTCCGTAAACTTTTGAGGTGAAGAAAGGATCGAATATTTTTTTTATCAATTCTTTAGGAATTCCCTTACCAGTGTCGGAAATTTTTATTAATAAATTATTTTCCGCTTTTTCAACAGAAATCTTTAATATTCTTTTTTCCGATTTTTCCATAGATTCAATGGCATTTTTTATAATGTTCCGTAAAACTATTTTTAAATGTTCTTTATCTATGTAAATATGGGGTGATTCTTTAAAATCTGTTTCAACTTCTATTGCTTTATCCTCTATCTCTTTCTCAAATTCCTCTAAAACTTCCTCTACTACCTTAGGGGGATCAACATTTTCAAGAAATCCGATAGCAATCATTTTAAGATTCAATATTTCTCTTAAAAGTCGTTCTAATCTCTCTGCTTCCTGAAGTATGGTCATTAGATAGGGTTTATTGGGATCTCCAGAAGGTAAACTATCATAGACTTTTTTAGCAAACCCAGCTATACTTACTATGGGATTTCTTATTTCATGGCTAAGACTATCAATAAGCTTTCTAATTGACTCAGTTTTCTCTTCTTCAATAACTCTTTCTGCAGTTTCTTTCCTTGTAAGAAGGGAACGAATCCTTGCAGAAAGTTCTCTATAATCAAAAGGTTTAGGAACATAATCATCAGCGCCTATATCAAGTCCTTTAACTTTACTTTCCACATCAGATTTTGCTGTGAGCATTAAAATAGGAATAAACGTGGTTCTTTCATCTGTTTTTAACCTCTTGCATACCTCATAACCATCCATTTTTGGCATCATTACGTCCAGAATAATAATGTCTGGCTTGGATTCATAAACTTTATTTAAAGCTTCTTCCCCATCGTAAGCTTCGACAGTATTATATCCCTCAGCTTTAAGTCTTTTTCTTAGGAGTTCTACTGTATCAATGTTATCATCTACAATTAAAATTGTCTGTTTAAAATCGTTCATTTATCTTTGAAGTATATTTTTATTTGTTCTGGAAATTCTCGAACATTAATAGGTTTTGATATGTAACCATCACAACCTGCCTGAATTGCCTTTTCCTGATCCCCTCTCATAGCATGAGCAGTAAAGGCTATGATAGGCGTGTCTTTAAAATCTGGTCTTTCTTTAAGTCTTCTCGTAGCCTCATATCCGTCAATTTTAGGAATTGATATGTCCATAAGTATAAGATCTGGTCTATAAGCAATTGCCTTAACGATTGCATCCTCTCCATCAACTGCCTCTATTATTTCATATCCCTGTTTTTTTAAAATTTTTCTTACAAGCTCTCTTGAATCCTCATTGTCATCAACTACAAGAATGGTCTTCATCTTATCCTCCTATTTTCTTTAAACTGCTTTTGAGTTCCTCTATCAGTTCTTCCTCAGAGAAGAGAGCTTTGTTTATTATATCCTTTATTCGACCATCAAGTTCTTCTTTTTCTTTTTCGCTTAATTGTTTATTTGTTAGTGCAATTATTGGAACATCCTTTAGTTCTGGGGAACTTTTTATAAAATCAATAAAATCAAAGGCACTACTAAGTGGGTCAGTTATATTAACAATGAGAAGGTCTGGTTTTTGAGATTTTACCAGGTTAATGGCTTCTTTGCTATTTAGGGTTGCATAAACTTCATAACCGCTCTCTCTTAGTATTCCTGAGAGGTCTCTGTTGGTTTTTTCATCTCTTTCAAGCAATAAAACTTTTTTAATAGCCCTAAAGGCTTCTAAGTTTTTTATTTTTCTCAAAAGTGAATTACCATCAAGAGGCTTTACAAAATAATCAGCTGCGCCTAAGCTGAAAGCAAGAGTTTTATTGTCTATAATTGATACTATAATTACTGGTATATCCCTTGTCTCCTCATCATCTTTTAGCTCTTTCAATACCTGCCAACCATCCTTTTTAGGCATCATTATATCAAGAGTTATGGCAACAGGTTTTATTTCTTTCGCCTTTTTTACTGCCTCTTCGCTGCTGAGAATTCCAACTACCTTATAATCTTTTTCCAAGTATTTTCTAATCAAATCTATTGCATCGGGATTATCATCAATAGCTAATACAACTTTCTCTTTATCTGAAGGTTTTGCTATAACCGATAACGTAGGTTCTTTGTGTAAGACAAGATCTCTCACTACTTCACATATCTTACAAGCATCAGCTTTCTCAGGATAAGAACCAATTCGCATGCCCTTGCAGTGTGTGCCTAAAACAAGCCAACATCTTTTCTCAGGAGAACCGTACTCTGGACAATTCACATGTCCACACTGGGTGTAATCCCAACATCTTACCATTTTACCCTCATAGGAAGGATCTTGTAGAAAAATTTCCTTTGGAACTTCAAAATATTGAGATAGTTCCTCCGCCATTTTTTCCTCTGTCACAGGAATAGGTTGATCAAAAACTTCCTTTTTAGAGGGTAAAAGAACATAAAATGTACTACCTTTACCCACTTCGCTTTCAGCCCAAACCATACCTTTGTGTAGAGCTACGAGACCTCTTACGATGCTTAATCCAAGCCCTGTTCCTTCATACTGTCTTGTTGTAGATACATCAGCCTGAGCAAATTTATCGAAAATTTTATCAAGGTCTTCTCTTTTGATTCCAATACCTGTATCGGCAATAGAAATTTCTATAAACTGAGGATTTCCTTCCTTGTCCACACCTCTCTCTGAAACTCTCGACCTAATAGTTATTCCGCCTTCTTGGGTAAACTTTACGGCGTTAGAAATAAGATTTATTAAAATCTGCTTTGTTTTATCTTCATCTACATAGAGTTTTTCTGCTCCTGGTTCAATATTCAATGAAAAAGTTAACCCCTTCTTCGCAATTAGTGGTTCAAAGGTGACCATTATTCCATCAATTAGTTCTTTTAGGAAGACCTCCTTAGGTCTTAATTCAATTTTACCTGACTCAATTTTTGAAATATCAAGAACATCATTAATTAACTGAAGGAGATGTTTGGCATTTGCTGAAACCTTTCTAAGGGACGTCTTTTGATCTTCATTAAGGGGGCCGTCAACTTCATCAAGGAGTAAATCCGTATAACCAATTATGGCATTCATTGGGGTTCTTAGTTCATGGGACATGTTGGCGATAAAGGCAGATTTCAGGGTATCAAGTTCTTTAAGTTGCTTGTTTGCTTTCTGAAGCAAAGCTACAAGTTCTTCTCTTTCCTCAAGAAGCTTTGCCCTACGAGTAAGTTCTTTCTCAAGTTCCATTTTTGACTTAGCAACTTCATTAACCATGTAGTTAAAAGTTTCAGTTAGAGTGCCTATTTCATCAGAAGGATACTTTGTTATTGTTATCATCTCGCCCTTTGCAAATTTATGGGTGGCATCAACAAGATTGTTTAGAGGTTTTCTTATAAATCTACTTACTACAAAATTGGTTATTAATATTGCGAGCAAAGAAGCAAAATATGTTAATGCAAGAGACCTATTTCTCTGAGCTATAACTGTTTTGTAAACATCTTCCGCATCCGTTTTCATCACTAAGGCACCAAGAATTTTTCTTGATGAACCATGACAGTGATAACATTCTGGTGCATTATGAATAGGGAGAATGGAGATTAGATTCCGTTTTCCCTCTATTTGAATTAGAGAAGAATATCTTGATTTTCCATCATTACTTAAACTTTTAATCATATTATCCTTAAAAGTTTCATTTGGAATTAAATTATTGATTGATGCATTTAAAGCTTTCTTATCAGTTGAAAAGGAAATTATGCCATTAAAATCTGTGAGAAATACGCTAATTTTTTTATACTTTTGCCCAATTTCTTCTAAATCCCTGTGAATTGCTTCACTATCTCCCACAGTTAAAGGATGTTTCATGGTAGCATAAATTGTGTCCAAAACTTCATTATTACCATCTTCTACCAAACGCATTCTGTCACCTACTCCAAAATAAATCCTGAAGGTCATCTCAATGATCATAACGAGAATTATAATACCAACAAAAGTGAGCATCAGTTTATTACCAATTTTCTGTGTAATAAACTTAAACATTAATGGGCTCCTCCATATAAAAGTGGCTTAAATCTGAATGCCCTTATTCTTTCTTCTGTATGGCAGGGTTCACATATTTGAAGAGTAAATTTTCTCTTTATGTAGATTGGATTTTTAGTATCCACATGTTTTTTCCCAGGGCCATGGCATACCTCACAGCCAGTATTTTTTAAATCAGGGGTTTTTTCTGCAGAGATAAATCCACCTTTTTTACCATATCCTGTTGTATGACATTGATAGCATGTTGTTAGTTCCTCAGGAGTTATTTTATTTTTCATCTTTTCCACCGCTTCAAAGGAACGAGACATTCTTGAGTATTTAATGAAATTTTCATACTGTTTTTGATGGCAATTCTTACATTTTTCTGTGCCTACATAATCAGAAAAAGCTACGGTAGGTAGAAAGAAAAATATTAAAAAGGATAAAAATAATCTCATATTTAAAGATTATCAGAAAACGCTACATTTGTAAACTTTTTTTGGATAAAATTTTTATTTACAGCTATAAAAAATTTTTTAATTTTGTCTGATCATTATTCTTTCAATCTTTGTGGCAAGACCAGTTGATAGATTAACATCTAAAGAAACAGCAGAGAGTATGGAGGAAATTGAAGGTACTTCAAATTTTTTTGGCATTTGTGTAAGAAACTTCTCTATTACCTCTTCTTCTCTAAATCCAATTACTGAATTATCGGGTCCTGTCATGCCCACATCTGTTATGTAGGCAGTACCCTTTGGTAAGATCCTTTCATCAGCAGTTTGTACATGAGTATGAGTGCCCACAATAGCACTTACCTTTCCATCTAAGTAAAAGGCAAAGGCAATTTTTTCTGAAGTAGCTTCAGCATGGAAATCAATAAAAATGATGTTTGTTTCCTTTTTAATCCTTTCAACCTCTCTTTTAGTGATCCTAAAAGGGCAGTCAAGAATGTTCATAAAAATTCTTCCCGAAACATTTATAACAGCTACTAAATTATTTCTTTTTGTTCTCAAGACTATACTTCCAGTTCCAGGGACTCCTTCTGGATAATTTATTGGTCTTAGAATTCTTGGTTCTTTAGCAATATAGGGAACTGCTTCTTTTTTATCCCACACATGATTCCCTGTTGTAATAACATCTATTCCATAGGAAAAAAGTTCCTCTGCTACTTTCTCTGTAATACCGAAGCCTCCAGCTGAATTTTCTCCGTTTGCTATTACTAATTCTGAATTGTATTTGTCAATTAGTTTTGGAAGAAGGGTTTTAACTATATTTCTTCCAGACTTACCAACTATATCGCCAATAAAGAGAATGTTTATACTGTCATTATTTGGCATATTCAATAAATCTGGATTCTCTTATAACTGTCACCTTTATTTGACCGGGGTAACTTAATTCTTTTTCTATTCTTTTGCTTAATTCTCTTGCAATAAGAGCGCACTCTTCATCAGTCAAAATATCTGGTCTTACAATAAGTCTAACTTCTCTTCCAGCTTGAATAGCATAGCAATTCTGAACCCCTTGAAAGGACATAGCAAGTTCTTCAAGTTTAGTAAGTCTTTTGATGTAACTCTCTATTGTCTCTCTTCTTACTCCAGGACGAGCTGCTGAAAGAGCATCTGCTGCTGCTACAAGCGCAGACTCTACGCAACTAAATTCTACATCTTCATGGTGGGACAATATAGCATTAATGACCTCTTCACCCTCTCCATACTTTCTTGCGAGCATAGCACCAATTTCCTGATGAGAACCTTCCATTTCATGATCTACAGCCTTTCCAATATCATGAAGAAGACCTGCTCTTTTTGCTAAGATGGGATTTACACCGATCTCTCCTGCCATTATTCCACTGAGCCAGGCAACTTCTTTAGAATGCTGCAACACATTCTGACCATAAGAAGTTCTATATTTAAGTCTTCCTACAAGTTTTATAATTTCAGGGTGAATGCCGCTTAAACCAAGTTCAAAAACAGCCTTTTCTCCCTCCTCCCTTATAGAAACATCCACATCTCTGCGAGCTTTTTCAACTACTTCTTCTATCCTTGCTGGATGAATTCTTCCATCAGCAATTAATCTTTCAAGAGCTATTCTTGCTACCTCTCTTCTTACAGGATCAAAAGATGAAAGTATCACTAACTCGGGAGTATCGTCTACTACAAGATCAACTCCTGTAAGAGCTTCAAAAGCTCTTATATTTCTTCCCTCTCTTCCGATTATTCTGCCCTTCATCTCATCGCTAGGTAAACTCACTGCAGTAACAGTAGCATCTACTACGTAATCACTGGCATATCTCTGCACAGCAAGGCTTAATATTTCTTTCGCCTTTTTATCTGCTTCCTGCTTTGCCTCGTCTTCAATTCTTTTTATGAGTTTTGCTGCCTCAAATTTAGCCTCTTGCTCAATCTTTCTGAAGAGTTCTTGTCTTGCCTCCTCTTCTTTCATATTAGCTATTTTTTCTAAAAGACTTTGCTGCTCTTTAATTAGTTGTTTATAATGATTTTCTTTGTCCTGAAGCTGTTTTTCTCTTGTAATCAGCTCTCTTTCTATCCTGCTTAGTTCAGATTCTTTTCTATCAACCTGTTCTAATTTCCTATCAAGAAGCTCTTCCTTCTGACGAAGTCTTTTTTCCTGATAGGATATCTCCTTTGTCTTTTCCTTAAGTTCTCTTTCTGCCTCAGACTTTAACTGATAAACAATTTCCTTAGCTGAAAGATGAGCTTCCTTTTTTATCGTCTCAGCTTCCTTTTTTATGGCTTCCGCTTCTTTTCTTGCTTCTTCTATTATTTTCTGAACTTCATCATGAATTTTTAGCTTTTCTTCACTTATTTTGCCCTTTTTATAAAGATAAAAACCGTAACCAGCACCCGCACCTGCAATAATAGCTAAAAGAATATATGTAAATTCCATCGGAACACCTCCAAAAGATTGTTAATATTTGGCTTCCCTAGGGAATATGATGAAGTGGATAGGAAAATCTATAAAAAAACAAATAAATAAATACTTTTAATATCTATCTTAAAATGGTTTACTCCACCGTCATCATACCCCCACCCTGCCGTGTGGTAGGGAAAGTCAGATCCCTAATGGACAAGTGGGTGCCTTGTAGGTAGGTTAGGCTTCCTCCGAAGAGGCATGCACACCGCTACCTACGCTGGCTCCCTAAAGGACCTAACTGCCGGATCCCCTTTTCCTCCATCACGCACAGGGCAGGAAGCCTTTATTATTTTATACCAAAAAGAAATGAATATATGCAATCTTTTTTGAAATCCAAATTTACTCTAATAAAAACTTTGAAATATTCTTTTTTTAAGCTTTGAAAGTATAGAATATTACGTCTTTTTTTTAAATTGTTTTAATTTTTTTGATATACTTAAATAGTAATCATGCTTTTTTATCCCTTAGATATTGATTACTCAGAAGAAGGAATCCTTATATTTGGAATTACTGAAGAAGGAGAAAGAATAAAACTTATTGACGCATCCTATAGACCCTGTTTTTTAGTCTTGCCTTCTTACAAAGATAAGGCTAAGATAGAAATTGAAAAGATAGTTCGAAAAAAAAATCTTCCTGTTATTGAAATTTCTGAAAGTATTAAGGTATTTTATGGCAAAGAGCAAAACTTCTTAACCATATACACAGAAAAACATCAAGACTTACAGAAAGTTAGAGATGAAATCAAAATTCTTGAAGCTACAAGGGGTGGCTCAGGCTCTGTAATAGATGAATTCGAATATCAAATTGGAGCCTCAAGAATATATCTTGCAGAAAAAGATTTATCATGCCTTGAGTGGGTTGACATTGAAACTGAAGGTGATAGAATTAAAAAAATTAAAAAAGCTAAAAAACCTAAACCATTGCTTAAAATTCTTGCTTTTGATATGGAAGTAATAGAAGTTCAAAGAGGAACTCCTTCAATCATAATGATATCAATATTTAGTGAGGGATTAAAAAAAATAATTACTTATCAAGAAGGCAACTACGCTGTTGAGGCAATAGTTGTAAAAGATGAAAAGGCAGTTATAGATACATTCATCAAAATAATAGAAGACTACGATCCTGATATCTTAACAGGATATAATACAGATCAATATGATCTTCCTCTATTAAGAGAAAGGGCTAAACAACTTAGAGTTAATATAGGAATTCTATCAAGAGATAAGTCAGGCATAACCCTTTCAAAAAGAGCAAGATTTACAACTGCTCGTCTTATAGGAAGAATCCATATAGATATTTTTAATTTTGTTTTTAATATACTATCTCCTATTCTTCAGAGTGAACAACTCACCCTTAAAAATGTGGCTTCAGAACTCCTTGGAGACACAAAACTAGAAATGGAATATGAAGATATAATACAGGCATGGGATAAAGGTCATGAACTTGATAAGCTTGCCAGGTACTGTTTAAAAGACAGTGAGCTTGTTTACAAACTAACAGACATGCTTCTACCTGAAATTGAAGAATTAACAAAAATTACAGGTCAATCTCTATTTGATACTTCAAGGATGCCCTATAGTCAACTTGTTGAATGGTATTACATTAAAAGAGCTAAAAGAGAAAACAGAGTTATACCTAATCAGCCCAAATTTGATGAAATAAAAGCTCGCCAACAAATAACCTATGAAGGAGGCTTTGTAAAGGAACCAGAGATTGGGCTTCATAAGGGAATAGCTGTTGTTGACTTTGCATCCCTTTATCCATCAATAATTGCCACCTACAATATTTCCATAGAGACACTTAATTGTAATTGCTGTAAGGAGAAAGGATACAAAGTTCCTGGACTTCCTTACTGGTTTTGCGTTAATCAAAGGGGATTTGAATCTCTGGCAGTAGAGGAATTATTACAGGATAGACTAAAATTGAAAAGGCAACTTAAAACTCTCCATCCTGACTCACGTGAATATCTCAATCTTGATACAAAACAAAGAGCTCTAAAAACAATAATAAATGCCTCCTATGGATATTATGCCTATCCTGCGAGTAGATGGTATTCAAAGGAATGCGCAGAGGCAATAGCAGCAATAGGAAGATACTGGATAAAGAAAGTTTTAGAAAGAGCAGAAGAAAAAGGATTCCATCCAATATATGGTGATACAGATTCAGCCTTCTTGAAAGTTAATGAGAGAAAAGAGGAACTTGAAAAATTTTTATCAGAAATTAATGAAGAACTCCCAGGAATTATGAGACTTGACTTGGAAGATTATTATGTGAAGGGGCTTTTTGTACCCAAGGAAACCGGAGGTACTGCTAAAAAGAGATATGCTCTATTAGATGAGAAGGGTAAATTAAAAATAAGAGGACTTGAGATCATAAGAAGAGATTTATCTAAGTATGCAAGACAAACTCAACAGGAGATATTAAAATTATGCTTGATAGAAGAAGACATTGATGGAGCTTTTAAATATCTTGATGAAAGAATTAAAGCCCTAAGAACCGGTAACTTCAATCCTAAGGAATTAGTTGTTTATGAACAACTTTCTAAACCTATTTCTGAGTATAAATTAATATCACCTCATGTGGTAGCAGCAAAAAAATTAGCCCAAAAGGGGCTGCCAATTGGAGAGGGTAGTGTAATAGGATACGTTATTCAGGAAGGACATGGTTCTATCAGTGAGAGAGCAAATCCTGTTGAATTAGCCGACTTCTCCAAAATCGATAGAGAATACTATATTGAAAATCAAATTATACCTGTTTCAATGAGAATACTAAATGCTTTCAAGGAAAACCCCCAGCTTTTTTAAGGGTACTATAAAATTTGCAAAGGATTAATTTTTTCTGATAAAATGCAAAAAGTAAGTATGGAAAGTGATTCGTTAAGAAAAGCCTTTTTCAACAGTCCCACCTATGGCAACATTTCTCTCCAGCAAGTTTTTCAAAAAATGATTGAATTCGTTAAAGAACAACCTGATAAAAACTACAGCCTGATTGTAGGCAGTGATTCCTTCCCAGGAGAAGAAACAGTTTTTGTAACTGCAATAATAATTCATCGTAAAGGTTCAGGAGGGAGATATTTTTACAGAAAAATTAGATATGAGAAAATGGATAATCTAAAACTAAGAATATTTACTGAAGCTTCCCTAAGTCTTGAACTTGCTGAAACTCTCAAGAAAATGCTTTCAGAAAACGGTTTCTCTCGTCTTCCTGTAGAGATTCATCTTGATATAGGTAAAAATGGTGCAACAAGAACCTTAGTGAAAGAAGTTATAAAAATGATAGTGGGTTCTGGTTATATTGCAGTTACTAAACCAGATTCTTTCGGAGCTACCAAAGTAGCAGATAGGCACACCAATTAAATAAGCCGGGAATGGGATTTGAACCCACGACCGGTCGATTACGAATCGACTGCTCTGCCGCTGAGCTATCCCGGCTTTAATTTATATTTTATCAAACTCAATCTTAAAGTAGCGATAGGTTTCTTCATCAAAAAGGCAAAATTCAATAACTTT
>FQKF010003308.1_pt1 | contig 17706 bp, 17 predicted proteins | sample 1504521 | NCBI WGS metagenome assembly FQKF01 (sample SAMEA4475357, study PRJEB15587) | soil metagenome | biome: Soil; feature: Field | place: India | collected 2015-03-11 | depth 0 m
GGAGAGCGCTTGAATGGCATTCAAGAGGTCGTGGGTTCGACTCCCATCAGCTCCACTTAATATCACTCTTTTTAAATACTCCATACTTTTCAAAACAACCTTAAACTAAAAATGTTATCTCTACTTCAAATATTTTCTCATAATATTGCAATAGAAAAATTGTGATGGCAAATATCTCATAATTGTTTTATAATTCTAAGATTTATCTTTTTAGGAGAGTATTATGAGAATACCCATCTCCATTCCTGCTGAAACTTTTAGAATTAGAGCTATTGATATAGCAATATTCCTTATTATTGCTGGCATCCTATCTCTTATCGTATATATAGCCTCTCAATGGAGTGGAGCTTATGAAAGAACAGTTGAAATCGACCTTAATCCAGCAAAAATCCCTGAATATTCTGCTCAGTCTCTTGCAAGACTATTTCTTGCTTATTTGCTCTCTTTCGCTTTTTCCATATGGTATGGATATACTGCCTCAAGAAGTAAGATTCATGAAAAAATAATGATTCCAATACTTGATATTCTTCAATCAATTCCTGTTTTATCTTTCTTGCCAGGCGTTGTTTTAGCCATGATCTCTCTTTTCCCAGGGCAAAGAATTGGGATTGAAATCGCTTGTATAATATTGATTTTTACCGGACAAGTCTGGAATATGACATATAGTTTCTATCATTCAGTAAACACTATACCAAAGGAAATGCTTGAGGTTGTTAGATTATATAAATTCAATAAATTTTCAAAATTTCTAAGACTTGATCTTCCCTTCAGTGCAATAGGCCTCATATGGAATAGCATTATGTCCGTAGCAGGTGGGTGGTTTTTCCTCATGGCTTGTGAGATGTTTATTCTTGAAGGTAAAGATTTTCGTCTACCTGGACTTGGATCTTACATTCAGACAGCTGCTAATACGGGTAGCATTGAGCATATTTTTTATGGGCTTGGAACAATGATTCTTTTAATAACCGTTATCGATATCATTATATGGAGACCCCTTGTAGTCTGGTCACAAAAATTCAGAATGGATACAGTACAACCAGAAGATGAAAGAGAGTCAATAGTACTTAACATATTAACTACATCTCTTTTGTTTAAAAAATTTGGGAAACTATTAATTAATTTTTTAGCTACTATTGAAAAGTTTAGTTATAAAAAAATTATAAAAGGTGAAAGCAAAATTCTTAAATCAACGAGTAAAGTATTAGGAATCTTCTTATTCATAGGTTTCTTTATATTATTAATATGGCTTCTTGCCAAAGCATTGTCAATAGTCTCTCAGGTAACCTTAGAGGATATATGGGAAATAATATCTTCTGCCTTTTTCTCACTACTAAGAACTTCTGCTGCTGTTGTAATTGCTCTTGCATGGACTCTTCCCGTAGGAGTTTATATTGGAATGAATGCAAAAGCCACAAAATTTCTTCAAGGTATAATACAAATAATAGCAAGCATACCAGCTACTGCTATATTCCCTGTCATTGTGCTATTCCTAATCAAAATAGGTGGTGGATTAGATATTGGTGCCATATTTTTAATGCTTCTTGGAGTGCAGTGGTATTTACTTTTCAACATAATAGCTGGTGCCTCAGCAATCCCTAAGGATTTAATAGAAATTTCCAAAGCCTATGGTATAAAAGGTTTCAAAAAGTGGAGAACTCTTATTTTCCCCTGCATCTTTCCCTATCTTGTTACTGGACTAATTACTGCTTACGGAGGTGCCTGGAATTCAACAATAGTTTGCGAGTATGTTTCTTTTGGCGGTGCTATAATCTCTACAAAGGGCTTAGGAGCACTTATAAGCTCATCAAGTGCTGATGGCAAGTTTGGTATACTATTACTATCGACCTTAACGATGTCATTTATGGTTGTAGCTATAAATCGTATATTATGGAAAAGACTTTTTATAATAGCAAAAAATAAATTTATTCTGGATTGAGCTTATGGAAAGAGAAATTATTCATGAAGTCATTGGAGTTAATAAAACCTTTCAGGTTGGCAGAAATAAAGCTTTACCTGTTCTTGAAGATATAAATCTGAAAATATTCAGTGGAGATTTTTTAGCTATATTAGGACAGTCTGGGGCTGGTAAATCTACTCTTCTCAGAATAATGGCTGGTTTGATTAAGCCCTCTCAGGGTAAAGTCCTTTTCAAAGGCAAACCTCTTGATATGGCAAACCCTAAGATTGCCGTTGTATTTCAGAGTTTTGCTCTCTTTCCATGGTATACAGTTCTTGATAATGTAAAAATAGGACTTGTAGGGTCTGAGTTAAGTGAAGAGGAGATTAATGAAAAAGCTCTCCATGTGATAGACTTGGTCGGACTTGATGGTTTTGAAGATGCCTACCCCCGAGAGTTAAGCGGCGGTATGCGTCAAAGAGTAGGTATTGCAAGAGCTCTTGTTGTAGAGCCTGAACTTCTTCTTATGGATGAGCCCTTCTCTACCCTTGATGTGCTAACAGCAGACAACCTTAGAGGTGATATTCTTGACCTCTGGTATTCGGGTAAAATGTCTGCTAAAGCTATTGTTCTTGTAAGCCATAACATTGAAGAAGCAGTTAGTATGGCATCCCGAGCAGTAATCATGAGTTACAATCCAGGCAAGATAAAGGCAGAGATCAAAATAGATATTCCTCATCCAAGAGACAAAAATTCTCGAGATTTCAAGTTTATGTTGGATAAAATATATACAATTCTTGTAAAACCAGCAGAAGAAGTTCATAGATATCTAACCTCTGAAAAATTTCAGTTCCTTCCCCATGCAAAAGTTGGTGCAATTGCAGGACTTATTGAACTGGTCCATGACAGAGGAGGTAGGGTGGATATATATGCTTTAAGCACCGAATTAAGCATGGAAGTTGACGACATATTCCCTCTCATTGAAGCATCGGTAATTCTTAGTTTTGGTGAGATAAAGGAAGGTGACTTTATCCTTACTGAAAAAGGGAAAAAATGGGCAGAGGCAGATACTCTTGAAAAGAAAGAAATGTTCAAAGAAGCTGCTCTGCAAAATGTACAGCTTATCAAACAAATCATGCAGGTTTTATCCACAATACAAAAGCACAGAGTATCAGAAGAATTCTTTATTGACATACTTAAAAACCATTTTACACCAGATGAAACTTGGAATCAGCTTGAGACAGCCATAGATTGGGGTAGATACGCAGAACTTTTCGTATATGATTATGATGCAGGTGAACTGTATCTTGAAGAACCTGAACCAGCTGATAAATAAACTTTCTGATTTAGTTCAAATACTTCCCTTTTACTATAATTACAGAGGCGAAAAAATAGAAATCCCGACGAAAATCAAAGCAGAAATCCTTTCTTCTATGGGAATTGAAATCACGGAAGATTCTTTAAATCACTGGATTGAATATTTTGAACAGAAAGCTTGGGAAAATTTGACCGAACCTGTGTATGTAACAGGAGAGCATCCTCAAATATTTATATATGGGGAAGAAACTCTACAAAATTCATTAGAAATTCAAATTACACCAAATGAAGAACTCGGATGCGAAGGTGAAAAAGTTATCTTTACCATTGATATAAATCAATCAAATATTATGGAAAGTAAAATTTTTAATGACAAAGCCTACTACAAGTATGTCCTTTCAATACCTCAATTGCCAATAGGATATTACAATTTCAAGGTTATCTCAAAGCAAAAAGAATCTCATAGTTTCCTGATTGTGACCCCTAGTGAAAGTTTTACTCTCCTTCCAGATAAAACTTGGGGATTCCATCTCAATCTTTGGAGTCTAAGAGGTAGAAACATTGAGGGGGATTTTTCTCATCTGAAAGAATTTGCCCAATATGTTCATAATCTTGGAGGCTTTGTAAGTATTAATCCGTTACATTTTAATGACCCAGAAGACACTTATGGAATAAGTCCCTATTCTGCCCTTTCAAGGCAGTTCAAAACACCTCTATATATTTCAGATATTCCTATTAAGGAAAAGAATAAGGACTTTTTTGAATATAGGGAAATATGGACTGAAAAATTACAAAAACTAAAGGAAAAATATTATAGCCTCAATAAGGGGTCAAAGGAAATTAACGAGTTCCAAAGTTTTAAAAACAATCTACCCAAGCTAATAAAGGATGATTTAGAATATTTTGCTGTCTTTTGCTTTCTTAGAGAAAAATTAGGCAAAGACTGGCTAAGTTGGGAGGAGAAATTTAAAAATCCTGACAAAAATAATATGGATAGCATATATAGAGAAAATTCAAAGGAAGTCTCCTTTTATGAATATCTTCAATGGCTTGTTGAAAAGGAATTAGAAAGCTTAAAAAAATATAATCTCTGCCTTGATCTTGGTTTTGGCTCAATCAAAAACAGCTTTGACGTTTGGATGAACAGAGAACTCTATGCCCTAAGTGCTGAAAATGGAGCACCGCCTGATGATTTTAATCCAAAGGGGCAGAAATGGGGGTTCCCTCCTTTAATTCCCTTTAGATTAAAAGAGCAAGGATATCTTCCATTCATTAAAGTATTGAGAGCTAATATGAAGGGCAATCTACTAAGAATTGATCATGCTCTTGGACTGTTCAGATCCTTCTGGATTCCTCAAGGGAAATCTCCCTCAGAAGGTGCCTATATAAGATATCCATGGAATGACCTCCTTCAAATAATCTGTATTGAAAGCCAACTTAATAAAACTGCTTTAATAGGAGAAGATTTAGGTACAGCAGAAGAATGGATGAGACATGAACTAATAAATAGAAAAATCAGCTCATGGAGAGTCTTTTACTTTGAAAAAGACCTTTCAGGTTTTAGAGACTCCTCGGAGTATCCTGAAGAAGCTTTATGTAGCATTACAACTCATGACTTGCCAACCTTTAAAGGATTCTGGCTAGGAAGAGATATAGAGTTAAGAAGAGAATTCTCCATATTTGATGATTCTTTGTTCGATCAAGCTCGTGAAGAAAGAATAAAAGACAAGGAGAGAATCCTCCAACTTCTTGCAAAATATGGAAAAAAGGAAGAGGGAGATAATCTTGAGAGTCTTCTTCTTTCAATAATAAATTTTCTCTCAGAGACAAAATCAAAATATCTTCTTCTCTATCCTGAGGATATTCTTCTTCTGGAAGAACAAACTAATCTGCCGGGCACTACCAATGAATATCCCAACTGGCAGCGGAAGATTCCGGTGGAGGCAGGTGAATTTTTTGAATTACAAACTCTCAAAAAAATAGAGGCTATTTTGAAGGATTCTGGACGGATTCAGAGGAATCCTTAGGAATAATATGTTCTTCTTCCTTTTTCTCCTGGAAAGCTGGCTCAGTATCATTTTTTTCAGGTTCTGTGAATTCCTCTTTGATAATTCCTCTTTTTTGCATGATGAAATAGATTAAACTGGCTCTTCTTTCAATGAATTTAGAGTTCCCTGATGGACTATATTTTATTGGATTTGGAAGTGCTGCAGCGAGCTTTGCTGCTTCTATAGGAGATAAGTCTATCGCAGACTTACCAAAATGATATCTTGAAGCCGCCTCTGCACCAAAAACTCCTTCACCCCACTCTGCAATGTTTAAATAAATTTCAAGAATTCGCTTTTTTGAAAGAGTTTTTTCAAGTCTCCAAGTAATTATTGCCTCTTGAATCTTCCTTATAGGATTTTTAGAGGGTGTAAGATAGAGATTTTTTGCTAACTGTTGTGTAATAGTGCTGCCACCGTACTTCAATTTCTTTTCTTTTATATCCTTTTCAATTGCCTTCTTTATTCCATCTATATCAAACCCCGAATGTCTGTAAAACTTATCATCCTCTCCAATTAACACAGCTTTAACGAGATAAGGAGAGATTCTATCAAGGGAGACCCATTGTTTTTGTATCCTGATCCTTTTGCCTTCTTCTTGCCATTGTTTCATTCTATACTTCATCATAGCTGTAAGTTCAGGAGCTTTCTTCTTAAGAGAGGAAATATCTACTGTAAAAGGATAGATAAAGATATAGATGACATAGCCTAAAAGAATAATAAAAATTAATTTAAAAAATAATTTAATCATTTTTTATTTTAGCATCTAAGAGAAAAATTATTGATAACTCTATCATTTTGAATAATAATTTTATTAAAATAAAACACCATGTTTGACCGAAAAAAACAGCTAAGGTGGGCAAGTTTAAAAGTTGGTATTGTTATTACCCTTACATTATTAATTGTTTTTATAGTTATAATTTTTTCAGGTGGCATTAAATCCCTTTTTCAACAACAAGAAATCATAAAGGTAGCCGTATCTGATGTTAAGGGATTAAGACCTGGTGCACCAGTTAGGGTTGCAGGAGTAGATGTAGGTGCAGTCAATGAAATAAAGCTTGATAAAAACTTTGGCACTATTGTCACCATTGCAATTAATAAAGACATTCTTAATTTTCTTAAAAAAGATGCTAAAGCATCAGTGCAAACAATAGGATTATTGGGAGATAAATATTTAGAAATATCTACGGGTACTGCTCAGGAGTCATTTAATAAGTCTCAAGTAATGGAGGGATATCCACAGACTGAAATCAGAGATATTATTGGCATAGCCTCATCGGCATTAATTCGAATTGATAAATTAATAAAAGACGTTGATACTCTAATATCAGAAATGAGAGATGCTAAAGGGACTGTCTATAAGCTTCTAAAAGACCCTACTCTTTATAACAATTTAAATAGCATAACAGCTGAACTAAAAATAACTATCGAAGAGATAAGAACAGGCACTTTAGGCATGATTTCTAAAGATAAAGAACTTTACAAAAATTTTACGAATACAATCAAAAATTTTGAGGAAATCTCTAACAAAGTCAATAATTCAAGTGGTAGCCTTGGTAAGTTTATCAATGAACCAGAATTATATGAAAACTTACTAAATTCTTCAAAAAAACTTGATAGGCTTCTAAATGAAATTGAGAATTCCGAGGGAACTATTTCTCTTCTTTTAAAGGATAAACAGACTGCAACGGATTTAAAACAAAGCATCCGAGAATTAAAAGAATTAATTGAAGAAATCAAGAAAGACCCCAAAAAATTTTTTAAATTTAGCGTATTTTAAGTTATAATTTTTTATGGCTGTTTTAGAAATCAGAAAATATCCTGACGAAATTCTCAAAACGAAATCATCTGAAATTACAGATATTGATGGTAATGTTCAGAAACTCATTGATGATATGATTGAAACAATGTATAAATCAAAGGGAATAGGACTTGCAGCTCCACAGGTAGGGGTTTCCAAGAGATTAATCATTGTGGATATAAGCCCTCGTGAGGAAAAGGATTCACTTATTGTGATGATAAATCCGCAAATAGTATCAACAGAAGGAGAAGTTCTTTCTGAAGAAGGCTGTTTAAGTCTTCCTGGGTTTATTACAAGATTGAAAAGAAGTGAAAAAATCTTTGTAAAGGGGATTGACAGAAAAGGTAAAGATATAGAAATAGAAACAAATGGATTACTTGGCAGAGCAATCCAGCATGAAATTGATCATCTGGATGGGATACTTCTTATAGATAGAATAAGTCCTCTGAAGAGAGAACTTTTCAGAAAAAAATATCAAAAAATAAAAAAATAAATTTATAAATGCTCACTAAAGCTCAGGGAATAATCTTTTTTGGAACTCCAGATTTTGCAGTTCCCACTCTAAAAGCTCTTATATCAAGAGGTGAAAAAATTTCTTTGGTCGTTACGCAACCAGATAAACCAAAAGGTAGGGGAAAAGCAATACAACCTACTCCTGTAAAAAAAGTCTCTTTAGAACATGGTCTAAAAATTGTCCAGCCCGAGAGAATAAAAGATGAAGCCTTTATAGAAAGTTTAAGAACTCTCCAACCTGAATTTGCGATTGTGGTAGCTTACGGTAAAATCCTTCCAAAAGAAATTTTAAGCATGCCCCTTTATGGCTGTATAAATCTCCATGCTTCCTTACTGCCAAAATACAGAGGTGCAGCTCCTATTCAATGGGCTCTAATAAGAGGCGAAAAAATTACAGGTGTCACTACCATGCTTATTGATGAAGGGCTTGATACAGGCCCCATACTGTTGCAAAAGGAAGTTTTAATTGAAGAAGATGACAATGGAGAAACCCTTTCTCAAAAGCTTTCCTTTATAGGCGCTGATTTGATTTTAGAGACTATTGATAAAATGCGTAAGGGTTTGATAGTTCCTGTTCCTCAAAGTGGAGAGCCTACTTATGCACCCTCACTTAAAAAGGAAGAGGGGAAAATAAATTGGAAATTATCTGCAGAGGAAATTTTTAATCTGATTAGAGGGACTTATCCTTGGCCCTGCGCCTACTGTTTCTTCAAAAAAGAGAGAATTAAAATTATCAAGGCTCAGACATTAGAGGGCAATTACAAACCAGGCTATATATTGAAAGCAAAAGGAGAATTAATTGTAGGTACAGCTTCGGGATTACTTAAAATTTTACTCCTTCAACCTCACGGAAAGAGAATAATGACAGCAAAGGAGTTTATTTGCGGAAGAAAGATCAATGAAGGCGTGGATTACTTTTCTTAGAGGTTTCCTTTTAAAGGTCTACTATCCCTTTTTAATGTTTTTAGGAGCTTTTTTAAAAAGCAAAAAAACATATTTTCAGTCTTACATTATAAATCTAAACAACTCTCTTGTAATGAAGAGTAACTATCAGATAAATAAGATACTTCTATTACTTCCCCATTGTATACAAAATTCGAAGTGTGATGTAAGATTAACTTTCAATGTATTTAAGTGTAAAAGATGCGGGATGTGTAAGATAAAAGATCTTATCGAATTAGCAGAGAAAAGCGAAATTGCCATATCAATAGCAACAGGTGGGACAATTGCAAGGAAAGTTGTAAAAGAAGAAAAGCCCGATGCAATAATTGCCGTTGCTTGTGAAAGAGACCTCTCAAGTGGTATTGTAGACACCTATCCACTCCCTGTTTTGGGAATTCTAAACGAAAGACCCCATGGTCCATGCATAGATACCACTGTAAATTTAGAGAAAGTAAAGGATGCAGTACAATGGTTTATGAAAAACTCTCAGCAAGGCAAAAGTCAGTAAAGATACTTACAAAAATTTTTGAAAAACATATACCCTTAAAAAAACTTCTTGCTGATGATGGTCTTGATGAATTTTCAGTTTCAGATAGAGGACTTTTAAAGGAGTTAGTCTATGGAGTATTAAGAAATTTATACTTTATAGATTGGCTACTTGAAAGTTTCTATAAAAATAAAAAACTTCTCTCCCATTACACAATCAATAATCTTAGATGTGCTGTCTATCAATTGATTTTTATGGGACTACCTCCCTATGCAGTTACAAATGAATCTGTCAATATGGAAAAAGTTTTCCATGGTAAGCCATCGGTAGTGAATGCTATATTAAGAAATTTTTTGAGAAAATACATGACAAAATCTGTCGATTTATCCTCTCTAACTTCAGAAATAATTAAAGATGATAAATTAGAATATTTATCTATAAAATATTCACACCCTAAATGGATTATTAAGAGATGGTTTGAAAGATTCACAGAAGAGGAAACAGAAGAAATATTAAAGGCAAACAATCAGAAGCCAACATTTACAATAGCCGTTAAACCTGAAGAGCGAGCTGACATCTCTGATTATTTGAATAACAAAGGGATTTTAAATAAGTTTACCAAGTATGCTCCTTCAGGATTGATTATAGAGGGACAAGGTCATGAAATAAGAAAAGTATTAAGGGATGCTAATTTTTTCTGGCTTATACAAGATGAAGCCTCTCAAATTGCCTGTTTTTTCTTAGAACCTTGTGAAGATATTGTAGTTTTGGATGTGTGTTCCTCTCCTGGTGGCAAGGCTCTTTTAACATCTGCTTTAATGGGAAGGGGAAAAGTAATTTGTCTTGAAAGAGACAGTAGAAGGTATAAAATTTTAAAGGAAAATATCGAAAGATTAAGAAAATTTTTACCTAAAGTGCAAATAGAAAGCCTTCTTACTGATGCCTTTGAATTCAATAAAAAAAATTGTTTTGACAGAATAATATTAGATGCTCCCTGTTCTTCTCTTGGTGTAATTAGAAGAAATCCTGATGTGAGATATCGATGTAATGAATCAGAAATACTGAGACTCTCAGAGAATCAAAGTCGCTTTCTTGAGCATGTTTCAAAATTTTTACATAAGGAAGGAATTCTCCTATACGCTGTCTGTTCTACAGAACCTGAGGAAGGAGAAAGAGTAATTGATAATTTTTTACACAAATTTAAGGAATTTTGTACTATAAATAGTATACTTCCTTTTTTTAGAAATTTTTATATTGGTGAGGGTATGATAAGAACCTTTCCCTATAAACATGAAATGGATGGATTTTTTATGGCAAGGATTAAATTTAGATGAAGAAGTTTTTCTATATATTAGGTGTAATATTTGCTGGATTTATAAGTGGCTATTTATTGTTATCCTTTGTAATACTGTCTGGCAAAGTAGAAGTTCCTGATCTTAAGGGAAAAGATATTGTACAAGCAAATCAAATATTGAAAGAAAAAGGTCTTCACATAAGAATAGATGGACAAGAATATTCTGATAGTCCTTCAGGAACTATTTTCAAACAAGAACCTCCAGCAGGTACCAAAGTAAAAGCTGGCAGAGAAATAGGGGTTATTGTAAGCAAAGGGCTAAGGTTTAACCTCTTACCAGATGTAACGGGAATTCCCTATGAAGAAGCGGAAAAAAGACTAAAGGAAATTGGTATACCAATTGAAAAAGTTATATATATTACTTCAGATAGCCACACTCCCTTAACTGTAATAGCTCAAAGACCAGAGCCAAATGAAGGCGGACAATCTATTAAATTGCTTGTATCAAAAAAACAAAAGGAGGAATAAAATTGACTTTAATAGCACCCTCTCTGCTTTCTGCTGATTTTGGAAAACTTTCTGAAGAAGTAAGACTGGCTGAAGAAGCTGGGGCAGATATTCTTCATATTGATGTAATGGATGGTTTATTTGTTCCAAACATTACTATAGGTCCTTTAGTGGTAGAAGCTATAAGAAAATCAACCAATCTCCCTTTGGATGTTCATTTAATGATCGCCAATCCCGATAAATATATTGAAGATTTTATAAAAGCTGGGGCTAACATTTTAACTGTCCATGTGGAAGCATCATTACATCTTCATAGAACTATTTGGAGTATAAAAGATAAAGGGATTAAAGCAGGAGCGTCTCTTAACCCCGCAACTCCTCTATATTCCTTAGAAGAAATAATAGAAGATATAGATTTAATTCTCATAATGTCTGTTAATCCAGGATTTGGAGGACAATCTTTTATTCCCTCTTCAATAGATAAAATTAAGAGAACAAAAAGTTTGATAAATAAAAGCAAATCAAAGACGCTTATTGAAGTAGATGGTGGAGTAAAAATGGCTAATGCTAAAGAAATTGTTAAGGCAGGTGCTGACATTCTTGTTATGGGTTCAGAATTTTTTGGGCAAAGGGACTATAAAAAATTTATGAAAAAATTAAGGGAAAAGTTAGATGAAAATTGAAGAATATATAAAAAAAGCTGAAGACTTAAGAATCAAAGGTTTTTTTAAAGAATCTCTTAAAATATGGCATAGAATATATAAAAAAAGTATAAAGAAGAATAATCCAGAACTCGCTTTAGATTCAATTCTTGCCTTAGGAGATTTAAACAGAATAATGGGCAAATTCAATAAATCTCTTAATTTTTACAATGAAGCCTCTGAAATTGCTGAAATATTAGGCAATGAAAGAGCTATTGCAGATAGCCTAAGTGGGGCAGCTTTGTGCTATAAGGCTATAGGTAATTGGGAAAAAGGGTTAAAACTTATTAGAAAGGCAAGAAAAATATATGAAAATAATAAAGATAAAAAAGGTGTAGCTTTCACTTTGTGGGCAGAAGGTGCTATTTGGAGATTTGGAGGAAGGATAAAAAAATCCTTAGATAATTTTAAAAAAGCTTTAGCCCTATTCCAAAATTTAAAGGACAAAATTGCTTTAGGATATACCTATTGTGGTTTAGGGGGGAGTTCGAGAGTAAATGGTAACTTTTTAGATTCTATGACATATTATGAAAAAGCCAATAAAATATTTAAAGAAATAAAAGATAGATTTGGAACTGCCTACTCCTACTGCGGAATCGGTAATGCTTTTAGAATGCTTAATGAGCTCAAAGAAGCAGAACAACATTTTGAAAAAGCCTTAAAAATATACAGAGAAATTGGGGATATAGTGAGTTCTTCCTATACTCTATGGAGTCTCGCTATTACCAAGCTAATTGATGAATACAAAAAAAAGAAAAAAGCAAAGGATTATAAGCAAGCCTATGATTTAATACTTCTTGCAGAAAATAATTTTAAAAAATGTAATGACCCAAGAGGATTAATTTACTGTAAAATAACAAAGGCAATGATCTACTATTTAAATAAAAAAAGAACAAGAGGCAAAAAAATATTAACGGAGGCATTTGAAAATGCCAGAGATTACGATTTTATATTAGAAAAAAATTATGCTCAAGGAATTTTAAGTGGAAAATACAGAGTTCCCTTTAATATTCCTTAAGTAAAGTTTACAAATTATGATGATAACTGAGAAAATAATAACAATTCCAAATATTTTATCAGCTTTAAGGATATTCCTCGTCCCTTTATTCATATTTTCGATGAATATTAGAGATTACTCTCTTGCATTAAAAATTTTGATTTTGGCTGGTATAACAGACAGTATTGATGGCATAATTGCAAGAAAATTTAACCAAATTTCTAAGCTTGGAATTTTCCTTGATCCCTTAGCAGATAAATTTCTATTTTTTAGTATTATGGTAACCTTTTATATTCATCATCTAGTTCCAAGATGGTTTATTTTTATAGTATTTACAAGAGATATATTAGTAGCACTTGGCTGGTTAGAAGCCTATCTAAGAAAAAAGAAATTAATGAGGCCCCTACTATTAGGTAAAATTTGTAATGCCACTCAGGTAGTTATATTCAGTTATGTTCTTCTTGCTCTTAATTTCAATTTGCCAAAACTATCTAATTTGTTCTATTTATTAGTTAGCGGCATAGCTATAATTTCCTTTGTTCAATATTCCCTTGAGAGATTAATAAGTGAAAAACAAGGGAGTTAAAATCGAATATATAACGCCAGGGAGTCCTGCTGAAAAAAGTTGCCTAAGAAAGGGAGATATCATCTTATCCATAAACAACCAAAAAATAGAAGATGCCATCGATTTAATGTTCTATTCAGCCGAAGAAAATCTCAAAATTATAATCAATAGAGAGGGTGAAATAATCACTTTAAATATTAATAAAGATTATGAGCCCTTGGGTATAGAAGTAGAACCTTTCAAGATAAAAAGATGCAGAAATAAATGCCTCTTCTGTTTTGTTGAACAACTTCCAAAGGGGCTCAGAAAGTCTCTATATATAAAAGATGAAGACTATAGAGCAAGCTTTCTATATGGTAATTACATAACCCTAACAAACTTAAAAAAAGAGGACTACGAGAGAATAAAAAAACTGCATCTAAGCCCTCTTTATATCTCTGTTCATGCCACAGCACCGGAGATAAGGAATATGCTATTGGGAAATTATGATGCTTTACCTGTATTTGAAGAGTTAAAAAAACTTGTTAAAAGCAAAATTAAACTACACACGCAAATTGTTTTATGCCCAGGATTAAATGATGGAGAAGTTCTTGAAAAAACTATAATGGATTTATATAAACTCTATCCTTATATAAGTTCCATAGCAATCGTTCCAGTGGGATTAACGAAATATCATAAGAATAATATTCAACCAGTTACTAAGCAGAAAGCTGAGGATGTGATATCTATTGTTGAAGTTTATCAAAAAAGATTTTTTAAAAAACATGGTATTACAATCGTATATCTCGCTGATGAATTTTATATTAAAGCCGAGAAAACTTTCCCTAAAATCAATATATACGACGATTTCCCCCAAATAGAAAACGGCGTTGGGATGGTGCCTTTGTTTCTTCATAAAGTTAAAAAATTAAATATCCCTCAATTAAAAGTAAAAAATAGAATTGTTACTTTTACAGGAATTTCCTTTTATCCGTTCCTTTTAGAATTTACTAAAAAACTAAAAGAAAAAAATGTTCCTATTGACGTAGTACCAATAAAAAATAATCTCTTTGGTGAAAGCGTCACCGTAACAGGCTTATTAACTGGAGAGGACATAATTAAGACATTAGCACCCTATGTGGAAAAAAACAACACAGTATTGGTACCTGAAGTTACTATGAAGGACGGAGAGAATAAATTTTTAGATGATATGACTATCGGGGACATTGAAAAAATATTAGAGGTAAAAGCCTTGAAAGTAGGTAGTGAACCATTAGATTTAATCTCTCTAATAAAAACTCTAAATTAAATCTCCTTAAATCTAAGATGTTTTTTTTAGAATTTTTGATTTATAATTAAAAAATTATTTAAAGAGGGAGGCAAAGTGGCTGATATAGCTTTTCTGAATGAAATGGCAAAACAATTAAGAATCGAGATTCTGAAAATGCTTACAAAAGCTGGGTCTGGGCATACAGGAGGAAGTCTTTCTGCTGCTGATATTGTTACAGCACTCTATTTTTATAAAATGAAACATGATCCCAAAAATCCCAAATGGAAAGAAAGAGACAGATTCATCCTCTCCAAAGGACACGCCGCACCAGTTCTCTATACAGTACTTTCTATTACAGGATATTTCGATAAGTCTCTCTTAAACACTCTTAGACAGATAAATTCACTTCTACAAGGACATCCCTGTTGTAAAAGTCTTCCTGGAATTGAGGTTTCCACAGGTTCTTTAGGACAAGGTCTTTCAGTTGCAAATGGCATGGCATTAGGATTGAAGTTAGATGGTATTCCGTCCAGAGTTTACTGCTTGCTTGGTGATGGCGAAATTCAGGAAGGACAAGTATGGGAAGCTGCTATGACAGCATCCCATTACAAATTGGATAATTTATGCGCCATAATTGATAATAATGACCTACAAATTGACGGATACTGCGCGGAAGTTATGAATATAGCTCCAATTGATGAGAAATTTAAAGCCTTTGGATGGAATATATTTAAAATAGATGGCCATAAAATGGAAGAAATCATATATGCCCTCGATGAAGCAGAAAAAATAAAGGGCAAACCCACTTTGATTTTAGCTAAAACAATTAAAGGAAAAGGTGTTTCCATATTTGAGGGCAAAGCTAAATATCATGGTATAGCTCCTACTGCGGAGGAGCTTGAAATTGCTATTAAGGAGCTTAACAATGGGAAAAACTGATTGTGCCTGCACACTAAATAATCTTTCAGAATTCGTTGGCAAAGACTTGGCAACGAGAGATGCTTATGGAATGGCTCTTGTAGAATTAGGTAAAAAATACCCTAACATAGTAGTTTTAGATGCTGATTTAAGTTGTTCTACAAAAACAGCGCTTTTTGCAAAAAATTTTCCAGAAAGATTTTTCAACATGGGTATCTCAGAACAGGACATGATGGGTACTGCTGCTGGATTAGCATTAACAGGTAAAATACCCTTCGCATCAACCTTTGCAATTTTTGCCACAGGCAGGGCTTGGGAACAGATTCGACAAACCATTTGTTACTCTAATGCTAATGTAAAAATAGTAGCAACCCATGGAGGCATTACTGTTGGTGAAGATGGTGCTACTCATCAGGCCTTAGAAGATGTTGCCCTTATGCGAGTCATCCCCACAATGACTGTAATTGTCCCAACAGACGCTTACGAAACTGTTCAATGTATTAATACAGCAGTAGATTATTATGGTCCTATGTATATAAGGCTTGGTAGATCAAAAGTGCCTTCAGTTTTACCTGCAGATTATAAATTTACCATAGGGAAAGCCTTTATCTTTAATATTGGCAAAGATGTAAACATAATTGCCAATGGAATAATGGTTGCTGAAGCCTTAAAAGCCGCAGAAGTTCTTAATAAAGAGGGAATTAGCACTGGAGTAGCAAATTTTTCCTCTGTAAAACCTATTGATAAAGAAAGCTTACTTCATATCGCAGAAAACTCAAAACTCATTATAACAGCAGAAGAACATTCCATAATAGGAGGGCTCGGCTCCGCAGTAGCAGAATTTTTATCTGAGAATCATCCCGTTAAAGTAAAGAGAATCGGAGTGAATGATACTTTTGGATGCTCAGGGTCTTGGAAGGAACTTATAAAATTCTATGGACTTACAGCAGAAAATATTATTAACACAGTAAAAACTTCACTGAAATGATAACATTTCTTGGAGTATATAAATATTATGATTCTGTACCAGTGTTGCAAAATCTTTCTTTCAAAATAGAGAAAGGAGAACTTATATTTATAACAGGTCCATCAGGTGCGGGGAAAACAACACTTTTAAAGTTAATCTTCGGGAGCGAAAGCCCCGATGAAGGCGAAATTAAAGTAGGAGATTTTGAATTATCCAGAATTAGACAGTCAGAGATTCCCCATCTAAGAAGAATTGTTACCTTTGTTTTTCAAGATTTTAAACTAAGACAGGATCTCACCGTATACGATAATGTAGCCCTACCTCTTTTAGTAATGGGACAGAAGGAAAGAGACATAAAACAAAAAGTATATGATACTCTTAAAAATGTAAATCTTAGACACAAAGCAGATACACTTGTTAGGACTCTCTCTGGTGGTGAACAGCAGCGAATAGCTATTGCAAGGGCAGTAATTACAAATCCGCGAGTTATTCTTGCTGACGAACCCACAGGTAATCTTGACCCCGATACCTCAAAGGATGTTATGCATCTTTTCAAAAATGTTAATGCATTAGGGTGTACTGTGGTAATTGCTACTCACAACCCTGAACTCTTTCAAAATACTGCTTATAGAGTCTTTCATCTAAAGGAAGGAAATTTTTTAAAATGAACAGTGCTATTGTCTATGCAATAAAAAGTTTATGGTCTAATAAGTGGTCAACCCTAATGGCTATGCTTAGTATAGGAGTTTGCTTTTTTATAATTACATTGATTGGCATAGGTCTCTACAACTTAAATATTTTTACCAAAAAAATTTCCAATAAAGCTGCTTTAGTAATCTACCTAAAAAATAGCATATCGCAAACTGAAATTGAACAATTTAAAGAGTCATTAGAAAAAAAAGATGTTTTTTCGAAAATTAGATTTATATCTAAAGAAGATGCTCTCAAGGAAATGAAAGAATTAATAGAGCCTTCATTAATTGAACTCATAGGATTTAATCCTCTATCTGATACAGTTGAAGCATTTATAAAAGATGATAAATTCAATAAATTAGAAGAAATTAGCAAAGAGCTAAAAAATCATAAGTATGTAGAGGATGTTTACTATCCTTCAAATATAATTTATGCTTTAAAAACCTTAAAAATAACTATATGGAATTTAGGAATATTAATACTATCCCTTTTAGGACTATCTATTCTTTTCATTATCTATGCTACAGTGAAAAATCACTACTGGAAAAAAGGAGAGGAAATTGAAATTCTTAAACTACTCGGAGCTACACCTTCTTACATAAGATATCCCTTTTTAACAGAAGGTGGATTATTAGGATTAGCGGGGTCAATATTAGCTACTGTATCAATTTTTTTAATATATTTTTTTTTGTATTCCAAAGAGACATTGCATTACATTCCAGCAGTCAGTACCATAGTTTTGCCATTAGAAGTATTGTATCTTTTACCACCGGCAGGTTTTTTAATCGGTGTTATATCGGCATTTTTAGCTTT
>FQKF010028570.1_pt1 | contig 17699 bp, 12 predicted proteins | sample 1504521 | NCBI WGS metagenome assembly FQKF01 (sample SAMEA4475357, study PRJEB15587) | soil metagenome | biome: Soil; feature: Field | place: India | collected 2015-03-11 | depth 0 m
GCGAAGGAACAAGAGCGACAGGCGAAGGAAGCGGCCCAGCAGCGTGCAGCCCGGTTAGAGCAGCGGTTACGGGAACTGGGGATCAATCCTGAAGAGGTTTAGGCGCTTTCCTACTGGCTTGACGGGTTGACAATTGACCTCCTGTGTCAAGCTTGTGTAAATCGTTGCATAGCATTGTTGGGCAACAACTCATGCCTTCAAGCAGGTGCAGGCAGTCTACAGCACTGTGCGCGTTGATTCACTACGGTACTGTGCCGCGTTTTGTCCTGAAAGAAGCGGCACACTGTCATCATCTTTAAGTTTTGATGAATGGGGAGGGAAATCTTAGTGTTTCTCCCAGATTCGGCGAAAAGTGGCGGAAATAGACTATAGCAACCATAGCGTTGAAAGTCATCGACTCCGCCCCTTGAGTATTGTCCGATGTTGGCCATGGAAATCTGTGAAGACAACTAAATTTTTTTCAAAGATCACCAGGTTCACACCAAGAACTATACGGAAATTGAGCTTTCTTAACGAAGAGTTGAGAGAGCATGGACGGCGAGATAGGTTCTCTAGCCTTAACAGGCCAGCAACAAATCTCTCTCAAATTGTTGTTCATTTAGTTGTAATGCATCTCATGACACAGCACTTTGCTAAGTTTCTGTACATCCTGTCAGGCAGTCGGACTCAGCTTTTACTGCTGTTAGGCATAGCACTCTTTACGTCCTTGTTAGAGGTTCTAGGTGTTGGAGTCATTGGCCCTTTCATTGGTGTGGCTACCAATCCAGCAATGATCAATCAGACTCCTGTCTTACAGTGGGTTAGCAATCAAATCAATTTTTCATCACATACTCATTTTATTGCTGCACTTGGGCTATTTCTTATTTTCATCTTTTGCTTTAAGTCATTATTTTATATTCTAACCAACTTTTATATTTTTAAGTTCTGTTTCGACCAGCGTCGAGCACTGGTTAAACGACTATTTAGCTCCTATCTCAAGGCTCCTTATACATTTTTCTGGACTCGAAATTCTTCCTCTGCCATTCAAAATATTACTGCTGAGACTTCTTTATTTGCTCAGGAGTATCTGCAATCCGTTTTAAGCGGTGCAGTTAATCTAGTGATTGTTATTGTCCTTTTAGTCCTACTTGCCCGAACCAATCTTTTGTTTCTGGTTATGGTGTTAGGAATTCTGTTGGCGGTTGCCTTTGGAGTCGGACGCTTGAGCAGACGACTCAGCGACTTGGGAAGAATTCGCTCTGAATCCGAAAAAGGTATGGTTCGGGCAATTAATCATGGCTTAGGTGGGTTTAAGGAAACGCGAGTAGTTGGCTGCGAAACTTATTTTGAGGCAGAACTCGACCATTACAGCCAGCAATGGTCTGAGGCGGTCACTTGGGGACGTTCAATCCGGATGATTTTTCCAGTCCTCGTCCAGTCCGGGTTGATCGTAGTTGTGGTCTTGTTTATTTGCATTAGCCAGTTTCTTCCGAGTTCTAATCCCGGAGCATTAACCACTGTCATGGGAGTGTTTGCGGCTGCCTCGTTACGGCTGATTCCTTCTGCAAATGGTTTAATCAATGCCTTTCAGAGCGTTAGGAACAACAGTTATTCCGTCGATGTAGTGTATGCAGACTTGAAAGCAATTGAACATTTGGAACGAGACCAAAAGCGGCTCAATGCTGCTGCTATGAAAGCCAAAGCTCACTCACCTGAGCGACTTAAACCACTCTCTTTCTATCGTGCGTTAGAGTTACAAGACGTGAGCTATCGCTACCCCAATGCCTCGGAAAACAGTATTCAGAATGTTTCCCTCAAAATTCAGCGGGGAGAGTCGATTGGGCTGATTGGTAAGTCAGGTGCAGGAAAAACCACACTGGTAGATATCATCCTAGGACTATTGGAACCCCAGCAGGGCAATATTTTGGTGGATGGTGAATCGATCTACGAGAATCTACGAGGCTGGCAAGACTTAGTGGGCTATATTCCTCAATTTATTTTCCTGACAGACGATACAATCGCACGGAATGTTGCCTATGGAGTCCCTGATGCAGCCATTGATTATGATCGGCTTCAAACCGCAATCAAAGCTGCCCAGCTAGAAGATCTTGTAAACCAGTTACCGCAGGGACTTGACACCAAAGTGGGTGAACGCGGGGTGCGCCTCTCTGGAGGGCAGCGGCAACGGGTGGGTATTGCCCGAGCGCTCTACCACGAACGTGAAGTTTTAGTGCTAGATGAGGCAACTGCAGCACTAGACAACGAGACAGAACACCTCGTGAGTGAGGCGATTCAGGCGTTGAGCGGGCAGAAAACGCTGATCATTATTGCTCACCGACTCTCAACGATTCAGGGGTGCGATCGCATCTACCAACTGGAGCGGGGCCGGATTGTTCGCAGTGGTACCTTTCAAGAGATAGTAGGCGTCAAGTGAGGGCGTAAATCGCCTATTTGTACACAACTTTAGTCTAACTTCTGTTCCAATTTTCACCCTATGCAAAGTCAAATCGTCACTGGCCACAAAGACATTTCTACGAGTATCATGCCCAATTTTTTAATCATTGGGTCGGCAAAAGGGGGAACTACTTCTCTCCATTATTACCTTAACCAACACCCTCAAATTTTTATGAGTGCAGTGAAGGAGCCACGATTCTTTGCGTTGGAGGGCGAGGTCTTAAACTTTAGAAATCCAGATGCAGCAATTAATCACAACTCGGTCACCACGCTGGAAGCATATCAGGCCTTGTTCAAAGATGTCACTAATGAAATTGCAATTGGAGAAGCGTCTCCTCTATATCTCTACAGCGCTAAAGCGGTTGAACGAATTAAACATTACATCCCCCAGGCGAAGCTCATCGCAGTGCTACGAAACCCAGTTGATCGTGCTTTCTCTTGCTATACACACCTAAGAAGGGAGAACTACGAAAAACTCTCTTTTGCTGAGGGCTTGAAGGCTGAGGAACAACGCATTCAGGACAACTGGGCACACTTGTGGCACTACAAGCAGGCGGGATTCTACTATGAACAGTTGAAACGCTATTACGATGCCTTTGCCCCTGCACAAATTAAGGTCTACCTGTTTGAAGATCTCAATACCGATTCAACAGCGGTCACTCAAGATATTTGTCGTTTCTTAGGCGTCGATGACTCCTTTCAACCAGAGTTGAGTCGTCAGAATGTTTCAGGAATCCCCAAATCTCGCCTCGTGCATGATTTTTTTGCGCGGAAAAACTCTATTCGAGAGGCGATCGCCCCCTTTATCCCTAGTCATTTACGTCAACAAATCTCTCGAAAAATCAAGACCTGGAACCTTGGGAAAAAGCCTGAACTAGATCCAGTAATTCGCCAGGAATTAGTTGAACTCTATCGAGAAGACATCCTGAAGCTACAGGATCTCCTACAACGTGATCTGTCTCATTGGCTGCACTAGCCCACAACATCCTGTTAGGAGTCAAATTTCCATGTTTGTCTCCAATCGATTGATTTATCTGCAACTGTGTAAGACTGGATGCACTCATATTGAGTATCTATTAAAAGGATTAATGTCCTGCCAATACCACAAAAAGCATAGTCGCATTCCCCCTGACTTTGATATAAAGGGCAGGGCAATTGTCGGCTCTATCCGTAATCCTTGGGATTGGTATATCTCTCTATGGGGGTTTGGTTGTGACAGAAAAGGGGCTTTATACAAGCGACTAACGGCTCGCAAAATCAAGGGCAATGGGCTAATTGGTAGTGCTCAAAATGTCAGTTTGCAGGATCGATTCCGTGTCCTACTTGCTCAAATCAATAAGCCAATTGAAATGTGGCAGGATGTCTATTCTGATAGTCGAGATGCAGAGCGTTTTCGACGATGGCTCAAAATGTTGCTTAGCCCAGAAAATAAATACCAATTGGGAGATGGGTATGCAATCAGTCCTATCAGCTCCTATGCAGGGCTTTTAAGTTACTATTACGTCCAGCTTTTCTCGCGCAACTATTCCGATCTCTTTTCTCAAAAGGTTGGTGATTTTAAAAAACTAGAGGAATTTGATTTGGAAAATAACTTGCTTACTCACGTCATTCGCATGGAAGCTTTAGAAGACGATTTCCTAAAGGTGATGAAAGCGATTGGCTACGAAATTAGCAACGAGCAGGAACAGGAAATTCGAGCTTCTGGTAAGACGAATTCTTCCTTCCGTGAGCGGAGTATTGATTACTACTATGATCGGGAGACACTTGACTTAGTTGCCGAAAAGGAAAGGTTAGTGATTCAGAAATACGGTTACCAAGCGCCGATCCTAAAGCAAGAAGCAGTGCTTCCTTAATTTGGGTGAAAAAATCCTAATTGATCAACAAGTCTCTTATTAAGTGGTATTAAGTGGAAAAGTTTTCAGTTCTCTCAGATGCTTACTCAAGAGCATTGCTATGAAAGACAATCCTCGCGTTAGTATTATCATCAACAACTACAACTACGCGCAGTATTTGCCGACTGCGATTGCCAGCGCTCTTGACCAAACGTATCGCCATATTGAGGTGATTGTGGTGGATGATTGCTCCACCGATGGTTCACGTGAGGTGATTCAGCGGTATGGCGATCGCATCGTTCCCATCTTCCACGACGTGAATGGCAAGCAGGGGGCGGCGCTGAACAGCGGCTTTGCCGCCAGTCAGGGCGAGATTGTGATGTTTCTGGATGCGGATGACTATCTCTTTCCTGATGCAGTTGAACGGATTGTCGCAGTCTGGAAACCGGGTATTAGCAAGGTTCACTTTCGGTTGCAGGTAGTGGATGGAGAGGGCAATCCCCTGGGCTACTGCATTCCTTCGATTGGCAACAAGCTCCCTTCTGGAGCAATATGGCAGCAGTTGCTAGAAACCAGTAGCTACGTCAGCAGCCCCATGAGCGGCAATGCTTACTGGAAAGCGGCGATCGCCTCTGCTTTCCCCATTGCCCCCGACTATGCCACCACCGCCGACGACTACCTGATGATCTCGTCGCCCTTCTACGGCGAACTGGTCGGCATTAACGATTGCCTCGGTGCTTACCGCGTCCATACCAGCAACCAGTGGGCGTTGACGTCGGTTTCAGGCAGCCGGTTTCGTCGCTTTGTGCAGCATGACTTGCAGAACTTTGCACTGCTGCAACAACGAGCCAGGGAATTTAACCACGAGATCCCCCCCGATTTAGAATTGCGATCGCTCGGTCGGGTGTGGTCGCGGCTGGCCTCCCTGCGACTGGAACCACAAGAACATCCGGTTCCTACTGACAACGTGACGTATTTAGTTTGTAGGGGGGTGCGATCGCTGTGGTTCTATTCTCACCACAATCGTCCAAAACGCATCCTCTACAGTCTCTTTTTTGTGTGGATTGGCTATATGCCAGTTCCGCTTGCCAAGATGGCACTTACTTACCTCTATGCCCCGCACTTGCGGCCTCAGGTGGTTGATTTGCTGTTGAAGAGACTGCGATCGCTGATGAGCAGAGACACAGGGGCCGCCAAAGCGCCAACTCAAGCAAAGACTGAAGAATCCACTGCTGCCACTCATGTTTGATCCCCAAAATCCTGAAAATCCCCATGCGTGTTGCTATCCTCCGTCGTGCCCCCAAAGCTTCTGTCAGCATGGATGTCTATGCTGATGCGCTTGTGCAGGGATTAAAGACCGTCCGCCCCGATTGGTCAATCTTGGAATTTTTCCCAACGTTTGATACAGGCAGGAGTGCCACCTTCCTGGGCGGGTTCCAGAAGTATGTCCAGCGGTATTGGGCATACCCCAGGCAACTGCAGCGACAGTCGGTGGATCTCTTTCATGTGATTGACCACAGCGATGGGCATCTTATCTACGCCCTCAAGTCCACAGGCATTCCCACGGTTGTCACTTGTCACGACATTATTAACTTGACACAACCGGAGCTCTTCAAGGGACTGGCAAACTTCCCCTGGCTTAGTAAAACCACTTGGCAGTATGCTCTGCGGGGAATGTGTCAGGCCGACCGGGTAATCACCGTCTCGGCCTACACTGCCCAGGATGTGACGCAGTACTTAGGACTCGCCCCCGATCGCATCACGGTAGTCGCCAATGGGGTGGAAAAGATCTATCAAACTATTCCCCGCGAGGAGGCGATCGCCTTTCGTCAGCAGCAAGGCATTGCTCCAGAAACCTGCTGCTTGGTGAATGTGGGGTCTAACAATCCCCGCAAAAACATCGATACGATTTTGCAGGTGGTGCGAGCACTGCGCGATCGCCATTTCCCGATTCACTTCTGGAAAGCCGGAGGTGATTTCAGTCCAGCACAGAAGCAATTGATTCAACAGTTGGCCCTTGCTCCCCACATCACCTACCTAGGTCAGCCCGACAAAGCCACCTTGGTTAAGCTATATAACGCTGCCGATATACTCCTGGCGCCCTCGCTCTACGAAGGCTTTGGCATCACGGTCTTAGAAGCCATGGCCTGTGGGTTGCCCGTAATTACGTCCAATGTCTCTTCCCTGCCAGAGGTTGTGGGGGATGCCGCGATCACGACCGACCCGCTAGATGTTGAGGCAATCTGTGCGGCAGTTAAACAGATTTTTGCGGATGGGGGCGATCGCCAAAGGTTAATTGCAAAAGGGCTGCACCGCGCCCAGCAGTTCTCCTGGGAAAAGACTGCTGAACAGGTAGCCACCCTCTACGAATCCCTACTGCCCTTACAACGTTCAGCATCCCATCGCAGCAAGACAGCACCTACCCCAATTGCGTAAATGGATAACTCTCAAATTCCAAGCCCATCCTCAATCCAAAATCTCAACTTTCAAATCTAAAATCCCATGAGTTACCAGGTCAAAGACATCTTCCGCCTCCACGCTAGAGACTTTGTGTTTCAAACACGGTATATCCGCGAAAAACTGTTGCGGGGCAACCGTTTGAAAACACTATTTCTCTGCAACTCCTACCCTAAAAGTGGCACCCACCTGCTTTACCAGATTCTTTATTCATTACCTGGCCTAGTCAAATGGGATGACATTGTTTCAGTACAGGCGCTCTGTGGCGTGATGAACACCGCCGACCACATCCGCTGGAAGATTGGCTCGGCTCCCGATAGAGCAATCGTTCGCAGCCATCTCATGTGTACTGACGAAATTCTCGAAATATTGCAGGAGCATCATTGCAAACTGCTCTTCATTTATCGAGACCTCCGTGATGTGGCGGTGTCTCATGCTCGCTGGGTGACCAAGGAACCCCGCATCTTCCTGCACCCAATCTACCAGCAGATGTCAGGGTTCGATGAACAGTTGATGAGTTCGATCAAAGGGGTTCCTGTTGGTTCTCCCTTTGGCTCAAATGTATCGCAACCCGATATCGGACAAGACTTTGCTCGCTGGAAAGGCTGGCTCTCACACCCCGAAACTCTAACCATCAAATTTGAAGATTTAGTGGGCGAACGGGGGGGCGGCTCTGAAGAAAAGCGGCTTTACTTAGTCGAACAAATTCTTGACCATCTTGAGATGAGTCTTCCGGCTGACCAAATCCGATCAAAATTTGCTTCAACAGCCATGGATCCGGAGGAGTCTCACACCTTTAAGAAAGGAGGGAAGGGGAGCATTGGTGGATGGCAGACCTATTTCAAAGAGGAGCACAAGGACGCATTCAAAAAAGTTGCAGGGGATTTGTTAATTGAGCTGGATTATGAGCAAGACCTGAACTGGTGACCAAGTATCTCTCTGGCGTTTGAATTGACCCACTTTAAGTATATCAGTACTTCTTAACCGTCTGGACGTTACCATTTTTTTCTGATCCATAACACCTTAATGGAGTAGCCATGCAATCTTACGAGTCTCTGAACGAAGTGTGTATCACTAGTGAAACCGATCCTTTCACAGAGGAGCGCTATCACCAGTTCTATCGTTTCTTGCCAAAAGAGGTCTCAACCGTTTTAGATGTTGGCTGTAATACCGGACGGGGTGGTCGTATCTTAAAAGTACTCAATCCCAACTTACAGATTGTTGGTTTGGAATGCGTCAAGGCTCGGCTAGAACGCTTGCCTAAAGAGGTTTATACTCGAACAATTTGTGGATATTCAACTGAGATTCCAGCAGAAGATAACTCCTTTGATGCAATCATTGCTGGTGAGTTTATTGAACATTTATATGCACAGGATGTGGATAAAACGCTTGCAGAGATGTTCAGGACTTTAAAGATTGGTGGACGACTGCTGCTGACAACTCCCAATCCCAATGACATCAAACTTAGGCTGCGCAAACAGAGTGTACTGGGTGGCGCTCATGTTTCTCAACACTTTCCCGATGCGCTGAAAATCAAACTCAAGATGATGGGCTACTCCAACGTCAAGGTCTACGGAAGTGGCAAGACTTCCCGCTACTTGGGTTACACCTTCCCGTTGCTCAGCCTATATGGCAGTTACCTAGCGATCGCCGACAAACGATAGCCCATATCTCTTATCTCCTCTGACCCCGGAGCATAAACGCTAGGACTGGACTAATGACACACTCAAAATTCCGCTTAGGCGTAGTTTTTACCCACCCCACGCAGCACCATGGCCCGCTCTGGCGCAAGTTGAGCGAACAACCTGAGCTTTCGATTAGGGTGCTGTACCTTTCAAACGAAAACCAAACGACGGGCGATAGCTTGCTTGGTAATAATGCCCAGGCGTGGGATGTAGATCTGACTAGCGGCTATGACTACGAATATCTCAAAGACCTGTCGGGCAAAGTACCCACACAGCGTAGAAAAAATGTCATTAGTCCGGGACTGATTAACCAACTCACCCGCGACAACTTTGATGGCATTTTCATGCAGAGTTTCGTCAACTATTCCTATCGATTGACGGCGCTACTCTGTAAACTGCGAGGCATTCCGTTGATTATGCAGAATGATGCAACCATCATGTCGGATATGCGCTATAGCCGTAGCCGTCGGATTGTTATGTCCTTTATGTATCCCTGGATGCTGAACTTGGCGGACTACTGGCTGTCTTGCGGGGATCACAACGAAATTCACCTGCGGCACTATGGTGTGCCCGACGAAAAGATTATCCGCGGCTGTCACCCGGTGGATGGCGATCGCTTTGTCCAAACCATTGCCCAACACCCCGAAGAGGTGCAGCGCATCCGCAAGGAACTTTCCTGGGACGAGAATACGATTCTCTATGCTTTTTGTGCTAAGTATATCGAGCGGAAAAATCCCTTTGAATTTATTGAGGCGATCGCCAAGGCCCACCACAAAGACCCCCGCGTGCGCGGCATCATGCTGGGCGGTGGCACCCTGGAACATGCGATCAACGAACGACTAGCAACTATGAACGGCGAAGTCCTGAATGTGGGGTTCGTCAACCAGAGCAAACTCCCGCTGTACTACGGAGCCGTAGATGTCTTTGTTTGCCCATCGTGGATTGACCCCCATCCCTTAGTGGTGTCGGAGGCAATGGCTTCGGGATGTGCACCAATTCTGAGCGATCGCTGTGGCAACTGGGGCTATAGCGATACCGTGCGTCACCGCTATAACGGTCTGGTTTATCCCTGCGGGAATGTAGACGCACTAGCAGCGGCAATGCTAGAGATGACGGATAGCGAAACACGACGGATGTATCAGGAGCGATCGAAAGAAGTCTTTTCGGAACAAGACCTGTACGCAGAAGTGCGGGCTTTTCTTGAAGTTGCCAAACGCATCCAACAAAAACAACAGCCTGCCAGTAAACGCACAACAAAACCACTGTCGGGTGCAGTTTCGACATGAGCTTCCCCGTCTATTTCAATGCACTGCAACAAGACAAACTGCCATGAAAGTGTTGATTTCGGCATATTCCTGTGAACCAGGTCGCGGCTCTGAGCGGGGGGTCGGCTGGAACGTGGCGCGAGAAGTGGCCCGACGACACGAGGTTTGGGTGTTGACTCGTCCCGACGAGAGCAAGGCGGCGATCGAGGCAGAACTGACTGTCAACCCAATTCCCAACCTGCACTTTGTCTACTTCACCCTGCCCTTCTGGCAAGACAGCCTGCGCTGGGGACAATCTGGCGCGATGCAGATCCACTACTACCTGTGGCAGATCCAGGCTTACTTTGTGGCCAAAAAGCTGCATCAGGAAATTGGCTTCGACTTGGCGCACCACGTCACCTTTGTCAAATACTCGGCGCCTAGTCTGCTCTCGCTGCTGCCCATTCCCTTCATTTGGGGGCCAGTCGGCGGTGGTGAATCGGCTCCGGCTCCCTTCTGGAAAGACTTTGGCCTAAAAGCCCGCTGCTACGAACTGGCCCGCAATGTTGTCCGGGGCATTGGCGAACACGACCCGCTGGTGCGCCTGACAGTGAGGCAAAGCGCTGTGGTGCGGGCCACCACCGAAGATACTGCCCAGCGATTGTATGCTATGGGGGCTGACACGGTGCAGATCGTCCCAGAAGTGGGTCTGCTAGACGATGAAATTGATGTGCTGTCGCAATATCCCATCCTAGATTCTCAACCGATCCGCTTCATTAGCATGGGACGACTGCTCCACTGGAAAGGCTATCACCTGGGAATTCGCGCCTTTGCCCAGGCCAAGCTGCCAGATGCAGAATATTGGTTGGTTGGGGATGGTCCCGAAATGGACAATCTGAAGTCTTTAGCACGAGAACTGGGAGTCGAACAACAGGTAAAGTTTTGGGGGCGTTTGCCGCGCGAAGCAACGTTAGAGCAGTTGAGCCAGTGTCATGTTTTGGTGCATCCCAGCCTGCATGACTCCGGCGGCTGGGTGTGCATTGAGGCGATGGCGGCGGGTCGTCCCGTGATCTGTTTGGACTTGGGTGGTCCCAAGGTGCAGGTGACAGAAAAAACAGGTTTTCGGATCGCTGCAAACTGGCCCGAACAGTCGGTGCAAGAGATGGCGATCGCCATGCAAAAACTAGCCGCCGACCCCCTGCTGCGAGTCCAGATGGGGCAGGCGGGTCGGCAACGGGTCAACGACCACTTTAGCTGGAAAGTCGTGGGCGATCGCCTTAACGCTCTCTACCAAGAAACTGCCCATCGCACCCCGATCACGATCTAATCCCTCACCAACAGCCACAGAATCCAGAAGCCCATGCACGTCCTCATCCCTGTCCTGCACCGCCCCACCCACCCCACGGGGGTCTGTCGCCATGCGGCCAACTTGGCGCAGGGACTCTCAGAACGAGCAGAGGTGAGTCAGGTGACGTTGGTGACTGGGAACTGGCAGGCCGATTACTTTGAAACAGAGTTTGGCTTGCGATCGCCCAAAATCACAGTCCTGCGGATTGCTATCGCGAATCGGGCGATCGCCCGTAACCGCTGGTATCTGTTGGACTTGCCACGACTGGCCAATCAATTGCAGGCGGATGTTGTGCATCTAGCCTTTCCTATTCCATTAATACGTCGATGGTTCAACGCTCCGGTTGTTGCCACCATCCACGACCTATATCCCTACGAATGTCCAGAAAATTTTGGCTTTCCGAAAGTTTTGTTTAACCGCTGGTTCCTAGACTGGTGTGTCAACCGCTGTGATGGGTTGTGCTGCGTTTCTCAAGGCACGCTTGAGGGACTGAAGCATTACTTTCCCAGCATTCACCAGCACAAGCCCACGGCTGTGATTTATAACTGTGTAGACTTGAGCACAATTGCCCCTCAAATTCCCTGCGCTTTACCATTTGGGGCAGAGACTCCCTTCATCCTTTGTGTCGCTCAGCACCGCAAAAACAAGAATCTCGATCTGCTCATCCAGTCTTTTGCAAACTTGCTCCAAGATGGCAGTTTGAGTCCTGCAACCTATCTCTGTTTGGTGGGGAGTGCTGGCCCTGAAACCGAAACCCTCCTGAATTTGACGATATCCCTTGGAATACGGGATCAGGTCGTCCTGCTTTCGGGCTTGCAGGATGGCGAACTGCGCTGGCTCTATGAGCATTGTCTGTTGTTTGCGATCGCCTCTGCCACCGAGGGGTTTTGTCTACCGTTGGTAGAAGCGTTGTCCCTCGGTTGCCGCGTAGTCTGTTCCGACATCCCCATCTTTCGAGAAGTCGGCTCCTCTGCCTGCCACTACTTCACCTTGGGTGACCAAGCGGTTCCAAATCTCGTCGGTGCGATCAAAAGTGCGATCGCTCAGCCCCAACCCGATTCCACCACCATTGACTCCCGCTTTTCAAAAAGCTACGTCACTGAGCAATACCTCAAGTTCTACCGCTGCGTCGGTGTAACTACATGACTTATATCCGCTCCCTCCCCAAAAACGATGGCACCCTCAGCAACACCACGATGTTGCTCTGGAGCTTTGCAACAGCTTTTTTCCCGCGCTTGTTTACCTACTTTGGTGCGCCTGCCATCCTCAACTTTGTTCACTTTGGGATTGTTCCGATCGCTGCTGCCATCACACTCTGGACCTCTCGTGTGCGCGATCGCAGGCAAGTCAGAGTTGCACAAGATCTGCTGTGGGCGATGGGAATTCTCTTGGGCGTGATGATCACCAGCGCCATCATCAACCAGGCCAGCGTTGTAAACGTCTTCCTTTACTTCATGTTCCTGGCAGAACCGATGATGCTCATGGCTGCTCTGATGATGGTGGAAATGGTAGGTGAACGGCTGGAAAAATTCAGGAAGTGGGTGGTGGGGTTTGCCTTTTTTAACCTCTTTCTAGTAGTCGTCCAGTCTATCCTGATGCCGATTGGCATCTATCCCCGCCGAGGAGGGACATTGCAGGACAACATTGCTGGAGTGTTTGCATCGGGTGGAGGCAGCGCCGGAAACTATGTCTCGGCAACCGTTTCATTTTATTTTGCCCTCTATTTCTTGCAAACTTTTAAAAACGTTCCCCTTTGGATTAGAGTCTCAACCATTCTGCTTTCGCTTTACCAGCTTCAGGTCTCCGATTCCAAACAGACCCTGGCAACTTTTCTTGCGGGTGGTGTGCTGCTGGTAATCACAAAGCTCAAACGCCCGGGTAAATTTATTGGCTACTTGATCGTTGCGGTTATTGTCCTTTATCTGCTCTACTGGGCCTATCAAAACCTGCAAGAGGTTCCCTTTGTTCAGCACATTCGCAACTGGGCGGAACGGGATGGGTTGTATGCCCCAGATGGCGAGGGAACCCAGACAAAGCTTGCCGCCTTTCGCATTATTCCGACTCACTACAAAAGTGTCCTGAATGTTTTATTTGGGTTAGGACCGGGGCATTCCGTCAGTCGGTTGGGGGGCTGGGTGTTACGAGACTACGAATCGCTGCTAATCCCTCTAGGAGCAACAGTTCACCCTGCCTCTGCTGAAGTATTTCGTGTGGTGTCGGATGGTTGGGTCGCACAGCAGTCCACAATTTTTTTCCCGCTGTTTACCTGGGCGGGCATCTGGGGAGATTTGGGTTGGCTTGGCCTCGCCGCCTATCTCTATATGGGGTGGATCGTCTGGAGTCGAGTTTGTGTGGATGATTTTGGTCGGTTTGTTGTGCTTTCCACAGTAGTGCTGGGCTTCATCCTGACGCAGATGGAAGAGCCAGGGCAGATGTTGACGGCAGCCTGTCTACTGGCGCTGCGCTGGCATGAGCACAACAACCAGGCAAGAAAAGTGCCTTCTGCCCCAAGACCTACAGGCGTTGCTCAGTATGAGCATAACTTTTTAGATAACGTGAATTCAGGATAAGCTGCGATTCTCTCACCCGGAACTGCGACGAAATCCGTCTGTAAAGTAACAGTTTGTTGTGATGTCAAACGTGCGCACAGCGCACGCTTGACATCACAACAAACCAACTCACTAACTGACAGGGTTAGCAAACGTTAGATTAAGAGACGCACTCCGCATCTTATCCAAACATTCATCGTTCAGGTCTGCACCCCCTCTTTTGCTGTTGGTAAGGATTAGGGTAGGATGCGGGGCAAGAAACTCATTGATTGTCCCAAGCCCTATGGGTCACTCTGATTCATCAGAACCAAACAGCGATCGCTCTACCATTGCCATAGTCTGTGCTGCGGACAACCACTATGCCATGCCCCTAGCGGTGATGGCCTGCTCGGTTCTGGCAAACTTGCCTCAGCATTTGCATCTACTGCTCTTTATTATTGATGGAGGTATTCAAGCAGCCAATCGCCAGAAAATTCTGCGATCCCTCAGCGCAGTCGGGCAAAATCGCTGCGACGTGCGTTGGCTGCCCCCTCCCGATCATCTCCTCAAACAGGTGAAGATCTCAGAGCATATTACCCTCGCTTCCTACTATCGGCTGTTTATTGCTGACCTGCTGCCCACAGATCTAGAGAAAGTCATTTACCTAGACTGTGATCTCATCCTCAATACAAACATTGAAAACCTTTGGAACTTGGATCTGGGCAACGATTATTTGCTGGCGGTTCAGGACTATCAACTGCCAACTCTGGAAGTTGGTTTGTTGAATTGCCAACAGTTACAGCTTCCTGGCAACTGGAAGTATTTTAATGCTGGTGTGTTGCTGGTGAACCTCAGGCGCTGGCGAGAAGCAAATGTCACATCCCAGTTGCTTGATTACTTGCAAAACAACGTTGAATCGATCCGCTGGCATGACCAGGATGTTCTTAACGCAGTCTGTGCTGGTGAATGGGGCGAGATTGATCCCCGTTGGAACCAGACTCCCTTCATCTTTACATTTCCCAGTTGGACGGAGAGTCCTTTCGACGCAGACACCTTCCAGCAAATCATCACAGACCCCTACGTCATTCACTTTGCCTCCCAGTACAAGCCATGGAATGTGTTTCGCTATCACCCTAGCCACAAGAAACTCTTTTACCGATATGTGGATCGCTCTGCTTGGGCCGGTTATCGGTATAGCCTGTTGACAGCAGTCAAAAAACGCATCAAGCGCTTAGCATGGCTCAAACAGTAGCCCAGATTCTATATCATGGGCGGCAGTGTGCCACCCTTCTGCCTATGAAGCGCAGCCGTTCTCAGAATGCCCCCCAAAAGTTAGGGGGCGCCCCCCACGTTGCTAATGTTTGCGCGGCCAAAATCGCCCCCTGCATCCCTGCACATCTCCTGAAAAATTTTCGTCCACCAGTAACTTCTCCCCAAAGGAAGCACTATATAATTGGCACGTTCATTGTAAAAATAAATTAAACTTCGACCTTCAGGTTGCCCTATTAAAAATGCTGCGAAAATCGTTATCTTTTGCTCCCCTAATGGTGGCGATCGCCCTATCGCCCATTCCTGGATCGCTGATCAGCTACTTCGCCGCACCGCCAACGCTGGCCCAAACTGCAACTCCATCGCCCTTTGTGCTCCCGCGGGAAATTGCCAGCGGTACCACCCTGCGAGTCGATGGCTCCGCCAGCATGGCGCGTCCCAACGAGGACATCAAGCGGCGGTTTGAACGTCGCTATCCGGGGACGACGGTCACGCTGGCAACTGATGGGTCAGATCAGGCAATTCAGAAGCTCTTGGCGGGCGAGGTTGATGTCGCAGCAATTGGGCGACCGCTGAGCGAGGCTGAGTTGGCACAAGGGTTGGTGCAGGTTCCCATTCAGCGAGAAAAGATTGCCATTATTCTAGGGCCAGACAATCCATTTCAAGGCAACCTGACCTTTGACCAGTTTGCCCAGATGTTTCGCGGTGAAATTACGAATTGGTCAGAGGTCGGAGGGCCGGATCTGCCTGTCCGGTTTATCGATCGTCCCGACGATAGTGATACTCGGCGGGCACTGAGCACCTACCAGGTATTCAAAGGCCGTCCCTTTGAAACTGGGGCAACGGCTACTCAGGTGGCTGACGACCAAACCGCTACCGTTATTCAGGCTTTGGGGAACAGTGGCATCAGCTATGCGATCGCAGACCAGGTCGTGGGGCAGCCGAATGTCCGCGTCCTGGTGATGCATGGCACGTTGCCCGATGATCCCCGCTATCCTTACTCACAGCCACGGGTCTACGTCTACCGTGGCACACCGACCCCCGCAGTGCAGGGATTTTTGGCCTTTGCCACGGTTCCTCCTGGGCAAGACCCCGCCGAAGCAAGTGCGCCAGTGGGTGCTGCCTCTCCGGCCCTACCCAGTCCCACCCCTGCGAGTCCTGTGACGGCCAGCCCAGAAGCCGTTCCTCCCGCAACCGTCGCCCCCTCTGAGGCGGCTGTTCCCCCTTCTACCAATATCGAAGGAGGAATCCCAGGCTGGCTGCCCATTGTCATTTTGGGTGCGCTGGCAGGGTTAGGCGCTTTAGTGTTGAGGGGGCGGGGTGGTTCTGCACCTCCAGCCACTTCATCGGCTGCAGCGCCCTCCCCTCCAATCACCCCACCGTCTCCCGCTGCTGTGCCCCCCATTGCAACCTCTACCTCAACGCCAACAGTGAGCGCCCCAGACGCCACAGTAGCAGAGCCTTCGGGTAGTATTCCCGCTGGCGCAGCAATCGCTGGGGCGGGTCTGGCCGGGGCAGCAGTGGTGGGGGCGGCGATCACAACACCCAAAAGCCGCATTGTTTTAACCCCCCGCAACTATGCCGATGCCTATGCCTACTGGGAAGCCCCTGAGGCCCACAAAGCCGAGGTACGGGCACAGGGGGGCAAGGATCTGAAGCTAAGGATTTATGATGTCACTGGCTTAGATCCAGAAGGTACGCTCCCTGTTGCTTACCAGGAATACGCGGTGGCTGAAGAGGATGTCGATCGCCATGTGCCCATCATGACGAGCGATCGCGATTACTTAGCCGAACTGGGATATACCACCCCCGACCGACAGTGGTTGCCCTTAGCTCGCTCAAACTCAGTGCGGGTTTCGGCAGCTCCTGGAGTGGCGGCGATCGCCCCTGAGCCAGCATCTACCTCGCCAGTGGAAGCACCTGCTGCCGCACCTCCCGCTGTGGCCGCTCCCCCGGCGCCACCCATCAGCCCTCTGCCTGCACCAGAGCCGGAAGTGGCGCCAGTGGCAGAGCCTCCAACTCCACAGCCAGTCGCAGAAGCAGTGGCAGAAACCGTTGACCCCAGCCTTGCGCTTGGAGCCGCTGCTTTGGCAGCCGGGGCAGGCGCAGTACTAGCCAGTCGGGATGATGAAGACGAGCAGTCGCACGTCGAAGCAGCGAAATTTGACGTTGGTCAAACCGATCTGTCGAGTGAACAGCTTGCCGATGTGGACGAGGGGCTGCCCGACCTGCCCGATGGTTATGGCGAGAGTCGCATTGTGCTGTTGCCCCGCGACCCTCAGTGGGCTTACACCTATTGGGACACTCCCAACGAGCATAAGCTAGCTTTGCGCCAGCAGGGGGGTGAGCACTTGGCACTGCGATTGATGGATGTCACGGGGATCGATCTCAACGTCCAACACCCGCACAGCATTCAGCAATACGATTGTGATGAACTAGCGCGGGACTGGTATCTACCAATTCCGGTGAGCGATCGCGACTATCTAGTCGAAATTGGCTACTTGGCTGCGGATGGTCGCTGGCTGCTGCTAGCCCGTTCCAATACAGTCCGCGTCCCTCCGGTCTTCCCGTCCGACTGGCATGAAGATCTGTTCATGACGTTGAGCTGGGATGAAAGCCTGGAAGGTAGGACCTTCATCACACTGGTTCCCCCCGGCCAACGGGTCACGGATACAGGGAATCCCATTTACGACGAAATCTTTGGCCTGGCAGAATCGGCGGAGTCGCAGCGGGTTGCCGGTTCGTTGTTTGGCTCAATGCAGCACGTCCCTGGCTCCCATGTGCCCGGTTCAGCGCAGCATGTGCCCGGTTCAGCGCAACATGTACCTGGTTCAGCGCAGCATGTGCCCGGCTCAGCGCAGCATGTGCCTGGCTCAGTGCAGCACGTGCCTGGTTCGGTGCAG
>FQKF010004772.1_pt1 | contig 17656 bp, 9 predicted proteins | sample 1504521 | NCBI WGS metagenome assembly FQKF01 (sample SAMEA4475357, study PRJEB15587) | soil metagenome | biome: Soil; feature: Field | place: India | collected 2015-03-11 | depth 0 m
TCAACGGGGCGATCGCCCGACAGGGAGCGACCCGCAACATCAGCACCGACCTGATCCTCTACCTGATCCTCTAACAAAGGAGGCTGTGCCGACGGCTCAGATAAGGAAGCCGAAAGCGTGAAATCGGCAATCTCTTCCCCATCCAACCCTTCAGAGATACCAGAGATTTCGGTCGTTGCCAGCTCTGTTGCAGGCGCTCCGTAGTCCACCCCTGCGTATTCCAGATCGACATAGTCTGCAACCGCATGATCTGCCGCCGCAACTTCCTCTTGCACCCCAGAATGGTCTGCTACCTGGGCAGCAATCGTTTCGAGAGGAAGTGTGATTTCCTCATCAGAGGACGTTGCAAATGCCGACGCTCCCGCCATTTCAGCGCTCCAGGAAGGTGCAAAAGACCCAGCTCCGGAGGTTTCAAGCTGTATCGCCGTAGGAATGGCTGCCAGGTTGCCAGTCAAAACGAGCGCCTGCGCCCGCCGCCAAGCCTGCAACGCCGTCTGCGCCAAGGTAGAAATGGCAGTTGCATTGGTCGCTTCTGTCTGAGCCGTTTGGACACCAATGGACTGACACAGTTGGGAAAAGCTCTCGATCTGGAGCATCTCCCCCAAGCCCTCTAGCTCCTGGGCCAAAATTTCGACTTCTTCTTTTAGGCGGGGAGACTGTTCATGAATTGCCGATTCTAGCCGCTGCAAACAGCCCTCGACTTCGGTTTCAAACAGCAGGGGAATGATATCCTGTCCGTCTTCAGGAGATAGGAGCGAGTAGGCATCTTCATCCTGGGGCGTGCCTAGCCGCTCGTGAAGTTGCTGATAGGCGGGTTCAATCTGTTCCAACAGCCAAGCCGGGGCAATGGTTGGACGGGGGCGATCGCCCTCTGTAGACAGACTTTGGCGATCGCAGGCAATCACCCTCCCCAACCCATCCACACACTCCAACAAAAGCTGTTCCAGACTGCCATCTACTTCCAACGATTGGCGCTGCACCTTCAACACCTTCAGCCCATCTTCTAGGCGATGCGCCAAATCACTCAAGCTTTGAAAGCCCATTAGACCCGCTCCCCCCTTAATAGAGTGAGCAGCCCGCAGTGCCTCGTTGATCTTGTCTGCATCAATCGCTTGGGCCAGCCCGAGCAGTCGAGATTCTAACGTCCTCAAATATTCTTGAGCTTCCTCCAAGAATTGCAGTTGGATTTCAAGTTCCTTGTCGTAGACCATAATGACTCTCTATGAAAGGCGACAAGCGGTATCGCAAACCCAGGAAAACAAACCAAAACTCTGCAAACTAAACCTGTTCCCCTGTCTTAAAGGCACCGACCGAGGCTTGCAGTTCGCGGGCAACTTCGACTGTTTCTGCCAGCGCCCCAGAGATCTTGCGCGACGAATCAGAGGTCAACTCCGACACCTGAGCCACTTCCTGCATCAGCATCGACACAGCCGCAGACGTTTCCACCTGAGACACGGTTGCCTGCGAAATCGACTGCACCAGTTCGTCAATTTGACGCGACAGATCCAGAATTTGCATCAAGTTTCGCTTCGCATCTTCCACATAGTGGGTGCCCTCGACCACCTTGCTGGTGCTTTGCTCCATCGCTTCGACCACCTCGACCGTTTCCTGCTGGATGTTTTCTACAATGCGCTCAATTTCCTTTGTCGCATCCGCAGACCGAGCCGCCAGTTCGCCCACCTCTTCTGCCACCACTGCAAACCCCTGGCCTTCTTCGCCCGCGCGAGCCGCCTCAATCCCAGCGTTAATCGCCAGCAAGTTCGTTTGCATGGCAATTTGGTTAATCAGCGACACGGCCTTGGAAATTTGCTGCGACGATTCACCCAAACGCTTCACTTTCTTGGACGTTTCTCCGATGATTTCCCGCAGATTGAGAATGTTTTGCACCGTCAAGTCCATCGCACTGCCGCTGACCTCGGCGGTGGCGGAGGCTGTATGGGCCACCGTAGCCGCCTGCTGCGCCTGTTGAGAGACTTGCTGAACGGAGTGCGTCATGACTTCCACCGAGTCCATAATGCGCGTGGTTTCCTCGGCCTGCTTGAGGGCTGCATTTGCTAGCGCGGCAATGGCGCTCTCGTTTTGTCCGAGAGACTCATTCACTCGGTTGGCGGAACGCTTCACCTGGGTCACAATCTGGCGCAAGCTCTCAATAATGGAGTTGAAAAAGTCGGCAACCGTGCCAATTTCCCCAGCCGTCACGTCCGCCCGAACCGTGAGGTCGCCCGAAGCAGCCCCTTCCACGTCGTCTAGCAAAGACATCAGCTGACGTTGGAGCGTTTCTTGCTGCCGACGGCGTTCTTCAGAGAGCATATTGGCTTGGTTAAACAGGCGAGCTTGCTCGATCGCATAGCCAAGCTGGGTTGCGACTTGGCGGAAGAAGTTGATTTCAAGCTGATTCCAGACGCGGGGCGCATCGCACTGGTGGGCAATCAGCAAGCCCATCAGATCTTCGCCAATCAGGATAGGCGCAACGAGGTTGGCCCGAACCTGGTAGGGTTTGAGCTGTTCGAGATGGCATTCGGTGAGTCCGGCTTGGGTAATGTCGGCAACCGCTTGTACACGCCCCTGGCGATATTGCTCTACATATTTCTCGGCAAAGCAGGGGTCATAAATCTTGTTAGACAGGGCGGCCGGATAGCCCGATTCGACCGATTCGGCAATGAAGGTGCCTTGCCAGTTTTCGTCGAAGGCATAGACCGCAACCCGCTGGCAGTTGAGCGATCGCCGGGCCTCGGTCACCGCCACTCGCAGAATCCGCGGCTCCTCAAAGCTTTCCCGCATCCGTGCCACAACCTCGGCGAGCTGGCGTTCCTTCTCGGCGGCTGCTTGCTGTTTTTGCAAGAGCCTTGCCTGACTCAGGGCATAACCAATCTGCACGGCAATCTGTTGCAGCAGATCAACTTCGGCCACTTCCCACTGCCGTGGGCTAGAGCATTGATGGGCACAGAGCAGCCCCACCAACTCATCACCCGCCAAAATGGGGGCCGCCATGTTGGCTTGCACCTCTAGGCGTTTCAGAATTTCGCAGTGGCAGTGGGTCAATTCGGCGGTTTCGCGATTGGTCATAAAGCTGACTCGACCCGTGTAGTAGCGCTCAATGGCTTCGGGGCTGAGGGGGTCCTCAATGATTTGCCCCATAGCTCGCTTCCATCCACGCCCGACGGCCTCAGCAGTGATTTCGCCACTTTTTAGGTCGGGAGCAAAGCGATAGATCAGCACCCGATCGACCTTCAGCACTTCCCGCACGCCCTCTACGGAGGTTGTCAGGATTGTCCTTTCGTCAAGAGATTGGCGAATTCGGCTGGTGACTTCTGCTAGCGTCATGGCGCGTTCGGTAGACTGCTTTTCGCGCTCACTTTGCATCCGCAAGACTGCTTCGGTTTGCTCGACGCTGTCTGCCAGTTTATTAAAGACTTGAGCCACTTCTCCGAGTTCGTCAGTGCCGTAAATCTCGGCGCGAGCCTGGCGATCGCCCTGAATAAAGCGCTGGGCGGTGGATTGCAGTTGCCGCGCTGGACGCAGGATAGACATCCCTAGTAGCTTGGCTAACACTAAATCGGCGGCGATCGCCACCAGCGCAATCAAAAATTGCAGTTTCAAGCTCTCGAAAATCAGTTGATTCAGTGCGGTTTCAGAACTCCCCCGCACCAGTACGGCCGTTGGCTCACCGTTAAAGTTGGGAATTGCCTTAGCAGCCAGCGTATGGGTCATTGAGCCAACTAGCCCGCGCCGGGTTACCACCTGACCGCGAGCGGCGATCGCATCGCGCAGCACTTGCGGATCTTCTAGGGCAACATCTGGAATTGCTTGATTAATATCAGGGTTATCTCCCGCTGCTAGCGCAGCTGCCAGCGCTATGCTGCCATCGGGCTGCACCTGATAAACTGCACCATACCCGTTTTCAAATGCAGACAACGGCTTTTTCGCAATCGGCAGCTTGCCATTGACAATATCCCCTGATACCAGCACCCCAATCACCTCTTCCGTGCTGGGTGCAAAAACCGGGGTCACTGTGTAGCGAATTAGCGCATCTTTCCCCCCAACGCCCTCAGGCAATGGTGGCGCTTCGTTTTTTAACTCGTCCCAGGACACAATTGCTGTCGCTCTGATCTGCCTTGGGTTTTTCAGCACCGTACCCACCAATCCATTGGGATCGAATCGTTGCCCAGTCCGTTTTGCATTGGCACTAGCGATAATCCGCAAATCCTTACCCACGAGCGTTGCGTATTCAATCTCGCGAGCTTTGACTTCGTTTTGCAAAATTGTTTTCACCTCGGCTTCGGCCTCTGGCGAAAGGCGGCCACCTGCGGCGTGAGTGGCTGCTGCGGAAATAATCGCTCGGTTGTCGGCCTGCCCTCGAAACCCAAAGGCCATTTGGTTGACTTTGATATCGTATGCAATTTCGATCACCGCCAGCTCAGATTTGGCTTGGTTCCGCAACTGATTGCGGCCGGATGTCACAATCAGCAACGCGCCAATTCCAACTAAGCCAATAACCGAGATTGCTTCGGACGTTGCCAATCCCAAAATTTGTTTGCGGCCAACGCTCAGGTTATAAAACCACTGAGCCCAGGGATAGGGACTCGGCCGAGTCACCTTAATCTGTTCTTTTTGATTTTTTCCATAGTTGATACCCCGATAAATCATTTGATCATCAAAGTCGGGGGGCGAGGACACTCCTTCCTCATAGCCGTTTTGAGAAAATGAATGGGCTGGTGAAAGCGCAGTAGAGTCCGTCTTTTTGGGAGCTGGGCGAAATTCGGTGGTCATAGTTCAAAACCTAGCGCAAGAGAGGTTAAAGAATGGAATTGGGCGGCAAGGATGGATGGAATAGCAAGGATGGATGGAATAAGGGAGCCTCAAGAAGATCGCAAGAGGGATGAGCGAGCGATCGCCTCTGCATTCAACACCAGCAGCAGCTCAGAATCTAGGGAAACACATCCGTCTAGGTAGGGCGTAATACTACTAGAAATATTGGCTGGTGCAGGTTGAATCAGATCAGAATGGATATTCAGAATGCCACTAACTTCCTGAACTCGAAACATGAGGGGCGTTGCCTCCGTTTGCACCAAAATCAAGTTGAATTGCTGCGAGTGATAGAAACTAGCTGACAATTCCAACATTTGTGCCAAATCGATAACCCAAATCACCTGACTCCGACGATTCATCAAGCCAGATAGGCAGGGATGCATATTCGGCATCGGGGTGATGCGCTGAGTCGGCACTGTGATGGCTTCCTGTACGCAAGACAACGGCAACACCGCAGGCGTTTGATGAGTTAGGTTAAATCGAATGTGAGTGTGCGATCGCCCCACATAAGATACTGGAGCCAGGGAAGACGACGGATTGGGAACTAGAGCCGCACTCATAGCCCAACTCCAACAACGCTCATCACTGCTCGCAGCAACTGTTCGCGGGTGTAGGGCTTAGTTAAATACGCATCCGCCCCTTGTTTCATGCCCCAGAGCCGATCAATTTCTTGGTTCTTGGACGTGCAAATAACGATTGGCACCTTAGATGTCTCTGGCTGCTTTTTTAGGCTGCGACACAATTCAAAGCCGCTCATTCCCGGCATGACAACATCAGTGACAATCACATCTGGACGGTGCTGAATGGCTTTTTCCATCGCTTCTTTAGCTGTGACCGCATTAATCACTGTGCAGCCGCTTTCGCGAAGATAATGGCTCATCAACTCCATTTCAGAAGGAGTATCTTCAACAACCAGGATTGTCTTCGTCAAGGTGAGAGTCATGGATTAGTTGCCTCTATAGATAAAAATTACACATGGTATCCGAGCAGCCATTGCAAGAGATGCCATGCTGCTCTTGATTAATTGCGACCTTGCCCTAGCTCAAGTGCTTGAAGACGACTTTTAGCAAATCGGATTGATTGAATGGCTTGGTGAGATAGCCCGATGCGCCGACCAGTTTTGCCTTGGCACGATCAATCAAACCCGTGTTGCTAGTTACCATCACCACAGGAACATTCTTGAAACTCGGATGGCGGCGCAAAAGAGAACATAACTCATAGCCGTCTAAGTTGGGCATTGTTACATCTAGCAAAATCAAATCAGGCTTGGTACGCACAATTTGCATGAGCGCTTTTACCGGATCGCTAATCACCACCACCGAAAAAATAGTGTCGTCTAGAAATGCCTCAATCGACCGCAAAATTGTTGGACTATCGTCAATACAGACGACGGTGTAGTGGTCTTTGGAAAGCTTGGGCGGATTGACCTCTATGGTTGAGCCATGTTCTGTAGGTGCTATTTTCTCAGGCGTATCTTTGTGAGGTATGACTGGCTGCGATCGCCCTCGTTCAATGGGAATTGTTTTGGAAGCTGGTGAGTGGGCGATCGCCATTTGCGGCTTTTGATGTGCAACATGCTGCTGGCAATATTCCACCAAATTCCGCAGATCGATCTTGCAGAAAGTCCGCCACTCCAAAAACCGCTCTCTCTCAAGCAGTTCATAGCTGCCCGCATGAACTAGCAAAAATCCCTCAATCACTTCCTTTGCCAAGCTGTCAATCAAATTAAAAATATGTTCACCCATCAGGTGATTTTGATCGACCAGCCAGCAGATGGCCTGATAATCTGGCACGAACTCTGATTGATAGATAGGACGGCTTTCAAAGAGCAGCCGCAGTTGGACACGCACCGCGCTGACCAAGCTAGGTAGGTGGCGGCTTATTTTACTGAGATAACGATCCAGCCGTCCAAACGGATCAATCGAGCTAGACGCATATACTAAGTCACCCTCTTCAAGATAGATGAACCAGGTTGCGGAACCATCAGTGACGCGCAAGCAGCCAGTCGTTTTACGACTTTTAAGCTGGGCCAAAAGATTGAGTGGATATAACTTTTGAGGAAATCGATAGCCTGCAATTGAGGTGGTATTCATGAGTCGCTACTTGACCTTACTTCAACTGTTGACAGCCTTCATGAGGGGTTCCGCAAATGATTCAAGTGCTGAATCTGACTGGTTCAGTATTCTGGATGATGCAGCATAACCCGCAGAGGTAATAAGGGCGATCGCCCAATCTCTCTACTGGATTAGTGCTATGCGTTTGTCTCAGTGCCCAAATCTCTGGGCTGCTGGAGAAAAACGCAGTTTTAGCCTTACGTGCTTGAACCTGCAAATTGAAATGCAAATTGAACTAAGTGCGCGGGTTCAAGGGAGGCTTGAATGGCTGATCAATATCTGATCAAAGTCTGATCAACCTAGAGGGAGATGCAAGGGGTCGAAACTGGTAGAAGAGTGGTAGATGATTCAAGCAGGCTCTCTTAAGGGCTGAATCATTTCAGCAATTTGGCTGATGCATGTCACTAGACTAGCAAACCAATGAGCGAATTTTGCAAATCTTGAATAAAGATGAAACGGCAAATAAAAAGACATAGTGGGGATGAGCCAAAAGATTAATTGAGCGATCGCAGCAGGCGGCGGATCTTATCTTTTTGCTGGCGATCGAGTTCGGGTGGAAAGCTGAGTTCCAAAATGGCGCGATCGCTCAGCCCATCTAGCACCTCCACCCGCATAACTCGTACAACCAGGCTTTGCGGTTCTGGATCATCCGGCTGGCGCAACACCAGCAGGCTCAGCAGCGGTTGGCTGATCTGCAATGCTTCAATAGTCTCTAGATCCATTGCTTCTATCTCCAGCCGCAGATCTCGCATCCCCATCTCGGTTAGCGTCGCCGGATACGATATGTCGCCCCAGCCTTCCCAAAACAGATAGGACGCAGCCTGTACCTGCTTTCGCACAGCAACGCTGGATTCGGGTCGAAACTCGCGAAAGACGCGCCCAATGCTGGCAGCGATGAACTTAAAGGAATCTATCGGATTGTCTCGCTGCTCACGCTTTTGGGAGTACCACTCTTTTACGTCCGAGTAAAGCACGAGAACCAAATCATCGGTTTGAGTGCGGCTGAGGTGGATGAACTGCACCGCAACCTGAACCTGCAAGCTGCTTGTCGCCTTGGCGCGAATGATTTTGGCATCCAGCAGCACTCGTGCGCCATAGTCTCCAATCAGTTCTACGCGGATTTCGTCTGGGACGTTCGGCCATTCATCCAGCAGCAGCAGCGCACCCGATTCGCTGACATTCTGCGTGGTTGCGGCCCACTGCTGATCGCCGCTGTGGATGATAGCCGCAATTCGTCGGGGCAAGCGATGAGCATCTCGCAACTGAGGCTGTTCAAACGCCACCAGGCAGGCCGCTAGCAGCAAAAACAGGTTAAACACATTCCAAATTGCATTGATCAGCACAGCCTGCATGTCCTGCGGGCTGATAACTAACCAGAAGGGAATGGCCAATAGCGAAGCAGCGGCGATCGCACTCAGATACACCAGATAGCGCACACTCTCAAAATCAAAGTTGCGCTCAGTCACCGTCAGTCCCTTGTCCGTCACGTTGAACGATCCCAGCTTTGGATTGATCAACGCCAGCAGCGTCACAATGCCCGCCTGAAACGACATAGCAAATTCATACACTTCGTTCCAGAAAGAGAATCGGACGTGCTTGTAGGGAATGTGGTTGGTTTGCATGGACAAAAGAATGTGCGGCAGCGCGTAAGCCATCGTCTCTAGACCCAGCCCGCGCACCGACGAAATCCCCAGCAGCAGGTAAATCATCGGCGCAACCACATACATCAGTCGCGGAAAGCCAAAGAAGAAGTGTGACGTAGCGCTGAAATAGCACAATCGCTGGGCCAGCGTGAGCTTCAGCTTGCGGTTAAACAGGGGATTTTCGAGCCGCAGGATTTGCGCCATGCCCCTCGCCCAGCGCACCTGCTGACCCACGTAGGACGAAAATTTTTCGGGAGCCAATCCCGCTACCATGATCTTGTCGTAATAGACAGACTGGTAGCCGAGCGAATGTAGCCGCAGCGCCGTGTGACAATCCTCGGTGACGGTTTCGGTGGCGATGCCGCCAATCTCCAGAATATACTCGCGCCGCACAACCGCAGCGGAACCGCAAAAGAACGCCGCGTTCCAGTGGTCATTCCCCTTTTGCAGCACTTTGTAAAATAGCTCGTTGCCCACGGGAATTTGTCCACGAGTCAACAAATTGCGCTCGAAGGGGTCGGGATTGTAGAACCAGTGCGGCGTTTGCACGAGTGCGACTTTGGGCTTGAGGAAAAAGCCCACTGTTTCTTTGAGAAAGCAGCGGGCGGGAATATGGTCGCAGTCCAAAATCAGCACCAAATCGCCGTGGGTTTTCTCCAGCGCCGTGTTGATGTTGCCCGCTTTGGCGTGGTCGTTGTTATCGCGCACCAGCATGATTGCGCCCACCTCGTCGCACATGGCCTGTAGCTCGGCGCGGCGTTCGGGATACTTGCGGCCGTCGTCTAGAACGTACACGCACTTTTTGTCGGCGGGATAGTCGATGGCGAGGGCGGCGATCGTCGTTTTTCGCACAATTTCTACGTCTTCGTTGTAGGTCGGAATGTAGACATCGACACTGGGCCACTGCGCCTGGGGCACAGTGGATAAGTCAATCGGCTGGCGCTGACGGATGCGGAGCGTCTGAAAATAGGCCAGAAACAGCGTCAGAATGGCGTACATCTCTGCGGCATAGAGCAGCACGCTAAAGGCCGCATTCAGCCAGCCATTCAGCGAGAGGGTATAGAACGTGCGGTAGTAGAAATAGCGGAGGGTGGTCAGTCCGCTGAGGGCAACCAAGACCAGATGCAGCCGTTCGCTGAGCGCAGAATCTTCTTGCTGCTCCTCCAGGCGCACCAGCCAGTTGCCCAAAAACACCAGCGACAGTCCAAAAACGCCCTGCTGCCAAATGCCAGGACGGGCCGTAATCATAGGTGTGGCCAGCCACAGCAGAGCGCTGAGCAGCACCAAAAACACGTAGCGATGGCGGCGAAAGGCCGTTTCAAAAAAACGCGGAATGTCATTCACCAGACGAAGTAAGATCCGTTTGGCAAGCGGATCTCTCGCCTGTTCCGACGCTGGCGTTGCAGCAGGGGCGATCGCACGAACCATAGATACCTCCTACTGCTTTTCTACTGCTTTTCTTGAGACGGATACCGATTCAGCCAGGCCTGACCCACGCCATACATCAGCAGCGCGATCAGAATCGTGCCCGGAATCAGCAGCAGCCAGTAGCCCCCTACCCGCTGCATCAGGCGATCGCGCCAGTTTGCTTCACTCAGGGTGGTGCGCTGTCGGGCCTGTTGCAGGAATTCCAGCGTGTAGGCATCTGGGCTATTGGCTTGCACCGCTGCATCATTGGCGCTGATCAACACTGTGTCTTCTCGCAGTTGATAAAATAGTGCATCCTGTTCAAATAAGGCTTGTAGCTGCTGCATTCCGGTGCTGGATTGCCCTGTCAGCGCCAGAAACACGCGATCGCCATTCCAGGGCGACACTACCTGTTTGGCAACGCCTTCCACATCCGGCAGGGTGCGAATCGCTGCGCCATCTCGCCTGCGTTCAAACAGGGTTTCCAGGTTAAAGCCGCTGGATTGAAGCGCATCGGGCAGCGGGAAGCGCGATCGCTCGCCGAGGGCAATGAGATGATGAGTTTTTCGCACCTCGGCGGGCAGTTGATCCGCCCGATATACATTCAGCTTGATCGATTCAGCCTTACTCAGTCGCCCCAGTCGCTCGCTTACCTCCAACAGCAGCAGTAACTCTGCGGGGTTGGGGTTTTGGGGGAGGGCGATCGCCGTCTGTGACAAATCCTGGGGTGCGGCAAAGGGATAGCCAACTTGCAGCAGTTTCAGGTCGGGCAAGCGGGCCATGTTTTCTCGCTTCAGATCAAAGCTAGTGTCTGCATGAACCGTGCCCCAAAGCTGCTGATCGATGGCTCGGTTGCAGGAGCGACGTTCGCGGGGGTCTAGCCGAAAGCGGATTTGAAGTTTGGAATTGGGTTTGATCTTATCCTCAGGCAAATCCACCCGGAAGGTGCCGTTTCGCACACCATCCACCGCATCCAGCTTGCGCCCTGCCAGCGGCAAGCCATCCAACTGCACTTCCAACAGTGAGGTCAGCGGGTTGAGCTGCGGCCCGTAGCTATAGCGCAGATTCAACACATTGCCGACCAAAAACCGATCATCGGGCAGGGCGCGAAAGTCGATTTCGATGGGCGGTGCGTCGGAACCGCGAGTAGTGATGTCCTGGAATGGCTCGTTTGCCTGGGTCAGCAAGTCCTTGAGTTGGAAGGAATTGTCAACGGGTAGATAGCCCGGCCAGTCGCGGGGGTCTGGCGTGGGCACGTCGGCAAGGTCTTTCACCAAAATCACGCTGCCGGTGCCAATCTGGCGATCGCGGCTTTGCAGCAAAAATTGCACGGCTTTGCTGGCGGCGGCGGGCGTGTTGCCGGTGGCCACCAGCACCAGGCTCTTTGCATCCGGCGAAGGGGTCAACATCAGCACGCCCACATCATCGGCAATCGGCTTCTGGGTTTCATCTAGCCAGCGATCGCCCTGACGTTTTAGCGGCAGCTTCAGCGACTTCAGGATTGGCTGGGTCTGAGTTGTGCCAATCACCACCAGGCGCTCGCCGGGGCTGAGTTCGTTGACCTGTTTCACCAGCCGCGTGTCAATCGGGCGAAACTGTGCCAGTCGTCCCAGGCTGCTCTGAAAGCGGCTGGCAGCCGTCAACCAGGCTTCATCTACGGCGCTGGGCAGCAGATATGCCAACTCATTGGGGCTGAGGCTAAGTTCATCAAACAGCGGAAACGGATAGCGGCTAAAATCCAGCGTCACTGGCTTAGGCGCAAGGTCAAATACGATTTTGGAATCCGGCAAGATCTCTGTCCACAGGGAGGGATCATAGGGATCTTGGGTGCAGGTGGGGGAGTTGTTTTGCAGCGCCGCAATCACCACTTCGTTATAGTCTTGCAGCAGGCTGATGGGCACATCGTAGATGGCATTGCCGATTTCGCCCTGGGGCTTGTTGAGCGGCACGCTGCCCACGCTAGCGCCGTTGACCAATACCGTCAGGTTTGACCGGGTGGCATAGAGCGCAGGCGAATGGCGAAACCGCAGCGACACCTTGACCGACTTGGTTTCCCAACTGCGCGGACGGGTAAACCGCAGCCGCGACTCGTCGTAGATTCCCCGCAGTTGCAGCCGCGTTCCCACCACCGGGCTACGGTTAAATTCCAGGACATATTGCCCCGGCGACAGCGGCTTCAGTTGCACGGTCGCTGGTAGCGTCGCTTGGTTGGGGGTGCCGGTGGCGGGTCGGGTGTCGGGCTTGGTTTCCGGCGGGATGGCGTTTTGGCGAAAGTCGGGAAGTTCGGTCTGGGCGATCGCCCCACTGTTTGCCAGCAGCATCCCAAATAGCAGCAGCGAAAGGAAACCAGCGACTCGCTTTTGTGAACGCAGATTGGAACGAGAAAACAGCCCGAAGAAGGAGACAAATGGACGAGAAGTGTGACGCTTCATGGAAAGCCTGGAGGATGTTGGAATGCAAGGAAGTGGTGGAAGGAAGAGGGAGGGATTTTGGATTTTGGATTTTGGAAGTGGGCAGTAATCCAAGACCCAAAATCCCCAATCCAGAATCAATACCGTTCCCAGAAGGGCTGATAACCCCGGCGGCGCAACAGGTTATGTTCGACTTGCTGGAGGCGATCGCCCACGGTCGGATTAATTACCCCCTGAGCGTCCTGGGCTGTCCGCACCTGGCGCAGTTGTCGAATACCGCGCTGGATCTGATCCTGGGCGAGGTACAGTTCTGCCATGACGCGCTGGGTTTCCAGGTCATCTGGGCGCAGAGTCAGGACTTGCTGATAAAGCCGCTGGGCGGCGGCGTATTGTCGTTGCTGGAACCGCACGCCTGCTAGGGCAGAGAGCGCACCGACCTCGTTGGGCTGTGCTGCCAGGATGCGCTCATAGGCCTCACTCGCCAAGGCCAAATCGCCCAGCGTTTGCGCCAGTTCGCCCTGGATAAAATAGCCAGCAATCGGGTCATCTTGTCGAGCCAGGATCTCGGACAAGCGCGATCGCGCTGCTTCTGGGTCGCGCTGGGCAATGACTTGCAGCAGTCGGCGCTCAATGGGTAAGTCATTAGGAGACGTTTCCAGCAGGCTAAGATAGAGCGATTCTCGCTGCTCGGTGGCAGGCAACGCGCCAACCAGGGCATAGAGTTCGGGATAGGCAGGCTGGGGCGAGTGGCCCGCCAGCCACTGCGCCAGGGCTTGCTCAGCGGCGGCATCAGAGAGTTCGCCCAATTCATACTGGTGACTCAGTTGGGCAATCTGGGCGCGGGGCTGGTCTGGTTCGCGGCGGCGGATGTCGTCATAAAAGCGGCTGACGGATGCCAGGTTCCCCTGCTGGCGGCGGATGCTGCTCAGGCCCAGCAGGGCATCCAGTTTCACAGTGCTTGGCACGGGTTGAGCCAGGATGCTTTCGTAGCGGCGGGCGCTGGCTTCCAGGTTTCCAGTCTGCCGCTCTAGGTCGGCCAGCAGCAGGTCTGCACCAACGTCGCTCTGTCCCAGTCGGGTGTTTTGATAGGCCAGCAGCGATCGCCGTGCGTCGTCCCAGTTGCGCTGCTGGAGGTGGATTTGAGCGATGCGGAAGTGCAAAAACGGCACGTCTACCCCAGATTGCAGCAGGCTCTCGTAGATGGGCAGCAGGGGAGCGGGCGGCGGGTCAACCTGGGTGAGGGCGATCGCCACAGATTGCCGCTCGAACATCGCGTCGGGCAGGGGTTGCAGCGCGTCCTGTAATTGCGTTTGCAGCGCTGCCATGCCGATTTGCCCAAGCTGCTGCTCCAGCACCAGCCGCCGAACTTGCAAGCTGCGATCGCCCGGATATTGCTCGCTCAACTGCTGATAAATCCGCAACGCTTCCGCCCGTCCCGTGACCGACTCGCTCAGCACGTCCGCTGCCTCAAGCCGCACGCCCAGAGACGGCTCGGCGATAGTGCGGAGGGCCTGTCGGTACAACTCTGCTGCCTGCTGGAGCAGTTGCGGGTCGCGTTCGCGGCGGCCAAGGGTGCTGAGGGCGCGGGCCAGGGGCAACGTGGCATTAGCCTGCTGGCGCAGTGGCTCCAAGGTTTGCAGCGCTTTGGGAAGTTGCTGATCAAGCTGGTAGGCGATCGCCAGCGTGCTGCGGGCATCCGGGATGAGCCAGTCAGGAACTCGCGGCCGCCGGAGCGTGGTTTCTAAAAGCTGAATTGCCTGCGCCGGATCGCCCAGTTCCGCCAGCGTGCGGGCATAGGCCGTCAGCGCTCCATCAGGAATCGCCTGTCCCGTGGTGCGATAGCGAGCGAATAGGGGTTGCGACCGGGCATAGTCACCGCTGTAGGCGTAGACCTGCGCCGCACCCAGCAGCGCCGCCGGCCGGGGATTGCTGGCCAGCAAGCGGTCATAATCCGCAAAGGCTTCGGCATAGCGGCCCTGATAGCCTAGGAGCAGGGCACGTTGGGTGCGGGCATCGGTGTCGTTGGGGGAGAGTTCCAGCAATCTGCTCAGCGCGTCGATGCCGCCCGCCTGCCATTCGGGTCGATAGCCACCCAGCAGGCCAATGGCGCTGAGGGCAGTTCGGTTCGTTGCATCTTGCGCCAATACTTGCTGATAAGCATTCCAGGCATCGGCATCGCGGCCCGCCCGCTGATAGGCGATCGCCAGTCCTAGTCTGGCATCCAGCGAGTTGGGCAATTGCCGCAGCGCTTGCTGAAATGCGGCGATCGCATCGTTCACCCAGCCGCGCTCCAGCAGCGCATAGCCATTTCGCACCGCCGCTGGACGGGATGTTTGCGTAGTTCCGGGCAGGGCGATCGCGCCGCAAAGACTGACGGCCAGCCCCACAATGCCCAGCCATCTTCCAATTCTCTTCATCTGAAATATGCCTCCTGGAAAGGTGTCAGGCTCTTTCAGTCAGGATTTTTGAATCGGTGAGAGTGGTGTACGCGAAGGTTTATGCGAAGGTTTATGCGAAGATGTACGCGAAGGTTTGCGCGAATGATTCATCAGATAGGGCTGCACCCACCAAATGCATTCGATTCCTATCGAATCAGCATCTCAAAATCAAGCCTTGCACATCAAATCATGCATCCTCTCATGCATCTGCCTGACACGCTTGGCTGCGAGGCAAAGTAATGCAGAGATAATGCAAGTTTGACAAGAATTCGCACACAACCTGGAATGCGATCGCACTCCCAATCCACCCCATCATTCAAGTTCCCGACTCGTTCCTGATCTAGCCATGTGGCATCGGCCAATCTGCCGTAGATTCATCCTTCATTGGCGAAAAACCAATCAGCGAAAACCCCTTGATAAAAACCCTGAGAATGTGCCCGAATCCCACCCTGAGTCTTAATCACAACCCTGAAGCTCAGCAATATAGCTGAGTGATCTACTTACATCTACTTACATCTACTTATTTCGTAACCCACGCCTCTCCTACTTTGTACGGCGGGAATTTCTAAGATCCGCATAAAGATTGCGTAAATTCCCGGCAGAGAAGAGATCCAAAGGATCGCGAGCGTCTTTGGGAATATCCAAGATGATGCACAAACAGATCATAAGATCATAAAAAATCAACAGATCATGAAAAAGCGAGGCGCTGACTGCTCAGACCTCGCTCATTACAGAAGTTTTACAAATCTTGGGTACAGGCTTGCTTAGAAGCGGCGATCGCCCCGGCTATATTCGCCGCCGCCATTGCCGCCCCAGCTATTGGCCGGGCGCTTTTCTTCGCGGGGACGGGCTTTGTTCACCTTCAGATCGCGCCCCATCCAGGTCGCGCCATCCAGCGCCTCGATCGCCGCTTGCTCCTCACTTTCCGACGACATTTCCACAAAGCCGAACCCACGAATCCGACCTGTTTCCCGGTCTACCGGAAGCTGAACCCGCGTAACCGTACCATAATCCGAGAAGACGGTTTGCACCTCTTCCTGCGTAACCTTGTAGGAAAGGTTACCAACGTAAATCGACATGGAGTAACTCCGACAGTTAAAGCAATTGCAAAGGCTGGAGATTCAGAGCAGCGCCCGCCAACAAATTGATCCGGTTCGCTCGATCAGATTTGCTCTATCGAATATTTAAATCCGATGCGCTTAATCAGATGAACTCAGATGAAATTAAACCGATAAACTTGTAAACAAACTCGTCAACCGAAACTAAAGCCTCAACCGTCAGTCTAACACGTGCGCGGGGCGGAAGCGGCGATGAAAGCCCGCTGTCACGAATCCCCGCTCCTTCTCCCCAAACCCCTCATGTTTCAGGCTACTCGCCGCCGCCTTGCTCTGTGGTATACCGCTGTTACAGCCGTGCTGCTGGTTGTGTTTGCCAGCGGCGTATATCTCTATGTGCGGACGACCCTGATCGAGCGGATCGACGACACGTTGAGCCATGTGGTGGAGGTGGTGGGGCGATCGCTCGTGATTGAACCCGCCAACCCGGCCCGAGGGCTGCCGCCACGGGTCAACATCGAGGCCAGCTTTCGCGACGACTCCGACTCGGTAGAAGACGACCACATCGACCTGGAATGGTTCGACCCTGCGGGAAAGCTGCTCTGGTCTACGTTTTCCTCTACGCTAGAGATTCCGCTGCATCCCAACAGCAACGGCGAAACGGTTCATGTAACGGAAGATTTGCTGCTGCGACAGGTGACGCAGCGCATCGAGGCGGGCGGTCAACTGCTGGGCTATCTGCGCGTCAGCCATCCTTGGTTTGAAGTCACGAAGCCCACGCGACAGCTCATCCGCGATCTGGCGCTGGGAACGGCGCTGCTGGTGGGCACGGTGGCAGGCATCGGCTGGCTGCTGTCGGAGTTGGCGATGGCCCCGGTGCGCGAGTCTTATCAACGGCTGAAGCAGTTCACTGCCGATGCCTCGCACGAATTGCGAAACCCCATCGCCGTGATCCAGACCAACGTGCAGGTGGCGCTGGCCGATGCGGAACCCGATCCTGCGATGCAGCAGCAGCAGCTTAAAGTGATCGAGCGGCTGACGCGGCGACTGGGGCGGCTGGTGGATGATCTGTTGTTTCTGGCGCGGCAAGACAGCGGTAAAAAACTGGCCCGACGAGAGGCGATCGCCCTGCCTGTGCTGCTAGAAGAGGTGCTAGAGGAACAGGAGAGCATCGCCGCCGATAAGCCCGTATCGCTGAATTTGGAAATCACTCCGGAGCTTCAGCAATTGCCTGATGCCGTGCAGATACAGGGCGATCGCGATCAGCTCATTCGCCTGTTTACGAACCTAATCGGCAACGCGATTCAGTACACGCCTGCGAACGGCAAAGTGACCGTTTCGGTGAGTCGAAATAAGCACAATCCAGCGCATGTTCAGGTTCAAGTTCGTGACACTGGGAGAGGCATTCCTGCGGAATCACTGCCGTACCTGTTTGATCGCTTCTATCGAGTGGACCCTGCCCGCACCTCTGATAGCCGCAGCAAGGCCAGCGGTGGCTCCGGCCTCGGACTGGCGATCGCCAAGGTGATTACTGAAAACCACCACGGACAGATCCAGGTAGACAGCGAACTGAGCAAGGGGACAGTATTTACGGTGACGCTGCCTGCGGGGTGAGCAGGGGTTGGCGTGTTGCGAATGAGAAGATCGGATCACCCGTCCCTCTCAGCACCCGTACCTTTGGGCGATCGCCCTCATTTCCCAGCACCGATACCTTTGGGCGATCGCCCCCCGGATACCTGTTGGGACATCGCACACTGACCCAAGTCTGTCGCTACTCAA
>FQKF010031875.1_pt1 | contig 17649 bp, 21 predicted proteins | sample 1504521 | NCBI WGS metagenome assembly FQKF01 (sample SAMEA4475357, study PRJEB15587) | soil metagenome | biome: Soil; feature: Field | place: India | collected 2015-03-11 | depth 0 m
TTGGAGGTTGAAATTGGTTAGAATAAGACTAATGAGGTTGGGAGCAAAGAAAAAACCTTTCTACAGAGTTGTTGTTGCTGATGCAAAAGCCAGAAGAAACGGACCTTTTATTGAAATTGTTGGTACCTACAATCCAAAGACAGACCCAGCAGAAATTAATCTTGATATGGAGAAGGTCAAATATTGGCTTGGAAAGGGCGCACAGCCTTCAGAAACAGTAAAAAAATTAATTGAACGCGTTTCTGCTTAACATACCCAGAGGGGTATTTACTACTCTTTGCACGGAGGTTAGAACATGAGCATGAAGACACTCATTGAGACAATGGCTAAGTCATTGGTTGACAAACCAGAGGAGGTCAAGGTTACAGAAATTGAGGGGGAGAAAACTACTGTTTATGAACTCAGAGTTGCTCCAAGCGATCTTGGTAAGGTTATCGGAAAGCAAGGCAAAACTGCTAGGGCTATGAGGACAATCTTAGGTGCTGCTGGAACTAAAGTTGGCAAAAGATGCGTCCTTGAAATCTTAGAATAGTCCATTCAAAAGAATTAAATAGGGGGCGTGAACTTCACGCCCTTTTCTTTTGATTAAATTTATATATGAAATTTGAAATTTTAACAATATTCCCTGAAGTAATTGAATGTTATATTAAACATGGTGTTATTGGCAAAGCCTTAGAAAAGGGGATTGCAGAGGTGAAGATATATAATTTAAGAGATTATACACAGGATAAGCATAAAAAAGTAGATGACTATCCCTATGGTGGTGGCGCTGGAATGGTTATGCAGATAGAACCTTTTTATAATGCTTTAAAACACTTAAAAAAAGATAGGAAGCCAAGAAAAGTAATACTACTCTCTCCTCAAGGACTAAGATTTACACAGAAAGTTGCTAAGGAGTTTTTAGAGGAAGGTAAAGGAATTGTTTTAATATGCGGCAGATACGAAGGAATTGATGAGAGGATTAAAAAGCTTATTGACGAAGAAATCTCAATAGGTGACTACGTTTTAAGTGGAGGAGAACTACCAGCTTTGGTTATAATAGATAGTATTGTGAGATTACTTCCCGGAGCATTAGGAGATGATTTATCAGCAAAAGAGGATTCTTTTATGAAAGGCCTTTTAGATTATCCGCATTATACAAGGCCTGATGAATTTAAAAGAATGAGAGTGCCTGAAGTTCTCTTAAGTGGCGATCATAAAAAGATAGCCCTTTGGAGAAAAAAAGAAGCCTTGAGAAATACGCTCAAGAGTAGACCGGATTTATTAAAAAATTTATCAATAGAGGAGATGAAAATTCTCAAAGAGCTTTGCTCTGAAATAAATAAAAAAATTCTGGAGGGATTCCATGAACCAGTTAATCATTAGAGCTATAGAGGAAAGATTCAAAAAGAGTGATATCCCTGATTTCAAGCCAGGTGACAGTGTAAAGGTTCATGTAAAAGTAAAAGAAGGTGACAAAGAGAGAATTCAGGTTTTTGAAGGCCTTGTGATTGCCCGGAGAGGTGGTGGATTAAAGGAAACCTTTACAGTAAGAAAAATTTCTTTTGGAGTTGGCGTGGAGCGTGTATTTCCTCTTCATAGCCCTATAATTGACAAGATTGAAGTGGTAAGAAGAGGAGATGTGAGAAGGGCAAAACTTTACTACCTCAGAACAAAGAAGGGTAAAGAGGCAAAGGTTAAAGAAAAGACAGATTATCAGAAGGCATGAGCCTCTTTGCCTTCGATGAATCTTTTATCGTCCAAGGATACAGAAGCATTGCTGGAATAGATGAGGCTGGAAGGGGCTGCCTCGCAGGACCTGTTGTCGCAGCCTGTGTGAGCTTCAGAGATAAAGTTTTAATTGATGGCATCAGGGATTCAAAAGAATTAACCGCTAAGCAAAGAGAAAAACTTTTTGATGAAATAATTAGTAATGCTTTTGTAGGAATTGGCATTATTGATGTACCACTCATTGACAGAATAAACATACTTGAGGCAACTCGCCTTGCAATGAGGAATGCCTATGAAAATCTTGGCAAAGAAGTAGAACTTTTAATTATAGATGCTCTTTCTTTACCAGAGTTAAAGGTTTCGCAAAGAGCGATAATTAAAGGAGATAAAAAGAGTGCCTCAATTGCCTCTGCAAGCATTGTAGCAAAGGTAACAAGAGACAAAATCATGAAGCAATATCATGAGACTTATCCACATTATGGCTTTCAAACACACAAAGGATATGCAACAAAAGAGCATCTCTTTGCTTTGAAAAAATTCGGTCCTTGCCCAATTCACAGAAAAAGCTTTTCACCTGTAAGAGAGTTAATGTTATTCTAATACATGAAACGCCTTCACATTGAAGTTAAGGGAGTTGTTCAGGGAGTAGGTTTCAGGCCCTTTGTTTATAATCTTGCAAAACGCCTTAATCTAAAAGGCTTTGTTACCAATACCTCAAAGGGTGTGATAATTGAAATAGAGGGTGAGAGAGTTGAAGAGTTTATGAGTGAACTTAAAAACAGTCCCCCTCCACTTGCCAAGATTTACTCTATTGAAAAATCAGAACTTCCATCAAATAACTATAAAATTTTTGAAATTATTGAAAGCATTGATGAGGCAGGATTTACACATGTGTCAGAGGATGTATCAACATGTGAGGATTGTTTGAGAGAGCTTTTTACGCCTACTGACAGGAGATATCTTTATCCATTCATAAACTGCACAAACTGTGGTCCAAGATATACAATCACCATGAAAGTTCCCTATGACAGACCAAATACAACAATGGCAGTGTTTAAAATGTGTCCAGAATGTTTAAGTGAGTATAAAGACCCAAGCAACAGAAGATTCCATGCCCAGCCCAATGCATGCCCCGTTTGTGGTCCTCAGGTAAGGCTTTTTGTAAATGAAGGGAGTGCTTTAAATGAAATTGAAAATCCAATTCCAGAAGCCATTAGACTCATAAAAGAAGGCAAGATTCTGGCAATAAGGGGGCTTGGAGGATTTAATCTATGCTGTGATGCAAAAAATGAAGAGGCAGTTGAAGAATTGCGAAAGAGAAAAAAAAGAAGCAATAAACCTTTTGCACTTATGTCTCCTACTGTTGAGGCTATTGAAAAATTCTGCTTAGTAAGTGATGAAGAAAGAAAAATTCTTATTTCTCCCATGCGTCCTATAGTACTTTTAAGAAAAAAGCCTCAGTGTAATCTTCCAGAAGCACTTGCACCGAAGAATGCCTATCTTGGCTTTATGTTGCCGTACACACCACTTCATTATTTGTTGTTTTATTACCCAGAGGATGAGATTCTTCGCAAACCCTTCGCCTTCGGCTCAGGGCTACGCTTCGCTTCGGCTCAGAATGACAGCTTGACTCACCTTCGGCCTCACTTTGAAGCCCTTGTGATAACCAGTGGAAATATCTCTGAAGAGCCAATCATTACAAAAAATGAAGAAGCCTTTGAAAAACTTGCAAATGTGGCAGATGCTTTTCTGATTCATAATAGGGAGATTTTCATGAGAGTAGATGATTCAGTAGTAAAGGAGATTCCAGGAAACGTTTATTTCATAAGAAGAGCGAGAGGTTTTGTGCCAAAGGCAATACCCTTGAAAGAGGAGTTACCCGAAGTTTTAGGCGCCGGAGCTGATCTAAAAAACACCTTCACCCTAATAAAGTCAGACTATGCCATAATGAGTCAGCATATTGGAGATATGGAAAACCTTGAAACAATAGAGTTTTATGAGGAGGTTCTAAATAATCTTAAATCCGTTTATCGTACAGAGCCATCTGCTGTAGGACATGATCTTCATCCCATGTACTTTTCAACAGCTTGGGCAAAGGAGTATGCTGAAAAAAAGGGCATACCTGTTTTTGCCCTTCAGCATCATTACTGCCATATTGCCTCTTTAATGGCAGAATACGGATTGGATGAGCTTTTTGGCATTGCCTTTGATGGAACAGGATATGGAACAGACGGCACAATCTGGGGAAGCGAGTTTCTATTTTGCAATGTAACGGGTTTTCAGAGACTTGCTCATCTAAGATCTATCAGGCTACCAGGAGGAGAGAATGCTATAAAAGAATGTTCAAGAATTGCCCTTGCATTGATTGACGATGTTTTTGGTGAGGATATGGATTTAATAAATAGACTGCCTCTTTACATGGTAGTTTCAGAAGAAAAAATTAGGCAGATACTTAAAATAAAAAGGTTGTCTCAATTTAGCCACCTTTCATCAGGTATGGGAAGGATTTTTGATGGTATCTCTTCACTTATTGGAGTATGCCATTTAAACACCCATGAAGCAGAAGCAGCAATAGCCCTTGAGAGTTTGATAGAGCAGGGCATGGAGTTTTCAGAGAAAGAGAGTTACCCTTTTGACTTAAACTTTAATTCAGATATCATAATAATTGATTGGGCAAATATGATAAAAGCAGTTTTAGATGAATTTTTAAATGGAAAGGTATTATCCCATATTTCTTGGAAATTTCATAATACAATAATAAAAGTCATCCTTGAACTCACAAAGCATTTTAAAGCAAAATTTGGCTTTGACACACTTGGTTTAAGTGGTGGAGTCTTCCAAAATGCTTATTTAGTTAAGGAAACCATAAAAGCTTTAAGAAAACTTGGCATAAAACCTCTTTATCACGTAAATGTTCCCAGCAACGATGCCTGTATATCCTTAGGACAGGCTTATATTGTGAGTAAGCGACTTAAAATCTAAGGCATTTCATTAACTCTCTCAGGATTATTTATGAACCAAGTCATAAAACATAGTTCGATTGAGCGATAACCTGTGTTTTTTGCAAGTTTTTCTACTTTTTCTATAAATTCCATATTATCATATACGGGCTTTTCTCCAGCCTTTATGAGAATTCCATTTATAACTTTTTTTACAATTTTATCGGGCATGACTGTTTCAATACCACCCATCATTCTTAAATACTGATAGGTGATTAGTCCAACACCCTTGATTTTTCCGATGGGGTCTGTTGCCCATTCTTTAAGAGAAGAGCTTTTTGCCCATGCTCTTAAAGCTTCTCTGTCATCCTTTGAGATAGTTGAAAGATAGTTTGAAATTTCCTTAACAATTTCCCAGGACCTTTTATTTTTCCATATATGAAAGGCTTCTTCACAGTTAAACTTGGCTAAAGCCTCTAAAGAAGTAATCTTTTTAGTTGTTACAAATTCTTTTTCAAAGGCTTTGATTTTTGGAATTACCACTTGAAAATAATTGATTCCTACAGAGGTGATAGCTGCATCGAGCAACATTAAAGATACATTACCCTGCCATCTTTGTGAATTAAGACACCTCTCACAAATCTTCTTGATATTTTTTATATTTGCAAAAAGTGAATCTATCTCATTAGTAAGTAACATTAATAAAATTATAACCTTAATCTTTAATTAAAGGATATTGAACTTTTGATTTTCAATGGTTTTATGTTAATATTTTGTAAGCCTTTTGAGGAGGTAAAAAGATGATTGTTCAGTTTAGTATAGTTCCCTTAGGTGTCGGTGTTAGCGTTAGCGACTATATTGCCAAGGTAATAAAGATAGTTGATGAAAGCGGGCTACCATACAAATTTCATGCAATGGGTACTATAGTTGAGGGAGAGTGGGATGAAATTATGAGTCTCGTAAAGAAGTGCAGAGATATTATTATGAATGAAACAGAAAGAGTTATAATTGATATAAAAATTGATGATAGGAAAGGGTACACAGGAAGAATTGAGGGGAAGGTTATTTCTGTAGAGAAAAAAATTGGCAAAGAAGTAAAAAAATGATTACACCAAAAAAGATAATTGTAGGAATAGATTTTAAAAAATTAACAAACACTGTAATTTCCTATTCTCTTTGGATTTCAAACCTTCTGAATTGTAGGGATTTATCCCTCTTTCACATACTTGAGTATAATTTAACTCCACCGTCTTATTTAATGCCATACATAAGTAAAGAAAAAGAAAAAATCGAAAAAAAGTTATCTCTATTAGCAGAGACAGTAAGAAATTACAATTTAAATGTAGAAACTAAACTGATTTTCGGAAGACTGATAGAGAGTATAAATGAAATATCGAAAGACAATGTATTAATGGTTTTAGGTTTGAAAAGTTATGTTACAAGACCTTCTACATCTGAAAGAATTCTAAGAGGAGTGAAAATTCCCATTTTAATTGTACAGGCAGAGGATTTTGCAGAAATTTCACCAGAAACAATTAATGTATCCAAAATACTTTGTCCCATAGATTTTTCTTCAAATTCCTTAAGAGCTTTAGAAGTTGCAAAGGAATTTTCAAAGAAATTAGAAGCAAAATTATCAATAGTCTATGTAGTTCCAGAAAATAAAGTTAAGGGAATTATTGAGGAACCCGAAGGAATAAGTAAATATCTTGAATATCTTAAGGAAGATGCTCAACATAAAATGGAAAAAATTGCTACTGGATTTGATTATGAAATTCTGGCAGGTATTCCTTCAGATGAAATTTTAAAAAAAGCTAAGGAAGTGGATTTAATTATAATAGGTTCAAAAGGTAGGTCCTATGCAGAAGCTATTTTTGTTGGAAGCGTAGCTGAGGCAGTTATAAAGAATTCTAAAAAAAGTATTCTTCTTATTCCATAATAGAAATTATGAACTGATTTTAAAGGCTAATAAGCTAAAGTTTGGTCAAAAGGTTAAAATTCATGAAAAAGTATAGAGTTGCTATAATTACAGTTTCAGATAAAGGGTCAAAAGGTGAAAGAGAAGATAAAAGTGGTAAAGTTATCGAAGAATTATTAAAATCAATGGCTGAAATTGTTTATTATTCCATTATTCCCGATGAAAAGGAATCTATTAAAAAAGAATTGATGACTAATGTGGATAAGGTTGATTTAATCTTAACAAATGGTGGCACGGGTTTACATCCCAGAGATGTAACTCCCGATGCGACCCTTGAGGTAATAGATAAAGAAGTTCCCGGGATTGCAGAAGTAATGAGGATGGAAGGTTTTAAGAAAACTAAACAAGCAATACTATCACGGGCAGTGGCAGGTATAAAAGGAAAAACCCTTATAGTAAATCTTCCGGGAAGTCCCAAAGCAGTAAAAGAATCTCTTGAAGTTATATTAGAATCTTTACCTCACGCAATAGATAAGATTAAAGGCGATCCTACAGAGTGTGGGAGATGAATGAAATAGGTTTAACTACAGCTTTTGTTGGTGGTATTTTAAGTTTTTTTTCACCTTGCATACTGCCTTTACTTCCTGTTTATATTTCCCTTTTTACGGGCCTTTCTTCCACTGAAATATCTAAAGGAAGCTCAAGACTTCGCATTTTATTTCATACTTTAATGTTTGTTTTCGGCTTTTCAAGTGTTTATTTAGCAATGGGAGCTGGAAGCTCAATTATAGGAAGTATTTTCCTTGATTATCAGGATATTTGGAGAATTATAGGTGGAGTTATATTGATTTTATTTGGCATCCTTTTAATTGGATTGATTAGAAGTGGTATTCTTATGAGGGAGTTTAGGCTTAATATTAAAGTTCAAAAAATGGGAACCCCTGTGGGAGCATTTCTTGTAGGTATAGGCTTTGCTGCTGGTTGGTCTCCTTGTATTGGACCTATCCTAGGAAGTATTCTCATTTACTCAAGTATGAGTGGCGAATTAATTAAAGGAATGGAGATTCTTGGAGCTTACTCTTTAGGAATAGCAATTCCTTTTATTATATTTTCTATGTTAATTGATACTGCAATGAGATATTTGAAAAGATACATGAAGATTTTTAGTTGGATTAATTATTTATTAGGAGTAATATTGATATTTTTAGGATTATTTATGATTTTAGGTATTTCCTTATAGGATAAAAGGCATATGAAATTTACTTTTTGAGAATTTCTATGATAGAATTTAAAAATTTATGATCGATACCATATTTAATCCGTCTTCAATAGCAGTAATTGGAGCTTCTGCAGAGGAAAAAAAAGTAGGGCATGCTGTATTAAAAAATCTGATTAATGGCTATAGGGGAAAGATTTTCCCGATAAATCCTGGAAAAACAGAAATCTTATCACTTCCCTGTTATCCTTCAGTCTCAGCAGTTCCTGATAAAGTTGACCTTGCAGTGATTGTTATTCCTGCAAAGGCTGTTACAGAGGCATTACAAGATTGTGCAAGAGCAGGAGTTAAAGGAGTGGTGGTTATTACGGCAGGTTTTAAAGAGGTTGGTGGAGAGGGAGTTAAGAGAGAAAGAGAGCTTGTACAGATAATAAAAAATGCTGGAATGAGAATGGTCGGACCTAATTGTCTTGGAGTTATGAATACAAAGATAAAAATGAATGCTTCTTTTGCAGCGGAGATGCCTCCAAAGGGAAGAGTAGCATTTTTTTCCCAATCTGGCGCATTAGGTGTAGCAATTATAGATTGGGCATTGGAAAATAATTTTGGGTTTTCAAAATTTGTTAGTTTTGGAAATAAGGGTGATTTAAACGAGACAGATTTCCTTGAATATTTCGCAAAAGATCCAGACACAGATGTTATTCTTGGCTACATTGAAGATGTAGTAGATGGTAAGATATTTTTAGAAATTTCAAAAGAAGTTACAAAAGTTAAACCGGTAATATTAATTAAATCAGGCGCAACTGAAGCGGGCGCGAGAGCTGCTTCCTCTCATACAGGGGCTCTTGCAGGTTCTGACAGAGCTTTCACTGAGGCTTTCAGAAAAGCAGGGATAATCAGAGCTCAAGGCATCCAAGAATTATTCGATATAGCTGAAATGTTTATTTCGAACAAAAAACCTAAGGGAAGGAGACTTTTGATAGTTACTAATGCAGGAGGTCCAGGAATTATCGCTGCTGATACTGCTGACAGATTTGGAATAAAATTAGATCCTATGAGTAGAACTTCTATAGATAATATTGCTGAAAAACTTCCTTCAAATGCTTCTCTTTATAATCCTGTGGATATAATAGGAGATGCAACTTCTGAAAGATATAAAGTTGTTTTAGAACAAGCATTAAAAGATGAAATTATTCAAGGAATATGTGTTATATTAACACCTCAAGCAATGACAGATGTGGATAATATAGCTGATATTGTAATTTCAGCTTCCAAAAATACTGAAAAACCGATTTTTACGACTTTTATTGGCGGTCAGAGAATAAGAAATGCAGTAAGGAGATTAAAGGCGAATAGTATACCTAATTTTACCGATCCTTCCGTGGCAATTAATGCTTATAGCAAACTTATACATTTCGTTGAACTCGTAAATAGAGAAACTAAAGAGGGTGATCATATAGAAATACCATCAATGAATGTTGATAAAGCAAGGGATATATTTGAGAGATTAAAATCTTCTGGAATTTCTGAAATAGGTGGTGAAGAGGCATTAGAAATTTTATCTTTATATGGTTTTGCTTTTCCAGATAGAGCTCTTGCAAAGACACCTATGGAGGCTGTTGCTATTGCTGAAAGAATAGGTTATCCTGTGGTAATGAAAGTTTCCTCTCCTCATATTCTCCATAAAACTGATGTGGGTGGCGTTAAATTAAATCTAACAAATGAAAAATCTGTATACAATGCTTTTTTAGAAATAACATCTAATATTAAAAGAGTAATGCCAGATGCTTTCATTGAAGGAGTTATGGTATATGAAATGGTAACCGGAGGGAAGGAGATAATACTCGGGGTAAGTTATGATAAAACTTTCGGACATATGATAATGTTTGGATTAGGAGGTATTTATGTAGAGGTTTTAAAAGATGTATCCTTTAGAATAATTCCTGTATCAGAGCAAGAGGCATTTGAAATGATTAATGAAATAAAGGCAAGCCGAATACTTGACGGTGTCAGAGGTGAAAAACCCTATGATAAAAAAGATATAGTAAATTGTATAAGAAAGCTCTCTAAATTAGTTCAAGATTTCCCAATTATAAAGGAAGTAGATATAAATCCATATCTTGTAATGAATAATGGTGGAATAGGTTTAGATGCAAGGATAATAATTTAGATAGAAAAGAAATCATGGAGGGCAAAATGAGACCCATTTTTATAATATCAAATCGAGCTTTCACAGGAAAAAATTTTTTTGCATTGGGTTTCGCATTAACTTTAAAAGATAAAGGTTATAATGTTGGATACATGAGACCGCTGGGTAGAATACCTATAAAAAAGGGAGACGAGATTTTTGATGAAGAGGCTTTTTTTATCAAAGAGATGTTAGGACTTAATGACCCGTTGAATGTAATTTCTCCCTTTGTATTTACTTATGAAGCCCAATACAGATTATTGAATGGAGAGGATATAGGAATTAAAGAAAAAGTTAAAGAGGCCTTTTTAAAACAACAAGAAAAGGATTTTCTAATAGTTGTTGGACCAAATAATATTTTTGAAGGATATTCTCTCGGTATAGATTCTGTAAGACTAATAGAGGAAACGGACGGAAGAGTTATTGCAATACAGCATTGGGATAGTGATCTTGCTATGGATGATATTTTAGGGATAAAAGACCTTACCAAGAATAGATTTATTGGAGCAGTAATTAATAAAGTTCCCTCTGAACAGTTTCATCATGTTAAAGAAAAAGTTGTTCCCTTTATGGAAGGAAAAGGTGTAAAAATCTTAGGTATATTCAAAAAAGACAAAGTTTTAGAGTCTGTTACAGTAAGAAGGCTCATGGAAGCTATAAATGGTGGATTAGTTTGTTGTGAAGACAAATTAGATGAATTTGTCGAGAATTTGTCAATTGGTGCTATGGATCCTGAAACAGCATTATCCTATTTCCTTAGAATTCCAAATAAAGCTGTCATTACTGGTATCCATAGAACTGATATTCAGATAGTAGCTATGGAAACATCTACAAAATGTCTTGTTCTTACTGGTGGTATGCATGTTAATGAGACTGTTACAGGGATAGCAAAGGCAAAAGGAATTCCCATAATAGTCACTGCTTTAGATACATTTACAGCAGTTGATAGAATGGAGAAACTCATGGGTAAAGCTGTTATTAGAGAAAAAAATAAAGCAATAAAAGCTAAAGAAGTTGTAAGTAGTGATTTTGATATAGAAGAATTTCTTAGAAGAGTAAAAAATGAATGAAGTGGAATTAGAACTTCTTGAAAAGGCAAAAATACTTGTTGAAGCTTTACCATATATAAGGAAATTTTATGGTAAAACTTTTGTCATAAAATATGGTGGAGCTGCTCAAAAGGAAAGTCACCTTAAAAACTCCTTTGCTCAGGATATAGTTTTACTAAACTTTATAGGTATAAAAACAATTGTAGTTCACGGTGGAGGCCCTAAGATTACTGAATTAATGAGAAAACTCGGTAAAGAACCACATTTTATTCATGGTCATAGAGTTACAGATAAAGAAACTATGGAAATTGTTGAAATGGTTCTCGGAGGCATTATTAACAAGGAGATCGTTCAACTGATAAACTCTCATGGTGGAAAAGCTATTGGCTTAACAGGTAAAGACGGTAATCTACTAAAAGCAAAGAAGCGATTTATGAAAGTCAATGAAGAAGATACAGATATAGGTTTTGTAGGAGAAATAGAAGAAGTAGCAACGGAAATACTTGAAAACTTACAAAAAGATAGTTTTATACCTATAATTGCACCAATTGGCTTTGATAAACAGGGTAATAGCTATAATATTAATGCTGACACTGTAGCCTCAAGTATTGCTGTTTCAATCGGAGCTGAAAAATTAATACTTCTTACAGACGTCAAGGGAATTGCAAACGAAAAAGGTGAGCATATTCCCACATTGAAGATTGAAGAGGCAATAAAGCTTATAGAAGAAAATATTATAAGTGGAGGTATGATTCCTAAGGTTTATGCCTGTCTTAATGCATTAACAGGCAGAGTTAAAAAAACCCATATCATAGATGGAAGGATTCCTCATAGCCTTTTGCTTGAAATTTTCACTAAAAAAGGTATCGGAACAGAAATAATTCTTTAGTAATGACAGAAATCAGACTAATTATTAATTACGCAGAAGTTTCTCCAGGTGAAATAATCGAGTTATCAAAAGAAGATAAAAGATATTTATTTAATGTTTTAAGATGTGCAACGGGAGAAAAAATTTTAATATTGGATGGTAAGGGTAGAAGTTTCCATGCAAATATTGTAGATAAAAATCATATTGAAATTTTAGAGGAAAATGACCAGCTAAAGGAGGACAAACTTAACTTAATTCTATGTCAGGCTCTTCTTAAAGGTGAAAAAATGGATTTTATAATACAAAAATCAACAGAGATAGGAGTTAAAAAAATAATTCCCTTTATAAGCGAAAGATGCATACCCAAAAAAACAAATAAGATTGAAAGATGGAGAAGGATTGCAAAAGAATCCTCAGAACAATCAGGAAGATTAACGATTCCAGAGATAGACTCCATAGAAAAGTTTGAGGAGTTAATAGAGACTGTAAATAATGGTATACTTTTTTGGGAAAAATCAAAAACATCTTTACTTGATGTTTTTGTTCATTTAAATCTTTCAGAACCAATATTTTTGATAATAGGACCTGAAGGAGGATTCTCTTCAGATGAGGTAAATAGGGCTCTAAAACGACAAATTGAAATAGCTTCATTAGGAAATAGAATTCTTAGAGCCGATACAGCTGCTATTGTTTCTTTATCTTTAGTGAGTTTTTTATGTGAAAATTATGTTATAATTAAACAAAATGAGCATAACATCAAAGGAAAAGGCTTTAGAAATAGCTAAATTTTTAGATGACAAAAAGGCTTTAGATATTAAAATTCTTGAATTAAAAGATCTAACTGTAATAACAGATTACTTTATAATATCCTCTGCAGAAAGTACCACTCAGGTTAAAGCTCTTACAGAATATGTGGAAGAACAAATGGAATTAAAAGGATTCAAACCACTTAGTTTAGAAGGATTTGACTATGCTCACTGGGTGCTTATAGATTATGGAGACGTCATTGTTCATATATTTTTAGAAGAAACAAGGCATTACTATGCCCTTGAACGTTTATGGCTTGATGCACCAAGAATACCTTTTCAGCAATCTATCGTAGATAAAAACCTCGCAATTTATAAATAAAATGTCCTGTTATAGTTAAGCTTTCTTTTTGCCAATCCTCAGGCAATGGCCAAAAGGGTTGAGCATCCCTTAAAGCTTTTATGGCTGCATCATCGAGCATTCTATATCCTGAAGTTCTAACGAGTTCAATCGATATGAGTTTTCCTTTTTTATCTATACTGAATTTTATATACAGATCACCGAATATTCCTCTCTCAGCTGCCTGGGGAGGATATTGCCATACTCTTTCTATCTTTTCCTTTAATCGTTGCAAGTATCCCCAATCATTAAACTCTTTTGTTGAAAAACTTAATCCCTGAGAACTTTCCATTTCTTTATTTACTGCTTTATTTTTTGATAGTTTTGCGATCACGTCCCTATCGAATATATCTGGTTCTTTACCTATTTTTTCAAATGATTTTAATTTATCGAATTTGTTTTTTTCTGTATCAACTTTATCTTGCTTATCTAAGGGCACATTATTACTTTCTTTAGGAATAGAAGAAAACTTCTTAGGTTCTTGCGCTTTTTTAATCGGAGGAATTTTTTCTATTTTTCCTTTCTCTTTTGGTATCTCTTTTTTTTCAAAAAATTTTTGTTGAGGTGGTAGTATCAAAACAGATACCCTATCCTCCAAAATTTGAGCAGGCTTTAAGGTTTTTTGAATTAATGTAAGCAATATAAAAATCAAAAGATGAAAGATTAAAGAATAGATGATAGCTTTCTTCACATATTTATTTTAACCTGTGTAAGGGATATTCTTGAAATTATGCTTCCAAAGGCTTTTAAATATAAGGGAATTAATTTATTACTCCTTTCTTTTCTTAACCATAATGCCATAGCAAGCTCTTGAATATGAGGATTTCTATGTATATTTAACCATTTATCTATTCTTTTATCGTTGCCAAACATATAATCTTGAAATTTTTTCATTATTAAAAATTGTCTTCCGAATCTATCATTCCATAATTTTTCATAGAGTTCTAAGTTTTTTTGTTTAATAGCTTCAGAGGCAAATTGGGCAGATTTCATGGCATAATAAATTCCCTCAAATGAGACAGGCATAACTGCACCAAGCGCATCCCCGCAGAGAATTATATTTTTCTTGTGGAAAATTCCTTTGCTCCATCGAGGTATTTTAAAGGCTCTTAATTTTATTTTTGATGTATCTAAGGAAGAAAATCTTTTTCTTATAAAATTATCAATTAACCTTTTGAGCATATTAACTTTTTCTGCTCCCGTTCCAATAGATAAATAATTATTACCAGGGAAAACCCATGAATAAAAAAAGGATGCATGAGAGCTTCCAAACCAAAATTCACAGGAATCTAATTTAAGTTCATTGCTCGAAGGTGTTTGAAAACTTATAGTCCAGAAAGAATTTGGCTTATTAATTCCCGCTAAAGAACATACCCTTGAATTTACTCCATCAGCTGCAATTAAATACTTGCAATTGATCTTTATTAAGTTGCCATTCTTTGTTTTAATCTTTGCCTCTATTGTTTTACCTTCCTCTAAATTAACAAGTTCTCCTTCAATAATCTTCGTACCGTTCTTTTGAGCTAATTTTCTAAGGAAAGAATCAAATTCGAGTCTATTAAAAATTAGAATTTCACCATCTTTTAATTCAACTTCAATCGGTTGTGAAAAAGGTGGGAAGATAGTTACCTTTTTTATAGAATTAAATTTAAGTTTTTTAACAATGTCATAGAAGAAATCAAAGTCTTTTAGCCCTGCGGAAGGAATGCCACCTCCGCAAGGCTTTTTAAATTCTAAATTCCTTTCAATTAAACAAGTTTCAATCCCTTCTTTTATTAAAAAGTTAGCAGCTGCTGAACCCGCAGGTCCACCACCAACTACTAAAACTTCATAATTCATTATTATTTTTTAGTTACCACCAATACTGGACAAGGAGCATTTCTTATTATTCTCTGAGTTGTGCTGCCTACGAAAAATCTCTCAACACCACTTCTTGGTAATGTTCCAATAATTATTAAATCTATACCATTTTCACTGGCAAATTTGATTACTTCTTCGTAAGGGATACCTCTTTTTACAACTGTTTCTACGTCTTTTAAGCCTTCACGAATGTCTGTGCCAAAGGAATCAAGATTTCTCTTAGCATGACTTTCTAAATCTTTATAGAGCTCTGTTATAGAAGGATGGGGGATATGGAGATTTGATGCCTTTTCAATATCATAAATAACATGAAAAAGATAAAGCTTAGCATTAAACATCTTTGCTAAATCAACAGCATAAGACATAGCATAGAGTGATTCATCTGAAAAATCCGTAGGTAAAAGAATTTTTTTAAACTTCATGGCTACCTCCTAATTTTTAATGTTTTTTAAGTATATCAATCTCATGCCTTCAATTACAAGATGTGGTTCTAAATAGTGAAAAAAAGTTAAATATTTTGATAAGAAAGTAGAATTACCACCAGTAAGTATAGGTGTGAGTTTTAGCTGAGTAGACTCTTCAATTTCATTAATGATGCCCTTTATTGCATAAGCTGTACCTAAAATTATTCCACTTTTAATTGCTGATTCTGTATCTCTTCCTAAAGCGGAATCGATGAAATTAATTTCAATAAGTGGTAGGGAAGCAGTTTTTTCATGTAAACAATGACGCATCATCTGTATTCCGGGCATTATTGAACCGCCAAGAATTTCACCTTTCTTTGTTAAAACAGTGATAGTAGTAGCAGTACCAGCATCAAGTATGGCTAAATTTTCCTTATATTTTCCATAGGCTGCAACGGCGCATGTAAGCCTGTCAACGCCAAATTTTTCTTGATTTTTGACTTTTATATTTAGACCGGTGTTAAGTTTATCATTAATAATTAGAAGGTTTTTAAAGAATGATTTGTAATTATCTACAAACTTCTTTGTAATCTCAGGAACTACGGAACAGATTAGGCAATCTATTCCTTTATATTTAAAGATAAGTTTATTTAAAGGTTTCCAGTCTAATTTTTCTTTTTCTACATCATATATAATTGAAAAATCGTCTTCTAAAGGATTATTAAATTTAGCTATGCATATCTTAGAATTTCCGACTTTTATAGCCAATAACATTATTTAGCTCTTAAGAGAGTCACATCTCCTGCACTTATTTTTTCATATGTTCCATCTTCCAGTTTGACAATTAATCTTCCTTCCTCATCTATGGCTTCGGCTAAAGCTATTAATTCTCTATCAGTAAGTACGATTTTTACCTGTCTTCCAATGGTACCACTTAATGACATCCATCTATCTATTATTGTTTTTCTGTTTTTCTTTTCAAGCAACTGATACCATTTATCAAATTCCTTTATTATTTCTGCTGCAAGCATGGCTCTAGAAAATTCCTCTCCCTTACATATGCGGAGAGAAGTGGCAATTTCTTTGATTTCATCAGGTATATCCTCTTCTACCATATTAATATTCAACCCTGTACCAACAACAGCTGCTTTTATTTTTTCTCCCTCAATTTTCATCTCAGTAAGAATGCCACCTACTTTTTTGTGATCTACAAGCATATCATTGGGCCATTTTATTAAAACGGGTATTTCAGTGTATCTTCTCAAAGCAGTGGTGCATGCCACAACACTTGTAAGAGTTATTAATGTGGCATACTTAGGGGTAATATTAGGTCTCAAAGCAAAACTCATATATAAATTTTTACCAGCTGGCGATATCCATCTTCTACCTAATCTTCCTTTCCCTTTAGTTTGTCTGTCTGCTATTACAACTGTCCCAGATGGAAAACCTTGTTTCAGAAGGTCATATCCTATGCTATTAGTTGATTCTACTTCATCATAAACTACTATTTCTTTGCCGATTTCTAAGACTTTTGAAGAAACTAATTTTTTTATTTCCTCTGCTGTAAATTCCATAATATTACCTCTCCTGTTTAAGTATTATTACTTCAATTTTCCCTTTAAGCTTATTGGCGAAATGATGTGCATCCTTTTCTTCACCAACTATACTTCCATAATGCATCGGTATTGCAATTTTAGGCATGATATCTAAAGCTGCTTGAACCGCTTCATCTGCATTCATGACATATGTTCCGGATACTGGTAGTAAGGCTATATCAATATTTTTAAATGATTTCATTTCAGGGATATAGTCTGTATCACCGGCAAGATAAATTCTTTTACCAGACACTTTGAATATAAAGCCAAGCCAACCCTTTTCCTTAGGATGGAATTTTTTATTAGTATTATATGATGGAACAGCTTCAATTTCTATCCCTTCAATCTCTATCTTATCTCCTGGTTTTACAACTATTTCCTTAGCATTGATTTTACCAGAGCAATCTTTTGGTAAAACTAAAACCGTATTGGGACCTAAGAGTTTTATAATATCTTCAGGGCTAAAATGGTCATAATGCTCGTGGGTTATTAGAATAATATCAGCTTTATCAGTCGTTTTAATCTGGTATGGGTCCGTATAAATAATCTTTTCTCCTATAATTTTAAAAGTATCATGTCCAAGCCACTTAATATTGTCAATCATTTTACACCTCCAATATTAGTTTGTGAATATATAATACTAAATTTTGTTAGAACTTAACAATTTGACTTTTTTCAAGGTTTTTTATTAGATTATATAATTATCGGGGCGTAGCGCAGCTTGGATAGCGCACCTGCCTTGGGAGCAGGGGGTCG
>FQKF010018704.1_pt1 | contig 17620 bp, 16 predicted proteins | sample 1504521 | NCBI WGS metagenome assembly FQKF01 (sample SAMEA4475357, study PRJEB15587) | soil metagenome | biome: Soil; feature: Field | place: India | collected 2015-03-11 | depth 0 m
TCCATCTACAGGTCTTAGAACAGTTCCCGGTTTCCGGAGTACAGTTTGGCCAGCGTGGACAGGGTCAGGGACTTTCCGAGCCAGCGTGGTCGCGACAGAAAGAAGAACCTGCCGCTCGTTACCAGCCGATGGATGTAGCGGGTTTTGTCCATGTACTTGTAGCCTTCCGTGATGATGGTGTGCAAGTCCTGTAGCCCAATGGGATGTTCTGGAAGTGCCATATTGCCCTTGTTTTCTGGCAAAGGCATGTGAGGGCGTTCTGTCGCATTTTTGAAAGGCGCCTTCTCTCTGGTTGCCGTTGAAGACGATGAGCAGGTTTTCGCATTTTGCTTTGTCAATGTCTTGCGCAGAGGTCTGGATATGCAACAGGCAACCTATCTACAGACAGCCGCGCCAACGCGGTTGGAAAGAAATTCGATACGACACTCGATTTTTGCGCTATGCGAATGCAGCCTTTTTTCCTCGCCCTCCTCGTTTTAGCAGTGCTTTGTCCGTTTGGGCAGGCGATGAGCCAGACGGTTACGCGTTTTCCCGATATTGCCTTGGGACAGTGGCGTCAGCATTTACCCTGGCAACGTGCCGCCTTTGTGGCGCAAAGCGAAAGCAAAGCGTACCTCGCCACGGAATGGGCCGTAGTAGAGGTGGACAAAATTGAGCGCACGCCGCGCTTTATCACGCGCGTAGAGGGCTTGAGCGATGCCGGCATTGAGCGTATTGGCTTCAGTCGAGCCTCCCGTTCGCTGCTGATCGTTTACCAGAACAGCAATATAGACCTCTGGCGAGCCGATAACGGCTCGGTGCGTAACGTGCCCATTATCGTCCTTAACCGTCAGATCATAGGCGATCGGCGGGTTTATGATGTGGCTTTTGACGGTGTTTTCGCCTACTTGGCTTGCGGCTTTGGCATTCTGAAACTCAATTTGGAGCGTGCTGAAGTGGTGTTCACGACGTTTACAGATGCGGTCGTACGCACGATGGAGGTACATCAAGGTTACCTGTATGCCAGCACAGCAGAAGGCTTTTTTCGGCTGCCGCTCAACGACGCTAACCCGGCCGACTTTGGACGCTGGGAGGCACTTGGCCCTCTGCAAGGACTGCCGCAAGGTTTTGCCGCCGGCGATATGGTCTCGTATAAGGGTCTGCTTTTCATGGGTTTGGGTCGGGCCTTGTGCCGCTACGATGGCACCAAGTTAGACACTATTGGCTGGCATCCTGAATTCGACGTCTCTTTTCTGACCGCTGAGGGCGCAGGCTTAGTCATCGGCCGTCGCAGGGGCTTTAATGGCAACATTCAATACATGGGCGGACCGTTTGACGGTCCTTACGAGATCCATTGGGTCTGTGACGCCAGCCATCCGCTCTATTGCATCGAAGACGGTACGCGCCGTTTCTGGATAGCCGACAACAAGGACGATTTCCGCTACTACGACGCAGTGCTGGAAAAATGCGACCGCTTCCGCTACAATTCGCCTTATCGGGAGGGTATGTCCGAAATCAAAGTCTCGCAAGGGCGCGTGTTTGTTGCCACACCTGGCAATGAGCAAACGCTGGCGCCGCTGTACAACCGCGCCGGCCTTTACATCCGGGAGCCTGATGGTCAATGGACGCGTTTCTACGAGGGCACCAACCCTGAACTCGTACCTTCGGATAGCCACGTGGACTTGTGGCGCGTGGCCGTGCATCCGTTCGTGCCCGACAAATTTTACATCGGCAGCTTCTGGGGGGGCTTAGTGGAGGCCACGGGCGTCGGCCAGCCAGCCAAAGCATACACCCAGAACAACTCCATACTTCAAAGTGCAGGCATTGCAGGCGCCAACCGGACAGCCATCGGGGGCTTGGCCTTCGACGGCAACGCCAATCTGTGGATCAGCAATTACAGCGCTCCACAGCGGCCCATCGCTGTGCTGAAGGCCGATGGAACGCTGCGAAACTTCACTGCTCCGGTCAACAACCTGCTGCAAGTCGCCGTAGACCGCAGTGGCTACAAATGGTTTGTCGTCGGCTTCAATGGCGGCCTGCTGGTGTACGACAGCGGAACCAACATAGATGATCCCACCGACGACAGCTATCGCCAGATAACGACCGCCAACAGCGTGCTGCCTACCAATACGGTCAATTGTGTTGCTGTGGATCTGGACGGCGATGTGTGGGTGGGCACCATCCAGGGCATTGTCAGCTTCCAGTGCGGCGCCAATGCCTTCCGAGACATCTGCCGCGGTACGCGCCGTATTGTAACGGTGGACGGCTTCAACGGCTACCTGCTCGAAAACGAGTCTGTGCAGACCATCGCCGTGGACGGCGCTAATCGCAAATGGGTGGGCACCACCAACGGCATTTTTGTACTCTCGCCCTCCGGCGATGCGCAGATCGCCCGTTTCACTGCCACCAACAGCCCGCTGTTAGACAACAACATCCGCGATATCGCCATTGACCACACAACCGGTGAAGTCTGGATAGCCACCAACAAAGGCCTCCTCTCGTACCGCGCCGACGCCACACAGGGGGGCCTTGTGCATGGCGACAAACCCTATGCTTATCCCAACCCAGTGCGTCCTGATTACGACGGCCCCATCGCCATTTATGGTTTGGCGCGCGACGCCAATGTAAAGATTACTGACGTGGCGGGCAACCTCGTCTATGAGGGCCGAGCCGTAGGTGGACAAGCCATCTGGAATGGACGCGATTATTTAGGGCGCCGCGTAGCCAGTGGCGTTTACACCGTCTTTGCCACCAGCACCCGCTCGTTAGAAAACCTGGAGGGTGTGGTGGTGAAGATTGTCCTCCTCCGTTGAAAATGGCCTGTCCGAAGTCCTCGGAACCTCTGGCACAGGCCAAACCCATTTCAGCAAGGGCTTGTGCCTTAGACCGGTCGTCAGCCACTGACGCAACCCTTCGCGTCTTCGGGCTGTTAGAAAGGCGTTATTTTTGCTTGCCCTTTTGCACAGGCGCTATGAACGAAGAAAAGAACACGGAGGAAACTTTTGTCAACCCTATTGACAAAGACAAAGTGGCGGAAAGTCCCGGTCTGCTGCCCTATGCCCACACAGCAGGCAGTGCTGTCATTCGCCCTGAAGATAAAGGCCGTATTCGGGGCAATGCCATGTTGGCCATGTACGACCAGACGGAGCGCCAGATGGACCAACTGCGCCGGCAAATGGAAACGCTCATGCAGCAGGCTAAAGACCTGAAAAAGCGTGTGGACATTTCAGAAGCCATTTATCAGGCCGATATCCCTTTTCAGCCTGTCATTCACCACGTCTATTATTTGTATGCCCGCAAGAGCGACGGAAAGCATCTGCTGTCGTTAGTGTCGCCCGAAGAATGGGGCAGCCGCGCACCCTACGAGCATTTAGCTACTGTGCGCCTGTTGGGCGACCACACATGGGAAGTGCTGGAGTAAGTGCCTCATTTTTCAAACCACTCCTCACGCCAGCGCCGCACCGGCATGCGGTCTATTGGGTACCAGCTGCCCCACCAGTCGAAATATTCCAGATTGTGGAAGTTGAGCTTGTAGTCAAACTCACTGGGCAGGTCGTACACGAAGCCAGGGTAGTAGTACTTCCTACCCAAAAAACGCGCATACTCGATTTCGAGTAGCATGGTATAGATGCCCAAACTACGCCAGGCTTCGTTAGGGTCGTGAATGCAATAGTTGCCCGCCATGCTCTCGTGGCCTATATGGAAGAAGCTGGTAGCCACCAACTGGTTGTGCTTAAAAACGTCAAACTCAACGCCAAGGCTTGGCATCAGGTGGCTCCAGGCGCTGAAAAAGCCGTAAATTGAAGCCGGGCGGTTGTGCTGAAAACGCGAAGCGTGCAGGTCAAATAACCGCTCATGGTGCTTTAGTATCTGAAGCGGGCGACGCAGTACGCGCAAATCGGCATTGCGGCGCAGGCATTTGCGCTGGCTTTTGCTCAGCTGGAAACCATCTAAGCGAATGCGCAGCACAACCACCCGGCAGACCCGCCCGCGCCATTCCCACCAGTTGCGTCGGAAGAACAGGTCTGACCAATAGCACCAGCCATCTTCGCAGAAACGGTCAAACACCATCGGGTCGAGCATCTGCATCGGCAGATACTCCTCGATGTGTCGAGGATTGAACGAGATATCCCGCAAAATGGGCAAAGACCTGGCGTGCACGTGCGGGGATTTTTTAAATGTTGCTGCGAAGTTAGGCGGGGAAGGGAAAATGAAAAATGAAAAGTGAAAAAGGAGAGACAAAACGCCTGTGGGGGGCGCGGAGAGTGCGATGGCCCGCTCTTTCAGGCTGGTTGTTTTCAGGTTTAAATCTCTAACTGACCTTACGCAGGGCTGCTGTGAGGCAAAAGGTTAAAAAAACGCAGAGGGCGCAAAAGGCCACAGAGGTGTCTTTCTCGGCGTTTATCTGCGCCCTCTTCAGTAAAAAAGTCCTGGTGCCTGTGAGGGAGGCTCGGGCAAAGAGGGGGCATATCAACCGTGCGTAACATTGGCTTCTAAACCTCCCTTTGCCCAGGCTTCGAGTTGTGGAATGGTCCAGGCGTCGTCGGCACTGAAGGCGCCGCTGCGTGTTCGGCGCAGGCTGCTTAGGTAAGCGCCACTGCCCACAGCTGCGCCCAAATCAGCGACCAAAGAGCGGATGTAAGTACCTTTACCACACACCACGCGGAAATCGCATTGAAGACCCAGAGCATAGTCAGGGAAGAGACGGATAGGTGCACCCTTTTGATTGAGGAATACCGGCTCTACCGGAGTATCTTCAGATGCCACGGGACGCAGCGGCCCTACCTCAAACACATCCACGTGCACACGGCGTGCTTTTGGGGGCGGCTCGTCGCCTCGGCGCGCGTTTTTGTACAGGCGACGGCCGTCCACTTTGATGGCCGAAAATATCGGTGGTGTTTGCTCGATGTCGCCCACAAAGCGTTGGGCGGCCGCCTGTACCAGTGTGTCGGTCAAATGCCCGATTGGATAAGTTGCGTCTGCAGGCCGCTCGCGGTCATGCGAGGGCGTTGTGGCCCCGAAAGTCAGCGTGCCTGTGTACTCCTTTTCATCGGTCTGCAGCTGCTCAATAAGCGAAGTCGCTTTGCCTACACACAGCACCAATAGCCCCGTGGCCAACGGGTCCAACGTGCCAGCGTGGCCAATCTTGAGCCGCCGCAGACCTAATCGCCGCGTAATCAGGTAGCGTAGCTTGTTCACCACATCGAACGACGACCAGCCCAGCGGCTTGTCCACCGTCAGGATGGCGCCCTCCGGAAACGGTTCTGGAAAGACGCTCCCGGGTGCCAGCAGCGGAAAAGGCAGTACAACAGGTATTTTCATGCAGCAAAAATAGAGTTGCTCGCGCACCTTATTCGTTTTCCAGCAGCAAATGCAAATACTGCACGGTGTTGCGCCCTCCGTCGGGATGCAGGCCAGAGGCTGGGCGAAAGGTGCTGAACTTGCGCGCGGTCACTGCCACCATTGCTTGCGCCCTCTATGCATCGCCTACCCAGACACATGGCCTGAAGTACGGATTGGAAACGCGCCGCGCATTTTAATACTAAAGGCAAGGCATCGGCAGTCGCGCGATTGCAGGCGCTAGCCAGTCACACCGATGCGCCCTGCAAAGCTTTGCCGGTAGGTAACCCGATCGGTTGCCCCACTGCACAGAAACAGATAGGAAAAACACGGCCAACAGACGCTGCCAGACTTGCTCGGCAGCCTGCGCTTTTTCATTTTTTTCACCCTTAAAGTACCCCTGAAGTGCCTCGTAAAACCGCTCGAAAGCTTCTACGCCTGCCGGCGTAATGCGGCAGGTCGTCAGCGGAAAATTGTTCCGAAACGACTTATGCACCTCGATGTAGCCAGCCTCCTGCGACTTGCTTATCTGAGCACTCAGGTTGCCGGCCGTGGCTTCGGTCTTTTCTTTCAGCTCATTGAACTCGGCCTCCCGCACCACCTTAAAGTACGACATGATGACCAATCGCAATTGCGACAGCAGCAGCGGGTCTAGCTTATCGTATATGACTTCTACGGCATTCGCGGTGGAGCATGACGCCAGGAAGCAGGTAGGCCAATACGGTGGCAAGCGCCAGTACCAGATTGCCGTCTTGAGGCGTTATGAAAAAGCACACCGCAGCGCCTACCCACTGCACCAAAGCGCCCCAACGCAAAAATGCAAACTGCAGCATCAGGCCAGAAAGAAACGTAGCCAATGCCAATAAAATCAGCACCAACGGTGCCGGTGAAAGGCGGTTCTGGGTCGCGAAAAACAGCGCCAGCACCAAGCTGAGCACAAAGGCGCCTTAAATCCAGCCGTACCACGTACGCACCATATTATCCGGGCGCCCCAAACGGCTGCGACGCCATTCGTAAAGCATGGCTATCAGACCGCCGACGGTGGGCAATATCCCCCCATACTACCCAGGGCGCGCCAAAATCCGTTGAGCGCCACAAGTACCATTCCGTTAAGGCGCTCACGGGGACGATGCCCCCAAGTATGGTATGGAAACCGTCTTCTTGTGCACTCTTCTTGGCGACATCAATGACCTGACGAATAACTCGCATACTCTCCTTCGGGTCGAGGAGGTCTTTTTCCGTTCCTTTGTTTGCCGTGAATTGCTGATTTTGAATCATTTAGAAAGAAAGTGTCGCCGGCTTGTGTTTCAAACCTGATGCAAAAGCAGGGAAGTTTAGGATATAAACTAATTTTTTTTCGTATAAAATTTTATCGTCCAGGATTCTTCCGCGGGCGGGGGAGTGTTACTGGTTGGGCTACATTTGTGGGGTGAATTGGCCCTTTTTCATCGCGTGGCGTCTGATGCGTTCAGGCAGTAAGGCCCAGTCGCGCGTCATTGTGCGCATTGCTTCGGCGGCAGTGGCGCTAAGCGTGGCGGTTATGGTTACAGCGTCGGCGTTGGTGTCGGGTTTTAAGACCGAGATTAGCCGTAAGATTTTTGAGTTTTGGGGGCACTTACACCTGACTGACCGCAGTTATTTGCTCACTTATGAGCCACGTCCGGTGCAGCGCAACTTGCCTTTTTACGCCGTCCTGGATACCCTGAGCGGCATTGTGTACACGCCTTCCGATGGGGCATCTTTGGCGCTGATGCGCTCACGCGGTGGCATCCGACATATCCAGGTCTTTGCCCTTAAGCCAGGTATCATCCGCACCGACAGCGCTTTGGAGGGCATCCTGCTTAAAGGCATCGGCCCTGATTTTGACTGGGCTAACTTGCGGCCCTACTTGCAGGAAGGACAACCCATAGCGCTCAACGACTCGGTACCTTCGCGCGAGATCATCCTCAGCCGCCAGACGGCCGATCGCCTTGAGGTAGGCTTAGGCGATAAGTTTGTTGTGCATTTCGTCAAGAACAATACCCAGACTCGACGGCTTTTCCGGGTGTGTGGCATTTACAAGACGGGGCTGGAGGAATACGATCGCAAGTTTGCCCTTTGCGATATTCGCATTGTGCAGGAGTTGCTGGGCTGGTCGGCGGATGAGGTGGCCGGCTTCGAGGTGTGGTTGGACGACGTGCGCGACATGAACCTGTACGCCGAATACCTGTACGACGAGGTTGTGCCTTCGGAAATGCTCGTGCTGACGGTGCGCGAGAAGTTTCCGGCCATCTTTGAGTGGCTCCAATTGCAAGACTACAACGAGGTGGTCATCTTCCTGCTTATGCTGGCGGTAGCCATTGTAAATATGGTAACGGCGTTGCTGGTGCTGGTACTGGAGCGGGCCAATATGATCGGCATTCTGAAAGCACTGGGAGCTACCTCGGGGCGTATTCGGCAGATATTCCTCTACCAGGCGGCATTCATCACGGCTAATGGCTTGTTTTGGGGCAATCTTATTGGGCTGGGCTTCTGCTATTTGCAAGAGCGCTATCGCCTCATCACGCTCAACGAAGCGGATTACTATCTCTCTTATGCGCCTGTACACGTGCAATGGCCCGTTTGGGCGGCGCTCAATGTGGGTTTTTTGCTCTTAGTATTAGTTTTCCTTGTCCTACCTTCTTACGCCGTGGGCCGAGTGTCGCCTATTCGGGTAATCCATTTTCGGTGAAAGTGGTCTCGAGTGATCGTATTGTACGCAAAGGTGGCGTTTCATCAGCCTGAAAGATAAAGCCTCAAATCGCAGGCGGTAAAATCGGCTTAGTGTAACCTTTTCTCAAAATCACTTCTCCCTTCCTTGGCCCGGTCATGAAAAGAAAGCAGTGCCCTACTGCCCGCATGACCAGTATATGCGCTGAGTGCTGGGTATCCTGCCTACCGATTTGGAATTTATGGAGAGTAAAACCATATCGAGGTCTTAACTTTGTAGTGCTCTTCATATTTTTTTGTTGTTGTTATGAGAAACGCGCTCGCTTTGCCCAAGATCGCCGGTATTTCGGTGTACATTCATTGGACGTTTGCTATTCTCATTGGTTGGATTGTGCTGACCAATCTCTGGCGAGGCCTGGACTGGGTGCACGTGAGTTGGATGGTGCTCTTTGTACTGGGTCTGTTTGTATGCGTAACTCTGCATGAATTAGGCCATGCACTGGCTGCTCGCCGTTATGGTATCCGTACGCAGGACATTACGCTATACCCCATCGGCGGCGTGGCTCGATTGGAGCGTATGCCGAGCAAGCCTTCGCACGAGCTGGTGGTAGCCTTGGCTGGGCCGGCCGTCAACGTCTTCATTATGCTCATCCTGTGGCCGCTGATTGCCAATTTTGAGATGCCGCAGGAGGATGGCGTAGAGGTCTTTCTCATTGACCAGAACAGTTTCCTGCCCATGCTGGGCATTGTGAACATCTGGCTGGCGGCCTTCAATCTCATTCCGGCCTTCCCGATGGATGGCGGGCGGGTGTTACGTGCCCTGCTTTCGATGCGCATGGATCGGGTTCGGGCCACCGAGATTGCGGCGTTCGTGGGGCAGGCGATTGCCATTTTATTTGTTTTCACGGGTTTTTACGTCAACCCATTCCTCATTTTTATCGGCCTGTTTGTCATTCTGGGGGCCCGCGCCGAGGCAGAGGCAGTGCGTTCCCAGTCTTTTTTAGAGGGCTTTACGGCAGGCGATGCGGTGATGACCAATTTCCAGACCTTGGGCAAGCACCACACCATACGCGATGCAGTAACGCTGCTGCTGGACGGGCAGGCGCGCATCTTTCTGGTTGTGGATGGCGACTTGCCCTACGGGGTGCTCACACGCGACCATATCATTCGCGGTATCCAGTCTGTTGGCGAGGGCGCACCCGTGCACACGGTGGCAGATACTCGCCTGCATTATTTCGACCTGCGTACTCCGTTAGAGGAAGTGCTGGAATACTTCCAGCAGCGCCCAGGTTCCATCGTATTGGTACGCGATGGCCACAGCCTGGCCGGCATCATTGACTCAGAGAACATTTCGGAGCTCATCATGGTCAACGCGGCTCGACTCCGCACGGCGTGAGTTCAGTACTCAGTGCCGGTGTCTTCGTAGAGCTCCCGGTTCTTGGCCCGGGTATCCTGAGGTTTTTTTTCAATGCGTCCGTCGGCGCCCTCCTCAATTTTATAGATGCGTGGCTGCTCATCAGCAGGGGCCGGAGAGGCATCCATGTTTCGGGTTTTTTCATCGCCGTATTCCTGGACGGTGTCTATCCATTTTGAGCCGGCATCCCAGGCCTCTTGCATGAAGGGTTTGAGCCGACTGAGGTATGTGCCGACGTATTTAGGTAATTCGGCTAAAGGCTCAAGCGTCTTGGACTCGTCGGCGGTCTGTTCGCCTATGATACGCGTTTCTCGCAGAAACCACAGCACCGACCCATACAGGAACAGGGCGATGAAAGCTCCTACCAAACCGCCCACTACCCAGTTAATAAACCCCACTCGAAACATTTGAAACATACCTGCAGCTCCCTGTCCCGCTGCACGTAGGAGCCCCCAGATAAACAGAACATTGACAATAAAAGCTATGGGCAGAATGAGCGGCGAGTCGGAGTCAAAGGCGGTTTTAAGAATGCGCGCCATGGTCGGAGCCATTTTATAGGCCAGCACCAAGCCAAAGGTAATAGACAGGAACCAGAAGATGATGCCAAAGAGGCCTTTGTCCTTTCCATACCAGAAGCCGAGAAGGGCAAAAGCAGCAGCAAGGAGGTCAATAACCATAATGACAACGGTTAGCGCAGCGCCCTAAACCGTTCAAAACGGCAGGTCGTCCGTCGCAGTCGGCGGTGGTGCTGCGGTATAGTCAGGGAATGGGTCGGCGGGGTGTTGCTCCGACGCGGAAGTGGTGGCGTTGCCGTCGGCCTTTTCAATGCGCCAGGCACTCAGGTTGGTGAAGAACTTGCCCTGCCATTCGCGCCCGCGCAAGTCGAACGATACTTTGACGACATCGCCTTCCTGAAAAGTATCGAGCAACTTACAGCGATCCTGAATCGCTTGAAATTTGACGTATTCCGGATACTGGCCCGATGCAATTTCCAGCACAAACTCGCGTGCCTGAAACGTGGCGGTCTTTTGCTCGATGGGGAAAACGCGGTACAATTTGCCAATTACTTCAAAAGCCATACCTCAAGTAGCGGCCAGACTTGCTTGGCCTGTTTGATGAGAAAAAAATGAAAGGAACAATTTTCTATCGCTGTGGGCACATCTGCCCGCAAGTTTAGTTTTTCAATTTAAAATACGCCTCGTAGTACCCCGGTCGATTGGCCGAGAGCACATAGTCGAAGCGTCGGCTGACGGCAAAGCGCTGCTGTGGCGCATACAGGAAAATCTCGGGTAGCTCGTCGTGGAGCAGTTGCTGAATGCGCAGGTACAGGTCGTTGCGTTTCTTTTCGTCGGGTTCGGCGCGCAGGGCTTCGATGAGGCGGTCCAGTTCAGTGTTGGCGAAGGCACTGCGGTTGCCCGAACCGATACTTTTGGAATGGAAGCTTTGGTAAGGGTCCCACAGGCCCGGGAAGAGCACCACGCTGGTGAGGGCCAAGTCGTAGTCGCCTTGTCGGGTTTTCTGGGCGATGACGCGGATGTCGTCTTCGACCACATTGAGGGCGAAGCCGGCGGCGCGGGCGGTGTTCTGGATGCTTTTGGCCGTTGCACTGGAAGTGGGCGAGGCGCCGGCCGTGAGCAGCGAGAGTTCTAAGTTGACGCGCCTGCCGTCTATTTCTTTGTCGGCGATGCCGTCGCCGTTGGTGTCCGTCCAGCCGGCGTCGGCCAGCAGTTTGCGCGCCTTATTGACGTCGTAGCTATAGGGTCTGAGCGAGCGAGCGTAGAAGGGTTTGGCCGGGTGGACGGGGCTGACGCAGCGTTCGGCCATGCCCTCCCAAATGGTGTTGAGCATGTATTCGTAGTCCATGGCGTGGGCCAGGGCCCGGCGCACGCGCTTGTCGGCCAGCGCTGGGCGAGTGGTATTGCACAGGACGCGCGCATAGGCGTTAGCGCTTACCAGGGCCATGTCGTAGCGCAGCGGCAGGCAGGTGTCTTGCTTTAATTCCACAAATTTGGCGGGCGAAAGGGCCGGCACAATGTCCAGGTCGCCATTGCGGATGAGGTTTTCGGCAGCGGCCTCTTCTTTAATAAAGCGGTAAATGATTTTCTCCGGATAAGCCGCCAGATAGCGATTGCGCGATACCACGCGGTCGCCCCACCAGTTGTTTTTTTTCACCAAAACGATGCCCTGATCCACATCGAAGTTCTCTAAGCGATACGGCCCGCTGCCCGAAATAGCCGTTTTGTCGTTGGCAAAGCGCGGCGACTGGAAGGCTTCGGCCCAGGCGGCGAATTTGTTTTTGCTGCCGCCGCTAGGGTCTGTCGCGGCAGCCAGCTGCTGGGCGCGTGTGCGATCCTGAAGGTCGGCCAGCGACACGGAGGCCAGCACGCCCTCGGGGTCGTATTGATAGGCCGGATAGATGGGAAACTGGCATAGGCTTTCCAAACCCAGGATGTAAAACTGGTCAAAATAAGCGGTGAACTTCTTCGGATTTTGTGCGTCCACCTCCAAGGCTCTCAGCCGCTCGAAGTAGCCGAGCCATTCGCCCAGCGGCAGCAGGGGGTGGTGCAGGATTTTCAAAGAAAACAACACATCATGGCCCGTAACGGGCGAGCCGTTGTCCCAAGTGGCTTCGTCGTAAATCTTGAAGTCGTAGGCCAGCATACCGGCGCGCTGACCTTCTTTGACGATAGAGACGGCCGGAATTTTTTCGATGAGCAGGGGCACGAGTTCGAGCGTTTTTGGCTCGATGGCTGCCAGCGATTGGAAGAGGTTAGCGGCCACATATCGGTTGTAGCCCGGCCCAGGCAGGACGGGGTTGAGCGAGGTGGCGGCGGCCTCCATGCGCACCGTTACCGTGTTGTCGGTTTTGAAGGTGATTTTGCCACAGCGCGCCGTGTGGTCGTCGCCGCAAGCGGTGAGCAGAACGGCTGCTAAGAGGGTCAGAAAGAGTAACTGTTGTGGGATGCGGTGTTTTTTATCGCAAGAGGTCATATAGGTGAAAAATTTGGGTAAAAGTACAGCGAGGTGCCGGGATGGTGGATGAAGTTTTTACCCCCGTCTGTTAGCGCTTTTGGCTACTGACGGTCGGAAGGGCAGGGTGGTGGTCATCAGGTATCCAGCGGAATGCGCAAGGTAACGCGCAGCCCTGCGGGCGAGCCGTCGGGATGGGTCAGATTTTCCCATTGAGCGCCGCCGTGGGCTTTTTCCGACAGCAAAGCCAGGCGCCGTTGGGTAAGCATCATGCCCACGGATTTGTGGGCGCCCTTGGCGCTGTCTGCACTACTTAGTCCGGGGCCGTTGTCGGTGATGGAGGCTATCAGATATCGGTCTTCTGCGGTAAAGACTATAGATATCAGGCCGCTTTTTTCCTTGTTGTGCAAGCCGTGCAGCAGGGCATTCTCCACAAACGGCTGTACGAGTAAGGGCGGCAGGATGATGTCGTCTAAGTCTATGGTGGGCGTGGTGGCGATGTGATAGTCAAAGCGCGGCCGGAAGCGCAGCTGCTCTAAGGCGAGGTAATGGCTGAGCATCTCTATTTCTTCGCGCAGTGAATGGCGCCCATCCACAGCGCCGTGGAGGGCCAAGCGCACCAAGCGGGCGAAGGCGGCCAAGTAGCGCGTGGCGGCGTCGGTGTTGTTTTCAGTGATGAAGTGCTGGATACTGTTGAGGCAGTTAAAGATAAAATGCGGGTTCATTTGGGCGCGCAGGGCGGCGGCTTCCAGCTGGCGGATTTTTTCTAAGGAGGCAGTCTGCTGGTGTTTTTGGCGCAGGTGCCAACGGTAGATTAGTGACAGCACAATAGCTATGCTCAGGCTAAAGAGTACCCAGAAGACCGGCGTTTGCCACCAGACCGGGCGTATGCGGAAGTGCCACTGTGTGGGGGTGCTCCATTGGCCGTTGGGGCTTTGGGCCTGCACCTCGAAGATGTAGTTACCGTGTGCCTGGTTGGCCAGCAGCACCTCGCGCGCGGTGCTGTATGTAAAGGTCGAGTCGGCGCCCAGCAGGCGGTAGCGGTAGCGGATATTGCCTTCGGAAGGATAGTGCAGGGCGTAAAAGCGCAGCATCAGAGTGTTGGAGTCGTGTGGGAAGCGGTGATGAGGTACGAAGGTGGTCGGGTGGTTATTGACCCGCAAGCGCTCCAAAATAGGTGCTGGTACGGGCGGTGTAGTGGGCAAGTGTCGGAGGCGCACCAGCCCACGATGGGTGGCGATCCACAGAAAGCCGCCGGCGGCTAGAACGTCCCTGATCTGGTCGGAGGGCAGCCCTTCACGGTGGGTTACAGCCTGAACGTCCCAGCCATTGTCGGGGCGTAGTGTCAGAGAAGTGAAACCCTCGTTGGAGGATACATAAAACACTTCTCCAGGCCCGGTACTCAGACGCGTCGTGAAGTCACTGGCTAAGCCGTCGGCCTGGCGCAAGTGTGTCATTTGCCCGCGCTCATCGCGGACGAGCACACCGGCACCGCGCAGACCAATGGCCATTTTGCCGCCTGTGCTGAAGCGCAAGTAGCGCGGCTGAAAATGCAGGGCTGGGTGCGAAAAAGGAGTAGGCTTGAGGCCTCTTGGCTGCAATTGGTGTAGTCCTGCGCAAGTGATGACCCAAACCGTGCCTTTGACGTCTTCGGCTACGTCAAAGGTACGGGTGTTGAAAGACGCCCCCCTGTCATTGTCCCAATGCCAGCCCAGCGCTGACTTCGGCTCTATCTCGACAAAACCCCTACTGAATGCGCACCACAAACGGCCAGAGCGCGGCCCCAAGGAAAACGTCTTCGCATGAAGGATAAAGCCCCTCTTCGCCTCATTTACTGTACGCCATCGATTGCCTTGCCGGACGTGAACTGGCGTCGAGCACCACAGCTGTGCATTTACGGTATCATACAGTAGCGCCTCTATATCGCGTGAGGTTATAGATGGGAGCGAGAGCGTGGTGGCACGAGCGCTTTGCAGGTCCATTACCGCAAGGGCCGCCGGGCGAAAACCCATAAAAAGACGATTTTTACCATCAAAAGCCAGACAGGTAACCTCGTCGGAGGGCAAGCCCTGACGTCGGTCAAATACCTTTACATCCGGATTTTTGCAATAGAATACCCCGGCGTGATGCGTCGTGGCCCACCACCCACCCCATCGGTCTGTGAGGACATCGGTTACGAAGCGGCCGGGTAGCAGGTTTTGTCCTTCTCCGCGCCGCAAACATTCTATGGAGGGAAAATAGTAGAGCCCCGGCCGTTCGCCCATGTGGACGGCCAGCAATAGGGCGCCTTCGTCCGTTTCAGCTAAGCGCCGGGCAGTGTAGCCTAAGTGCGTCTGCCACACGACGCTGTCGGCACGCAACAGGCAGTAGGCGTCCTTATAGGCATGAAGCACATCGCCACTGCGCAACCGCCAGAAACCGCGTTGATGCACCTCCGCTAAGGGGCGAATGGACAGTGACTTCAGGTGTTGCACGCTCCCGTTGCGATAAACAGCTACACCCAGTGGCGTCCGGTTGTGGACAGACGAATGGCCTGGGGAAACGACAGGCAGCATGGCGTGCCCCTGGATTTCGGCGTACAAGAGGACCTGCTTATTCTGGTTGCGTACCATCTCGAAGCGGCCATCCGGGTAGAGATGGAGCAAACCCATGCGGTTGTATGCCAACCACAGACTGCCGTCAGCGTCCGCTCGTATATCTATTGGCAACTGATACTGGTGCCGAAACGCTTCAATACGCGCCTGATACGCAAAAGGATGTACGGTGTCGCGCTCTACATACCACAGCGAGCCGTCAATACGGACAAACCAGATGCGCCCGCGCGGGTCTTCGGTGGGCTGAAATGCCTCGGTGCCGTTCCATATCGAGGTATCTATCGGTCGCACAAATTCGTAGCCGTTGAAGCGGCAAATGCCCGCCTCGGTAGTAAACCAAATGTGGCCGTCGCGGCTTTGAAGCACCTCGTAGGCCACATTGGCCGGCAGCCCCTGACTCGTAGTGTAGTTGGTCCACACAACTTGTTGCGCTCCGACAAGGACCGGCCCTCCCAGTGCCAGGGCCCAAAATATTTTTCCGACAAAAACGCTAGACCGCATATTTGTGGCAAATATCGCTATACTTTTCAGCACACGACCCATGCCGCTCAAAATAGCCCTTGTGGACGACGAACCTACCGCACGTGCTGCCCTGAGACAACTGCTGCGGGTACACTGCCCGCAGACGGTCGTCGTTGGTGAAGCAGGCAGTGTCGCCGAAGGTCTGGCCTTGCTCCGGCAAAGCCCGCCTGAGCTGCTCTTGCTTGACGTTGAAATGGAGGACGGAACGGGCTTTGACCTGCTCGAGCAGGCCCGACCACTGCCCTGCCTTCTGGTATTTGTTACGGCGCACGACGAGTTCGCTGTGCGCGCCTTCCGATGCAATGCCATAGATTACCTGCTCAAACCCGTCAATCCCGACGATTTAGCGGCGGCTGTGCAAAAAGCGCAGCAAGGCATCGAACATACCCAGCTTTACCATCGCATTGAGGCGCTGCTGCACACCGCTGCCGTCGGACGCATCGAACGCATGGTCTTGCACACCCCTAAAGGCCTGGTTTTCATTCATACCAGCGACATCGCCTGTGTGGAAAGCTGCGGAAACTATGCTTTTGTGCACCTAACCTCGGGCGAACGCCATTTAGACGCGCGCAACCTCAAGGAGTATGAAGAGGTGTTGCCCTATCCGGCCTTCGTGCGCACCCACCAGTCCTTCATCGTGCAGGTGGCGCTCGTGCGGCAATGGCTCAAAGGCGAGTCGGATGACCTGATGCTAAGCACCGGCATGCGGGTGCCCGTCTCACGGCGGCGGCGTGAAGTGCTGCTGCGGCTGTTGGCCTGACCAGCCTTTCCTACCTGCCGAATATCACGGAGTAGCGACCGAATCGCACAAAAGCGCGAGAGCTGTGGTGCTTCGGATGCTTTTTTGCCTGAAAAAACATCTGTGCGCGCGATAAACGAGGTCGAACGTCAGCATATCTGCACCCTGCTTGCCCGAGCTGACACGGAGGCCCTGCTCAGCGCAACCCGGCAGGCCAGCCTTCCTGACGCCGATGCCTGGAGCGAACGCCTCCTGGCCGTGCAAAGCGCCTACGAAGTCGGTCGAATAGATTTTGACACCTGGCTACGCGAACACAACCGCGTATATAGCGCCATCTTGCGGCAGATGAACGCGTCCAGTCGGGATGGCGTCCTGTTACCTCCTCTGGCCGACATAGAGACGCTCATTTTACAAAAACACGTCGAAGAGGCCCTACAGCGCTGCTCAAACACCGCCGACGAGCCGCTTTTGCTGTGTGCCCAATATGCCTTGGGCCGCCGAGAATTCGAGGGCGGACACCTTCCGCTGGCAGTATGGGAAATGCTGCAGCAGCGCCTTGGCTATGCCTTAGTGGTCTTCTTAGAACAACATTCCCGTCGGAAAAAAGCGGGTTGCTTGAACTCGATTTTCCGCCGCCGTTGACCGAATATCACCGAATAACGACCGTATCGCATCCCGTCCATTGCCATTTCTATAAGGCCCGCACTTTTGCCTGCAGTAAAAACGAATAGCCCCGCCTGCACAGTCTGCGATGAGAATACTACTTCACCATTCACCCATCATTTAAAAACCTTCTACCATGATGCCATTTGTATCATTTTCGGCCATTTCCATGCGCACCGCTTGCTGTGCGGCGCTGGTCTGCCTGTGGTGTGCTGTCGCTGAGGCTCAGTACTTTCAGTATCTCTACGGCAATGTATTCGACAATGCCTTTACCAAAGTTATCCCGCACGGTTCGAACTACTACGTCATCGGGCGCGACCAGCCCACCGCCGGTGCGCTCACCCGTGCTACCGTGGCGCGGATCGACGGCTTGGGCCAGCTGCAGTGGGTAGTGCGATTGGAGATTGCCTCGCAGTGGAACGACGCCGTACTCACCCCCACGGGCGACCTAATCATGGTGGGGCATTCGCTGCCCTTCGACACCTCGTGCCAGAGCCTGCTGGGTATCGTTACGCCTGCGGGGCTCTTTTCCGGACAAGCGTTTGATGTGCCCGGGCGCGACTTTTTCAACCGCATCGTGCACAACCCGGTACCCGATAATCCCAGCTTCCCTTACTACATCCTCGGCGCACAGTGGGAGCCCGGCGGCAGCCCTACCTGGGACGACGTCGTGCTGCTCACCGTCAACGCTGCCGGCGCTATAGGTTGGAA
>FQKF010023449.1_pt1 | contig 17567 bp, 17 predicted proteins | sample 1504521 | NCBI WGS metagenome assembly FQKF01 (sample SAMEA4475357, study PRJEB15587) | soil metagenome | biome: Soil; feature: Field | place: India | collected 2015-03-11 | depth 0 m
ACCTTTGCACGAATGTGCAAAGGTCTCAGAGTTTTACAGTTTAATCTCTTTAAACAACCTTATTTATAACACTGTCATAGAGATTTTTCTTCTCTACCTTATAAACATCAAAATCTTTAATGTTCTTGTGTGTTATACCAATCTGGTACTCAATGCCGCCTCTGTGTTGATGGCTAAAATGCCGGTTCTGTTCCACTTCTTTTGCAGACATGACCCAATAGAGAATCTCATCCACCCACACTCCAATAAAGATAAAAACATCACAAATCTCAGGTTTTAACTGTTGAAAGTTCAGCCAGAAAGGCTCGGTGGCATTGCGGCGTAAAGCTCTGGAAACCACATCGCCACGTTTTTTCGTGGCAGTAGCCCTGGCCGCCTTGACTTCAATCCGCACTATTTTTGACTCTTTTTGAATATACAGGTCGTATTGCCCCTTGTAGTTAGGATCAACAGATTTGTTTGGCTTCATGAATCTTGCATCTATTGCCCTCACGTGCTGTTCACCCCAGACTTGCCCAAAGATTCTCGGTGCGAGACTATACAAGTCAAGATATAAATTTGCAAACACGTATTTTTCTCTGAGTTCTTTGTAGTCATCAAAGTTGAGGGTTCCACGACTTACCAGAAACGTTAGAATGAACTCATACTCATTGAAAGGGAAAACGGATGATAATTTCTTCAATTCTTTCTTTAACAATGAGTTGTCTTGATTTTCGAGTTGAGCAACCAGGTTGTTCAAGTAACAGCGGAGTTCTTGAAGATCCATGTTCTACCTCCGATTTAGCGTTCCAACTCTGGGAAGGGACTACGCCATTGCCAACCTGGTTTGCCAGTTTTCCGGTAATGTTCAAGTCGCCTAATTGTCAGTTCCGCAAAGATGGGATCTATATCAAAAGTGTAAACTTTTCTCCCTAATTTTTCTCCCGCTATGAGTGTAGTACCTGAATGGGCAAAAAAATCTACCACCAAGTCGCCATTCTGGGTACTTGCGGCTATGATACGCTCTATGGCTTTTAAGGGTTTCTGGGCGTAACAGCCGGGAACGTTCTCCTCTAATCGGTAGAAAACTTGTTGAATATCTACCCAGACATTTCCGGCACGGATGGTTCCTGAGCGACTACGCTCAAGGTTTTCGGTCATTTGCCCGTTGACTTCTTTGTAGTAGCCACGCAGGATTTTAGGAATGTCAGTGTATTCGGCTTCTACATTGAAACCAGGATTTCCCTTGACGTAATACAGTAATTCCTGACGCACCCACATCCAGTTCTTTGAAGTACCGTAACCTCTTTGTTTTCTCATTGTAATAAAGTTTCTTGGCCGGAGCTCGGGGAATTCCCTCATCATGATCATAAAATCAGGCAGAGGTTGAAAATTGTCTGTATAATCAGCCCCTATCCAGATATAAAGATGAGCATGGTCTTCCATGATTTCAAGAGCATTTTGAACCCAAGCTCTTGAAAAGCAGAGATATTCCTCGATGTCAATTTTGGCAAGATTGGCCGTGTTGGCATTGCCAACTTTGATGTTGTAAGGGGGATCGTTGATAATCAACGAAGTCTTTTCAGCGTGCATAATCTTAAGCACATCTTTGCGACAGGTTGCATCCAAAACTCCAACCCGATGTCCAGCCACCGGATCTATCCAAATTTCACCTTTTTGTAAACGACAAAAGGGCAATAATCTCTCACGCAACTCGGTATACTTATCAATTCTTGGCAACCTTTCAGTTGTCGATACTCTTTTTACTGAATCTATTACCATCTGATGCTCAAATAAAGTTTCTTTAATTGTAGTTATTGCCATTACCTTCTCCCCTACGTTTTTATTATAAAACCAAACTTTTAAAAAGTCAAATTCATTTAGAATGCTTCCTTGCAAGGTTATGATTTTGAAGAAAAAGGATTATTGTTTTATTCATTGCTTTTCTGAGCCCTTTGCAGATTCGTGTAAGGGGCTCAAAAAGTTTCTTTTTGAAAACACCTCTTTTCCAAAATTTGCCTTTTTCTTTTCCCCTCACTACAATATGTTATCACCTCAAGGGGGAATAGAATGAAATGTTTTTCTTCTCTTTTCTTTCTGACCATTTTTTCTTTCGCTTTCGGGCAGTCGATCAATTGGGTAGTGGCCTCAGATTTTCATTATTACAGTGCCGATTTAGGAACAAATGGCAAGGCCTTTGAAGCCTACTTGGCCGATGACAGAAAACTTCTGAGAGAAAGCCCTCAACTCCTTGACGCCTGGATAGCCGATGTGATGAGATTAGATATTCAGTTTGTGCTTATTCCCGGTGATCTCACCAAAGACGGGGAGATGGTAAATCACCTTGCTGTCAGAAATGCCTTGCGAAAACTGAGAGATACCCACCCCAATCGTCCTCGAATCTTTGTTGTCCCAGGGAACCATGACCTCAATAATCCTGAAGCCTATCGTTATATCGAAGACAGAACAGAAGGTGTGGATTTTCTCTCTTCAGAGGATTTTGCCTCTGTTTATGAAGACTTTGGATACAGAGATGCCTTCAGTCGAGATCCGTCTTCTCTCTCCTATGCCGTAACGATTACCTCCAATCTGTGGCTTGTAGCCCTTGATTCCACTATTCACGAATCCAATCGGATGCTCAAACACCCTGTCACTGAAGGAAGACTGAAGCCCCAGACCCTTTCCTGGCTCCAAACCATAGCCACCAAAGCCCAAAAAGAAGGGGCTACCATCCTTCTCATGATGCACCACGGCCTATTCGAACACTGGCCAGGTCAAAGAAAACTTCATCCTGAATATCTTCTCAACAATAGACGTGACTTAGCCTCTTTGATGTCCCGACATGGCATACGTATCGTTTTTACCGGCCATTATCACTCGCAGGATATTACGGCAAGTGCGGTCAATAAACAAACCCTCTTCGATATCGAAACAGGCTCTCTTGTCTCCTATCCTTCTCCTTATCGGCTCTGCCGTCTTGATGGGGAATGGCTTACCATCCAGACGAGGACTCTCTCTCTTTTCCCTGACTTTGAAGCCTACAGCCGACAGTACCTTATTCACGGTCTCACTGGGCAGGCGCTCAAAACCATACGAAAATATGGGGTCCCGGACACTGAAGGGGTGAAAATAGCTGAAGACGTAGCCAAAGGGTTTGCTGTCCATTATGCGGGAGATGAACCAGGAGTCGAGTTTTTCCCGGACAGTCGAAATATGGGATTCAAAGCCAAATTCATCCTCTGGTATCAGGGGTATGTGATCAAGGGGCTTCAAACAGACCTCCTTCCACCCGATAGAGAACTCAAAATCAACCTCAAAACAGGAGCCTGGAGTAATCTCTGATGATCCGAAGGTCTATCAGCACTCCTTCCCGTGAAAGTATGCTCAATATCGATGCCCTCGTGAGAGAAGTGATCACAGAAGCTGGGGTGAAAGACGGTCTTCTCGCCATTTTTGTTCCCCATACCACGGCAGCCGTCACCATCAATGAAAACGCTGATCCTGACGTCCAGAGAGATATTCTCTCCCACTTAGCGAAGATCATACCCCAGAATCCTCATTTTCACCATAGCGAAGGAAATTCCGACGCCCACATCAAAAGCGTTCTCACAGGACCGTCCCTTACCCTCATTATTGAAAATGGGAAACCCCAACTTGGAACATGGCAGAGTGTCTTTTTCTGTGAGTTTGATGGCCCAAGAAAACGGGAGATATGGTTTCAAATCATCCCGGCCTAAGTACGAAGACGCCTGTAAAACCAGAGAGAAAGAGGGGCTAACACCATTGTCCCAAAAAATCCCCCTATCAGGGGTGGAAGATCCCCATTACCTGCAAAGCTTGCCCCCATCGCAAAAATCACATAGAGAAGCCCAAAACTCACAAAACACATCACCAGATTTTCAATAAGCGAAATCTTTTTCTTTGAAATATCGATAAGCCCAACTAACAAAAGAACCAGAAAGAAAACATTGAAAACATAGGAGATATTCGAGTAATACACCGCCTCAAGATCCGCATAAAACTGACCCGACTTCTTGCGAAGGCGGATAAGAGCCTGAAGCTGGGAAGGTCTCAGGGCATTCATGTCATACCAGATACGTTCAAGATAGTATGGTTCAATGGAGAGAAGATTGGTTGAAAACGTAGAAAACTTCTCCGAACGAACAGCAAACGTTTCAGGATCAATAGTCCAGAGAAGCCCATCATACAAAACCCATTTATCCTTATCCCACACCATCGCTTTGGCATCAATACGCATAGTAAAATTCACCTGCCGCAAAACCTCAAGAGAACGTTGCTGTTCTATCATCTGAAGATTACTCACGAGATACTCATTGGAAAGCATCAGAGAATTTTCCTGAAAAGGTGTTTTCTTTGGAGAAAGGGAGAGAATCACCACATTTTCAAGTTTTTTGGCAAGAGCATAATACCGTTCCCCCATGTAGAGTGTATTATTCGGACCATAAACTACCACATTCTGATTATCCTTGAAACGATCTATATTTTCTAAAGCTACCCTCTCAAAAACAAGCTTTTTATAGGCAAAATGCCGTTGATAGAGAGGAAAAATGGCATTTTCTTGAAGAAAAAACACTATCACAAAAACAAGAAGAGCTGTCACAAAGAGGGGATAAAACATCACCCGCCTGAGACTGATTCCTGTGGAGACCATGGCACGAAGTTCATGATGATTGGCAAGCCTCGTGAAAACCACCACCGCCCCAAGACTGAGGGCCAGGGGAAGAAAAATCATCCCCCAGTAGGCACCCTCATAGAAATTCATCATAAAAATATCCCAGCCCTTCGTCCCTTCCGGAAACCACCTCAAAAACTGAAAAACCTGAATCACTTCGTACAAGACGACAATAAACAAAAGCGCAAAGAAACTTACCAGAACATACTGACGAAGGATGTACCTATCAAAGATGGAGGGACGATAGTATTTCCAGATAACCCGGAGCCTTTCCAGAAGAGGCCAAAGATAGTCCTTTTCCCACTGCTTCACTACCCTTACTCCCTGAGTTTTTGTCCCATCACCCAGAGCCCAACAAGAAGATACACACCATTGGGGATCCACACAAGCCAGGGATCACCATTCCCGGATTCAATAATTCGACGCATCCCCATCCATGCCCCATAATACACGATCATCACAATCATGGCAATCCCAAGATTCTCGTTTCTCCCCCCTCGAGGAAGAAACATTCCCAAAAACACACAGAGAAGCGCAAAAACCACAATAGAAACAGGGAAAGAATACTTTTCCATGAGGCTCATCCGTTCACGAGGCAAAAGACTCCTCTCCCGCTTCACCAAGTCCTTTTTCTGTTTGGCTATGTCCGCAAGAGAAGCCTTGAGTTCTTCTTCTTTCGCCTTTCGCTGAGCAGGATCCTGAAGGGTTTTCTTTAGCGCTAGAAGTTGCTCTCTCAAGACTTTTTCTGTTTGTCGGAGTCGGACCCTCTCATTGGTGAGACTCTGCCAGGCAAAGCTCTTTTTGACCTCTTGCTCGATTTTTTTCTCAAGTTCCCACACCGTCATGCTCTCAGGAATCTCAGCGAGGTTGAAACCCTCAACGGAAATGGGAATATACACCGTGAGATATTTGAAAGAAGCAATAAACATCTTCTCCTCTCTGGTCCCATTTTCATTCTCTATAGTTTGCACCTCGGAAATACCCCCGTTTTGGAGCTTGATGACATAATTATTCGCCGACTCTGGATCCTTGTAGAGACGTCCCTTCTCAGCCGTAATAGTTCTCTTGCCCGGCAAATCTACAAGCTGAACATTCAAGAGTACCTCAAGATTTTCAAAGGTGATACTTCTATCAAATTTCAATTGGTACTTCCCCACATTGAGAAAAGCCTGATTCCGAAGCTGGACAATTGGCTTTTCTCTTTCTGATTGGGCTCGAAGAAGAAGATAGGCTTTTGTAGCCGGATAACCAATAAAATTATTGAACACCAGAGCAAACAAGGTCAAAACCACACTGAACACAAGTCCAGGAAGCACAATACGAAATGTCGAAACCCCACAGGAACGAAGAGCCACAATCTCTGAATCCCTCGAAAGCCTTCCCATCGCCAAAATGTACCCAAAAGGCACACCGAGCGGAAGAGTAATCGTAGCAAGAAAAGGAAGTAAATTGATCACCATGAGGAAAATATTTTTGAGCGGTACATTGGACTTGATATAGAGTTGAATGAGGTTATACAGTTCCACAATCCCCTGGAAAAGGGTCACAAAAGCAAATCCCACAAGAAAAGAAGGGATCAGAATACGATAAAAATACCTATCATAGGTAGCCCAGAAATACTGCCGTATCCACGCCCCCACGTTTCTCATATCCCCCCCTGAAGCCCGAGAAGAATACCCATTCTCAGTACACCAAAAATCCCTGCCAGGACAAGCACAACAAAAGGAAGCACCATCACTATCAAAGCTTTGCCCCGCGAAAGGGCATATTCAAGACAAAGGGTCTCCCACAACCAGAAAAAAGAAAATAGCGACGAAAGAATCACAAGAAACGAAGGAAGCCACGGTATCCACAGCGACAAAAGAAAAAAGGGAAAAACACCCACCCAGGGAAGATGAGAAACACCAAGAAGAAAAAAAAGCCTCTCAGGAATAACCACCCGGCGAAAGACAGCGGTAAGAAGAAACATCATCCCCCCAATCACTACCATCCAGTAAAGTATCGTCCCCAGAGAAAAAAAACTTACCATAGCTAACGAATGAAAAAGAGACGAAAACCGTCCTCCAACAGAAAAAAGGGTGGCCATAGTCATAGCCAAAACCTCAAGACCAAAAACAACCCCCAGTTCCCACCAGAAAAACTCTTTTTGGGCTACGGCTTCTCTTGCCCCTTGCCAGGGGTACCACCACAAACACCCCAAAGAGACCCATCTCTCTTCCATGGTCTCCCCCTTAGACTACTGGTGTCGAGGCCAACCGAACCTCTTCAAACACAAGAGAAGGTACCTCCGGCAAAATCATCCTTGCTAAACTATTAAGATGTTCCGTAATATCCGTCGCATAGAAAAGCCTCGATGGCACAAGGGCATCAGAAAGCCATCCTTTCTCAAGGAGAAGTTGTCTGAGTTCCCGGGCCGTTGAGTAGGCAGAATCCACCAGAACAACCTCAGGAAGCACAGACTGAATAGTATCACGGATGAGAGGATAATGGGTACACCCTAAAATCAGAGAGTCAATCTTTCCACGCAAAGGGGACAAATACTCCTGAGCGATGAGGGTGGTAGCTTCATGATGAAGAAATCCCTCCTCTATTAAAGGAACAAAGAGAGGGCAGGCTTTGCCTATCACCGTTGCTGTTGGCTCGATCTCATGAATCTTGTGAGTGTACATCTGAGTCCGAATGGTACGTTTGGTTCCTATCACCCCAATCCGGTGATTGGGACTCACCTTCACCGCTTCTTTCGCCGCCGGCTCAATCACCCCAATCACAGGAAAATCAAAGGCCTGTTGAAGATCAGAAAGGGCTACAGAAGAGGCCGTATTACAGGCAACAACCATCACCTTAATATCAAATTCCTGAAGAAAGCGGGCATTGTGAAAGGCATACTGACGGACCATCTCCGCTGATTTCTCCCCATAAGGAAGATTGGCTGTGTCCCCCAAATAAACAAAAGACTCCGATGGCAGGATCTCCATCATGGCTCTCACCACGGTAAGCCCACCTACCCCGGAATCAAAAACCCCGATGGGCTTATTTCGTAGACTCTCCATGGGCTACTTTTCCACCTTCATCAGAATATAATGCATACTATCCACAAGCGCCTGCCAGCTGGCTTCGATAATATTTTCCGAAACACCCACCGTCTGCCACTCATAACCATTGTACTGGAAAGAAACCAGCACCCTTGTCACAGCAGCTGTTCCTGCCTTGGGATTCAGGATACGAACCTTGTAGTCGGTGAGTTTCACCGCCTTGATCACAGGATAAAACACCGAAAGCCCCTTCTTGAGGGCAATATCAAGGGCATTCACAGGACCATCTCCTTCCCCAACGGTGAGTTCCTCCATTTCTCCTACCCGAAGTTTCACCGTCGCTTCCACCATGCTGTAATCATTAGTCTTGACAAAGGTGGAAACCCTGAAGGAAAGCACCTCAAACCGCTCCACAAAATGACCTGTGATTCGTTTCACAAGAAGCTCAAAAGAGGCATCCGCACCCTCAAACTCATAGCCCATGTTTTCCATCTCTTTCACCTTTTGCAAAAGAGGCTGGACAAAGGCTTCCTTCACCTCGAGTCCCAATTCTCGGGCTTTCTCCAAAATGTTGGACTTTCCAGACTGTTCGGAAATAAGAATACGTCTGCGGTTCCCCACCACTTCTGGTTCAATGTGCTCATAGGTTCTGGGATTTTTCTCCACGGCATTCACATGAACCCCACCCTTGTGGGCAAAGGCACTCTGTCCGGTATAGGGCTGTTTGTTATCCGGAGAAATATTGGCCACCTCATACACATAATGAGAAACCTCCGTAAGCTGTCTGAGCCTTTCCTTTGTGATGGCCCCACAGTCGTATCCCATTTTGAGAATAAGATTCGGGATAATAGAAACCAAATTGGCGTTTCCACAACGCTCCCCTATGCCATTCATCGTTCCCTGAACCTGAACAGCCCCTGCTTCCACAGCCTCAAGGGAATTCGCCACCGCACAATCGCTATCATTATGGGCATGAATGCCAATATGAACCTTGATTTCCTTCACCACTTCTTTCATAATCGCTCGAATCATGGAAGGAATCATCCCTCCGTTGGTATCAGCAAGAACAATCGCATCGGCTCCTGCTTTTTCGGCTGTACGAAGTACCTCCATCGCATATTCAGGATTGCACCTGTATCCATCAAAAAAGTGTTCCGCATCAAAAAAGACCTGTTTGTTATGGCTTTTGAGATAGTCAATGGACTCATAGACAAGCTTCAGGTTCTCCTCAAGGGGAATATGAAATACCTCCCGGACATGCAAGTCCCAGCTCTTGCCAAAGATAGTCACCACAGGAGTATCGGCTTTGAGAAGGGCTTCTATGTTGGGATCATCCTGAACCCGGTGTTTGGCATGACGGGTACTTCCAAAGGCCGCCACACGTGCATTCTGGAGTTCAATTTTCTTAATTTCTTCAAAAAAGGTTCTGTCTTTGGGATTGGCTGCTGGCCACCCGCACTCGATATAATCAACCCCAAATTGGTCTAACTTTTTGGCAATGGCTATCATATCCCCAAGGGAAAGATTCACATTTTCTGCCTGTTTCCCATCCCGAAGGGTGGTATCATAGATCCAGATCCGTTTCATGAAGCACTCCTTTTTCTCTCCTTTTTATTATACACAGGAGAAAAGGTTCTGTCAAAAAAGAAGGGGAAAGCACCTCAGGCACCAGTCCTTTTTTTCCTCTTTTTCTTGAGAATACTTGCAAAATCTCCAAAAAGTGGTATAATAAACCACCTGAAATAAGGAGGGGGTATGGATCTCGAAAAAATTCAGCAAATCTCTCAGAAGATTATCAAAAATGTGGAGAAGGTGATCGTTGGGAAGCGTCCTGTGATCGAAAAACTTCTTGTGAGTCTTGTCTGCAAAGGACACGTTCTTCTCGAGGATGTTCCCGGTCTTGGAAAAACCATGCTTGCCCGTTCTATTGCCAAAACCATCAACGCTACCTTCAAACGTATCCAGGGAACACCTGATCTTTTGCCTGCGGATATCATTGGTGTTTCCATCTACAATCCCGATACCAAACGATTTGAGTTCCGAAAGGGTCCTCTCTTTTCTCAGATTCTTCTGGTGGACGAAATCAACCGTGCCACCCCCAAAACCCAGTCAGCCCTTCTTGAAGCCATGGGAGAAGGCCAGGTTTCCATTGAGGGCATGAGTGTCACTCTTCCCCAACCCTTTTTTGTGATAGCCACGCAAAACCCCATCGAATTTGAAGGTACCTTTCCCCTTCCAGAAGCCCAGATGGACCGTTTTTTTATGAGTTTAGCCCTGGGGTATCCCGATATGGATGAAGAGGCAGAGATCATTCTCAGACAAAACAAGGTCCACCCCATTCAGTCCTTGGAAGCCGTTGTTGAAGTGCAGGATATCCTCACTCTTCAGGTTGAAGTCCCCAACGTCTATATGGATGCGTCGCTCCGTCAGTATCTTCTCCAGATCGTGGATGCCACACGACATGATCCCAATATCCTCCTCGGGGCTTCTCCTCGTGGAAGTATTGCCCTCTACAAAGCGGCGCAGGCTTATGCTCTCCTCAATGGGCGGGATTATGTGATTCCTGAAGATATCAAGACCCTTGCCGTTGACGTACTCAAACACCGACTGGTGCTCCGCTCTGAGACGAGACTGAAGAATATCGATGCCAAAGCCATTATTGAAAGGATCCTCAATAATATCCCTGTTCCTATGGAACAACCAAAACCTCAGGGATAGGAAATGAATAGAAGACTCTGGATTACCCTTGCTGTACTCATGGCCGTCGTGGCTTTGATGGTGGATTTGTCAGGGATCAAAATTTTTTTGTATGCTTCTGTGCTTTTCCTCACCATAAACTGGCTCTATATCCGTTTCATTCCGCGATTTATTACTGTCAAACGCTACCTCGAAACCACGCAGGTCTTTTCCACTTTGGCTGAAGACAACTTTCTCCATATTACCAATACGTCGCTTTTTCCTGTGGGATACATGTTTATCAGCGATGCTATTGACATCCATCTTGCTCCACGCCAGAGTTACCCCTTTCTTCTCACGTTAGGTCCCCATGAACGTCAGATGCTCTCCTATAGTTTTTCAGGACGAAGAAGGGGAAAATTTACCATCGGTCCCACCCGTCTCTTTCTCTCAGATTTCGTCGGATGGTTCGACACAGAAATCGAATACGACACCAAAAAGGCGATCATCGTCTATCCCACCCTTTTTCGACTCACCGGCCACAAGTATCGAAGCATGCAACCCTTTGGCGTCATCAAAAATCCCATGCCTATCTTTGAAGATCCCACGCTCATTACCGGACTCAAAGAATACACCATCGGTGATGAGATCAGACGTATCAACTGGAAGGTCTCAGCCAAACAGGGAAAGTTCTATGTAAATACCTACCAGCCAGCTATCTCCTCAGCCAGCCTTGTTCTGCTCAATTTGGCTGATGAAGACTATAGCTTTCACAACAAGGATTACTACATCGAACGGGCTATTGAGGTAACCGCCTCACTTTTGCGAGAACTTTTTCTGCTCCGACAGGAAATGGCTCTTATGGTCAATGGACGTGTCGATAACGTTGATGAAGTGATCTCCAACGACGTAGCCAAGGGAGATACCCACCTCACCTCCATGCTCTCTCAACTCGCTGTGGTGGAAGCAGCAAAGAGTGTCCCTTTCCGGGAGGTACTTGCCAAACATCTCAAGGGTATTTCCTGGGGTGTGAGTCTCTTTGTCATCTCTCCCCGCCTCTCTCCGGAGTGTATCCAGCACCTCATCAATCTCTATCATAGCGGCCATTCTATCACCATTATCCAGGTGGGACCAGAACTCTCAAAAGAACTCAGCCTCTGGAACATCGGTTTCCAGAGTTATTATGCCGAACATGAAGCAACCCTTATTCAACTCACCCGTTTGTAGGAGGCTCTCATGAGTCATTTTCTCTGGATAAGTCTCTTGTGTGGCCTGACCAGCGTATTCACGGGAAGCCTTCTCTCCTTGGGAATTACTAACCCAGAGGCTCTCATGCCAGCTTTGTGGATAGGATGCCTCACTCAATCTGCGTTCATGGGTTTTCGTATTCATCACCGAATTCGCTGGATAACCATCACAAAAATCCTTCTTGCTTTCCCTTTCTCTCTTCTGATAACCTGGGCGGGCACTTCTCTTCTGAAGATAAGCCCTCTTTCCTTCTCTGCTCTTGTGTGGCTCTTGGGCTTTTCCTGGGTGGTAATGCTTCTTTTCTGGTGGGCTTTTTCAAGAAAACCCCGAATGTTCCTTCATCTTTTAACGGGTCAACCTGCAGAGAGTTCCCTCTCCTATGAAAAATGGGCAGCTGAAGAAATAGCCCGCCTCAATCTCAACACCTCCCTTGACTCTACCGAGAGACTTTTTTTCTGGATGCTTCTTCTATCTCTTCTTGTCAGTAGTATCGCTATCCTTGTTCACCCAAAAATGCAATTTTCTCTCACCATCGGCTGGCTTGTACTGTTTGTGGGCTTCTGGGGAACACGGTCGTTTCTCCACGAACAGGCAGAAATTTTTGGCTGGAGAATGCAGGGGCTTTCCTTGGAACAGGCGAAACGAACCATACCCCATGGACTTGTGGTACTCTTGCTCGCTCTCTGCTTGGGGATTGGCTACCTTCTTCCTCATCGTTTTGTTCTCATTTCTCTCGAGTCGTTAGGTGTCAAATTCAGAGAATCAGTGAAACAAACAGAAATAGAACTCCAGAATCAGCAAGAAACTCCTTCCACCATTCCTTCAGAAGAAAGCACCCTCCCTCCCAGCACCTCACCTGTTTCTTCCCCATCTCCCCTTTTCCTCTGGGGATGGCGTGTGTTCTTTTCTCTTTTTCTGCTCTATCTTGCCGTAGGGCTTACGGGGCTTTTCTTTGAACGTTTCTGGTCATACAAACCCAAGAATACCTTTATCCGCTGGCTTATCCGTTTCTATGAAAGAAACAAACCCTTCTTTCAGGTTATAGAGTTTCTCCTCACCCTCCTCTGGACAGTACTCTCCACCATCAGCGGTATTGCTCTCATCCAGAAAGCCTTAGCCAAACGAAAAGAAGCCAAAACCGAAAATGAAGCCCTGAGACAACAGCTCTACGCCCTCTTTGAGAATGCAGAAACCACCAGCGACGAGAAAAAAGAAGAAATCATGACGATCGTGAAATATTTTGTGATGCTTATCGAAACCGCCAGTAGTCGTATTCTACCCTATCGACCTTCGTATGGTCCCCTTGAATACATCGAGAAACTCACCCAGAATATCCCCTCCCTCAGAGAAAGCCTTCTCTGGATTGTTTCTGTGTTCAACGAGAGCCGCTATAGCCTCCATCTTCTCTCTCAGGAGAAGCGCTCCACCTTTGCCCAAACCGTGGAAACCGTCATTGCCGAGATGAACAAATAAAAGCTACCACACCACCGCCGAAAGGTAACCAACCACCTGACGGGTATCCCCTGAGACCTCACCGGAATGCCTGTAGCAGAGTTCTTTGACCTGGGTTCTTCCAAGTTGCTTTGCCAGTTCACACATCACCAGCAGGGGGAAAATCCCACACGCTTCAATCACACCAGAAAGAGCGTCCCTCATGAGGGCTTCCGTATCCATGGCCAAAAGATGACGGATCAACCGCCTATCCATCTCTTCCGCCTCTTTCGCCGGATGGTAATGAGAGAGATCCGTAGAAATTACAAAAAGTACCCGTTCATTCCGACGACGATAAAGAGTCACTAAGGTTTTGGCTATGTCAAGCACTGTCTGACGGGAAAGAGAACCCAACAAAATGGGCACCATCCGAAACTCCCCCTCAATCACATCCTGAAGAAAAGGAAGCTGCGTCTCAAGACAATGTTCCCTCTCATGGGCTGAAGAAAGATACGAAAAAAGATGGGGATCCTCCTCAATAAGCGCCGCATTGTAATCCTGATCCACCTCTATTTCCCCTAAGGGAGTTTGAAAGGCCACGGCCGATGAAAGAGCCCCTCCTTCAAAGTGTACATAGTGACTTGGTCCAAGAAGTACCACCACATCCCAGTTGGTATGCTCAATGAGCTTATACCCATAAGCCGCTACCTGACCTGAATACACATACCCCGCATGGGGAGAAATAAGCGCAAAGGGAAGCCCTATCTTCTGAGCCAAATCCTGAATAAGCCGTTCGTCCACCTCTGCCAAGAATTCATTTACCATCGCTTTGAGGTTGATTTTATCCCCGGGATAAAAGATATTGGCCACCGCTGGCCGTCTCACTTCTCTCATCTTACCCTCCTTGTTTGAGGAGTTTATCTATAGTTGTCAGGGCTTCTATCAGATAGTCTATATCCTCATCGGTATGCCAGAGGGAAAAACTCAAGCGAAGCGTCCCTTCTGGAAACGTCCCAAGCTTTTTGTGGGCTAAAGGCGCACACTGAAGCCCGGCACGGGAGGCTATGTTGTATTCACTATCTAAAATACTCGCCAGTTCCTGCACCCCCACCCGTGGATGACGTAAACTCACGACCCCGATACCTTCAGATGGTCGATACCACACAAAGTCTGTCCCTTCTAACCCCCGTGCAAAACGCTGAAGAAGCCTTCTTTCGTGGACCAGGGCATCCTTTCCCTTCATCCATCGAATACCGGCTAAAAGCCCGGCAATACCGGGAAGATTGGGTGTCCCCGCCTCCAATCGATAGGGCATTTCCTCAGGCTGGAAAGGCTCCTCAGAACGATATCCCGTCCCTCCCACACGCCATGGACGAAGTTCCATCCCTTCCTTTACCACGAGAAAACCTATCCCCATAGGACCATAGAGATGCTTATGTCCCGTTCCCGCGATCAAATCTATATTCTGGTCCTCAAGAGACACAATCCCCGCACTCTGCGACACATCAACGAGGACAAATGCCCCACTTTTTTCTTTCACCACCCTGGCTATCTCTTCCACCGGCAGGATGATACCTGTCACATTGGAGATATGATTGAGACACACAAGCCTGACCCTCTCATCAAGATGGGGAAGAAAATCCTCCACTGTATAGTTCTCTCCCCCAGGACAAACCACTTTCACCTCAAGAAGATTCTCCCTTTCCATTTCAAAAAGTACACGCAAAACCGCATTGTGCTCATACACCGTCGTCAATACTTTGTCCCCTGGCTTCACCACCCCGCGAATAGCCATATTGAGAGCATCTGTCGCATTGAGGGTAAAAATCACCCAGGAGGGATTTTTTCTCCCAAAAAGAAGACCTACCTCACGCCTGGCCTCCTCAACAAGTGCCTCTGCCTCCCTGGCCAACCTGTGTCCCCCACGCCCAGGATTAGCCGAAAGCGTCGTAAGACAGGTCGTCACTGCCTCTCTCACTTCTGGTGGCTTGGGAAAGGTGGTGGCTGCATTATCAAAATAGGTATTCATCCCTGTTCTCCTCTTTTCATCTCAAAAACTTCGCCGGATCCCTTGTCCCCCAAAGAAAACCACTGTCCCCTCTCATCTTCCTCCCACACGAGAACCGAAGAAATACTCCCGTGCTGAGCACAGAGACACGCCCTGTACTCCCCAAACCTTTCCCCTAAAAGAAAAGGCACAAGAAACCAGCCCTCTTCTGGGGAAGCCACCACCCCCTCCCTGATAACAGAAAAAGACGAAAGCCTCACCCGAATACCAATTCCTTTTGCCTTGAGATACGCTTCCTTGGCCGTCCAGACCTCATAGAACTTGGCCTCATCAGTTCCCACCCACCCCCTCTCCTCCGGATGATAAAAGCGTTCTGTGAGGGCTAAAAAATTCCGTGGAACTATCCTCTCTATGTCCACCCCTACCGGTCTCTCATCACAGGCGAAAAGGACTAACTGCCCACTATGGGCTATATTAAAATGACAGGTTGGATGAGAAAGACAAAAGGGTTTCCCCCACTCATCCACCTCCCAGATGATCTCCTCACCTACTCTCTCCCGCAGTCTTTCCATAGCCCAGCGCTTTGCTAAAGAAGAAACCTCCGTTCGTTTTCGGCTTTCTCTCAAAACCAAGAGATGAACCTCCATCTTCTCACCCCACCGAAAGAAAAAGTCTCTGCCACTCTTCAACACCCACCTCTTCCGGCCGAACATCAGGGTTAGTCCCTGCTTCTACCAGCCACTTTTCTATGGCTTTTTTCTCCCCTTTTCGACGAAGATTATTGAGAAGTGTCTTGCGTTTGGAACCAAACCCCTCCAAGAGAAAATTTCGAAAGTCCTTCTGGAGCGTAGCAAACTCTTCTTTCGATTTTCCCATAACTAAAGATTTTTTTCTCATCCGAATCACCACAGAATCCACAGAAGGAACGGGAAAAAAACACCCCCGCGGCACAAAAAAAAGTTTCTCCACCTCAAGAAAGGTCTGAATGAGTACCGAAAACACCCCATAATTTTTTCCACCCACAGGAGCCATCATCCGATCATAAAACTCCTTTTGCACCATCACCACCCCTTCCTCAAAAACCGCCTCCTCAATGAAACGCCGCACGGCCTCTCCAGAAATACTATACGGAAGATTGGAAAGAAAAAAAAGCCTCTCTTCCCCAAGAGATGCCACATCAAACTGCAAAAAATCACTTTCTATCAAATGAATGGCTGGATGAACCACAAGTTCAGAAACTAATGAGAATACGCCGTGATCCACCTCAAGGGCATACACCTTCCTTGGAGGGAGAAGGACCGTCAGTGAACCAAGCCCACACCCCACCTCAAGCACAGGCACATCCGCCGGGACAAAAGAAACAATCCGAAGGGCTATCTCCCTCTCCACCAAGTAATTCTGGCCACGAGAACGGGCAAGCCACAAGCCTCTCTCTCTCAGAACCCTCTCCACCTCTGACACACGATACGGATTCCAGTTCATTCCCGTTCAATACCCATCCGCTTTTCAATCTCAGCCACCCTTTTGACAAGTTCTGGAAGCCTGAGTTGTGCCGCTAATATCCTCTTCTGTTCCATGAAATCACGGGCTGGTGTGCCAAAGAGAATCTTTCCAGATGGAACCTCTTTGTCTTCTATCCCGCTCTGGGCCATCACCACCACCCGATCCCCAATCTTCACATGATCGGCTACTCCCACCTGGCCGGCCAAAATACACCCTTCTCCAAGTGACGTACTGCCCGCAATTCCCACCTGTGCCACAATAATAGAATGAGCCCCGATATGAACATTATGGGCAATCTGGACCAGATTATCAATTTTGACATCATCTTCTATCACCGTTTCTCCCAGGGCAGCCCTATCAATAGTCACACACGCACCAATTTCTACATCATTGCCAATACGGATACGTCCAATCTGAGGGATTTTCATGTTTTTGCCTTCCTCAACCACATACCCAAACCCATCTCCACCAACAACGGTATTGTGGTGTATGATAACCCTGTCCCCAAGAGTGGTCAGGTCATCAATCTTCACTCCTGCCTTGATGAGACAATCTTTTCCGATTTTTACCCCCTTGCCAATAAAAACATGGGGATAAATCACGGTATTCTCCCCGATTTCTGCCCCTTCCATAATACAGGCAAAAGGCATCACCGTCACCCCTTCTCCTAACTTTGCTGAGGGATGAACATAGGCCTGAGGAGAAACCCCTTTCTCATAAGGCGTATAAGGAGAGAACCATTCCACCACACGCGAAAAGGTGTACTTGGGATTTTTGCTCTGAATAAAAGGTTTCTGAAGTGTCACTCCTTCAGGAACAATAAAGGCCGCTATCACAGAGGCTTCAGCCTCTGCCACCATTCGCTTATTCTCAATAAAACCCAAAGTACCGGCTACAGGATGATCAAGTCCTGAGACTCCTTCTATTTCTCTATCTTCTCCCTGAAAGGGAAGTCCAACTCTTTTGGCTATCTCTGAGAGTTTCATTTTATCCTCCT
>FQKF010101802.1_pt1 | contig 17556 bp, 17 predicted proteins | sample 1504521 | NCBI WGS metagenome assembly FQKF01 (sample SAMEA4475357, study PRJEB15587) | soil metagenome | biome: Soil; feature: Field | place: India | collected 2015-03-11 | depth 0 m
ATTAAAAAGTCTGGTTATTCAAGAACGGTTTTAAAATTTAAGAAACTTTCCAGAGAATGGATAGACGACTATGCAGAAAAAAACAATGTTACATTGTATGCGGGTGGCTATGCTATTCAAGAAAATGATAAATTTATCAAAATAATTTATGGTGATAGAGATGTAATAATTGGGGCACCTATGAAAAAAATTTTAAAAATGAAATTTTTGAAAAATTTTTTGCAAAATAATATTAATTAACTGGACAAATTTTATTAAAGATTTTAGAATAAAATAAAAAAATTAGAAAAATTTTTTTAACTTATTAAACTTTCGGATTTTAAAATCCGATTATATTTCAGGAAACTTTAAAGTTTTCCTTTTCATATTTTCGGATGATATCCGAAAGACTTGAGAATTTCTTTAAAAGGAGTGGATATATGAAGAAAGGAGTTGTAGTACTTTTTGTTAGTTTAATGGTAATGGTTAGCTCTGTTTCTTTTTCTGCTGTTAAAAGAACTCTTATCGACTTTGCTGTTTATGAAAAGAATATTGCCACTGTAGTAGAAAAGGATCAGAAAATAAGAGAAGAAGTCTTGAAAAAGGACAGTAGCTATGACTTAACACAGTATGGTGTTCCAGAAGTTAAATTTAGTGGAGATGATTGGAAGATTGAAAACTGGAAGATTATTCTTGCTTCTTCTGCTAATACTACCAAGAATAACGTTTTATCTTATACAAAGAAAGTTAATAGTAAAAGATTTGGGGAAGTATTGGGAGCAAGAATACACTTTATTGAAGGAAGATTTTTGTCATGGGCTATGATAAGACCACCATTTGATTTCTTCCCATATTATGATGATGGTAGTGATGTAAACAGAGGTGATTCTGGTGAAGAAAATAGCCTTGTAATGGGAATCCTTATGAATGTTGGACAGATTAAGTCTATTTCAAGCTGGGTATATGGTCTTAATTATCAGATGCAAACTATTGTAAGGTTTAGAGATAGAAATGAGGCAACACAGGATTACTATATGGGATCTGTTTACTATGATGGTTGGAGAAAACTTGTATGGACAAACCCAGAATATACAGATAGTATTCAGGATAGAGTATTACAGAGAATTCCTCTTTATCCAAAGAGCTACCCGTTTATCGCATTTGATTCTTTCATAGTTTTAAAGCCAGAAACAGAAATGGGTGGAGATTTTGTGATTTACTTCAAAGATGTTGAAGTTGAATTTGATAGAGCTATTGTAAGAGAAGAGCTTGATATCGATGATGAATCAGTATGGAACATTCTTTCAAAAGAAAGAATTCAAAGAAGAATAAGAGACTTAAGAACAATTGGTGAAAAACTCTATCTCTACAAGCAAGAACAGGCAAGACAGAAAGCAGCTGGTTCTGATACTGCTACTGAAAAGAAATAATTGAAACGGAGCGATTTTTATATAATAGCAGGGACCACCTTTGAGAATTGCTTCTTTAAAGAAGTTGTAATTTCTTAAAGGTGGTTCCCTGCATTTATTTTTACCGAGGTGGTGTTTTGTTTTCTTCTTTTTCAAAAAATGTTTTTTTTGTTTTTTTAGGTTTTGCTTTTCTTATACTTACTAATATTGTCTTTAACATTTTTTCTGCAAGATATCTTGGACCGTCTCTATACGGTGTGTTTAATTCTTTTTTTTATTTTTTGCTTGCTTTTTCTCAGCCAAATAATTCATTGCAGCTTTCGGTTGCAAAATTTTCTTCTCAAAATGAAGAAAAGTCTATTTCTTTTTCAATTTTATTGTTAGGTTTTGTTTTAGTTGGAATTTTATTGGTTATTTTTCCTTTTATTTTTAGTTTTTATGGAATTAAGAGTTTTATTTTCTCCATTTTTGGAGCCTTAATTGTTTTTCTCTGGTTTATTACAGCTGGATTCAGAGGTTTTTTGCAAGGTAGATTTGAATTTTTTTACTATGGCTTTAATATAGGGTTTGAAGGCTTAATAAGGCTTGTGGCTGTGGTTATTTTCTTTTATCTCTTTCAATTGAAGGTTGAGGGGGCAATTTTGTCTTCCATAGTTGCTGGAATTTTTGCTTTTATTTTACTTTTAGCTAAAGTTGATATTAAAAGTTTAGAGCTAAAAATAAATTTTAATTTTGTGAAAGAGGTATTTTTTGCCTTTTTATTTCTTGTTCCTTTCGGTATAATATTTCAGATTGATCTGACACTTGCACAGAATTTATTTTCTAAAGATGAAATCGGTTATCTCTCTGCCTGTAGTCTTTATGGGAAAAATCTGGTTATCCTATCGATGGTATTTGCGAATGTTGTTTTTTCTTATGTTTTAAAGGAAAAGAACTCTTATTTCTTTAAAGGAACTTTTTTAACTTTTCTTCTTTTTCTTTTTTCTTATATATTCTTTTTGTTTTTTGGTCAATATATTATTTTATTTATTCAAGGCGAAAATTATCTTGAGGCGGCAAAGTTTTTGCCTTTTTATATAATTTTTTCTTTTTCAATTGCCTTGATGCAACAATTTGTTAATTTTGCTTATGCTAAAAATAACAAGTATGTCGCCATTTTACTCTGGATCTTTTTGATTATTTTATTCTTTGCTTTTTATTTTATGAAAATTTCGTTTATGAATGATTATCTCTTATTGATAACAATTTTTATTTTTGCTTTTGATTTATTATTATTTATTATTTTAAGAAAAACACTATTGACCGAATGGAAAAAATAAGTTAAAATATATGTGTTCTTTTTTAAGACAGCTTTATGAGGAAAAAATGTCAAGAACTGGTAAAGTCAAAAGAGAAACAAGAGAGACAAATGTAGAGGTTACTCTTAATATTGATGGCAAAGGAAAGTTTGATATAAATACGGGTGTTGGATTTTTTAATCATATGCTTGAAACCTTTGCAAAGCATTCAGGCTTTGACATTGTTCTTGATGCAAGTGGTGATATTAATGTTGATTATCATCATCTTGTTGAAGATTGTGGAATTTCGCTTGGAAAGACTTTTAAAGAGGCTCTGGGAGATAAGAAAGGAATCAAAAGGTTTGGTTATGCAACTATCCCATTAGATGAGGCTCTTGTAGAAGTTGCCATTGATATAAGTGGAAGACCTTTTTATAAGTCAAATTTTCTTGATTTTCCGGGTGGGGCTGGAGGTTTTGATATTGAGCTTGCGGATGTGTTTTTCAGTGGTTTTGCTTCTACTGGTTATACCTTACATATTGTTATTTTAAGAGGAGAGAATAAGCATCATATAATGGAAGCGGCTTTTAAATCCTTTGCAAAAGCATTGAAAATGGCTGTCCAGATTGAGAGTGATGTTTTACCTTCGACTAAAGATTATATAGAAAGTTGAATATGATAGTTATTGTTGATTATGGGATGGGAAATCTTGCAAGTGTTGCAAATGCTTTTTATAGTTTTGGTGAGGATGTGTTGATAACTTCTGATAGAGAGAAAGTTCTTAAAGCTTCGGGTGTTGTGTTGCCGGGTGTAGGGGCGTGTGGCGATGCAATGAAAAACTTGAAAGGGCTTTCTTTGGATAGTGCTATTCTGGATTTTATTTCTTCGGGAAGACCTTTTATGGGTATATGCCTAGGGATGCAGTTACTTTTTGAAAGAAGTTATGAAAACGGTGAACATAAAGGGCTTGGGGTACTCAGGGGTGAAGTTTTAAGATTTAATGTGGATTTGCCAGTTCCACATATGGGTTGGAATGATGTAAGGGTAGTTAAGGAGTCTCCATTTCTTAATGATATTGAGGATGGAAGTTATTTTTATTTTGACCATTCCTATTATGTTGAGCCTTATGAAAAGAACATAATAGGTCTTGAATGTGAATATGGTATAAAGTTTCCTGCGGCTATTGTAAAGGAAAATGTTTTTGGAGTTCAATTTCATCCTGAGAAAAGTTATAAAAAAGGACTTAAACTTTTAAAGAATTTTATAAATATAGTTAAAAGGTAGGTTAGTATGCTTATTATACCTGCAATAGATATAAAGAATAGAAAATGTGTGAGACTTGTGAGGGGAAATCCAGATTTTGAAACGGTTTATTCAAATGAGCCTGTTTTTCAGGCAAAGTTCTGGGAACGTGAGGGAGCAAAAAGACTTCATGTGGTTGATCTTGATGGGGCTTTTGAGGGTAAAACAAAGAATCTTGATATTATTCAACGAATAGTAGAAGAGGTGAATATTGAAGTTCAGGTTGGTGGCGGAATAAGAGATAACAGAATTATAAGGGCTTTAAGAAATCGAGGTGTTCACAAGATTATCATTGGGACTGCAGCTATTGAAAATAAAAAGTTTATAAAAAATCTCTGTAAGAACAATCCTAACGATATAATAATAGCTATAGATGCTGCTGATGGTTTTGTAGTTAAAAATGGATGGAAAGATGTCACAAATAAAAGAGCAATTGATATAGTTAAGGATCTTGAAGAATTTGGTGTTCAGGAGATTATTTATACAGACATAATGAAAGATGGCACTCTTGAAGGTCCAAATTATGATTCAATAGAAACAATGCTTACTATTACTGATATTCCTATCATAGTTTCTGGTGGTATTTCAAGTCTTGAAGATTTAAGAAAATTAAAAGAATATGAACCTATGGGGTTAAAGGGAGTAATAATCGGTAAGGCACTTTATGAAGGTAAGTTTAAACTTGCGGAAGCCTTAAAATATGAATAGAAGAAAAACAAGAAAGATATATATCGGTAAAGTTCCAGTCGGTGGAGATGCACCCATTTCTATTCAATCAATGACTTCTACTCCTACCAAAGATGTAAAAAAGACTGTCAGAGAAATTATAAGGCTTGAGAATGCAGGTTGTGAGATTGTAAGGGTTGGTGTTCCTGATATAGAGTCAGCAAGGGCTATAGCTGATATTAAAAAAGAAGTAAGTATTCCAGTTGTTGCAGATATTCATTTTGATCATAGACTTGCTCTTGAGTCTATAAAAGCAGGAGTTGATGGTTTGAGAATTAACCCGGGAAATATAAAAGATAAAGATAAGGTTAAAGAAATCGTTTATGCCTGTAAAGATAGAGGTATACCAATAAGAATAGGGGTTAATTCTGGTTCTATAGACAGGAATGTCTATCCAGTAGCTACACCTGAAGCTCTTGTGGATTCTGCCTGGAGGCATATAAGGATTCTTGAAGAGCTTGATTTTAAAGACATAAAAGTTTCTCTTAAAGCATCAGATGTTAGCACGATGATTGATGCTTATAGACTTTTTGCATCTCAATGTGATTATCCACTTCATCTTGGAGTTACAGAGGCAGGAACATTCAGGGAATCTGTTGTTAAAAGTTCTATAGGCATTGGTAGTTTGCTTAAAGATGGAATAGGTGATACCTTGAGGGTTTCTATCACAGGTGATGTTGTGCTTGAGGTTGAAGTAGCAAAGCTGATACTGAGGAGCCTTGGTTTAAGAAAAGAAGGGATTGAAATAGTTTCCTGTCCTACCTGTGCCAGAAAAGAGTTTGATGTAGAAAAGGTTTCAGAAGAGCTTTATCAAAAAACGAAGGATATAAAAAAGTATTTAAAAGTAGCAGTTATGGGATGTGTTGTGAATGGTCCGGGTGAAGCAATGGATGCTGATATAGGTGTGGCTGTTGGGAAGAGGGATGCAGTTTTATTCAAAAGGGGAAAGATTGAGAGAAAAATAAAAAAGAATAGTATTTTAAAAGAATTGTTAAAAGAAATTCTGGAAAATTAATGTTTAAAAATCTTGAACTATTTTAAAAAAGTGTTAAAATATTATTGTATATTTTTTAATCTTGAAAATTTTAATTTTTAAAGTTTCAGTGGGGTTATTTTTCTTAATGTAAATAATATTTAGGAGGATAAAATGGCTGAAGTAGTGTTCAGGAATGTTTCAAAAGTTTATGAAGGAGGTGTGGTAGCAGTTCAGGACTTTAATCTTACGATTAATGACAAAGAGTTTTGCGTTCTTGTTGGTCCATCAGGTTGTGGTAAAACAACTACTTTGAGAATGCTTGCTGGTCTTGAAGATATCACATCAGGTGAAATCTTGATTGATGGTGTGGTTGTTAATAATAAACAACCAAAAGACAGAGACATTGCTATGGTGTTCCAGAACTATGCTCTCTATCCACATATGACAGTTTATGATAATATGGCTTTTGGTCTTAAGTTAAGAAATTATTCAAAAGAAGAGATCAAAAAGAGAGTAAATGAAGCTGCTCAGATTCTTGGTTTGACAGAATATCTCAACAGAAAACCAAAGGCTCTTTCTGGTGGCCAAAGACAGAGAGTTGCTATTGGTAGAGTTATAACCAGAAAGCCAAAAGTTTTTCTCTTTGATGAACCACTTTCAAACCTTGATGCTAAGCTCAGAGTTCAGATGAGAGCTGAGCTTATTAAGATTCACGCAAGACTTAAAGTTACATCTGTTTATGTTACACACGACCAGACAGAAGCTATGACAATGGGTGATAAAATCGTAGTTATGAATAATAAATTTATTCAACAGATTGGTTCACCTATGGAGGTTTATCGCCAGCCTGCAAATAAATTTGTTGCTGGTTTTATTGGTAGCCCTCCTATGAACTTCCTTGATGCTAAAATTGTTGACTCAAATGGAGCTTTATGGATTGATTTTACTGAATTCCAGATGAAGGTTCCTGATCAGTTTGTTGATAAGGTAAGACCTTATGCTGGTAGAGAGGTTACTTTCGGTATTAGACCTGAAGATATTTACGATCCATCAATTTATCTTGGTAAGGTAGATGGAAATAATGGAACTGCAAATGTTGAAATTGTAGAACATCTTGGTGCTGAAACATTCATCTATTTTACAACACAGAATCATTCATTTATTGCTAAATATGATCCACATATAGAGCTTCATATTGGTGATACTAACGTTCCTTTTGTTTTTGACTTGAAGAATTCGCATATGTTTGATAAAGAAACTGAGGTTGCTATTTATTAATAAAAAGGGTTGCGAAAGCAACCCTTTTTTGTTTTATATTTTTTAATATATTTTTAAATGTATTTAAAGATTGGAAGGTTTTATGAAAGAAGATTTGATAAAAAAATTTAAAGAAATGGCAAAATCTTTCAGAAAAGAAATACTTGAAATGATAGCAAATGCAAAAAGTGGGCATCCCGGAGGTTCTCTATCTCTTGTAGAAATACTCATTTCTCTCTATTTTTACAAGCTAAAACATAAGCCAGATGATCCTTTTTGGGATGAGAGAGATAGAGTTATATTGTCAAAAGGGCACGCAAGCCCTGTAATGTATGTTACACTTGCAAATGCAGGCTATTTTGACAAAAAGGAGTTGTTTAATTTCAGAAAATATAAAGCTCTTCTTCAGGGGCATATACATTATAGTGTTCCGGGTATTGAACTTGCTACTGGTTATCTTGGACAGGGACTTTCTGTGGCCAATGGTATTGCAATGGCTTCAAAACTTTTAAAGAAAAACACAAAGGTATATTGTATAATAGGTGATGGAGAATTGCAGGAAGGAAATATATGGGAAGCTCTTATGACTTCAGCCCACAGAAAACTTAATAATCTTTGTATAATTCTTGATGCGAATGGGGTTCAGGAGAATGGTTTTGTAAAAGATATTAAAAATGAAGAACCATTAAAAGAAAAGATGCTTGCTTTTGGTTTTGAGGTTTTTGAAATAAATGGGCATTCTTTTGAAGAGATTATTGATGTGCTTGACAGATTTGGTGCAAATGAAAAACCATTTTTTATTATTGCAAGAACAGTTAAGGGAAAAGGTGTTTCGTTTATGGAAAATAATCATAACTGGCATGGTAAAGCTCCAAAGAAAGAGGAGCTTGAAAAAGCACTTCTTGAAATAGGAGGATGAAGATGGATAAAAAATCTCTCCGAGATGGGTTTGGAGAAAAACTGGTTGAACTTGGTAAAATAAATGAAAAGATTGTAGTTTTTTCTGCTGATCTTGAGGATTCAACGAGGGCTGAATTTTTTAAGAAGGCTTTTCCAGATAGATTTTTTAATATGGGTATAGCTGAGCAGGATATGGTTGGAACGGCTGCTGGTTTCGCTAAAATGGGATTTATACCATTTGTGAGCTCTTTTGCCGTATTTCTTACAAATCAGGCTTATGGAGTTATAAGGATGATGGCCTGTTATAATAGATTACCAATAAAATTTGTTGCAACTCATGCAGGACTTACTGTTGGAGAAGATGGAGCTTCTGCTCAATCCCTTGAAGATATTGCGATAATGAGGGTTTTACCTGAAATGAAGGTGATTGTTCCGAGTGACTATTATGAAACCAAATCAGTTATAGAGAAGATTGTTTCTATAGATTCTCCTGTTTATGTAAGATTAAGCAGAGCTGATTTTCCAGTTATAAATAAAGAAAATTTTGATTTTCAAATTGGCAAAGGAAATTTAATTTTAGATGGAAAAGATGCAACTATTATTGCCGTTGGTGTTATGGTTTCAAGGGCAATACAGGCGGCAAATGAACTCAAGGAAGAAAACATAAGTTGTAGAGTTATAAATATGTCATCAGTTAAGCCCATAGATGAAAATTTGATAATTGAGTCGGCTATAGAGACGGGATGTATTATTACAGCAGAGGAGCATCAAATTTATGGCGGGCTTGGTAGTGCTGTCAGTGAAGTTTTAAGCAGACATTATCCTGTCCCGATAGAATTTGTTGCTGTAAATGATGTTTTTGGTGAATCGGGAGAGGCAGAACAACTTTTAGATGAGTATGGATTGTCCGTTGAAAATATAAAAAATGCAGTTAAAAAAGTTATAAATAGAAAATAAATTTTATAAAAGATTACTCCATCTACCTATAATGGTTGTTTTTTCACCGTCTTTTATTGCTTCTTTAAGTAGTATTAAATAATCTTTTCGGGGAATATTTTTGCCACCCATAAGACTGATGTGTCTTGTAAAAATTTGAGAATCTATAAGTATAAAGTTGTGTTCTTTCAGTACTGAAACAAGATGGACAAGGGCAATTTTGGAAGTGTTTGGTTCAAGAGAAAACATTGACTCACCAAAAAATATTTTTCCAAGCGAGACTCCATATAGTCCGCCAACAAGAATGTTATCTTTCCAGACTTCAACAGAGTGTGCAAGACCATGATTATGGAGGTTTATATATGCATCTTTCATTTCTCTTGTTATCCATGTCTCTCCTTTTGAAAGATGGTATTTTCTACAGTTTGTTATGACACCTTTAAAGTCTTTATCAAGTGTTATAGTATATTCTTTTTTATTTAAAATTCTTTTAAGACTTTTTGGTATTTTAAATTCATCAAGCATTATTATAAATCTTGGGTCTGGAGACCACCAGAGAATTGGGTCATTATCCTGATACCATGGGAAAATGCCGAGAGAATAACCTAAAATAAGCCTTTCCATACTCAAATCACCACCGACTGCAATTAGACCATTTTCCTCAGCAAGCTCCACAGGAGGGAAAATAAGTTCATCAGTAAGCCTGAAAACTGGCATTAAAAAACTCCTTATTAAAAGTTAACAAATTTTTGTTTTTATTATATAATTTTTATTGTAAAAATTTCAAGAAAGGCGGAAGTTTAATGGAAAAAATTTTTTCTGGTGTTATCAACTGGTATATGGAACATATAAACTATGGAACAATTACTCTACTTATGGCAATAGAGAGCTCTTTTATTCCTTTTCCTTCTGAGGTTGTTGTTCCTCCAGCAGCGTGGAAAGCTGCAAGCGGAGAGCTTAATATTTTTCTTGTTGTTTTGTTTTCTACTATTGGAGCTATAATTGGGGCTCTTGTTAATTATTTCCTTGCAGTTTTGCTTGGTCGTCCTATTATCTATAAACTTGCAGACACAAAGATTGCTCATTTATTATTAATTGATAGGGCTGGAATTGAAAAGGCTGAAAATTATTTTCTTAAATATGGAAAAAGCTCAACTTTTATTGGTAGATTGATTCCAGCGATTAGACAGCTTATTTCTATACCTGCCGGGCTTGCAAGGATGAATATGAGAGATTTTTTAATCTTCACTTTCATTGGTTCTGGTTTGTGGAATGTTATACTTGCACTACTTGGATTTTTCTTTTATACTCAGAAAGAGCTACTCGAAAGATATTATAAAGAATTAACTTATATTTTGATTGTTTTAGGTATATTATTCTTTGGTTATCTTATTATTAAGTTTATCTTAAGTGAAAGAAGAAAAAAAGAGGCAAAATAGGAGATTTTATGTTAAAAGTTGGAGTTGTCGGAACAGGACATATGGGAACTTATCATATTAATACTTTATCAACTATTCCCGGTATTTCTTTTGAGGCTATCTGTGATGTAAATGAGGCTAAACTGAAAGAATTATCAAATAAATATAACATTAACTATTATACTGATTATAAAAAATTTCTTTCAAAGGTAGATGCTGTCGTTGTTGCTGTTCCTACTTTTTTACATTATAAGTTTGCTTCCGAGGCTTTAAATGCAGGTAAACATGTTTTGCTCGAAAAGCCTATGACAAAAACAATCTATTTTGCTGAAAAACTTTTTGAAATTGCCCGTAAAAAGAACCTTGTATTACAGGTCGGACATGTTGAAAGATTTAATGGTGCTGTTCAGGAAGTTCAAAAAATCGTTAATACTCCTTATCTTATTCAGGCTCAGAGAATGTCCCCTCCCGGAAGAATCAGGGATGTTGGGGTAGTTCTTGACCTTATGATACATGATATTGATATTGTTTTACTTTTAGCCAATTCTGAAGTTGTTGATGTTTATGCTTCTGGTAGTAAAGTTTTTTCTGACTTCGAGGATGTAGCAACGGCAGTTATTTATTTTGAAAGTGGGGCAGTTGCAAGTATATCGGCAAGCAGGGTTACAGAGAATAAAATAAGAAATCTTGCAATTTCTCAAAAAGGTTCTTATGTTTTTTTAAATTATGACACACAGGAAATCACTATAACAAGACAGCCTTCATCGGATTATACTGTTTTAAAGGAGGAGATAAAGTATAAACAAGAATTTCTGGTTGAAAAAGTCTATGTCCATAAGGAAAATGCTTTAAGGCTTGAACAGTTGCATTTTATAGATTGTATTATTAATGGAAAGAAACCAGATTTTGAACCAGAAGATGATCTTGCTGCTCATAGAATAGCCAAGAAAATTACAGAAAAAATTTATAGAAGCTGGAAGAGATAGTTATGAGTGAGAGAAAAACTGTGATTTTACTTTTGAGCTGTCCAGATCAAAAGGGAATTGTTGCAGAGGTTTCAAATTTTATTTATAAAAATAATGGAAATATTATTCAATCGGATCAACATACAGATTTTGAGTCTAATACATATTTTATGCGTATTGAATGGGAACTGGAAGGTTTTAAAATTCCAAGAGAATCAATTTTGAAAGAATTTGAAAAAATATCTAAAAAATTTAATATGAAAGTTGAGCTTCATTTTTCTGATGAAGTTAAGAGAATGGCAATAATGGTTTCAAAACTTGATCACTGCCTTTATGAAATACTTCTCAGAAAGACTTCTGGAGAACTTAATGTTGAAATTCCTCTTATTATAAGCAACCATCTTGACTTAAAAAATGTTGCTGATTACTTTAGGATAGACTTTTATCATTATGAGGTCAGACCGGATAACAAAGAAGAAGTTGAGAAAAGAGAAATAGAATTATTAAAAAAATATAACATTGATTTTGTTGTTCTTGCAAGATATATGCAGGTTTTATCTCCATATTTTGTAAATGAATATAGGCATAGGATTATTAATATTCACCATTCTTTTTTACCTGCTTTTGTGGGGGCAAAGCCTTATCATCAGGCTTATAAAAGGGGAGTTAAACTTATAGGTGCGACAAGTCATTATGTAACAGAAGAGCTTGACAACGGACCTATAATAGCTCAGGATGTAATAAGAATAACACACAGGGATTCACTTAATGATCTTATAAGAAAAGGTAAAGAACTTGAAAAAATAGTTTTAGCCCGTGCGGTTAAGTATCATCTTGAAAATAAAATACTCGTCTTTGAAAACAGGACAGTTATATTTGAGTAATTTAACCAAGAAATATGTAGTTTGATTTATACTTTTTCTCAAGGTTTTCTATATCAAGCCTTCTTAACTTTTTTCTGAAATTTGTAGTGTTGTCTTTTAATATTTCGTTGATATAATCTATATTTCTTTCTATGGCAAGCATATAAAGATTGTATGGGATATTATATCTTTGTTTAAAATGTTCTGTGGCGTATTCGTAGATTTTTAATAATGTTGTATCAAGCCTTTCTTTCGTTATTTTGTAGAAATCTACTGTTTTTCTTAAAATATCAAACTCAGTGTCATAGCCCGGTATTCCAGCCTCTTTAAATTCATAGTAAAGGAATAAAAGTTTTTCAAGATATTTTCTATCTGCCATCTGACCAAGTAAATCAGCAGTTCCGAGTATTCCACCGGCAATTCGTTCGTCCTGATTTTTAAATGGAATTGTTTCCCACTTGACATTAAGACCTGTTGAAGAAATGTAGTTTTTTATTTCTTGAGCGTCATTATCTTCTATTGAAAAGAATTCTTTGTTTTTGAATAAAAACTCTATACTTCTATCAACATGGTATTTTGTATATTTAGCACCTGTTCCTATATTATCGTCTTTTTCTTGAATATAACCTGTATCGTGTAATAAACAGGCTATAAGAAGGTTTCTTGCTGTATTAACATTCATTATCTTAACCTGAAAATTATACCCATCCATAAGTCTTGTTGCTGCTACAAGTGCATCAACAGTATGGTTGAAATCATGATATTCTGTATTACATTCTTTATAACCAGGGAATTTTCCGTTGAAGAGTAGATAGGTTATCTGGAATGATTTTCTCACTTTTTCAAAGTATTTTTTTTCATACCAGCTACAAAAAATGTTTTCAAGTTCTTGAAGAACTTTTACATATTTTGTGTTGTCTAAAAGAGTGGAAATCTGGATGTTTGTATTCATATACTCCCCCTTCTGTATTAAATATTACCATTATTTTTTATTTAAGCGGAAATTTTATAATAAAATTTCATAAATTTCTATATTATGATCCATATAGTTTGATATAGCCAGTAATTTTCCATCAGGAGAAATAGCTATACCTATAGGTTGATTGCCAACTTTTAAATTTTCCACTAATTTGTAATCCTGTTCAATATCAAAAATCTGGATCTGTCCATCAATTGGACTTCTGTATAAATATCCCTTTGGATTATTTGGGCCTCTATTTGATACAAAAAGATATATTCCATCAGGAGTTATTTTTAAGTTGTTTGGGTTTGTGCCTGTTTTTATGGTTTTTATTATTTTATCTTGCTTGAGATCATAAACAAAGATGGAACTCAATGCCATATTGTTGATGTATGCAAGCTCTCTTTTATAATCTATTCTGAATCTACCGTTTGTTCCACCTGTTTTTATTCTTTTTACAATCGTGTAATTATTTGATATATCGTATTTTATAATTTCGCCGCCTTTATATGTAACTACATAAACATACCTTCCATCAAGAGAAAAATTAACCCCTCTCGGCTCTTGTGATGTTGTTTTAAATTTTGTGATAAGAGAATACTTTTCAGCATCTATAACGCTAACCTCATCGGATAACCAGCTTGTTACATAATAATATTTGTAGTCTGGGGAAAACTCTCCAACCTTACTCCAGTTGCCTTTTGTTGGGATTATATGTGTAATTTTTAATTCCTTCATATTAAGAACATAAACTCTACCCTCTGTGTCCATTTGATTAAACCAGAATTCGCTTCCGTCTCTATTGAAAACTCCTTCTACAAAACCTTTACGTTTTCCATATTCGGGTATTTCAATTTTAATCATTTTGTTTTCTTTTAAATCATATAATTGTATGCCATTTTCATCAAGTAGACTTATAATTATGTATCTTCCGTCTGGAGAAAAAATAGTGTCTTTTGGGCTATAACCGCAATTGAGTTGTTTGACAAAGACAAAATGAGAATTTGTAGATAACATTCTTACAAATAGCTTATTTGAAACTTCGTTTGTAGATATTAATATCTTAAATGTTTTATAACCTTGTTTTTCAAGTTTAAGTTCTGCTGGAGAGGAAAAATTGATTTTGACAGGGGTAACTCCAACTTTAACGTCGTTAGTGTAAACGTTAACATTTTCTGGAGAGGAAATAATTTTAATTTCTTTTGAAAGTAAAATGTTGTAAAAGCATATTAAATAAAAAAATATTTTCTTCATATAATTTTTAACTTAAATTAATTTTAACACAAAATAAAAAAATGTAAAGTTTTTTGTTCATTTTGCACATATTTTTGTGCGTTCTATTTTAAGTTCAGAAAGTTTTATTTTTTAAAACATAATGAAATAGAAAAATTTGATTAAATTCTGGCATAAAAATTGCTATATAGCTATATAGCATAAATGAATGGAGGTGTATATGAAAACAAAATGGTCAAAAATTTTTTATATGGCCATATTTTTATTTTTCTTCTCCTGTAGTTTTTCTCCACAGGTGGAAGAAAAAGATGTTTCAAGTGGTGAAACCAAAGCTCCGATAAGTGGAGTGATTTTCTATCAGGATGTGAATTATTCTGGTCCTGGTTCTCAGATTCTTGCACCCGGGGAATATACCCTTTCGCAGCTTGTTGCTAAGTCCTGTTATAACGACTGGGCATCTTCTGTTCTTATCCCTGATGGGTGGACTGTAGTTATGTATGAAAATGATAATTTTGGTGGAGCATCGTGGACTTTGACGGCTGATACTCCAAATTTTGTTGCTATTGGTGCTAATGACAAAATGTCTTCCTGTAAGATTTATTCAAGTTCTCCGACAACAAGCTGGACAGTTGAAGCTGAAAATTATACCTATATGAGCGGTGTCCAGACTGAAGCCTGTTCTGAGGGTGGGCTTAATGTTGGGTGGATAGATAGTGGAGATTGGATGTCTTATGCGGCAAGAACATATCAGGCAGGTAGTTACAGAATTGAATACAGAGTCGCAAGCCCAAATTCTACAGGAGTTTTAAGAGCCGAACTTAATGGAGGTGCTACTGTTTTAGGGACAGTTTCTATCCCAAATACTGGTGGATGGCAGAACTGGACAACTGTATCTCATACGGTAACGATACCGGCCGGCACCCATACTTTTGGAATAAATGCACAATCTGGTGGTTGGAACATAAACTGGATTAAGTTTACCTATCTTGGCAGTTCCTCAAGTAGTTCTTCTTCCTCTTCCTCTTCATCTTCATCTACAAGTAGTGTAAGTTTAATTCCAAGAAATAGCGGAATGAGTATGACTATTCAATTCCAGAATAACAGTAGCGGAAGGGTAGCAAATTCTCAGATTTATGTAACTGTTCTTGGTAGGAATGCAAGTGGTCAGTGGTGTTATTTGCAACCTAATGGAACTGCAGTAGTAATTCCGGCAAACCAAACTTCTGACAGCTGGTTCTATAAACTCAGTGATATTACTGGTTTTCAGGTTCCTGCAACTTTTACTTCTGTAAGGGTTTATATGTCAAAGGATCAAAAACTTTCTATGAGAAGTGTTGTTGACGCAGCAGGATATGTTGGTATTGTTCAGCCAGATTTGAACAATCCTTCGGATCCAAACCAGACTATAATATTTGACTGGTGGGAATTTACAACAAGTGGAGGTTCTTTCTGGGGTAATACAACACAAGTGGATCAGTATGGTTTTTCTTATACAATGGCAGTTTATAACAATTCACTTCAGCTTGTTAATGAAGTAGGTATTACCACACCAAGAGATCAGGTATTTACTCAATATAATAATAGTGTTCCAGCAGAATTTAAGACACTTGTCAAATCTCCATACAGAATTCTTGCACCTTGCAAAGGCGATTTCAGGGTAGGTAAAACTTATGGAACATATTTCGCAAGCTATGTTGATCAGGTATGGAATCAATATAAAACACAAACTCTTGTAGTAAATCATCCTCTTGGTACATTTAATGGTAAGGTTCTGGCTGATGACAGATTTGAATTTACAAGAACAAGCGATGGGGCAAAATTTTATATAGCAAGAAAACCGAATAATGATGAGATATTTGAAGGTTCTGGTGTTCTTGCAAGTGGAAATACTGTTGAGCTTGCTTTACAGGCATGGGTTTGTGCAGCATTAAATAGACATGTAATGCACTATGCAAATACAAGTTACTGGAATAATGCAAGCTATTATTATCTTGCTGCACCGGCTAATTATTATTCCAAATTCTTCCATGATATAAGTCTTGGTAAACTTGCCTATGGTTTTTGTTATGATGATGTAAATGATCAAAGCACACTTGTATATACACCAGATGTAAGAGGTGTTGTAATAAAAATTTACTGGTAATAAAAAAGGGTGTCACTTGACACCCTTTTTTTATTTAAACACTGAATCTTATAATTAAAATATCACCGTCTTTAACTTCATAATCTTTACCTTCAAGTCTTATAAGCCCTTTTTCTTTTAAAGCATTCCAGCTACCTTCACGAACAAAGTCTTCATAGCTTACAACTTCAGCTCTTATAAAACCTTTTTGCATATCTGTATGTATAACACCAGCGGCATCAGGAGCTTTTGCACCTCTTTTTATTGTCCAGCCTCTTGTTTCTTTTTCTCCTACGGTAAAGAAAGTAATGAGACCTAAAATTTTGTATCCTTCAACAATAAGTCTTTCAAGTCCACTTTGTTCAAGTCCTAAGTCTTTTAAGTATTCTTTTGCCTCTTCTTCTGGAAGTTCTGATAATTCCTGTTCTATTTTTGCAGAAAGTATGAGAAGATCTGAATTTAATTCTTTTGTTTTTTCAAGTAATTTTTTATATTTTGGGTTGTTTTCGTATGAATTTAATTCATTTTCTTTTACATTTCCTACAACAAGCATCTCTTTGAGAGTAAGGAATTGATATTGACTTAAATATTTTCTTTCATCTTCTGAGAGATTAATATTCTTCATCAATTTGCCACTGGATAATTCTTCTTTAACTCTTTTTAATAATTCTATTTCACTATCACCTTCTTTGGATTTTATTCTTGAACCTTTTTCCTTTTTTGTTAAAATATTATCAAGCGTTTCAAGGTCTTTAAAGATTAATTCATAATTAATTATTTCAAGATCCCTTACTGGATCAACTTCTCCAATGTGAATAATATTTTCATCTTCAAACAAACGAACTACCTGAACTATTGCATCAACATTTCTTATATTTGAAAGAAATTGGTTACCAAGTCCTTCTCCTTTACTTGCACCTTTTACAAGTCCAGCAATATCAACAAATTCAACTGTAGTAGGGGTTATCTTTTTTGACTGGGCAAGGTTGGCAAGTATTTCAAGACGTTTATCTGGAACGTTCACTATTCCAACATTTGGATCGATAGTACAAAATGGAAAATTTGAACTTGGGACACTCAACTTTGTGAGAGCATTAAAGAGTGTTGACTTACCAACGTTTGGTAATCCAACAATTCCACAACTAAAACCCATAATACTTCTCCTTGAAAAATCAGACATTAATTATAAAATATGTATAAAAATAAGACAAATTTATATTAACTTTCTCGAA
>FQKF010005406.1_pt1 | contig 17538 bp, 10 predicted proteins | sample 1504521 | NCBI WGS metagenome assembly FQKF01 (sample SAMEA4475357, study PRJEB15587) | soil metagenome | biome: Soil; feature: Field | place: India | collected 2015-03-11 | depth 0 m
TTTAAGGGTTTTAGTTTTGGGGTTTTATTTTAGTTTCTAAATCATTCAGTAAATGCAGCGCCTAATCAACGCTGCATTTTTTTTAATAATATAAATCACGTTTTCCTGTCTTAATCAGATTAAGTTTACTTATTAAGTTTTGTTTTAAACGCTGGTCGTCTATTTTTTCAATTTCTTTTTCAATTAAATTATAACCTTTAATTTTAGTTGTTTCTGGAGCATAATCTTCTAAATATTCAGCCAGAGTTAAGATGGCATTTGGCTGGCAGAAGCGTTTTATAAAACCAGGTACTGAAAATTCCATAAAGTGCTCACCCGTGCGTCCAACTCTATAGCATGATGTACAAAATGAAGGTAGTAACTGTTTATCAATTAAATCATCAATAATTTCATTAAGCGAACGATTGTCATTGATCTGGAATTGTTCTCTGGTTAAATCCTGTTCACTGTTATCAGTGTTTTCGGTGTATCCTTTTAATTCAAGTTTTGTTCCACCATCAATTTGGCTAACACCGAATGATAGTATTTCATCTCTGATATGGGCAGGTTCCCGAGCGGTTAATATAAGCCCTGTATAAGGTACAGCCAACCGTAAAATAGCTATTAGTTTTGTAAAATCATTATTATTGACTAATTGAAGCTTATCTTTTTGAATTCCTGATGCATTTTGCAAACGGGGAAAAGATATGGTATGGGGACCTACCCGATAGACTGCTTCTAAATGATTTACATGGCGCACCAGAGCCATTACTTCAAAGCGCCAATCATAAAGACCAAAAAGTGCACCAATTCCTACATCATCGATTCCTGCTTCCTGAGCTCTATCAAGAGCGGTTAAACGCCAATCGTAATATTTTTTGGGGCCAGAGGGATGAAAGTATTGGTAGGTTTCGCGATGATAGGTTTCCTGAAAAATTTGATATGTGCCAATTCCGGCTTGTTTTACTGTTTTAAAGCCTTCAATATCAAGGGGGGCAGCATTTATGTTAACACGTCGAATTTCTCCTTTTCCTTTTTTAACTCCATAAACTATTTTAACTGTCTCGTATATAAAATCGGCATTATATCTTGGATGTTCTCCATATACAAGAATTAATCGTTTTTGTCCACTATCTTCCAGTGCTTCTACTTGTTTAATTAGTTCATCAATGGTCAAAGTAGTACGTTGTTGTTCCTTGTTTGAACTTCTAAAACCGCAATATCGGCAATTGTTAACACAATAATTTCCCACGTATAATGGAGCAAACAAAACAATGCGCTTGCCATATACTTGTTCCTTTAGCCTACGGGCACCTTCTTTTATTTGTTCAATTAATTCTGGTTCATTACAATTGATTAAAAAAGCAGTTTCTTGTAACGATAAACGATTTTTTGACAACGATTTGTCAATAATATCTTTTACTATCCATTTATCAGGTTTTGCATCAGAAAGATATTCCCAGATTTCATTTTCATCGATAAATGGAACTTGAGGTCGATCTTCAATTTTATATGTTTGTGGTGTAAACAACATTTTATATAAATGTTAATTAAGAACAGCGAAAACAAGTGTTACTTTCAAAAAAAATGCCAATAAAGCCTCATTGGTAATTAAACTTTGTCTGATGTATTTTTAATTCTCTAATGGCATCAGTAGCTATCCAACGGGCAGTTTGATTATTTAATAGAAGCAATTCTTCGGCACATTGTAAAGCAATTGCATTAAGTTGTTTATTTCTTTTTCCCATCTGCCGTAACGCCCAGTTTACAGCTTTACGAACATAGTTGCGATGGTCGGTAGCGTGCATTTTTATTAACTCGAAAAATGGATAGAACTTCTGGTCATCGGCTTTTTTGTCGTGAACAGCAAGTTCGGCCATTAAGGCAAAACCGGCCCGTTTAACGAATTCTTTTTGGCTATCTGCCCATTCAATAGCTTTGAGGTAAGCGTACGGTGTTTTATCAAAAACATTTCCACAAACCTGGTCACAAATATCCCATGAATCAAAGTCGTTTACCCATCGGTCCATTTGATTCTCATCTACTTTTTGAGGTTCTTCAATAAAGGCAGCTAATAATCGAGCTTCATGAATACCTGAATTCCATAGATCAATGGCTAAGGTGTGATTTTTCTTAATTTCTCGAGCAAGTTTTCGTAGATCTTTGACCGAAATTCCCAGTGCATGTTTTGGTCTAATTCCAAATCGTGCCATCCCGGCAACATTGTCGGGGCTGGCACAACTTTTCAAGTAATCTAATATTTCAATACTTTTGTTACACAAGAACAGTTAGTTTTTTGTTTGTTGCATTTTTATCAGGTTCAATGCTGAACCAGCTTTAAACCATTCGAATTGATTGTAATTATAACTATGATTAAGTTCAATTTTTTCAGTACTTCCGTCGGCATGGTGTAAAACAGCGATGAATGGTTTTTGTGGGTCAAAATTTTCGAGACCAATAATATCAATGACATCATCTTCGCGTATTTTATCATAATCGTTTTTATTGGCAAAGGTAAGAGCCAAAATACCCTGTTTTTTAAGATTAGTTTCGTGGATTCGCGCAAAAGAACGTACAATTACAGCTTTTACACCCATATGTCGGGGTTCCATGGCTGCATGTTCGCGTGAGGAACCTTCGCCATAATTTTCGTCACCCACAATAATAGTTCCTATTCCATTCTTTTTGTATAATCGGGCTGAATCTGGAACAGGGATATATTCATTGGAAATAAAATTTTTCACCGAATTTGTTTTATCGTTAAAGGCATTTACAGCTCCAATCAATAAATTATTTGAAATATTATCGAGATGCCCACGATATTTTAGCCATGGTCCGGCCATAGAGATGTGATCGGTGGTGCACTTACCTTTTACTTTAATAAGTAGTCGTAAACCTTTAAAATCTTTTCCATCCCAGGCAGGGAAGGGTTCAAGTAATTGAAGTCGGTCCGAATTGGGGTCAACTATTACTTCTATATTGCTTCCATCCTCAGCAGGGCTTTGATATCCGGTTGTGATTTGAGCAAACCCATTTTCAGGTAATTCGTTTCCAGAAGGAGGTAACAAATCAACCTCCTGGTTTTCTTTATTTAATAATTTGTCTTTTAAAGGATTAAAAGTTAGTTTTCCGGCAATTGCCAGTGCAGCAACAATTTCGGGTGAAGCAACAAAAGCATGTGTGTTAGGATTACCATCGTTACGTTTTGAGAAATTTCGATTAAATGATGTAACAATTGAATTTTTTTCTCCCTTTTCAGCGCCTGGTCTGTCCCATTGACCTATACATGGTCCGCAGGCATTGGCCATGATTTTGGCTCCTGCTTTTTCAAATATTTGTAATAATCCTTTTTGTTCAAGAGTGTATCGGATTAGTTCTGAACCAGGATTAATTAATAATTCACTTTTTACTTCAAGTCCGTTTTCTAGTGCTTGTTTTAGCACAGAAGCTGCTCGGGTCATATCCTCATATGAGGAATTGGTACATGAACCAATTAAACCGGCGTCAAGTTTTTCGGGATAACCATTATCTTTGACTGCTTTTGCAAACTCTGAAAGGGTCCATGCTTTGTCGGGTGTAAATGGTCCATTAATGTGAGGTTCAAGTGCTGAAAGGTCTATTTCAATAACCTGGTCGAAATACTTTTCAGGATTTTCATATACTTCAGCATCGGCTGTTAAATGAGCTGCAATTTTATTAGCTGCATTAACTACTTCTTTCCGACCAGTAGCGATTAAATAGTCGGCCATGCGCTGGTCGTAACCAAAGATACTGGTTGTAGCACCTATTTCTGCTCCCATATTACAAATGGTTCCTTTACCAGTTGCGGATATGGTATTAGCGCCAGGACCAAAGTATTCAAGGATATAACCTGTACCACCTTTAACAGTGAGAATTCCAGCAACTTTTAAAATAACGTCTTTGGGCGATGTCCAACCATTTAGTTTTCCGGTTAATTTTACACCAATTAATTTAGGAAACTTAAGTTCCCAGGACATGCCAGCCATAACATCAACTGCATCGGCTCCACCCACACCTATGGCAATCATTCCCAATCCTCCTGCATTTGGTGTGTGAGAGTCAGTGCCAATCATCATTCCTCCAGGGAAAGCATAATTTTCGAGTATTACCTGATGAATAATTCCTGCACCAGGTTTCCAGAAGCCAATACCATATTTGTTTGAAATAGAGGCTAAAAAGTCGTATACTTCTTTATTGGTAATTTCGGCTTCAGATAAATCTTTTTTAGCACCTTCTTTAGCCATGATTAAATGATCGCAATGAACAGTGGAAGGAACTGCTACTTTTTTTCTTCCTGCATGCATAAATTGCAATAAAGCCATCTGGGCGGTTGCATCTTGCATAGCCACTCTATCGGGTGAAAACTCAACATAGTCTTTTCCCCTTTCAAAAGGCCGCAATTCCTGTTCAGGGGCTAAATGTGTGTATAAAATTTTTTCTGCTAATGTAAGAGGACGTTGAATTACCTTTCGAACTAAAGGCATTTTTTCATCAATGGCTTTGTATGTAGCCAAAATCATGTCGAGATCAAATACCATATGCTTTATTTTAAAAATGCAGCAAATATAACACATTATAAAGATAATTTGTTGTGAATTTATGATTGAATATTTATTTTTCATTTATTTAATATTGTGTATATTTATGCAAATAATTAAAAAAATGTGAATAATTATTAATAATTAAGTTTGCAAAAAATAAAATTGTATCTATATTTATGACGAAAATTAAATTTTTATAATAAGAAATTATTACAACAAGAAAAGGAGGACTATTATGATTTCATGGTTAAAAAACAATGACGCTATAGGTAGCGTCAATAGGGGAGTTCCTGCTGAGTCGGGACTATGTACCCTATGTATGTCGTCGTGTAAAGGCACTTGCGAAACATGGCTTTCGTCGCTGGTTGGCCGTAAGTTATTATATCCACGTAACTTTGGCGAAATTACGGCTGGTGCTAATCATGTTACTGCTTTAGGTATAGGTTATCATGCATTACGAATTCAAGGTTATGCTTATGGCGCCCATGGTGCAAAAGACAATAGCCCCGATTATTGCTTATTTACCAATGTAAATGTAGAAACAGAGTTTGGCGCTGAAATTAAAACACGTTGTCGGATGCCCATTATGACTGGTGCATTGGGTTCGACTTTTATTGCTGCCAAATATTGGGACTCTTTTGCAGTAGGTGCTGCTTTATGTGGAATTCCAATTGTTGTAGGAGAAAATGTGGTAGGGGTTGATAAAAAATCGAAACTTAGTAATGGAAAAATTAGTGAAGCTCCCGAACTTGATCGTCGTATTAGCAAATTTTTAAGATATTACGATGGTTATGGTGCCATTATCGTACAAATGAATGTGGAAGATACACGAAATGGTGTAGCCGAATATATTATTGATAAATATGGTGACAAAGTTATTATTGAGTTGAAATGGGGACAGGGAGCTAAAGATATTGGCGGAGAAATTCAGGTAGAAAGTATTGAATATGCCAAATTTTTAAAAGATCGTGGATATTTGGTTGATCCTGATCCATATGATCCGAAAGTACAAGCGGCTTTTGAGGCACGAGCTATTACTTCATTTGCTCGTCATAGCCGACTGGGAGCAACCAATTTATCATCGCCCGAAGAAGTGCAAAAATCGTTTATGGAATCAATAGCTTATTTGCGAAGGCTTGGTTTTAAACGTATAACACTTAAAACTGGAGCTTACGGTAATGAGGCACTTGCAATGGCAATTAAATTCTCGTCCGATGCCAAGCTCGACCTTTTAACCATTGATGGAGCTGGAGGTGGAACTGGTATGAGTCCCTGGAATATGATGCAACATTGGGGTATTCCTTCATTAGCACTTCATGCCAAAGCTTATGAATATTGTAAAATACTTGCCGATAAAGGAAAATTTGTACCTGATATATCGTTGGCTGGTGGATTTGCCCGTGAAGATCATATTTTTAAAGCAATGGCCTTAGCTGCTCCATTTACAAAAATTGTATGTATGGGTCGTGCTCCTATGATTCCAGGATTTTTGGGTAGCAATATTGAAGGTGTGTTTAAACCTGAAAAACGCGCTGAATTGAATGGACACTGGGAAGAATTACCAGCTTCAGTTACAGCTATCGGAAAATATCCTGAAGAAATTTTTGCTGGCTGGGAAGAAGTAAAAGCAAAAGTTGGTGCAGAAGAAATGAAAAATATTCCATACGGCGCAATAGCCATGTATACCTATGCCGATAAACTGAAATGTGGTTTACAACAGTTTATGGCTGGTGCGCGCCGTTTCAATCTAAAAGAAATGACACGAGCCGATTTAGTATCGGCCAATCGAGAAACTCAGGACGTGACGGGTATTCCTTTTATGACAGAGGCACTCGATGCCGAAGCAAAAAAAATACTTAATTTATAACAAAAAAACCTGCCAACTGGCAGGTTTTTTTGTTTATGATTACATCAAAGTATTTGATAGGTGGTGTTTTTTATTGTATAATAAGCGGTACGAAAGTTTCAAATTGGTTTGTTGTAATTTTTAGCCAATAATTCCCTCTTAAAACATTTGGCAATTTTAACTTTAAAATATTCTCAACTACTGTTAATTCATTCCATGTTGTAAGTAGTTTTCCATCCATGCTATATAATTGAACTGTTACATTAGATCCAAGCTGATTAGAAATATTAATGGAAATATAATCTTTGGCAGGATTTGGATAAATGTTAATTTTATAAACATTATTATTATAATTAATACCAGTCAAAGTGGCAGACAATATTATGGTATCTTCTTGACTATCTTCAAAACCATCGTTTACTATTAATCCAAATTTATAAGTTCCCTCACTATCTACTTTAATTGGTGTTTCTATTTTATTCGGAAAAGAGAAAGCGACATAAGCATTGTCGGGTTTTTCAATTATTCGCCATTTAAAAGTTAAGGAATCATTATCAGCATCATAACTTTTAATTCCATTTAAATAAAATACTTTATTTACTCTAATTGTTGTGTCATTTCCGGCATTTGCAACAGGTTTGCTATTGTTTTCTCTGACATGAATTTTAATTTTCGATATTTGACTGGTGTCGTTATTAGTAAAAACTTGCAATCCAATTACATAATTACCTGATATATCGGGTTTAAATAAAATGGTTTTTTCGTTAATGACATCTATATCCATATGACTATTTGATGGTTTTTCAACCAAATTAAAATTTGCTCCAATAATAGAATCGTCGTCAGGATCGTAACTGTAATATGCATGCAATATAAGTGAAGAATCTTTTAGCATTTTTACTGATTGCAGATTAGGTTTGGCAATGGGTTTTGCACCGACTATATTGCCTGCCTTTAATACACTTAATAAGTTAAAGTAGTGACCAGTACTACCATCAGGACTATCGCCAGAAATTTGTATATGTAAAGTATGTTTACCATCGGGTAAGTTACCTTCAACCAATCCAAAAACTGTTGCTGGGCCCCAAGTTTGTTCCCAGTAAGCATCGAAAGATTTAAGAGGTAAACTGTCAATCCATACTTCGGCTCGTCCCCATTGCTTATTATTATGTTTAGAATATAGAATTGCAATAGAGTTCCCTTCAAACTCAAACACTATTTCATTACCTGGATTTGTTGCGCTCCACCCATTTTTATCGTTTTTCCATCCTGTATTTTGGGTGGGAACAATGGTAGTATTAAAATACATGTATGTTTTATCATAAGTAGTACCGACCAGTGGGGCCGGTAATGAGGTAACAACCGGAAAAAGTGTATCATTAGCAGGTAAATGATTATAAATAATATTTAGTTCGTCTATAATAAATTTCGCAATATATTGCATTCCTTCATCATTTGGATGTAATCCATCGACGAAAATACTATTCAAGTTTATACCATCGGAATTTACTTGACTATCAATTAAATCAGCAAAACTTATCATTGGTACCTTATAATGATTTCCGACTGGTTTATGCGAATTTTGCGCAGTTGTTCCGTTTGCCTGTTTTAACATTAGTATCATTACAGAAGTTTGAGTTGAATAGGTAAGTATTTGTCGAATTAAACCCTCCATGGTCGTTTTTGCCCAAATACCATCAGCATCATTTACTGAAAATTCAACTACAACGAAATCGGGGTTATATTTGAGTACATCATTTTTAACGCGAAACACTCCTATATCAGAACCTGTGCCTCCAATACCAGCATTTATTAAATTGATTTTTGCTTGAGGAAATTTTGCCTTCCACCAATCGGTAACAAGGTTAACCCACCTTTTATTTTCGGTTGATGCAGCATATCCTTGCGTAATAGAACCTCCAATATAAGCCAGTGTAATTGTATCTCCTCTTCGTGCCTTTATCATGGCATTATAAAGTCGGCTGGTATCATATCCATTAGTGTTGGCACTATACATTTGATATACTGTTGAGGGTAATGAATTATAATTTTTATCTGAAGCAAAAGCATTACAGAATTGCCATAATGTAATGAAAATAAATATTTTTCTCATCTTAAAACTATATTAATGATTAATATACAAACCTAAAGTAAATGTTTGAATATTTGAAGAATCTGCCTATTCTATTATTTTAATCAATGTTTAAAATTATTGTACAAATGTTTAGCAATAATTGATTGCCTGGCTCAGCATTAATTAACAGAATTTGGTATTTTATTTACTATGCAATATTTAGTAATATTAGAATTGTAGTATAATTTAAAGTATGGATATTTGTTGAATGAAATGTAAGAATTATTTTCTCTTCATCGAGAAATGGAATTTTCAACAAATTATTAAGAAGAATTAATTACCAATCAGGTATTATTCGATTGGTAATTAATTCCGGAATATTATAATTTATTTTATTTTGTTAATCGTAATACAATTACATCACGAGGAGGAATGGTGGCAATAAAAGGTTTATCGGTAGTTCCAACAAATTTTTTAGCCCATACATCGCGCAATTTAAATGTTGTTTTATTAAACTCATATACATATTTTCCATCGTAAATGTTTTCAGTATCTTTCCAGTCGAAGTTTATATTTTTAGGTACATTACTACGGTTCAGGAAGCAAACAGCTAATTCACCACCGGCTAATGGTTTAGCAAATATTTGAAGGTCGCCATAATCGAACCACCTGAAGCACTGAACTCCAAGGGTATCCTGGTCTATAGCAATCATTTCCTTATTTGTGAGAATTTCTTTAATTTCGTTCGACATATTACGTAAGTCGTTGCCTGCAATTAGAGGGGCAGCGAGCATACACCATAACGAAAAATGAGCGCGACTTTCATTAACTGTAAGTCTATTGCCAACTTCCAGCATGTCGGGGTCGTTCCAGTGACCAGGTCCTGCATACTGGCGTAAATTTAAATTTTTGTCCATTTGCATGTCGAGTATACGGAGTATACCATTCGATACCCAGCTGCCATGACCTAATTCACAATCCCAACAATCGACAATATCGCCGGTGGTTCTCCATAAATGTCCGTATTTAGCACCCCATAACCATGGTTTATTATTTCCCCATTCGCATATGCTGAATACAATAGGTCTACCCGAAGCCACTAATGCAGCTGCCATTGTTTTATATGCCTCTTCAGCTAAAAGATTATCTGTATTACACCAGTCGTACTTTAAATAGTCAATACCCCAGTCGGCATATGTTAGTGCATCCTGAAATTCATACCCTCTGCTTCCGGGGTACCCACCACAGGTTTTCCAGCCAGCATCGCTATAAATTCCAATTTTTAAACCTTTTGAGTGTACATAATCGGCTAGTGCTTTCATTCCTGATGGAAATCTTTTAGGATCGGGATAAATAAATCCAAGACTGTCGCGACCTCCTTGCCAGCAATCGTCTATATTAATGTATTCATAACCGGCATCTTTCATGCCCGTCGACACCATGGCATCGGCCATTTCTTTGATAATTTGTTCGTTAATGTTACATCCAAACCGATTCCAGCTGTTCCAACCCATAGGGGGTGTTTTAGCTAAATTCTCGTTTTTTTGAGCATTAATGCTAATTCCCAAAAACGATAGAATTATAAACATCATTTTTCTCATAGTAAGTTGGTTTTTAAGTTAACAGTAAAATTTACACTTTTTTGCAATAATAGGAGTTTTTATTTTTAAAATTTAGGCAAAATGTATCAAATTTGATACTACATTATAAAATATTATTGCCGACCGAATAAAAATAAAGAATGGTTATTTCTTGTGGCGATTTCAGGTAAATAATCTAAAATTTATTGAACCGCAACATACGATAAGAAACGCAAGGATTTTTCTCTGTGTTCCTCCGAGTCCTCTCTGTGGTAAAGAAATAGTATAAATCACCACAAAGATACACAGAGAAAAACACTGAGAAGTACAGCATTTTCATCGCTGCGGTAAATGGCGACCTTTTCGGTTAAATAAATTATAATAAAATAGTCAATAAATATCGAAGTACTTAACCAAAAGAGGATGATAATTTTAAAGAACTATACTCATTTAAAGCTACCTAATTCATAATCTGTTTGTCTATATACATAAAATCAGAATGTAATCAAATTTTATCTTAGTAAGTTAATAGTGATTTACAAATTATTTGACAACGTTTAGTTTTTAACCCAGATAGCAGTAATTTCTGCAAATACAAGTTTGTGACAATCGTTTAATTCCTTACAAGCATCTGAAACAAATTTTTTAGCTTCTTCAGGATACACATCATTTGGATTAACTGTTGTAATTTGTATCAATTTACATTCAATAATCAAGCGAGCCTCTTTATATGCAATATTGTTGTTGGGGGTTTTTATAGCAGTTAGTTTGGTCTCCTTCATTTTGTTGGAATTTCTTCCTGATTTTGATCCAAAAAGCAGTAATTCGTTTTTGTATGTATCGTCGAAATAACACATCGTGAATTTATGTTCCTTTTTAATTAGTTCAAGTGTATATCGATTTGCTCGAAGCATACACCATGTAACTGGTTTATTATATAAAATACCCCATCCTCCAAAGCTAGCAGTCATTGAATTGAATAGTGAGTCATTACCTGCTGTGATACATGTCCAGTCCTTACTAACCAGTTTAAACACATTATCAGTTAGTATTTCGGGTTCAATTTTTTTAAATTGTTTTTCGAACAAATCTTTATTACCGGTAAAAGCTTGTCCAATGATTAATAAGATAAATAGTGAAATGATTAAAGTGCCTGTAATAAAGGTTTTATTACGATTCTGGATTATCATTTTTTGAATTTTTAAAAATCAACTTAATTTTTAACAATTATTGCAAATTTATTAAAATTATGTAAACATCATTTTCGCGTATATCAAGTTCTTTTTCAAAAGCCTGGCCTTTTTTTATACTTAAGGATTCTATAATTGAAGGAGAACCGTCGTTTTGTTTTTTAATTTTTTCAACCTGATCTTTGGTAAGTTGTTTGGGACACCCCATATCAAAATAAGTAGTGTATGCATCATTTACCCGATAACCCACTTGATAAATTTCAAGTTTGTAATTTCCTGCAGGTACTCCATCAATTTTAATTTTTACCTTGCCTTTTGATTTCGAGGGTAAATCGCGAATGTAATAATCCTGATTATTGGTGGAGTCGGGTAGTGTATAGGTAAAATCCCATAAAAGAATTTGTACATTTCCTTTTTCATCTTTACATGCCCAAGAACGAGAGTCATTATTTACCAATTCTATATTACCTAATTGATTTAGAAATTTATAAGAGTAAAAAGCAGGTTTGTTAATGCCCTGGTAATTTAATAGTCCAAATCCGCCATGAAAAGGAGTGAATCGGGGGCCTGGTTCTTCAAAAATATCGGTAAATACCCAATACGACATTGAATTGGCGGCATCGCCTACTTGTTTAAGTTTTTCTAAAATATAGGCTGCCTGATGATAGCTATCGTGTATAGGGTCGGCAGGTGTATATGACGAACTCCATTCGGTGTAATGTAATTCCAGATGAGGCATTGGTGAGTTAGCAATTTCTTTTCTGGAGGTCAACACATCAATACTCACACTCATTGGATTTTTCGATAGAATGGTGCCAGCATTGCCATATTCATCGAGGAAACCCTGTTCAACACCATAAGCATGTGTACTGATAAAGTCAATTGGAACATTGTTTTTATGACAAAACTCAATTAATTCAGTTTCCCATGCAGCACCTGCAGTTGCAGGGCCACCCACGCGATATTCTTTGTTTACACTTTTAATAGCTCTTACAGCATGTTGATACAACTTGAAGTATTCTTCCATTGTGCCAGTCCAGAACCATGGGGTAAGATTTGGTTCGTTCCATACCTCAAAATACCAGGTTTTTACTTCTTCGGCACCATACCGTTCAGTAAAATGAAGTGTTAACTGTCGAATTAATTCTTCCCATTTCTGATAATCTTTAGGAGGTGTAACATTACCGCGCCACCAAAAAATCGTTTGTTTTCCACTTGCCAGCGCTTCGGGCATAAAACCAAGTTCAACAAAAGGTTTCATGCCAATGCTAAGAATAAAATCATATAGTACATCAATGTATTGAAAGTTATATTCCGGGTTTCCTTTTCTATCTTCGCGATATACACCCATATCGTCGGTTAGCAACCCATGCATACGAATGTATTTAAATCCACATTCTTTTCGCACATATGCTAATTGTTGTTGCCAATCGGCGCGTAATCCTTCATTGGCACGGCCTGCACCAACACATTCTTTAAAAAAGGTATTTAGCTTACCAACAGATTTATTATAGTCAATATGAATAATTCGCTCATCAATTTGTGCATTTATTAAAATACCGGTAAAACATAAATTAAAAATGATTGAGACTATTCTCTTTAATGTTAGTGCTTTAGTTTTCATAATTTATAATTTTTTGAATTAATTTAGATTATTAAACTTTTTAGATATTTATTTCAGAACAATAATTTTTTTTGCTTCAGTATAATTGTTTGATATAAAACAAAAATAGTAAATACCATTTGGTAAACTTGATAAGTCGTATTGTAAAGTATAGTTGCCAGCTATATGATATTGATTTGTAAGTTTCTTTATTTCTTTTCCTTGCGCATTGAATAAACTAATAGACACAAATGAACCTTCAGGTAATTGATATTGAATTATGGCACTTGTTGTTGCAGGATTAGGGTAAATTTGTAAATAATCTGATTTTCTGATGTTTGGCATATTAATGTCGCTAACCAATGTCGAATCTTCGACATGAATATGATTGTTTCCTTTTTCAATTAAAATCATTTGAACCGACATGGCAGGCGATTCAAATTTAATTTCGCCATCAATTTGATAGGCATTAGCTTTAATATCATATAATTGATCGTAAGGCCCCCATTGATATTTCGAATCTGGTCCAATTCCGTTAATATACACATTGGGTGGATATATACCATTATAATTACCACCTGTAAAGGAGTATATATAATATTTTTCACCAACACCGATAGAATCGGTGCTTATGGTCACAATTTTATTACTGGTTCCTTTATTTATAACTATTAAAGCAACCTCGCCTGATGAATAAGTGGTTGCATAGCTTAAAATATCCGAATTTGATGAGGACGACGATATCATTATATCGCCAATTATTTTTTGCATATAAGATATGTAATAAAATTCGGGATGTGGATGATAAAGGTAATTGGCATCGGTACCTCCATAAAACAGAGTCGTAGCTCCTGAAAGTAACAACCATCTGGCACCCAGGCCGTAGTTATTTTTAAGTAATTCGCCAATACAAATAACAGCTTGTATGCCACTAATGCACGAGGTAGAGGCAGAATCATTACCTCCCCACATATTGTATTCGGTCAGGGCTATTGGTTTGGGATATGCATTTTTTTTAACAAAATCCTGCTGAATAAAATCCATGTTCTGTTTAATTTTTGTTTGCGCACTATTAAAAATGGATTTTGGATTTGCATTGTCGAAATATTCGTGAATAACATAGAAATCGGCATAATCGCCAACTTCTTTGAAAAAACCGGCATTCCAGGTTCTGTCTACAAAATTCCAGCTGCTTTCGCCATTTACAACAATCTGACCACCAATGTAAATGGTAGTACCAATTTCGGCTGCTGCTTTTCTCATTGAATCGGCAAAAACTTTAAAGTGCTTACCGTATAGCTCACCTGTAATAATTTGTGGTTGACCGTCTTTATTGAGGTTAGTGTCAATCATCCATCCATATTCCCATGGGCCACCGTTTTCGTTACCAATTTCCCAGAATTTGGTTCTGCCGTTATCATAACGTACCCATTCGGCTGCCAGATGTGCTGCTTTTGCAACAGGATTATCACTGGTTCCGTATCGGGCATAACCATAGTTTATGGTTATTAACCCTTCTTTAACACCTGAGTTTTCACGCAGTTGATACCATTGGTCGGCCGATGTTACCCATCCTTCTGTCCCGTCATGACCATAAAATTTTACTTTTTTTGCGGTTCTGGTTGTGGCATTATATGTTGTGCCATCATATATTGAATCGGGTACATCATCGGGTACACCATTAAAGAAGTATCCATTCGACCAGCTACCACCCGGAAAACGTATCAATGTTGGTGCAAGTAACGAAACACCTTCAATAAATTTTGGATTATCATGTGCTCCTGCCCATGCAGCTATGGCATTTCCAAAAACATATTTCGAGACTTTGCCAATTGTATCAGTGCTTAAACTAATTTTTACCGAAGGTTTTTCTGATGGTTTTTCTGAGTTAATTGAAGCAGGAATTTCAAATGTTTTCGACGTATAATCATACAAAAAACAATTGTTTGAATCAACTTGTGCATAAATATTTTTTTGACACGTCACTAGATGAATTAGGCTTAATAATGCGGTGAAAAATAAATTACGTTGGAATATGATTTTCTTAAATAATTGAACATTATATTTCGTCATGTTCAATTCGACAGGTATAACTAATGGTTTCATAAATTTACTTTTTTGGGTTAATATGTTGTAAATTTAAGGTAGTTGACCTATCTTTTTTTACCTCATATGTTTATAGAATATATATCATATGTTAACATGACATGATAAAATGTTTTTATTAATGGTATATTTTGTAACTTTTATTTCTGTTGTTGGATTAATAGAAATTTTATAATGATTTTAAAAATCGAGATATTACCATGTTGATAATAAATTACGATCTTATGCTTAATGTTTTTTCTGGAATTACTTAATAAAATTGATTAAAAGTCAGTATAATCCTATTATGAGAGATTGAAATAAGTCTTAATTTTGTCATTTTATGTATAACAATAAAAACACCACTTCTATGAAACGACAGGTAATTTTTTTAATCTTCGTAATTTTTCTATTTCAGTTTGTTGATGCTACTGAAATGGATACCATTCAACCTTCGCATTCTGATATTGAATATACCGGAAGGATTGATTTTACAGATGTTAATGCTCCTAAATTTTCTTATTCTGGAGTATCTATTCGGGCAAGTTTTTCAGGAACCCGTATAGGTGTTATCATGAATGACGATATGGGACAGAATTATTATCAAGTTTTAATTGATGGACAGCCATTTGATACCATACACATTATAAAAGGTAAAAAACTGTACATCATTTCTGAGAATTTATCAGATACTATACACGAAATTGAAATAGTTAAAAGAACTGAGCAACAATTTGGCAAGACACAATTTTATGGTTTTGTCATTAACAAAGGCGATAGTATAGTTCAAATATCGAATAAACGGACTAAATTATTTGAATTTATTGGTAATTCAATTACTTGTGGATATGGTAATGAAGGTAAAAATGGTGAAATATTTGGTCCTACCACTGAAAATCATTACATGACTTATGCAGCAATCACATCAAGAAATTTTAATGCCCGTCATCTGGCTGTATGCAAATCAGGAATTGGAGTATATCGTAATTACGATGGTCCTAAAACTGGGAATATTGATTGTATGACCAATTATTATACACGTATTTTTTTATATGATGAGAATCCCAAATATTCATTTAGTGAAAAGCCCGACTTAATATTCATTAATCTGGGTACCAACGATTTTAGTACTTCAGGAGGAGATTCGGCTTTATTCGTAAGCAATTATTTTCGGTTATTAGATACAATTACTACCAAATATTCAAATCCTGAAATTATATTACTTGCAGGCCCTATGATGTCGGGCGATGTATTGACTAAAGTCAAGCGATATTTACAATTTATTTCTGACTCTGTAAATAAAAAAGGAGTAGCAAAAGTATGGTTTTTTGAAATGTCAGCCCAGACTGGTGATTTGGGAATAGGAATCGATTATCATCCAACTGTTGAACAACATATGCGGAATGCATCAGAGTTATCAAATTTTATTCATAGTTTGAAAGGTTGGAAAGTTATACCCAATGTCTTAATGGCTAAAATTGTATCTACCAATCATATAATTGTAGAGTTTAATACAAACATGATTGATACGTCGAAGACTATACAAGGCTTTCATATTTCAGAAAATAATCAAGAGTTTACGATTGATTCCATTTTTTTCGACAGTAGTAATAAAAAACTACTTCATATTTATTTGAAGGATAAGCTTTCATTAACCAGTGATGTAAAATTAAGTTTTAAAGCTGGTGTTGTTAGCTCAACCGATTCTGTGTTGTTAAAATCTTTTTCAGAATTCCCTGTAAAAAACTTGCTTACCCAAACAAGTATTAATAAAGGTAGTGTCTCAACCGATGGGCTTAAAATATCCATTATTTTTAATAAATATCTTTCGGATACTTCTAAAATTAGTGGATTAGAAATAAAATTGGGCGAAAACATTCTTGCAATTGATTCATTTTCAATTAAAAATAATGTATTGACCCTTTACTTTACGAATACCCCAATTAAAAAAGGCGAAGCGGTTATGTTAAATTATACAGGTAATAGCATTGTTGGTAACGATGGTGTGCCGCTGGATGAAATTAGTAATTATACTATTACCAATAATTCAAAATATACGTTTGTTCAAAATAAACTGACCGATAATACATTGCAATTATTTCCTAATCCAAATTCTAATCAACATATAAATTATAAATTAGAAACAATTCATTCTGTTGGAACATTTAAATTAGAAATATACAATATGAAAGGAGAATTAATTTTTAGTCAAAAAACCGCTGATAAAGTGGGACAGATAAATATTGCAAAATCGCTTACGGCGGGATATTATATTGTTAAAGCTAAATCAAGTAAGTTTATAATTTCTTCTTCGTTGGTGATTAATTAAATTTAAGTAAATAAAAAAACAGGCTGAGTAAATGCTCAGCCTGTTAAATTAATATAAGGTTCTTTTATTTAACTTCTTCTAATGTAATATATATTTATATTCAGTAATATATAAGCGCATGTTGCAAATATGACACAAATAAAAAGGCAATAAAAATAAAACATATAAGCCTGTATGTCAATTATTTATATCCTTCTTGATAGATAAATATAAATCTCCTACAAAGATACACTAAATCTCATAATTTGAGAGCAGGAGAATAAAAAAACCGCCCCTTTTGAGGGCGGCTC
>FQKF010117893.1_pt1 | contig 17525 bp, 14 predicted proteins | sample 1504521 | NCBI WGS metagenome assembly FQKF01 (sample SAMEA4475357, study PRJEB15587) | soil metagenome | biome: Soil; feature: Field | place: India | collected 2015-03-11 | depth 0 m
TCAGACAAAACGGGAGTTACAATGAAAACGGTTTCATACTGTCTTTGCATACAATCAAATTTTATTTAATAAATATAAAATTATTTGGAGCGCAAAAGTAAAAAATTTTGTTGAAAATCAAACTTATATCTTCTTTATTTTTCGAAAAATTCTTTTTTTGAGTAATTTTAAGTTGTGGTATCAGAAATCAAAAAATAGTTTGAACTTTAATTAAAAATTAATAAAATTGTAAAAAATACACTTAAAACAATTGGATATGAAAAGAATTGTATTATTTGAACAAAGGAAGACGTTTGGTCTATTGAAAATGCCTAATCTAAAAAAAGGCTTAATTACTCTCATGGGGTTTGTCATAGTTAATATGCTGGTAGCACAACCTACGGATAATAAAGCCATACTCGATGCCACAAAGGCGAGATATAAAATTAGTCGAAATATTTATGGACATTTTACTGAACATTTAGGTCACTGTATTTATGGAGGAATATGGGTTGGAGAAAACTCATCTATTCCTAACAAAAACGGAATTAGGACTGATGTTGTTGAAGCATTAAAGAGAATTAAAGCCCCAATTATACGCTGGCCTGGCGGATGTTTTGCCGACGAATATCATTGGAAGGATGGTATTGGTCCCAGAAAAGATCGTCCAACCATGATTAATACCAACTGGGGTGGAGTAACTGAAGATAATAGTTTTGGAACACATGAATTCCTTGACTTTTGTGAACAGGTTGGCGCTGAACCATATATTTCTGGTAATTTGGGTAGTGGTACTGTTCAGGAAATGTCGCAGTGGGTTGAATATCTTAATTCCGATAATATAAGTCCTATGACCGAGTTACGTAAAAAAAACGGTCGTGAAAAATCGTGGGGTGTGAAATTTTGGGGGCTTGGCAATGAATCGTGGGGATGCGGAGGAAATATGCGTCCTGAATACTATGCCGACCTTGCAATGCAATATGGCACATTTTTGAGGAACTATGGAAACAACATACTGAATAAAATAGCAGTTGGTCCCAGCGACGATAATTATTATTGGACCGAAGTAATAATGAAGCAAATGAGCACCCAAATATGGGGAATGGCCTTGCATTCATATACCTGGGGCGATAATGAAACTGCAACTGATTTTGACGAAGCTAAATGGTTTGGGATGTTACAACGAACCATGCGAATGGAAGAATATGTGACCAAACATTCAGCTATAATGGATAAATACGATCCATCAAAAAGTGTTGCCCTGGTGGTTGATGAATGGGGTGCATGGTATAATGTTGAACCCGGAACCAACCCTGCGTTTTTATATCAACAAAATACCCTGCGCGATGCATTAATAGCAGGAATTAACTTGAATATATTTAACAATCATTGCGATAGAGTGAAAATGGCTGCTGTAGCACAATTGGTTAATGTGCTTCAATCACTTATACTTACTAACGGTGAAAAAATGGTTTTAACTCCTACATATTATGTATTTGATATGTATAAAGTACATCACGATGCGCTTATGGTTCCCATTGAGTTGCAGACAACTAATTATACTTATGGGAATCAATCCATACCAGCTTTAAACATGAGTGCATCAATCGATGCAAATGGTGATTTAAATATTACCATTTGTAATACTCATGCCCAAAAAGATATGCCATTAAACATTGCTTTAAATGGTTTTGAGGCTAAATCGATGGAAGGAAAAATTATTACTGCCAATACACTTAATGCACATAATACATTTGAAAAACCGAACGAAGTGGGAATAAAGGATTTTAACCCCGGTAAAATTGTAAAAGGTAATATTGAGGCTCGTATACCGGCTCATTCGGTTGTATTAATTACGGTGAAGGGAAAATATGAAGGAAAACCATTGGTAGAACAACCAAAAAGTCCTAAGAAAGGTCTGAAATATACTGTTTATGAAGGACGTTGGGATAGATTACCTGATTTTAGAACACTTTCGCCTGTTAACTCAGGTGTTGTTTCTAATATATTAATTCCTAAAGGTGTGCCTTCGACCAATGTTGGGATTGTTTATGAAGGTTATATTAAAATTGAACAAGATGGAGTTTATGAGTTTTTCTTAACTTCCGATGATGGTTCAAGACTTGAAATTGATGAAGAAACTATTGTTATTAATGACGGTCTGCATGGTATGGTAGAACGTGGTGGCAGTGTTTATTTGAAAAAAGGATTCCATAAGTTGAAAATAGAGTTTTTCCAGGCTGGAGGTGGTTACGGAATTCAGTTCATGATAAAATTACCAGATGGCAAGAAACTGCCAGTAACCGATGATATGCTCTGGATGTAAGTTTTCGTAGATTTGCTGCGTGTTGGAGTAATATGAAAGGGCTTGAATTAAAACATTTAAATTCAAGCCCTTTCTGTATTAACCTAATCACTGGTATTTTAAAAGATACCCTAATTAAAAAACAATTTTTATTGCATATTGTTTTAGTGGTGATTTACTTTTTAATACATCATTGAGTCATCCATTTGGTTATCATTGCCATTGTTATTATCCTGTTTTTTACGTTGCTGTGGTTGTTGTTTACCTATTTTATAAGTTAAACCCACTGAAATAAACTGGGAATCGAATTGGCGGTACATTTGTCCAGTTTGCTGATTACTACTCATTTTCATGCCAAAGTGCATGGTGTTAAAAATATCATTAAAGGTAAATGTGCCAGTTAATTTGCCACGGAGAAAATCTTTTCTTATACCCATATTAAAGGCATAAAATGGATCGGAAGTGCCTTGTGGGGTGATAAATGGAGAACGATAAAATGCTGATATTTGCAATGCAAAACCACCAGGCAAGAAAGTGTTTGACATAATTTTACCATTATATCCAAAATTGCTGCGAGTGGTATTATTTAAATTCGTGGCATTTAATTCCATTTGATAAGCCGAAATGCCAGCATTTATAAACCAGAATTTAACGGGTTGGTAGGTGACAGATAATTCGGCTCCAAACGCTGAGCTTTGTTTTGAATTTTGAAAGGTAATAATATTAATAGCATTTACAGTATCGACAATTGCTAAACGGGTAAACATATTTTCAGTTGTCCGATAAAATACAGTAGGTTGTATGGTAAATTTGTTGGGTTTATAAGTATAGCCCAATTCATAAGAATTAATATATTCTGGTTTTATATTGGGATTACCAACACGCATATTTTGTGGATCGGAATAATCGGCAAATGGATTAATCATGCCTCCGCGTGGACGATTAACTCGTCGGGTATAACTCAGAGTAATTTCGTTATTATCGTTTAGTTTATATGATGTATGCATTGTTGGAAATAAGGCAGGAAAGGTATTAGTATATTCTTTGTCGTTAAGAATATGGAAGCGATTTGTAAAATATTCGAAACGAAGGCCAACCATTACTCCTAATTTATCTCCAGAATAGGAATATGTTGAATAGGCCGCATAATTATCTTCATCATAAAAAAATACTGATGTTCTGTTCGGGTCGACGATATAAGTGTTGGTGTTAAAGTCATAAAACCAACCTTTTCGATCGTTTTCTGAGCGTAAAAACATTCCTTTAAAACCTGCCTCCAGTTTCATTTTTTCAGCAAAAGGCCAGGTATAATCAGATTGCACTGTATACCGATGATTTTTAGATGGGTTGTCTTCTTTTTCATTTCCAAATATGGAATCAATTGTTGCAAAAGCGTTAAGATAAAGATTTTTTTCTGTTTCATTTTCATTGTTGTATGTAAAATCGGTTCGCCATTCATGTCCGTTTTTATCGAATTTTTTTAAGAAATATCCGGCCAATTCTGAACGACTATTTGATTCCGATTCATCTGAAGTTCTATACCACAGTGTCGATAAATTATTTACGATGTCAGTATAATTAACTGTTTCGTTATCGGATGTTTTTCCAGTATTGTAACTTCCATTTATACCAGCTGAAAATGTTTGTGAAAAGTTATAGTCAAATCCCAATCGAGCCATATGCGATTGATTTCTTCGCCAGCCGTTACTTTCGGTATTATGGATCGAATTATCGTAAAAGTAATTTCGTTTTGTCCAGCCACTGGTCGACCGCTTATCATCGCGATAGCCGTATGAGGCATTAATGGTAAGTCGGCCAGGGTTATAACTTAGGTTAACCGATGCATTGTATTTGTCATTATTGCTTGCATTTACCGATATACTTGCATTGGTTCCCGTTCCTGCTCCATCTTTTAAGACGATGTTTATTATACCTCCAGTCCCTTCTGGATCGTACTTGGCTGAAGGATTAGTAATAACTTCAATTTTTTCAATTGTGCTGGCAGGTATTTGCTGAAGTAATACAGTTTTATCAATGGTTGTTGGTTTACCATTAATTAATATGTTCACATTCTCTGAACCGCGAAGGGATACAGTTCCCTGAGCATCGACCTGTACTGATGGTACCTGTTGTAGAACATCAGTAGCATTGCCCGATTGGGCTATTACATTTTTATCGACATAAAAAACTTTTCGGTCAATTTTGTTTTCTATCATCGGCCTTTCGCCCTTTACAACTACTTCACCGATTTCAGCAGAAATAGGTTGTAGCTTAATCTCATTTAAAAATACTGGTTTATGTCCATCAATGATTACAGAATCAATTCGTAAGCTTTTATAACCAACAAACGATATTTTTAAACGATAACGGCCAGGAGTAATATTTGAAAGAATAAAACTGCCATCAGTTTTTGAACTTTCTATTCCCACCAGCGTAGAGTCTGTAGAACGAAATAAGGCTATGGTAGCAAACTCAATGGGTGAATTATCATTCGCATCGACTACCTTTCCTCCAATAACAGATCCTGTTTTTGGTGCCATAGCACCCTGACCCCAAATTAAGTTCGAAAATATTAATGAAATAAATACAATAAATAGGCTTATTTTTCTCATATGTGTAATTTTTTATTATATGCTATTTGACACAAAAACAAAAATTTTCTTTTGGTATATAATTCATGTTATTTAATTTTTTGTAGAAATTTCTATTAGCAATTTCTTTATTTTGCAAAGGAAAGAAAAGGTTTGTTAAAAATTTCTTAAAGTCCTATAATACGCAATTAATAAATTGTTAAATAAAATTTGAGTTGGTTTTTCGAATATATATTTACTAATTTATTAAACGCATTATTCAAATAATTGTTCTATAACGAAATTAAGTTAATGGTTATGCAATGGACTAAAAGACAGATTTCAACAGTAGTTATAGTGGCGTTGACGTCGTTTATGGGTACTTTCTTAATTTCATCAGTAAATATTGCGCTTCCTGCTATTGGCATGCAATTTAATTTAAGTGCAGTATCATTGAGTTGGATTATCATTTCGTTTTTGCTATCTACTTCCATGTTTCTGATACCTGTTGGACGATGGGCGGATGTATTCGGAATTCATCTTTTTTTTAAAATAGGCATTGTTGTTTTTACATTATCATCATTATTATTAAGTTTTGTAAAGTCAGAATTCTTTTTTATTGTACTTCGCTTTGTCCAGGGAATAGGTGCTGCGTTTACTAATACCACTGGTTCGGCTATATTAGTTTCCTCATTTTTACCCCAATATCGCGGTAGAGTATTGGGTATGTCTGTTTCTTCTGTATATATGGGTTTGGCAATGGGCCCTTTTGTTGGAGGAATTATTACTCAGTATTTTGGCTGGCATGGGATATTTTTGTTGTCAACTTTTATTGGATTCATATGTATTATTCTGGCATTTTTTTACCTAAAGCATGAAACTACGCAAAAATTATCGAAAAAGCCTTTTGAACTGCCTGAATTATTATTGTACATGTTAGGCCTTTTTTCATTGGTATTTGGGTCATCCAAAATTCCGTCAACTATTGGTTGGGTTTTCATGATTGCTGGCATAATTGTTCTGGTTATGTTCTGGAATGTCGAAAAAAGAATTGAATCACCGATATTTGATACAAAATTTTTTACCGAAAACCGATTGTTTGCCTTTTCTAATTTAGCGGCATTAATAAATTACAGTGCCACTTATGCCATTGTTTTTCTTTTAAGCTTGTATTTGCAAAAAATAAAGGGACTAACGCCAAAAGAGGCTGGTAGTATTTTAATTGCCCAACCTGTTATGATGGCAGTATTTTCACCCATAATGGGTAGACTTTCCGATAAATTTCAACCTCGTTATTTAGCTACTATTGGAATGACCATGTGTGCAATTGGTTTATTTATGTTTTCTCTGTTATCTCTGGATACGCCAATATTTTTAATTATTTTGACGCTAATATGGATTGGTCTGGGTTTTGCATTTTTTTCTTCGCCTAACATGAATACTATTATGAGTGCAGTAAAGCCTCATCAGTATGGATTAGCTTCTGGATCTGCATCAACCATGCGTGTAGTTGGTCAAATTACAAGTATGACGATTGCTACTATTTATTTTGCTTTATTATTTGGTAAAAACAAAATTGATAATGTGCAGTCTTCGCAATTTCTATCGGCTATTCATTATGGCTTTTTTACTTTTTTTGTTTTAACCCTTCCGGGAATATATTTTTCCTATTTTAGAGGTGACAAAAAAAGTTAGAAAAAAAGGTCATTGCAGATAAATGCAATGACCTTTTTTTGTTCTTACAAATCAAATTGTTTAGTCGAGATTAATGCGTTTTTGGTGACGTTTTTGGTTAATTATCATTTGTCCTGAGCAGTTTGCATTATCATAAACAATGGTAATAGGTTCTTTTCCTTCAATGGTAATGGTTACTTCGCCTGTTTTAATATGTTTGCAATTGTGATTTAATACCAGTGGTTGGGTAATTGTATCGGTATAAACTAAGCCTGTGCGTGTGGTACCATGTCCTGAACCTGTTATTTGCCAGTCGTATTCAACTGTTTTTAAGGTAGTATCAAGACCGGAAACTAAGGTACGGATGTGTGTAAACTCGCGAGTAATGTAAGTACTGTCTTTAAATGTGATTTTTCCATTTTTAAGTTCCACTTTCCATTGAGGCTGGTTTTGTTCGTTTAATCCCAGGTATGTAATCGTTTTTGTTCCTTCAACTTTGCGACCATTAACTGTAAATCCTATGAATTCAACTGTGCGAATGGTTCCCACTTCCCAGAAACGAAAACGAGCCGGACCATCAATGGTAACTCTTAATTTACCAGTTTTTATACGTCCTGTTGCTCCACCGCATCCATTCTGGAAATTAATTTCGTAAACAGCAGGCCATTCGCCAAGTGCTGTTACTCTGTTACGTATGCGGCATTCATTTCCAATAACACTCTTAAGGCTGGTACCTAATCCAAGCGCATCAACTTCGGCCATTGCATCATCAATTGCACTTGTTGCAGCAGCCTCGTCCGATGCCAGAGCTGCATAATCACTGTCGATGATATTATCATCATCGGTTTTGTTGCAGGAAAACAAGATAATACCCAATATGAATGATAGGGCTGCGAAAATAATTGTTAATTTGTTCTTTTTCATGGCTATTAAATTTAATAATTAAATTAATTCAAGTCCTTTTTCATCACTTAAGACCAACAAAATAAATTTTTCCCTTACTCGTAAGTTTACAAACTTATTATTTTTAGATTATCTGAATATGTATCCTAGTTTAAAACCGATGCTTCTGTTAAATTTTGATATGGGATAACCTGGTGTGAAAATAGATTGTAACCCTCTTTCAATGAATATACTATAGATAAAAGCATTATTATTTTCGAGTGAGTGAATTAAGCCAATATTTAAATTCAAAGAAATATTCCATTTCAAAAAACTTAGCTCCTTATAATCGATGAGCTCCATTTTCTTAGGATCGAGAATTTGTCCACTTTTTCGTAAGAGCAAATCAATTGAAGGGCCAATTTCAAAATTGGCAGAAAAATGATGACTTATTTCTTTTTCTATTCCAAAATATATAGGGAAAGAAATATATAGATATTTGTTTTTAACGGAACTGTCTAACTTTAAAGTGTCATTACTAGTAACAATTTGCTCTTTATCGATAGGGATACGACGATAAACGAAATACCATGAGGTATCTTTACCTCCATTTACACCAGGTCTAATGTTTACTTTATAATAAACAGTATCGAGTTTAATTTGCCATGTTCTTATAATTTTGGTAATAGGAATAGTATATGGCTCATTTATTTGATAGTTGGATTGTTCTCTATATGAAGAAAGTTTTATTCCCCAAGAAATTTTTTTATTTTCGAATTTGGTGTGTATTAATGAATATAAATAAAATGTCAATGCTGGTGTTTCAGCTTTATTAATTACATTTTTTTGATATTTATATAAGTCGTTGTTTATTGAAATTTTTGAGCTATATATTCCGATACCGTAACCCAATTCTATATTAATATTTGGTTGTGCCTGAGAAGGTTTTACAGTATCGTAGTATATATAATGAATAGTATCGTATGTATTAATTGTTTTAATATATCGATATATGGTATCGTTTACAATTTTTTCTACTATTTGAGGTTCAGTTTTCTGCTCAACTTCTATTTTGACACTATCAACAGTGTCACTTGGTTTTATTTGTGGAGGAACGTTTTTTTTTTCGACCTTTTTCGATTTATCAGTATACAGTACTATTTGCGACCCAATTTCTTTATAACTTATTGGTTTTTCTTCAAATAACTGATCCAGCACTTTCGATATGGGAGTATTTTTTACGTTAATTGTGATAAGTTCTTTCTTATTAAAAAGATTGCTACTATATGAAAATGTTATATCGGCTTGTTTCTCAATTTGATGGAGTACTTCAAGCATTGGTTGATTACTTACCTGAATACTCACTTTTTTGCGAAGTAACTTGTCTATACCATACATATTTAATGATATGGTAATTAGAAAAAGCAAAACAATTACTTTACTTAATTTCTTCAACATCCTGAACCTGATATGATATAAATATTGTTTTCTTTTCTAATATTAATATCGAAAACAGTTTCTAACATCTGAAAAACTTCTTCAATCTTGTAATTTATTATTTTCGCATCGAGTTTACAATTATTTAATGCAGAATTTTCGATAATTATATTTACTTGATAATGTTTTGATAAATCATTAACAACTTCATTTAGTGGAGTTTCCTGAAATAATAAAATGCCGGTTTTCCAGCTTAAGTAATTAAGATTTTTATTTTTTTTGACCTCAATATGTTTTGAATTGGTGTTATAGAAAGCAATATCTCCTTCATTTAAATTAACACTTTGCGGTTCTGTGTTATTAGATACTTTTACCTGTCCTTCGTCAACTATTACAAATATGCCTCCATGCAAGGTTGTATCTTCATAAACATTAAACTTTGTTCCACAAACAGTAACATTTATAAATTTCGTTTCAACAATGAATGTTTTTTTCTTATCTGGAGCAACTTCGAAATAAGCTTCGCCCGATAAGAATACTTTTCGAGTATTACCAATAAATTTTCTTGGAACTATTAGTTTACTATTCCTATTTAAAGTAACTGTTGAGCCATCGGGCAGTTTATAGGCAAGTATACTGTTGCTATTTGTTTGAATTATTTGTTCAGAAGTAGCATAAAAGTAAAATGCAATGGTAAATGCTATTAATAAAAGTGCAGCTGCTGAACTTTGCCAAACAATTAATGGAACGCTTTTTTTCGAGTCATTATTTTTACTTCTTTTTTGTGTTGTAATAACTGTTTTAATTTTTTGGAACGATTTTGACTTATCGAACTCTACCTTCGAAATTTGGGCTAAGGAATAGTTTAGTCGGGCATATTGTCTAAATTGTTTTTTTACATCATTGTCGGTTTTTAGCAATTCCAATAAAGCAACTGCTTCTTCATCCAACAATTCGTTGTTGAAGTATTTGATAATTAATTCTTCTATGTTAAAGTTTCTCTTCATTTTCAATTAAACGACAGCGAAATATTATTTTCCCTGACTAAGATGAAAAAAATTTATTTCGCAAATTTTTTAAACCACGATATATTAATGTTTCCACAGTTTTTTCAGAGATATTCAATTGTTGGGCTATTTCTTTATATTTAAGTCCTTCAATGTACTTGAGTGTGAAAATTTTTCGTGTTTGTACTGGTAAATTATCGATTTCTATTAATAGTTTCGAGTTAATCTCTTCAAGTTCTTCAAGATCGTTATAGTTATCGAATTCTATTTCAATTAATTCATGTTGAATTTTGTTAAAATATCTTTTTTTTACTTTCTGATGTTCAAGATAATTGATACACGCATTTGCAACTGATTTAAATAAATAAGCTTTTATTGATACAATATCGGTCAAATTTTCTCTAATTTCCCAGATTTTAATAAATACATTTTCGACAATCTCTTCGCTTTCAGCTTCATCGTGTAAAAATCGAATATATGCAAATCGGCATAATTCGTGAAAATAGGTATTAAAAAGCTGCTCGAAAGCGGTTTCGCTTCCAAGTGCTATAGCTTTCAATATGTCTTTATCGTTATGCAATGTTTTTATTTAGATTCGCAGTATAAAGGAAATGCAAATTTATGAATTTTTCAAATGTCCGCTTGATTCGATTATACAATATATGAATAAAAAAGTTTGAAAAAATAATAGAAAAGCCATGATTCTTTTTCATGGCTTACAATTGATGTGTAATAATTTAATTTATTTTTTTATCATACGTAACATGTGATTGGAGGAGCCACTGGAAATTTGCAGCAGATATATTCCTGAGGGTAAGTCAGAAATATTAATGTTTTGATTTTTCTCCACAGCATAATGTGTACGAATAAGAACACCACAAACATTATATATTTTAACCTGGGATATGTCATTAATCCCCTTAATGCGAATAAATTCAGTTGCTGGGTTGGGAAAAATGGTTACTTTATTTAACTCGTTTTCTGAAATTGAAGTAAGAAAGGTGAAACTAAAACGATTGATTCCAAAGGTGTCACCTTCGATAATTTTAAGACGCATTACTTGAATTCCACTATCAAGTTGTACATTCTGGGAAATGTTTTTGAAAAAAACAATTCCATCTGTTTTTTCAACCTGAAAAGTTATTATGTTGTTGTTTTGGAATATAAGCTGAAAACTGCCATTGTCTGAGGTAGATGAAACTGAAGCATTAATCTGGTAATTACCTGTTTTTAATACGTTAACAGTGTATTCAGCCCATTCGTCTGTTGCCAGATCGGAAATATAATATGTGCTTCCGCTACTATAAATATCAACGCCTGGTCCGATTCGATATTTGCCGCCTTTGTTTTCGATGTCCGAATCGTGATACGCAATTCCTTCAATTCCTATATCAAAATTTTCGGCTTCAACAATTCCTGGTATTTCAGCAGGTTTAGAACCATAAAACTTTTTAACTACAGCATTATTTTTTAATCGAACCGGATAGGATAATACCTCTATTGAATCATTGATTTTTGTTCGAATTCTGTAATAGTAATACATGTTGTTTGCCATTACATTGCTATCGATAAATGACGATGCATCAGGAGGAAGTACTTTATATTTTACAAATGAATTGGCAAATAGAGGATCGGAATTAATCTGACGTTCAATGATAATACTATCGTTTTGGGTAGTTCGATTATTCCATGTAATTTTAATTAAAGTATCGGCATAATTGCCAATGGTTAATTTATTAGGCGATTCGGCATAGGTGTAAATTATAATATCTTTAATATCGTTCCATGTGCCCACACTACGGTTATATATTTTAAAATCTCCTCCATCGTCCCAAGCACAGAACGGTACGCCATATTTTAATGCCAGATCAACAATGGTTGCATAATGGCACATACGTGAATTATATTCGCATTTTTTTGTAGCGCCAAATTCTCCCAGTAATACAGGTATTTGGTGTTGGTTCGACCAATTTTTCACTTTTTGAAAACGAGCTTCGACTGCAGCAATATCGGCATCGCTTCCAAATGTTCCAGGACCTTCTAAGCCAAATGGATAAGGGTCGTATGAATGATAATAACCCATTAACATGGTATCGGTTGTATCCGGAATATCGGCCTGTATAAGTTCGTCGGCATTTGACCACATGTGCCCTGAAAATAGAACAATCCTATCAGGATTGGTTTTGCGTATGGTGGCTAAAACTTGCTTATTAAGTCTATTCACATTAGCTAGCGACATGGGATAGGGTTCATTAATAATTTCAAATAACAGGTGGTCGGATTTATTTTTAAACTTTCGGGAAATTTGTGCCCAGATGCTATCGAAACGAGCCATGTTTTGTTCCGTAAAATTGTCTTTTATCCATGCTTCATGGTGTGCATTTAATATTACAATTAAGCCTCTTGCCAATGCCCAGTCAACTACCTGTTCAACCCTGGCCAGAAAAACAGAATCAATAGTATAGGGCGAAGTTTTTTTAGTTTTAAAGTCCCATGTAACGGGAATTCGAATGGTAGTAAAACCAGCATTTTTATAGTCATCAAAGTTTGACTCAACTAGTTTGGGGTTCCCCCAACAGGTTTCTCCACAATTGGTTTCGAGCGTGTTTCCAACGTTTATACCACGTTTCATTAGTTGTACAGCCTGCCATGGTGTAAGTTGCGCTATGATTATACCCTGTACCATGACAAATAAAGTTAGAAGTAGTAGTTTTCGATTCATAGTGTTTTAGACTTTAATTATTACTTGACATAGGTTTTCTTTCCCAAATTTTATTAATACCCTGAAGACAATAATTTTTATATTTTTAAAAATACTTGAATAGCATTTATTTTCCTGTTAAAGCGTTATTATTTTTATACAAGTATTCAACTATAATAATATACGATTATACTGTAAAATTAGGATTATTTAATTTTTTTTCCACTAGATTGAATGTATTAAGGTTCGATTTTTATTGAGTTATGGTCTCAATTTTTGTAAGATTTATAAATGTAGACTATTCAGGTCATGAAAATTAAAATACAGTTTGATTAATAACTTATTAATCAAACTGTAAAAGATATTTGAAAAAAGAAAGCTTAAACAAAAATTATTTGTGTACCTATTCCGCCAGCCATTTCGTAGAGTTGTCCTACGGTTATAATATCACTGACTTCTTCAGTAAAATCTTCTTTTTTTAGTTTAAACATATCGGCAGCAAGTTTACAGGCATAAATTTCACCTCCACCTGCTGTAATCATTTCTAAAAATTCTTTAACTGGAGGCACATCGAGTTTATCCATTTGACTGCGCATCATGGCTGAAACACCAGCTTCAACACCTGGTAGTATGCCTAAAAGGCTTGGAAATGGAAGTCCCCCGGGCATACGTAAAGCAGGATTGCCAACAGTAGCAGTATGAAGGTTGTTCATCCGTTTTTTAGTTATTGCATCCAGACCAAAAAAAGTAAAGAAAAGTTTGGTCTCAATTCCTTCCATGACAGCGCCATTGGCCATAACCAGAGCAGCATATACGTCTTCTATATTCCCTTTAGCACAAATAATGAGTACTTTTTTCAAGGGATATTCTTCTTTCTGATTTGTCATAGTTTTTAATTTTTAAAGTTTAATAATTTTTTAAACACAACTGGTAGGTTTGGGAATTCCGGCTAGCCTGGAGGCCAGCTTTAAAGGCCCACCCGGGAATAGTTGATAAAATTCTTTAATATCAACTATTCCAGAACTACCAACTCTGCGGATTGTTAAGTTTTCGCCAGCTAAAGCTTTTTCGCGCAGAAATTCGAGCACCGCAAAGTGTTTTTCGGTTAAGGTCAGTCCCACTTCATTTGCCATTTCTATAGCAATTTCTCTTGTCCATTCATTTGGATTGGTCATATAACCTTCGTCGTTTACTTCGATGGTTCGACCGGCATAAGTTTTTTGAGGCATAATTTTTATGTTTTAATGTTTAACAATTAATTTTCTATAGTTTTTCCTGCCATACTCATATGTGCAGTTACTGGTAAATTACGTCCCTTTACAAGAAAATTCCAGTAAATCCATTTAAACATTAGTTTACCCCAATGATTTAAACGGGTTACTTTTAACAATTTCATAGGCCCTATTGAAGGAATGGGATAAGTACCAGGAAGAGGTTCGGTGGTGTAATTAAAATCAATTAAAGTAGCTTTGCCAAATCCTGTTTCAATAAAGCAATTGGCATGACCATCGAAAAAGGCATGTGGTTCTTTCCCCTCAATAAAGGCCAGGATGTTTTCAAAAACAAATTCACCTGCAAAATGTGCTACAGAACCTGCTTTTGAAGTAGGTATTGCTGCAGCATCGCCTAACACAAATATATTTTTATGCTTTTCCATCTGCAGGGTTTGTTTATTTACAGGGATGAAACCAAGTTCATCGCCCAAACCACTTTCTTCTACAAATTGGGCTCCTTTGTTTAAAGGTACTATAGTCAGTAAGTCGAAAGGAACTTCACGTTGATCGTACGAAATAATTTTTTTGGTTTCATTATCAATTCGTTCAATGTAAAAGTCTGATATTACTTCAATATTTTTGGCCTTTAAAAGATCATTTAATTTTTTAGTGGCTATTGGCTTTGTAAATACCCCCGACATTGGGGTTACATAAGTAATCTGAACTTTTTCACGAATGCCTTTTTTTGTAAAATAAGCATCGGCAAGGAAAACAAACTCAAGAGGTGCTACAGGACATTTAAAAGGCATATCGACAAATGTCATAACCAGCTTCCCGCCATTGAATTCTTTAAGCTTATTTGCAAGAGCAATGGCTCCATCGAGAGTGTAAAAATCAAAAATATCTTTCCGCCAGAGTGAATCAAGTAAACCAGGTGTTTCTTCTGGTGCTAATCGAGCTCCCGTGGCAATTAATAAAACATCATATTTAATTACTTCATGTTTTTTTAGATATACTTCATTGGATTGTGGATCGACTTTTACAATCTCATCCTGAATGTATTGAACACCTTTAGGTATAAATTTTTTAATAGGTTTTACAATGTCTTCTGGTTTGTATATTCCGAAAGGAATGAATAATAAACCAGGTTGATAATAATGAGTCTGTTCCTGATCGACCACCGTAATCTGCCATTCTTTTTTGTTAATTGCTTTATAAAGCTTATTTGCCATTAATGACCCAGCGGTTCCTGCTCCTAATATTACGATATTTTTCATAAGAATAATTGTTTTATTTTAGTTTAAAATCGTATATTTCTCTATGTATTCTTCTTTCTTTGGCATTTAGTTTATGAAAGCATGTTGGATTCATATCGATATATTTTAATATGTATAAAACTAATTTTGTAATGAAGCGTTATGTATAATTGTGAATTTTTTCACAACTTTGTTATTTATTATTTCAAGTTCAAAGTTATTTTAAATAAACTGGTAAGAACAATTAGAGCAGCATGATAAAAATCAGTATATGATAATTATCATAAAATTGGATTAAGCCATAAAAATATTTATATATGCCACTAAGTCAATGTAATTGTGATGGATGTGAACTTAAATCGCTTTTCTTTGAAAATGTAAGTAAAAACGAAATAGAATCGATTTGTACACAAAAAATTGAAAGAAGTTATAGTAGAGGCGAATACATATTCAGGGAAGGAGAACCAATTGAAGAATTTATTTACCTTAAATCGGGATTGGTAAAATTATTTCGAACTTCTTCACAAAATCAGGAACAAATTATTTGCTTTGCTGGGCCATTAGATTTTGTAAGTTTATTAAGTATTTTTTCAGAGACTCATTACAATTATTCTGTTGTGGCCATTGAGGAAACCGTTTCGTGTAGTTTGGATTTAAACGAGGTAAAAACTATTGCAAAATATAATGGTTTATTTGCATTAAGTTTACTTGAAAAAATAAATCGGGCAACTGATAGTATTATTAAAACCATGCTCGAAATTAAACAACGTCGACTAACAGGTCGAATAGCATACATTTTACTCTATTTTTCTGATAATATTTACAAATCGAAGATGTTTGAGCTTCCTATATCGAGAAAGGAAATTGGTGAATTTATTGGAATGACTACCGAAAATGTAATTCGGACTCTTTCCGATTTACGCAACGATAAAATCATAAAGATTAATGGTAAAATGATTGAAATAGTCGATTATGAAAAACTATTGATGATCAGTCAATTTGGCTAATTTTTATCTATTTCTTCATAATCGACATATTCGGCTTTATCTTTAAAACGAAGTTTAAATTTTCGGGGTTTCCCCTCAATGATTACATCATCTTTTTTCCCTGTAGTATATTTATGGTTTGAAGTAGCAGATGAAACAGAAAAAATGAGTCGAATTAACCTAAAAAAAGCTTTTATTAAGTAATAGATAATAAAAGCGATAGCAAGAATAAGGAAAAACTTCATAGCAATAAAATTTTATTATGGTTGGTCATGAAAGCAAATTAATGCTATCTGACCAACATGAATAATTGATACCGCAAAGGTAATCTAATTTATTCGGAATTATTCATTAGGTTAAAATTTTATTGTCCTAAATAAGCTTTTAGATTTTTGCAACGGGTCGAGTGTTTTAATCTTTTAATGGCCTTTTCCTTAATTTGACGAACGCGTTCACGGGTTAAACCAAATTCTTCACCAATTTCATCGAGTGAAAGCGGATGTTGTTCGTTAAGTCCGAAATACATTCGTACAATATTTGCCTCTCGTGATGATAAAGTAGAAAGTGCTCGTTCAATCTCTTTGCGTAAAGAGTCAAGGATTAAGCCTTTATCAGGACTCGGTGATTCGTCATTAGTAAATATATCGTATAGCGACGATTCTTCTTCCTGACCTACTGGGGCATCCATGGAGATATGACGACCAGTAGTTCTCAGTGCATCTTTAATATCATCAGGTGCAAGTTCTAATGCCTGAGCAACTTCCAAAACAGTAGGTTCTCGTTCATATTTTTGTTCTAATTCTGCAAATGTTTTATTTATTCGGTTAATTGAACCTATTTTATTTAGTGGTAAACGAACAATACGCGCTTGTTCGGCTAATGCCTGAAGTATTGATTGACGAATCCACCACACTGCGTATGAAATAAATTTAAAACCACGGGTTTCATCGAATCGTTGTGCGGCTTTTATTAACCCTACATTGCCTTCATTAATAAGGTCGGGTAATGATAAACCCTGATTCTGATACTGTTTAGCTACTGATACCACAAAACGTAAATTAGCATTAACTAATTTTTCAAGGGCTTTTGAATCTCCCTGTCGAATTTTACGAGCCAATTCAACTTCTTCTTCAGCTGTTACCATTTCGAGGCGACCAATCTCATGTAAATACTTGTCGAGCGATGGATTGTCGCGATTTGTTACCTGTTTGATAATCTTCAACTGTCGCATAGAGTTAGTTTTAGTTATTGGTTTTCAAGTTTCTAAATCAATTTTTTGACTGTTTTAAAATTTTATTAATTTTGAACAGTTAAAATAATCAAAGAGTAAGTTTGCATCCTAAACGTCTGTCAAATTTTTGTCAAAAAAAATATTTTGAAATTTTGTAACTTATGTGTAATATTGCAACACAATTCGGAATGATTTCCTAATTAAAAAAGTCCTAAAAATAAGTGTAACTTTTCTTTTGAATAAATTAAAATCTTTTGTAATTTTAAGGTATGTACGATATTAT
>FQKF010078441.1_pt1 | contig 17516 bp, 15 predicted proteins | sample 1504521 | NCBI WGS metagenome assembly FQKF01 (sample SAMEA4475357, study PRJEB15587) | soil metagenome | biome: Soil; feature: Field | place: India | collected 2015-03-11 | depth 0 m
TACCATGCTGGTAAGCAGTTTTACAGGCACTCTTGCTACTGTAGGGTTCCCTTTCATCTCAAAAACAGCAGAAATAACAGCCGGCGCAGGTTTTACTGCCATAGAAAATTTGCACACGCCCACTGGAATAATGGCTGTAGGCTCGATTTTGATTGTGCTGGCGTTTATTGCCAGTATTTTCCCTGTTCGGATTGTTCAAAAATTCCTTCGCTTTGGGTTTTTCCTCACCCTATTGAGCTGGGCGGGTTTAATTTTCCAGTTTGCAGTTCCAATCTATCCATTTGCTGGCGGATGGGATACATTTATGGGATTTGGCGCCTTTGACCGCCAAATATTTTTAGCCCGTCAATTGGGGTTATCTCCTGGACCATTCCCGAATGCATTTCTAACTCTTGGCCTGGTTGTCGCCACTATTTTATTTGCCGGGATTGTTATGCCAGTGTGGATGGCAGGGGAGGTTAAAAATCCCAAAAAAGACTTGCTTGCAGGAAATGTGGGAGCATTGTTTCTGGCTTCTCTCCTTTTTATCGTCACCAGTTTGTTGTTTTTGCGTTTGTCGTCTTCGCCCTGGCTTGCCGCTCAGAGTTATTTATATCTGGTAACAGAGGAAGGAAAAGAAACTGTCTATCCATGGCTATTCTTCTATGCTAATATTCTTCGACCTAACCCTACATTAGCCTATCTCTTTTTGTCAGGCTGGTTGTTTTCTACCTTCAACCTGATCCTTGTCGCGATTATGGCCGGCTCAAGAATGTTGATGGCGTGGGCAAAAGATAAAATTTTGCCGGTTTCGTTTTCCTTCACTCATTCCGGGCTTGGTACTCCGGTTGTCTCTCTTCTCTGGATGTCCTTGCTTTTGGAAGTGGGGTTAATGGTTTTTGCGCTTGCTCATACTCATAATATCGAGTGGATCAAGCCATTTTTCTTTGTGATTGCTTCCGGACAGGTGGTTTCAGCAATTGCCCTGGCAGTTTACCCTTTCAAGCATCCTGAAGATTTTCAGCAGACTTCAGGCATGGCAGGGTGGCGAATTGGAAAAATTCCGCTGGTGAGTGTTGTGGGGGTGATCTGGGTGGTCTATGGGGTCTATTTATTGAATTACCTTGCAATTAATCCCAGAGGATTTGATTTCAGTCCGTTTGGGTGGATCTTAGGCTCTTTTGCAGTAGGATTTGCCTTTTACTCGTTCCGGAAAAACCGCTTGAAAACCCAAGGTGTTGATCTGGATGTTTTATTAAATCATTTACCCGAAGAGTAGAAAAACTTTCCTGTCCATCGAAACAAATCACAGCGTTTGGCTTGTGATTTGTTTCTTTCTATGACTATAATATACCTCATGACGAATCGCCTCGCTCGTGTTGCAGTTGGCATTGCTGTTGGTGGGCTAATGGGGGGCCTTTACGCCTTTTTGAGTCAAGCAATCAATGGGTTATTCCTTCCAGGTGTCCCTTTGAAACCTTCAGGAGCAAATTCCTTGCTGGAATTTATCTGGAGATATTTTCTCTCGGGAGCACTTCTTGGAGGAGTGGCTTCTTTTCCGGATTCAAAATGGTTGGGTACTTTCCTGGGGGGATTTTCTGGAGCATTGGGCGTGACTTTGCTGGGAATATCTTCTCTTCGCGGAGGAGAGGAACGGGCTTTAGGATTGTTTGTTATGGCCTTTTATCTGTTTTTGCCCCTGGTGGTTATGTATATGCCTTTTGCTTACCTGGTGAGGCTTGGAGTTAATTCTCAATTTCCTGATCCTCAGCATCCTGAACTTTGGGCACGGCGTTTTCTGGTTCCGTTTCTTCTTCTGATTTTGGTGATTTTCGTCTCGGCGTTTTCTTTATATGGACGTGCAGAACGCAAAGCATTTCAAACAGTTCATCAAATGGTAGAGGAGGCTCGCAAGGCTACAAATGTACAGAGCCTGCCCGTTTCGTTTCAGTCCATTCAAGGATATCTGGAAAACGCTAGGGGTGAATATTTTCTTAGCCTGAGCGATAGAGTTGATCTTTTCATGGGACCTCAACCGGTAAATTCACCATTATCTCAATTTTTAATTGTGGGGGAATTTGAGAATGGTTTTTCGTTTGCTTGTCTGTTTCAGGGAGAACAAACGATTGTTCCGTATTGTACAAATTTTTCCTTCGTCCCTTAGGGTTTGTTATAATTTCAATAGCGGTTTTTACCCGAGAAATAAGAAAAATTTTGTCGTAAACGGGTAAATCGGGTATAATTTGGCGGTTTTATTATCGGCTTTGCAGTTCAATCATCAAGACCCAACGGAGGTTTTTACACCTATGGAAAAAGAAGAATATTTTCGCATGTATAGAGAGATGGTAGTGATCCGCCGGTTGGAAGAACGTTCTGCTGAATTGTATCAGCAGGGCAAAATCGGCGGATTTCTCCATCTTTATATTGGACAGGAAGCGGTAAGCACTGGCTTAATTTCCGCAAGAAAACCCCAGGACCGTGTGATTACCGCCTACCGTGATCATGGCGTTGCGATCAATTGTGGGTTGTCGGCGCGGGAAGTGATGGCAGAACTTCTTGGAAAAGCCACAGGGTGCTCTAAAGGCAAGGGGGGCTCGATGCATCTTGCAGATGTTACCAAAAACTTTTGGGGAGGTCATGCTATTGTGGGAGCCCATTTGCCCATTGCCACCGGGTTGGCGTTGGGCGACGCTTATAAGGGAGAGAAAAATGTGACCATTTGCATGTTCGGTGATGGGGCTACCAACATCGGCTTTTTCCACGAAGCCCTGAATATGAGCAAAATCTGGAATTTGCCGGTTCTCTGGGTGTGTGAAAATAACCAGTACGGTATGGGTACGGCGGTTGAACGTGCCTCAGCGGTGTCCGAAATTATCCAGAAAGCCCAGGCTTATGCCATGCCCAGCCGACGGGTGGATGGAATGGATGTCATGGCAATGCGTCAGGCAGCGGAAGAGATGATTGAAGCCATTCGCAACGGGGCGGGCCCAATGCTGATGGAAGCCATGACTTATCGCTTCCGTGGACACTCCATGGGCGACCCGGAACGTTATCGAAAACCTGAAGAAGTTCATCGGTATCAGGAAAATGATCCCATCGGAATTTTCCGCAAGTATCTTCAGGAGAATGGGATTGCGACCGAAGAGGAACTCAATCAACTGGATGATGAAGCGGAAGCCATTGTGGAAGATGCTGTCCAGTTTGCTGAAGCCAGTCCGGAACCTCAGCCTCATGAATTGTTCGAGCATATTTACGTAGAAGCATAGAGAGGGACTTATGGCACGAATAACCATGCGTGAAGCAATTTCTCAGGCTTTATGGGAAGAAATGGAGCGTGATCCCAATGTCTTCATTCTTGGTGAAGAGGTTGGGGTTTGGGGCGGAACCTATGCGGTGACAAAAGGTTTTTACGACCATTTTGGTCCTGAGCGGGTTAGAGATACACCCATTGCAGAGGCGGGAATCATCGGGGCTGCGATTGGTGCTGCGCTGACTGGTTTGCGTCCTGTTGCTGAACTGATGACCATTAATTTTGCTTTTTCTGCGATGGATCACATTGTCAACCAGGCGGCTAAACTTCACTACATGTTTGGGGGACAAATGGTTTTGCCCATGGTGATACGCGCTGTTGGCGGGGGTGGGCGTCAGTTGGGAGCCACTCACTCTCAAACCCCCGATGCAGTGTTTGCGCATTTCCCTGGTTTGAAAGTGGTTGCTCCAGGCACACCGGCCGATGCCAAAGGTTTACTTAAAGCCGCTATTCGCAGCAATGATCCTATCCTGTTCATTGAGCATGCCACCTTGTATCAAATGCGGGGAGAAGTTCCGGAAGGCGATTACACCGTACCGATTGGAAAATCTACCATTCAACGCCCTGGAAGAGATGTCACCATTGTAACCTATAGTAAAATGCTTGAGATCTCGCTTAAAGCCGCTGATCAACTGGCAAAAGAGGGCATTGAGGTGGAGATTGTTGATCTGCGCACTCTCCGTCCTCTGGATATGGAACCGGTGCTTGAATCCTTCAAGAAGACGAATCGTGCTGTCATTGTGGAAGAGGGGTGGAAGTCCTATGGGGTAGGTGCTGAAATTGCGTCCCGCATTTATGAGGAAGCCTTCGATTACGTGGATGCTCCGATTCGCCGTGTGGCGCAAAAAGAAGTTCCTTTGCCCTATAACCGTACGCTGGAACAAATGGCACTGCCAAAGGTTGAGGATGTCATTCAAGCGGTCAAGGAGGTGCTGAATGGCTGAGACCATTAAGATGCCCAAATTGGGCTTTGACATGCAGGAAGGGACACTGGTTCGTTGGGTCAGGCAAGAAGGCGAAGCCGTTGAAAAAGGACAGGTGCTGGCAGAAATTGAAACAGATAAGGCAACTGTCGAGGTTGAAACCAGTGTGAGCGGAATTGTTCATCGTCATCTGGTAGAGCAAGGGGCGGTTGTTCCGGTTGGGACGCCTATTGCCATTATTGCGGCTCCCGGCGAAACGGTTGCCGAAGAGCCGGCGGCAGGTGTTTCGCCTGCTAAAAATGTAGAGGAAACGGCTGAAAAAGAAGCCGTTTCTCTGGCACAGCCATCTGTCAGTGGTGAAGAGCAACGCATCAAAGCCTCGCCTTTAGCCAAGCGTCTGGCAAAAGAGCATCAGGTGGACTTGAACGTGGTGCAGGGAAGTGGTCCCGGTGGGAGAATTGTGCGTAAAGATATCGAAGCCTACCTGGCGATGATAAGGACGGCGGTGCCCCAGGCTGTGGAGGTACCGATTCCGACTCCCTCTGCGTCTACATCACCAGCACCTTCCTCAGGTTTTACTCTACCGGTATGGACTGCCCCGGGGAGCGTTCCAGCGGATGAGACTGTTCCCATGGATCGGTTGCGCCAGGCGATTGGGCGTCGTATGGTGGACTCAAAGCAGAACTACCCGCATTTTTATATTACTCGTTCGTTCAATGTTGAAGCCCTGATGGCTTTGCGAGAGCAAATTAATCAGGTTATGCCAGAAGGGCAAAAATTAACGCTGAACGATTTTGTGATCAAGGCGGTTGCATTGGCTTTGAGAAGTTATCCTAACCTGAACGCTTCGATTTCCGGGAATGCCATTCTCCGACATGGACGCGTGAATATTGGGGTGGCAGTGGCCGTAGAGGGTGGTTTGCTCACTGTGGTATGTAAAGATGCGGACCAGAAGCCATTGAGAGTCATCTCTTCAGAAATTCGGGATATGGTTTCTCGTGCCAGACAGGGAAAAGTACGCCCTGAGGATATTGAGGGCTCGACTTTTTCTATCAGCAACCTTGGCATGTTCGATGTCGAAAACTTTATGGCGATTATTAATCCCCCAGAAAGTGGTATTCTTGCAGTGGGAGCGGCTCAAAAAGTGCCGGTTGTGGTTGGCGACGAAATTAAAACCGGTCTCCGGATGAAAGCTACCCTTTCGGCAGATCATCGCGTGACCGACGGTGCTGAAGCCGCGCAGTTCATGCAGGTACTGGCTCGTTATCTGGAAAATCCTATCTTGCTTCTGGTTTAGCCTTTCCGAAGGAAGATTGTATGGGGCTGTCTACTTGACAGCCCCAATTCTTTTTTCAGGGTTTTTGTTCATAAAACAGACGGTATAGATTGTAAAGTTCGACAATGTTCATGATGTATTGACGAGTTTCATCGAACCGAATCACTTCCAGAAATAAATCAGGATCGTTGTTTGCAAGTTCTCTCCAGATCAGTGTGTTCCCGGCACCACCATTGTAAGATGCAAGGGCTGCGTACAGGTCCCCATCAAATAGACGAATCTGACGAGCCAGGTAAGATGCTCCAAATTCAATCGAAACCAGAGGCCGCTCCAGATCTTGCAAGTCAAAGTTGGGGGGCCATTGCAGTTGGTTGGCAATTTCCTGTGCAGTGGATGGAATTATTTGCATCAACCCTCTGGCATTTGCAGAAGAGATTGCTGCTGGGTCGAAGAGGCTTTCTTGGCGAATAACACTTAGAAGGAATAAAGGATTCAAATTGTACTTAAGCGCGGCTTGTTGAATTAGGCCTTTGAAATACACGCCAAATCGAATGTGATTGAAGTAGCGCGGAGCGCTCAGGGTGGATGCGTCGTCAAAACCAGCCAAATCGAGCACGCGCCTTGCAGAGAGAATGGCTAGCCGGTACAGGTTCTTTTCCAGGAAAAAGTTGGTCAGTTTGTATGTGTTTACCGGGTCATTCAGATATTGCTGCCGAACTTTCTCAAATTCACGGAGCGCGTATTCGTACATTCCCAATTCAAGGAGGATTGTGCCTTTCTGGAAGGCCGGCGATGAGCGCAGTTCAGATAAATCGTTCAAATCCACCTCGGGTGGAATGGAGAATTTTGCTCTCAGCCAGGTTTCTGCCTCTTCCTTTTCCAGATTCAGGTCGTAAGCCAAATTGATTGGATTTTGGCTTTGGAAAGGAGATCGTCCCACCAGAAGTTCTGAGGCTCGCTGGCTGTAGTATCCGGTGGGATCTCTCTGTACAGCCTGTTCCCACGCAATTTTTGCTTGTTGAAGATTGTTTTCTGCCTGATAGGTTTTTCCGATCCATAAATAAGCCGCGGCTTGATCTTCAGGATTGTCCGAAAGAATCAAAAAGCGTTGAAAAATTAAACGGGACTGGGAAAAATTATTCAAGCGGTAAAGGGTAATTCCAGCAAGAAATAACGCACGTCGGCTGATTTCTGCTGCCGGAAACTTCTCGTGACATTCCTGCCAGGCTTCCACCGCTTTGGTGAGGTAATTTCCTCTTTCGAAAATTCTGCCCGCCTCAAAAAGGATTTGTGGGGCATCTTCGACATCCCCGGCTTTGTTCACATAATCCATAAGAACTTGGGCAGCAGTTTGATAGTCGTTCAGATATGCCCATAAAATATAGGCTTTTTGCTGGTAGGCTTTTACCCAAAAGCGGTCATTGGGATATTTCTCAATAATGACATCAAAATCGGCTATTGCGTTCCCATATTCTGACATGTAGAAACGACTCATCCCACGATAGTAGAAAGCCGTACTGCTGGGTGCTTCCTGGCTATCAATGTAGCGTGTGAAAGCCTCGACAGCCAGTCCGTATTGCCCTGCAAAGTAATCGACCAATCCCCGATTTAGCTCATCCACGGGTTGACCTGCTTTGATTAATTCCACCAACCCCGAATAAGAATCGTAAGCCATCGGGTAATTTGTCACTGAATCCTGGAAACGGGCATAGGCTTGTTCTGGCACGCCCAGATTGAGATAAATCTGTCCCAGAAGAAAGTTGATTTGTGCTTTAGCGTATTGGTTGGATGTGCTCTCATAGGCACTTAAGAACTCTGAAATTACTGTCGAAGTATCCTGGGCACGTGCAAGAGCCCTGGCTTTCTTGATTTTTAACCACACTGCGTCTGTATCGGCGGGCAAGGCATCCAGAGCCATCTGATACGCTTGAGCAGCTTCTGCCGGACGTTGGGCATTCAAGAGGGCATCTCCTCGCCATTCTTGAATGTAGTCATTCAGGACAGGAGGAATTATCTCTGCTAATTTCGCATAGGCATCAGAGGCTGCATCAGGTTTGTTAAGGGCTTCAAATGAAAGAGCCAGGTATAACCAGGCAGTCCCGGCATTTTTACTTTGAGGGTTTTGGGTAATTCCCTGCGTTAATTCTTTGATAGCCTGTTCGTAATTTCTTGATAGATAAGATATTTTTCCCAATTCGATCAGGGCTTCTGCTTGGATCTTTTCATCATTGGTGGTTGTTAAGATGTTTTGGAACTCTTCTCTAGCACGATCAAAATCTCCCATAAAAAGATGGCTCTCGCCCAGTTCCAATCGAATGCTTGGGAGGGGAGTGGGCGAAGGGGTTGGACTTGGCTCAGGGGTTGGGGGCTGAAGAGCGGTGTTGGCCGTTGGTGTTTCTAAAGAGATTTGTTGTCCAACCTGAAGTGGAATTCCACACGAAATCATGAGGAAAGAGAAGAGTAAAATGACGGCAAGAGGTTTCTTGAACATATACTGGTGCTTATACTGGAAGTGTAAAGGGATGTCAATACTTGGGGAGAATCCTGATAAGGCCAGGAGATTTTTCCGATAAAGAGCGGGTTTGCCAAAGGTCAACCCTTGTCAGGAGTAAGGCGCTCATTTATACTGAATATGGAGGTTCTTGAGATGCCAAGACAAAGAATTCTGCTGGTGGACGATCATGAAGTCGTGCGTATTGGCTTAAAAGCCTTATTAGAACACCATGCTCAGTTTGAAGTCATTGGTGAAGCCTCAACGGCAAAAGAAGCCATCGATATGGTCTCGCGGTACCACCCTGATATTGTCCTGATGGACATTCGTTTGCCTGGTGCATCAGGGATTGAAGCCTGCGAAGAAATTACCACCCGTTTTCCAGATACCCGGGTGGTTATGTTAACATCGTATGCAGAGGATGAAATGCTTTTTTCGGCGATTCGCTCTGGTGCATCTGGATATATCCTCAAACAAATTGGTGGTGAAGACCTAATCCGGGCATTAGAATCGGTGGGTCGGGGCGAGGCACTCCTGGATCCAGCGGTTACCCAGCGAGTATTTCAGGAAGTTCGTCGTGCTGTAAAAGAAGAAGAGGCTTCGGCTTTTGCCAACCTCAGCCAGCAGGAGAAACATGTTTTATTACTGGTCTCGGAGGGAAAAACCAATCGCGAGATTGCCAAGGCACTTTTCCTTGGGGAAGGTACGGTGAGAAATTACGTTAGCAGTATTCTTTCCAAGTTAGGGGTCAGCAATCGAGCCGAAGCGGCAGCTTATGCTGTGGAGCATAACTTGAGAGAATATCTGTAGCCTATTCTCCAAACCATTCGATCCACCTTTGTTTCATTAAGAGAGCATCTTCTTCCAGCACCGGCGATTCGCACAGGATGCGGCCGGTGCATTTCTTTTCATAAAGCGCGGTGAATAATCCTTTGAGGTTCAAATCCGATTCTTCAAGTTTCAGATGGTTTTTTTCGCCTTTCTCGGAATACTCAATACCTGATAAATGAATATGCAAAGACTGCAACGCATCTGCTCCGAGCGCTTCGGCAACCTGATCAAGTACCTTTAGCCATTCTTCGCGCGTGTTAAGAGCTCCTGTACCGGTACGGGCATGAAGGTGGGCAAAATCCAAGCATGGTTGGACATACTCTGGAAGGGCTTTGCTCATTTCCAGTACATCTTCAAGGGAGCCCAGCATGGCCGATTTTCCCATCGTTTCAGGCCTTAAGGTTACCCGTGTCTCCATTTCTTGCAATTCCCTGACACAGCCTTCGAGGCGTTTAATGGCTTTAGGAAGTACTTCTGAAGGTGGCATGGAAAAATATGAACCAGGATGGAAGATAATATCGGTGGCGCCGGCAAGGGCGCCGTAATAGGCTGCATCCATCAGACGCTTGCGCGATTTTTGCCATTCGTCGTCATCGGCATTCAGGTTGATGAAATATGGGGCATGAACACTGATTTGAACATTATACGCTTTGGCAGCCTCTCGAATGGCAAGACAGGTTTCTTCAGAAACTCGTACAGATTGAACCCAGCCAAGTTCAAATGCATATAAACCAAGGGAAGCCAGGTGTTGAATTGCCCCCACGCTGCCCCCCGGTTTCTTAGGGGTGGACAGAGGGGCTCCAACGGTACCAAACATAAACGGAATCATAAATCACCTCATGAAAACAGGAGCAATTTTTACCCATAGCGCAGGTCCAAGGATAAAAATCCCTACCAGAACGGCAGTAATAGCAGAAATGAGCACCGCCGCTGCGCCAACATCTTTACCAACTCGCGCCAGGGGGTGGTGGATGGGCATGGCTAAATCGACAACGGCTTCAAGTGCTGTGTTTAGAAATTCAGAGATCCAAACCAGAGCAATGGTCAGGATTATCACTGCCCAATCCCTGGCTGGCAAACGCAACAGGATACAAACAAGGATGGTCAGCACAGAGACAATTGCATGAATCCACGCATTCCGCTGAGTACGAATAACATACCACCAACCAGAGAAGGCATATCTAAAGGCTCTTAATCTTAGACGAATGAATTCATCCATAACTCATTCTGGAAGCCGCTTAATTTCACATCCCAACTGTTTGAGAATTTCGCTCTGAGTTTTCCACATTTTACTCTTTTCTTCCTCTGTCCCATGGTCATAACCTGCCAGATGGAGAATGCCGTGGACAATGAGAAGGATGAGTTCGTTTTCTGTAGAATGCCCGGCTGTTTGGGCTTGTTCCTCTGCTCGCTCATACGAGATGAGAATATCTCCCAGATACTGTCGTTCTGTTTCGGGATCGAAAAAGTCCATCGTAAAGGAAAGCACATCAGTAGGAGCCTCTATGCCCATAAATTGAGCATTTAAGGATTTGAGGGCTTCGTCATTTTGAATGCTTATCGTGACATCCGAATCGCTGTGATTTTCAACGCGAAGTGTCTCTTCTGCAGCGCGGATTAGAGGTTCCTTGCGTACTAATGCTTCATAAGCCTCATCAACAAAAAAATAAATCATTCTTTCTCCTTGACCGGGATGGATAAAACGGTTTCTTTTTGTGAGGAAAGATGTTGAACTTCCGGGTAGCGGATTCTGGGATGGTAAGTATTTTTAAGAGTTTGAACAAAAGACTCGGTAATTAAGGTCAGGTCTCTTAAGGTGAGACGGGTGTTATCCAGTTGACCTTCTTTGAGGCAATAGTCAATAACTTTTTTTACTATCGCCCGTATTTCTTCCTCGGTTTCAGGTAATTCTGCCCGTACCCGTGCCTGGGTGCCGTCGGCAAGCATGAGTAAGGCGGTTTCTCGAGAGGCGGGAGGTGGACCCGGATAACGGAATTGCTCAATATCGACTTTTGAGGAGTCGCCGTTGGCTTTTTCCAGCGCTCGAGCGTACTGGTAACGGGTCACCATGGTGCCATGATGTTCTCGGATGAAATCCTGAATTCGCGATGGAACCCGATATTTTTTAGCCAGCTCAACACCATCCAGAACATGCTGGATGATCACTCGTGCGGCATCTTCCGGAGGAAGATCATCATGAGTATCCAGGGAAGTTCCCGCTTGATTTTCGATGAAGAAGGCAGGGTTTAAGGCTTTGCCGGCATCATGGTACATTCCTCCCACACGTACCAGCATGGCATCTGCACCGATTTTTTCCGCGGCTTGTTCTGCCAGGACAGCTACCTGCAGGCTATGCTGGTAACTTCCCGGCGCATTTTGCATGATCAAACGGAGCAAAGGATGGTCGGGACGAGAGAGGTCCAACAACTGTAATGCAGTAGTCAATCCAAGCCATTGAGAGAAAATATACTGGAAGAGGATAGTAAGGCTGGCAGAGGCAATGCCGCTAAGAAAAGCACTTCCAACGAGGGTGGCAATACCAATCAAGTCTGTATAAGGAGAAATGAGGCGGTAAGCCACGACAACCGCGCTTCCTGTAGCGCCAATACAGATCCCTGCCCAGATAAAATGGCTCAGGCGTTGTGCTTTTCCCAGCACAAAAATTCCCACGATACTGCTGAGAAGATAATACACGGTAAGGTCAAGGCTATTCGTCGTCCCATAAGCAGTCAAGATGCTCAAAGGAATGGACAGGATAATACCCAGTTCCATCCCAAAGAGCGAAGTGATCGTTAATCCGAATGCAGGAATAGGGAATAAATACGGGACAACTGCGCGATTAGGGACGAGAGCGCGTGCGGAGAACAAAAAAATCAAAAAGAAAACAGCAATGATAAAGGAGAACCGTAAACTGCCGGAAATGGGGATATGCTTACGGTAGAAAAACAACCCGATTAAGGCAGTCAATACAAGGATCAGAGAGAGTAAAGAAATTAATTCTCGATTTCTATTGTTACTGCGAATTAATTTGTATTGTTGCAAGGCTTCATAAGTCAGTGGAGTAATTATTTGTCCACGTCGTACAATCGTTTCTCCCGCCACAAACTGCTTAACAACAGGTTGCACGGCCTCTCGAGCAGACTTCTTAGCCATTTCGGTTTGTTCCGGGCTGTACAGGCTGTTGGGGGTGATAAAAGGGCGAATAATTTTGGATACCAGTTGTGCTTCTTCGGGAGACAAAGAAAAACTGATCAGGGAAGGGATGCGCTTGATGGCTTCCTGCAACTGGTCTTCCCGAATGGTTTCTCTCATGCTTTGTTCAAGAACTCGTAAGGCTTCGTTCTGGATCAGTTCCCAATTTGTCTGATCCATTGTAATTAAAATGGTGGCTTCTTCCTCACTCAGATTCAGGTCTTTGGCTTTAAGTAAATCTTCTATTTTCTCTGCCGGCGAGGCAAATGAATCCAATCGTACGGTATTAACGTACTGGAATGTCACCCGCATTTTCTCGATTTGCCGCCGGGTAATGGAAGCATCGGAGGGCAGGTACACTGGCTGGGTTTTTTGTTCTGCTTCCTGACGGGCTTGTTCGGTGAGTACTTCGCTGACATAACTCAACGAATAAGGGGCTTCGATATCCTGTGGTGCAACGTCGCCCGGAGAAAGAGTATAAATGAGTGGACGGGAAGCAATTGGCAACCATAGAACGACAAAAGAAAGCCCGCTTGTCATCAGTAGAATGAAGGCTTGGAATAATTTACGGGTGTAGGGCGTAAGCAAGCGGGCTTTCAGAGTACTCAAACTCATACTAACCCTGTAACAATTTCCGAACCATTTGGCTGACCTGGTCTCCAGCGGCTCTACCCTGAACCTTGGGCATGAGTATTTTCATGACCTTGCCCATATCTGCTGGGGTTGTTGCATTGGCTTCCAGGATAGCCTCCCGTGCGATTTGCTCCAGTTCCTCCAGGGTGAGTTGTTTGGGCAGGAAAGACTCAATAACGGCAATCTCTGCTTTGGCTGCTTCTGCTAAGTCCGGACGATTGGCTTTCTCGGCATCTGCAATTGACTCGCGGCGGGATTTCAATTCTTTTTGCAACACAGCCACCAGAGCTGTTTCGTCCAGGGAGGCACCTTTTTCCACCTCGGCGAGTTTAATGGCGCTCAGAATCATACGCAGAGTGCGACGAGCCACTTCATCATTGCTGCGCATGGCTTCTTTCAGGGCTTGTTCAATGCTTTGACGGCTTAACATAATCAAATTATATCCTCCTAAAAGTTCATGGTGTGATGAAAATAAAGGGTTTTATCTTTTCAAAGGTTGCTTCCCCGATTCCAGAAATATTCATCAATTCCTCAAGTTCAGAAAATCCTCCGTGAGATTCTCGATATTGGATGATTTCTCTTGCGCGGTCTTCGCCAATTCCTGGCAAGGTCATCAATTCTTCGAAAGAGGCATGATTGAGGTCCACAAGTGGTTTGTCGCCTTGCTTTGTTCCTGAAGGAATGGGAGTTTCATCCATGGATGGGATGTAAATCTTCTGTCCATCTTTCACAGGGGCTGCTAGATTAATCTCCCGAAGATTGGCAGACTCGGTAGTACCACCTGCTGCCTTAACCGCGTCATGTACACGGCTTCCCCTTTCCAGAGTGTACACTCCAGGAGAATTTACTGCACCATCCACATGAACCTGGTATGGTTGTGGAGTGGGCGGTGGATAGAGGGTGAGCGGTATTCCGGTTGGACGCCGGGCAATGAGCAGGATGACCGCGCTTGCAATCAAGCCGAAGAAAAATGCCACCAGGTATTTTTGCCAGTCCTGCCATTCTTCCATTCGGCAATCCTCCCAACGAGATTCAGAAAAGGATTACATTTCTTGAGATTGTGAGTATTCCTTTTCCAGACGCAGCATCTCTGTAAAGGCTGTGATGGCAACCTGTAGCATAGAAGGGTCGGGTTCACGGGTGGTCAAACGTTGTAAAGCCAGATTGGGTTGAATCAGACTCTTAACCAGAGGGTTTTCGATGTGGTTCGCGCTCCAGCGAATGTACTCATAGGCAATCCCTGCCAGCACTGGCAGGAAAATCACTCTTGTAGCAATTCTCCAAAATGGTGTTAAGTCTCCTAAAAGCGTGAAAACGATAATGGAAACAATGATCAGTGTGAGCAGGAAAGATGTGCCACACCGGGGATGTTCCAGAGGATATTCCCGCACTTTTTCGGGAGTGAGTTCCGCTTCTCCTTCAAATGCATTGATGGTTTTATGCTCTGCCCCGTGATATGCAAAAACCCGTTGAATCTCAGGGATTTGCCCAATGCCCCAGATGTAACCAATCACAAAAATCAGCCGTACAACCCCCTCAATTAAGTTACTGGCAAAGGCGTTGATGCTTAAGAGGTTTTGCAGGAATTGAGCAATCCCTGCCGGTATCAGAAAGAACAAACCAATTGCCAGAATCAGAGAGACACCGACAGTTAAGATAGCAGACTTTCCCTCTAATTTTTCCTCCTCTGGCGCTTGTAAATTTGCAGATATGGTCAGAAAGCGCATTCCTAACCCCAGGGCATCCCAAAGGGCTATGACGCCACGAACAAAAGGCAATTGCCAGAATTTGGAGCGGTAAATATTGGAAAGAGGTTCAACATGAAGCGTAATTTGCCCTTCTGGAGTTCGCATTGCCGCTACCGCGACATAACGACTGCGCATCAGGACGCCCTCAATCAGAGCTTGACCACCGTAAGCAGGCATTCGTGGAGATTTCAATGTTTCAATCCTTCCTGTTCTGCCAGATTGAAGAAGAAATGGATTAAGGCTTCGATGCCCTTTTTCCATGTAGGAAGATGCAAGTGTTCATTAGGACTGTGAATCCGATCGTCGGGTAATCCAAATCCCGTCAGCACGGTTTCTATGCCGAGTATCTCTTTAAAGTCCCCAATTACAGGAACACTGCCACCTTCTCGTTTATAAATGGGTGGGGTTCCCCAAGCGGTTTCAAGAGCAGCAGCAAGTGCTTGGTTAGCTGGATGGCGAATATCTGTCATACATGGGTTACCACCGCCCAGATATTTCAACTCCCAGCGAACGGTTGAGGGCATGACATTTTTCAGGTGATGGAGCAGTTGTTCGTGAACTTCATGGGGATTTTGGTCGGGAACCAGCCGACACGAAATCTTCGCCATGGCATAGGACGGAATAATCGTTTTCGATCCCTGTCCGGTAAAGCCCGAATACAGACCGTTTACCTCCAGTGTAGGGCGCGCACCTATTCGCTCGGCGAAGTTAAATTCTGCTTCTCCCCACAAAGCAGGAACCCCGGTTTGCTCTAGCAGTACTTCGGATTCCAAAGGGAGACGTGCCAGTTCTTTTTTCTCCCAATCGGGTAGAGGTCTGACACGATCATAGAACCCTGGCAATGTAACAGTCCCGTTTTTATCGTGCAGGCCTGCAATGACCTCACAAAGCACCTGAGCCGGATTATGAATGACCCCGCCAAAAACACCGGAATGCAGGTCGTGGGAAGGACCGTACACAAGCAATTCAAAGAATGCCAGGCCTCTCAAAGCATATACAATAGTGGGCAGATGTGGTGCCAGCATCCCTGCATCAGGATTTAATGAAATATCGCTTGCTAACAGTTGACGATGGTTTTCGACAAAATTACGCAGGTGAGGAGAGCCAATCTCTTCCTCCCCTTCCACGATAAATTTCACATTTACGGGCATGCCATGAGTACTGCGAAGGGCATGATACGCAGCAAGCGTGGCAGCGATTTGTCCTTTCATGTCCGAGGTGCCCCTGCCTACCAGAAAATCCCCTTTCACCTGCGGTTCAAAGGGAGGGGTTTCCCATAATTCCAGAGGATCAACGGGTTGAACATCGTAATGGCCGTAAATCAGTACCACGGGTTTGTCTGGACCTGCAGATAAGTCCTCTCCATACACTACCGGGTGCCTCTGCGTGGGCATTACCTGAACATTTTGCAATCCAAGTGTTTCCATTTGATAAGCCAGTTCCGTTGCGGCTCTCTGGACGTCGCCTTGATTTTCGGGCAAAGTAGATATGGAAGGGATTTCAACAAGTTTTTTGAGGGAACTTATGTATTCTTCTATGTGTGAACGGGCGAACAAAATCGCTTCTTCCCGATGAATGCTCATAATGAAGCGCCTCCTAAAGAATAAATCTATCTTTCCAAATTATATGCAATTTCAGAAGGGTTTGCCATGTTTGGGATTGGACTGAGAGGAGTCGGCATCGTATTCGAACAAAGACTTGTGATAAAATTTTATGGAACACGGTGGTCGACTAAGTCTTTAGTCGGCGTCGAGCGGGGCATCGCTCGTCGAAAAGTGCCACAGTTCCAACCCGACCCTGAGGCGTGATGGAATGCAGAAAGAATCCACCGGTTTCCTGATGATATCTACCCAGACGATTGTTTCGATGATGTAAACCTGTTTCCGGCAAGCCTTTTGATGCTTGCCGGTTTGTTTTCATCTCAGGAGGTAGCATGCTGATTTTACGATGTCAAATTGTTCGATGGTCTGAGCCGAATGAAATTCTCTACAATGCGGCTGTATTAGTGCGCGATGGAAAAATAGTTGATTTTGGTCCCTCAAAAGACCTGGAGGAGAGATATCCCCAAGAGGAAAAATTGGACGCAAATGGACAATGGTTGATGCCAGGAAACATTTGTGCTCATACCCATTTTTATGGGGCATATGCTCGGGGAATGTCCGTTTATGGTACCCCGCCGGCTGATTTCCCTCAGATTTTGCGGAAACTGTGGTGGGGATTAGATAAGGCACTTTCTGAAGAAGACGTGTATTACTCTGCTCTGGTTTGTTTGATGGATGCAATTCGGCATGGCACGACGACATTGATTGACCATCATGCTTCTCCCAATGCCATTGATGGGTCCCTGGATCAAATTGCTAAAGCCGTGGAAGAAAGCGGAGTTCGGGCATCATTATGCTATGAAGTGACCGATCGTGATGGTGTTGCTCGACGAGATGCGGGAATTCGTGAAAATGTACGTTTCCTCCAGAGACTTCAGAAAGGGGATAATTTGGATGGGCGACTTTCCGGGATGTTCGGTTTACATGCCAGTTTGACCTTGAGTGATGAAACCCTCAGAAAGGCTCGGGAGGCCGTCCCTGAACACATTGGATTTCATGTGCATGTGGCTGAACACTCGGTAGATGAATATGACTCCCTTCAAAAGAGCGGAATGAGGGTTGTGGATCGCCTTTCGCATTTTGGAATTCTTGGACCTCGAAGCATTGCCGTGCATGCCGTGCATGTGGATGCACAGGAAATTTTCCAACTTTCTCGGACTCAAACTTGGGTTACCCATCAGCCGCGATCCAATATGAATAACGGTGTGGGTACTGCACAAGTTGAGTCGATGATGCGTGCAGGCATTCGTGTTTGTTTGGGAAATGATGGACATTCCAACACCATGTGGCAGGAATGGAAGTTTGCTTATTTTCTCCACAAACACGCCAATTTGGATCCTCGCCGTATGGGGGCTGATCAGGTAGTGCAGATGGGCGTTTACAACAATCGCGCTCTGGTGGAAACCCTGTTTTCTGGAAAGAAGGTAGGGGCTATTGAAGTGGGAGCAGAAGCAGACTTAATTCTGGTAGATTACCATCCCTATACCCCTGTAACAGAAGCGAATCTTCCCTGGCATATCATTTTTGGTATG
>FQKF010036746.1_pt1 | contig 17440 bp, 10 predicted proteins | sample 1504521 | NCBI WGS metagenome assembly FQKF01 (sample SAMEA4475357, study PRJEB15587) | soil metagenome | biome: Soil; feature: Field | place: India | collected 2015-03-11 | depth 0 m
TTTTTTTTAAAAAACAGCGTTTGCTGTTTGTTTTTTCACCAAAAACAACAACTCTATCATTTTCATGCCTTACTTATTCACCTCCGAGTCGGTGTCGGAAGGACACCCCGATAAAATTGCCGACCAGATCAGCGACGCTATATTGGATGAGTTTTTGCGCCTCGACCCAAACTCCAAAGTGGCCTGCGAAACGCTGGTAACCACAGGGTTGGTAGTGGTGGCCGGCGAGGTGCGTTCGCGCGCCTATGTGGATGTGCAGGAAGTGGCGCGTCGCACCATTCAGCGCATCGGCTACACGCGCGCCGAATACCAGTTTGAAGCCCAAAGCTGCGGCATCATCAGTGCCTTGCACGAGCAAAGCCCCGACATTGCCCAGGGCGTAGACATCGGTCGCAGCGAAGAAGACCAGGGCGCCGGCGACCAAGGCATGATGTTCGGATATGCCACCAACGAAACCGACAATTACATGCCGCTGGCGCTGGAACTGTCGCACCAGCTGCTGCTCAATCTCTCTGAAATACGCCACGAAGGCAAGCAGATGAGATACCTGCGCCCCGACGCCAAGAGCCAGGTAACGGTGGAATACAGCGACCGCCACACGCCGCGCCGCATTGACACTATTGTACTCAGTACTCAACACGACGACAACGTCAGCCAGGAGCGCATTGCGCGCGACATTCAGCGCATCCTCATCCCGCGCGTCAAGAAGCGCCTGCCTGCGCGTCTTCAGCGGCTTTTCACCAAAGACATTCGTTACTTCATCAACCCGACGGGCAAATTCGTTATCGGCGGCCCGCATGGCGATACAGGTCTGACGGGCCGCAAAATCATTGTGGACACTTACGGCGGCAAAGGCGCGCACGGTGGCGGCGCCTTCAGCGGCAAAGACCCTTCCAAGGTAGATCGTTCGGCTGCATACGCCATGCGCTACATCGCCAAAAATCTCGTCGCTGCTGGCCTGTGCGATCAGGCCTTGGTGCAGGTGGCCTACGCCATCGGAGTGGCCCAACCCGTGGGCCTGTACGTCAACACCTACGGAACCTGTCGTGTCAGAGGCCTCAGCGATGGCGAAATTGCGCGCCGCCTGCTGGACCTCTTCGACCTGCGCCCGGCGGCTATCGTCAAACGGTTAGGACTGAAAAACCCCATCTTCTCCGAAACGGCAGCCTACGGCCACTTTGGCCGCACTCCCCGAAAAAAAATGGTGCTCTTTGGCGAAAACGGCCAGGCTACACCGCGTGAAGTGGAAACCTTCACCTGGGAAAAACTGGACGCCGTGGATGACATCCGCCGCGCCTTCGGTCTTTGAGGAAATGCTGAAAAACTCATTATTGCTCTGTCTGTACTGGGCCGTCGCGGTGTCGCTGTCGGCCCAATCCCTTTACATGCCGCGTAACCTCCGGCGCGCCTATGAGAAGCAAACACGCTCGTGGGATGGCCGCCCAGGGCCAAAGTACTGGCAAAACCGCGCCGAGTATCGCATCGAGGCGGCTCTCGCCTTGCCGGAACGCCAGGTGCGCGGGCAGGCTGACATTCGGTACTTCAACCACAGCCCGGACACGCTGAAGGTCATTCGACTCAAACTGGCCCACGACCTGTATCGCAAAAATGCGCCGCGCGCCTTTGACCTCAATCCTAAAGCCATTACGGACGAAGGCGTCGAAGTCTCGGAGGTGCGCATCAATGGCACCATCGTAGAGAAAAGCCGCTGGCGGCGCTTTGCCACCTTCTTGGACGTCTCGCTAGAGGAGGCTCAAGGGCCCGGCCAGGTGCTGGATTTGTCTGTCACCTGGCGCTTCGAGATGCCACCCGCCGCTGGCGCTCCGCGCGAAGGCGTCTACGACTCAACCACGTGGTTCGTACCCTACTGGTACCCGCAGGTGGCCGTCTATGACGACTTGCGCGGCTGGGCCGATGCTCCTTACACGGGCATGCAGGAGATGTACAACGACTTTGCTGATTATCAGGTGCGCATTACTGTGCCGGCCCACGTCATGGTGTGGGCCACCGGCGTTTGGCAAAACCCGCAGGAAATACTGCAAGAGGAGTTCTACCAGCGTTACCAGCGTGCCCAAACGGCAGACTCGGTGCTGGCTATTTTTTCCAAAGAGGACTACGCCAGCAAGGCCCGGTTCTTCCGCTCGACCGATGTGCACACCTTCGAGTTTCGGGCTGAAAACGTGCCGGATTTTGCCTTCGCCACCAGCAGTTACTATTTGTGGGATGGTGCCTCAACGGTCGTTGAACCGGCCACGAGGCGCAGGGCATTTGTGAGCGCTGCCTACAAGCCGCAATCGCTCGACTTTCGGCGTGTATGTCGGGCCGCTGCCGACGCCCTGCACCTCATGTCGCAATGGTTGCCCGGATATCCGTATCCGTACCCCACCATGACGGTCTTCAACGGTAGTGGTGGTATGGAGTTTCCCATGATGTGCAACAATGGCAGCACTCATCCCGGCAGCCCTGTGGGCCTAACGGTGCACGAAACGGCACACACGTACTTCCCTTTCCTGATGGGCATCAACGAGCAAGACTACGCCTGGATGGACGAAGGCTGGGCGGCTTTCTTAGACGTGCTCGTTACGGACTCCTTAGAAGGCAAAGCCACCGGCCGCCTGCGCAATTACCCCGACTTTGCTGGCACCGACGCCGACATGCCGCCTATGGTGCCATCGCGGCATTTAGCCAACCCGGCCTATCGCGTAGCGGCCTACAACCGCCCTCAGGCGGCCTATTTCGCTCTATACCAGATGTTGGGCTACGAACGCTTTCATCGCTGCATGACCACGTACATCGAGCGCTGGAAAGGCAAACACCCGCAACCTTTCGACTTCTTCTTCACGTGGAGCGAAGCCACCGGCGAAAATCTGGACTGGTTCTGGAAACCCTGGTTCTTCGACTGGGGCTATCCAGATCTGTCCGTAGCGGGTGTTACGAAAAAAGGCGTAGTCATTGAAAACACAGGTACGATGCCGCAAACCATAAGTGGTACAATTATCTACGCCGACGGTACCGAGCAAACCTTCTGGTACACCGCCGACGTATGGAAAAACGGACGCCGTACCTTTGTTGTGCCGCTCCGCAAGCGTCTTGCCGTTCTACAGGTGCAGTTGGGCCATCCGCAGGTATCCGATGCCGATGCCGGCAATAATGCCTGGCCGCGTTAATCCCATATAGTTTTGCTTTGCCAAGTAGACGTCTCGCCCGCACATGAGAAGCACTCTAGCCTTCCTTCCCGCCTATCGAGCATTTTCCTGCGCAGGGCGGCTATTGGCCGCCAGAGTAGTCCTGTGCTTTTTAGGTGCAATGCCACTGCGAGCGCAGCAGACTTTTGTCTTTTCTTTAGACGGAAAGACTTATCGGGTCGAGGCGAGTTGGAATGTCAAGCACGTGGGCAATACTTACGCCAACGCCACGGCACACACGTTGGATTTCTCCAAGGGTAATGCCTTTGATTTGGAAGTGCAATTTCGCCTTCCCGATGAAGCGCCACCGCCGGAGGTGGAGCTGCTTTTGGGCTTTCAGTACCGTCATGGCGGCAGCACGCTGGCTCCTACCGAAGGTGAGAAACGCGCACGCGGCTTGCGGCACTTTCAGCGCTTTCAGGCTGTAGGCGGTGGCAATGCTACGCTAACCCTGACACCCAGGGTCTGGCGCCGCACGCCGGAGGGCAGCGTGGAAGCTCTGGCTTCCGGTATTCCCATTACACTGGCCTTTGCATCCGTTGCGGCTCCAACCACACCCATAACCACCACACCCATAGCCACCGCCGACACCACGGCCCGCCCATCAGCGCCTCAGCTGGCGCCGCCAGCGCAGGAGCTGCCGCTAACGGCCGCCCAAAAGGCCGAAGACGAAGCTTACGTTAAAGCCGTCAGTACCCCCGACTCGGCCCAGCGCATTCGGGCCATAATTGACTTCTTAGATCAATACCGCGCTGCTGACCCACCCTCGACCAACGTGCAGAAGGCCCTACGCGAAGTGCCGCTGAGCGCCAGCCTGCCGCAACCACAGGCACCCGGCCGGGTGTCGTACGTGCTCGATTATGCCGTCAGGCCCGTCATTGACTCCGCCCAGGCTGACCGTTGGCGCTGGGAACTGAAAAACATCGCTCCTGGCCGCTTCCAACTTAATCTGAGCGCGTTGAGCGATACGGTAACTACCTTCACCCTCGCCGACGCGGGCAAAAGCGCGCCCTTCGACCGTCCGCGCCTCCTGCAACCGTTTGAAAAAGTGCAGGTAGATCTCGTCGGTCAGACCCTGGAGGACTTCACGCTGCGTCTCGTGGGCGGAACGCCACCATTTATGATTTATCTGATCCAGGACCGCGTCACTCGCATGCGTTACATGGTCTCCCAAACAGATACAACCATCACGCTGAGCAAAGCCGCTTGTACCGTCTGCCAGGATGGCCCCCACACGCTGGAGGTCTATACCGGCGACTTCAGTACTCTGCTCCTACGCGAAATAGACGCTATCCAGATGGACCGCCCCAACCGCTTGCCACTCATCGTGGCACTGAGTATCGCCCTGTTTCTGCTCATCGCGTTCCATAAGTCCATCGGCAAATGGTGGCGCCACTATCAGTACCGGCGCAAACTGCGCGAAATTGAAGCCTGGGAGCGCATCATCGAGGAAGAGACGAAACGGCGGAAAGAGACGTAGGCAGGCTCTGCGCGATGCCGGCTTTATTGAGGTGCCCGCTCCAGTGAGCCCTGTTCTCAGGATTTCGCCCTGAAGACCTCCCAGCCCTTTTCTTTGAAGACAGCGCCATGAGCGAAGTGCTGCGCGGGAAAGTGACGTTACTGCGATAAATCCGAAGGGCTCCACGCTTTCGCTCCGTTGAAGGTTCTGCTTGGGTGGGTTCTGTTTTTTCGCTCTTGCGCAGTTTTGGCCTCGCAAATTCCTATTCTTGGAGATTTGCTGTGACGACAGGATAAAAAAACTGCGCCGCCTCGAAGGAGGCAGCGCAGGGTAGATGGGTTTTTCGTTCAGAGGGTGGCCAAGCAAGTTTGGCGGCTGCAGGTTACTTGAGGTACCACATTTTGGTGTTGATATTGTCTGGCCCTTGGCGGTTGACGGCGGCGGCGCGGTTTTCGGCGTTTAGGGCCTGTTCAATAATAGGGTAGATGAAGCGCACCGGGATAAGACCGTTGTTCTGATTGCTCACGGCCGGCTCCAGTTTCGGGATGCCGGTGCGGCGCCAGTCGAACCAGGCCTCCATACCTTGGAAGAAGAGGGATACCCATTTCTGGTGTCCAATTTTCTCTAATTTTTCCTGAATAGTGCCCGTGAAGGCAATGGAGGGTTGGGTAAAAAAGTCGGTAGCCGGTGTCAGCCCGTAGAAGTTGTAGGAAGCCTGAATGCCTTTTTTATAGAAATCTTCAGCATCGCCGCCGATTAGGCCCTTTTGGGCAGCTTCGGCTAAGCAGAACTGCAGTTCGGCGTAGGACATGATAAAGCCTTTGGCGATGCTGATGCCTTTGGGTGAGATGGCTTGCTCGTAGTAGAGGTCAGACACTTGCGAGTGGTTTTGCTGGCCTCCGAGATAGGTTTGGGCTGTCACGTCGTCCATGCCGTTAGGAATGCCGCGGATGATGGCAGAGTCTTTGCCGATGGAAGCTGGTGTGGGTCGGAAGAAGATGCTGATGCGCGGGTCACTGGTGGCCTTCAAGTAGTCTACGAGCGTTTTGCTGGCGCGGAATTCGTTGAATGAGCCGATGCGCGCGGTGTGCAGCGGGAATTGGTCCGGGCTGGCGGCACGGAAGGTGTAGGCGCCGTGGTCGCCGTTGCCGGTGAAGATAGGGTACTGGGCAGGGTTATCTACGATGCTGCGTAGGTCGGCGCCGACGTCGCGCTTGCGTGAGATGCGCAGGAGGTAGCGGATACGCAATGAATTGGCCAATTTTTTCCAACTATTTAGATTTCCATTGTAAATGATGTCGCCGCTGACAGACTCTGCAGAAGTGCCAATGATTTCGCTGGCGCGCTTTAGATCGGCTAAGATGCCGTTGTAGATAGCCTCTTGCGTGTCATATTTAGGATAGTAAACGCCTTCTTTGCCCTGGGTGGCTTCCGAATAAGGCACGTCGCCGTAGGCGTCGGTGATGAGGGAGAAAATCCAGGCGCGTAGGATGAGAGCGACGGCCTCATAGTTTTTCTCACCGTTGGCTACCGCCGAGCGACGGATATTCTCGACGTCGCGCAGTTTAGAGTAGCCGGCATTCCAGATGGCGTTGAGTTCGCCCCAGAGGTAGCGGTCTTCGTTTACAAATTGGTTCTTAGCGGTATGTTGAATGATGATGTTACCGATGTTCCAGGTTTCTCCTAGTAAGGTGTTGATCATGTCGCGCTGAATAGCGGGCAGCAGCAGACCGGATGTTACGGAGGTAGGAGCATTAGGGTTGGTGTTGACTTGCTCGAAGTCTTTGGTGCAGCCGCTCCAGAAGAAGAGCGCCGCAATGAATATGGCAATGGCTGAAATCTTTTTCATAATTGCGAGAGAATGAATGTGAAAAAGGACATGCCAGCTCTTTGGCAGGGACCGTTTACGTCGCTGCCAAAGAGCTGAGGTGTGTTTTAGAAGTTTAAGTTCAGGTTGAAGCCCCAGCTGCGGGCGCTCGGGATGGCGACAGACTCGACACCCGGGATTACTGTACTGCCGGCGGTGGAGGAAGTCTCCGGGTCAATGTGCGGAACTTTCGTCCAAAGGGCGAGGTTTCGGCCGACGAGGGCGATGCTGGCGTTCTGGATGCGCGCTTTTTGCGTCCATTTGCGCGGCAGATTGACGCCGAGCTGTACCTCGCGCAGCTTCACAAAAGAAGCATCGTACACCATACCCTCGATGAGGCGGCGGCCTAAGGTGATGGTGGTATGCCATTCGCGGGCGGAGAGTTTGACTTCGTTTTCCTTGTAGCCCGTGATTTTGCCGTTGCCATCGCGGATGGGTAGGACGCCATTTCCGATGACACCGTTACCGGGTTTGCTCAGGTCGTAGCCGTCGGCTCGGCCCTCAAGCGTTTCGATGAGCATACCGCCCTCTCGGCCCACTGTTTGCGTGTGGGAATAGACCTTACCACCTTTACGGATGTCGAACAGGAAGCTGAAGTACAAGAACTTGTAACGGAGGCTGTTGTTGATGCCCATGAGCCAGTCTGGGTTGTAGTTGCCCAGCTTGATGCGCTCGGTGGTAGCCAAAGGCTTGCCATTGGTGCCGTAAACGATGCGGCCTACATGCTGGCCGGTTGGGTCATAGTAGGGACTGTTCGGGTCGCTACTGACGCGAACGTAGCCTATGCCGTACATGTCACCCATTTGCTCGCCCACGCGGGCCTCTACGGTTACATAGCGACTGGCCATGACGTAGTTCTTGATTTCCTGGCCGGAGACTGGGTCGGTGTACAGGCGCTTTACCTCGCTGTAGTTGCGTGACCAGTTGATGTCGGTGTTCCACTCAAAGCCGCTCTGTGTGCGCACCGGCACTAAGCGAAGCATCACCTCCAAGCCACGGTTGTTAATCAAGCCGGCGTTAATGAGGCGAGCGCTGTAACCCGTGGTAATGGACAGTGGCACCCCCAGAATCTGGTTTTCCGAATTGGTATTGTAGTAAGTAATGTCCAGTCCCAAACGGTTGCGGAAAAAGCGCAGGTCAACTCCCGCTTCAAACGACTTGGAGATTTCGGGCTTCAGGCCAGAGTTTGGGATCTGGCCGCTTTCGGCGTAGGCGGGCTGACCTTGAACAGGCACTTGAGCAAAGTACACGGCTTGCAGCTGATAGGGATCGGTGTCGTTACCCACCTGAGCATAGCCGAGGCGTATTTTACCAAACGACAGGATGCCATTAGGGTCCATACCCAACATGTCAGTGAACACAGCGCTGGTATTGGCTGAGTAGTAGAAATAGCTATTGTTATCCTTGGGCAATGTGCTCGCCCAATCGTTGCGACCTGATACGTCTAAGTATAGGTAGCGGTTGAACGCCAGCTGTGCGGTAGCGTACAGGCTATTGATGCGGCGCTCGGATCGGAAGGCATTAGACAGGAGCGCTACGCGGCTGTTGTTGAGCGAGAAAACCCCCGGCACGGCCAATTGTGGTGCTGTTACGTCCGTCTGGTTCAACTTTTGTACCATCTGGTTGCCGCCGAAGGAGACGCCCAGTTCGAACAGGTCGCTAAGCGGGCGGTTCCAGCTGAGCAGGAAGTCGGTGTTGCGCTCGCTAAAGCGGATTTTCTCTTCGCGGTAATTGCCCAACGGGAATCGCTGCGTGGAGTAGGCGCGGCGGCGAGCACGGAATTCATCGCTGACATCGGTACCCGAGCGGAGCATCAGGGTCAGTTCAGGCGTCAGGCGGAAGTTGAGCGAAGCGTTGCCGTACAGGCGGTTGATGTCCTGACTATTGGTGTTTTCGTAAAGGTTAAAGTAGGGGTTATCGTGGTAATTGTAATTAAAGCTGAACTGGTTTAGCCCCTCACGTCCACGCTGCCAGTAGTCGCGCATAGCGGCTACGTCAATGCTGCGCGGGAGCCAGCAGTTGAACAAATACATGATGTTCTCGGTACCGTAGCTGAGGTTAGGCCGATTATCGCTGTTGCTGTTCAGGTAGTTGGCATTGATGGTGGCCGTCATCCAGGAGGTGAGGTTGTAGCTGCTGGAGAAGGCGATGATGTTGCGCTTCAGGTCAGTGTTGGGTACGAAGCCTTTCTGATTTAGGTTAGTGAACGACAGACGGAAATTCCCAAGGTCGTTTCCACCGGTGAGGGCGATGTTGTTAGTCAGGGTGTTACCCGTCTCGAAGAAGTCGCGGATATTATTTGGTCGAGCGACAAAGGGCGTAGCTTGAATGTCGCCCCGGATGGCCAGCTGGCGGGCGAGGTCTACCGGAGCAATGACGCTGAAGAGATTGCCCACGTCGCCGCCTCGGAAGCCATTGGTCGTCGGACCGTCAAACTGCCTAATGGGCTGCCCTTCCATTTTGGGTCCCCAGCTTTCGTCCACGCCGTCGCGCAGGCCGCCGCCGTTGCCATCTTTAAATTCAAATTCGCCGTTGAGGCCCTGCCCATAGACATTCTGATAGTCGGGCAGGCGCAGCGGCGACTCGAAGGAAGTGGTGCTGTTGACCGATACACCGATACCGCGGCTGCTGCGGCCCGTTTTCGTCTTAATAACGATAACGCCATTGTTGGCGCGCGAACCGTATAGAGCGGCAGCGCTGGGGCCTTTGAGCACTGTGATGGACTCGATATCGTCGGGGTTGAGGAAGCCCGCGCCGTTACCGTAGTCCACCTCCTGGTTGCTGCGGCCCGAGTTGCCGAAGAACTGGTTAGCAATGGGCACGCCATCTACGACAAACAGCGGCTGGTTGTTGTTGATGTTGAGCGAACGCTCGCCGCGAATGGTTATGCGGGCGCTGCTGCCGATACCCGACGGATTGCCTACGACCTGAACGCCGGCCATGCGCCCCGCCAGCGAGCTGACAATGTTTGTCTCGCGGGCGCGGGTCAGGTCATCGCCTTTGACTTCCTGTACGGCGTAGCCTAAGGCCTTCTTTTCGCGCTCTATGCCCAGAGCCGTCACTGTTACCTGGCGCAGGCCCACAGCATCGTCACGCAGCAGGATTTCCATTTCACCGCCCGACACAGGTATCTCTTGCGGCAAATAGCCGACATAGGACACTACCAGGACGGCGTCTGCGTCTTTGACGAGGAGGCGGAAAGTGCCGTCCGCGCCCGAAACGGTACCGTTGCGCGTGCCTTTTTCCTGGATGTTGGCGCCGATGATAGGCTCCTTCATGTTCGCATCGCGAACGATGCCTGTTACCGGCGTTTGGCCGCTCAGTGCGGCGAGGAAAAGAAACCAGTTGAACGCGCACAAAACGAGCTGCGCGCTCAACTTTCGGAACGAAAGTTGGTTGTACATCATACAATAGCATTTTTAGTTAAGTGCCTGACCGCGCGCAAAGCCCCACTTTGCCGCGGTCTTTTTATTTTACTGGTCGCAAAGGTTGACCGCGATTTCAAACGGTGTTTCACCGGTGGCGTTATGTATTGATAAAATCTGAGTTAATCTAAAATTTAATTTTATAGTTAAACACCTTGAAAATGCTAATTTTGGGCCAATGGCCGTCAATCTTCATATTTGTTCATAGTTTCTTAAACTGCGCTTTATGGTTGTTGTACCCTTGACGCGTCTACATTTGCTATTAAAGCCTGAGCAAATATGAACTGCGTACTGGTGCTGACCTTTTGCCTCTTTTTAACTTGTAATGAAGGCGTAGCTCAGCCTGCCTTCTCCGCCTGGCAGGAGGGCTGGCTGGATATCCACCACATCAGCACGGGGCGCGGCAATGCCGCTTTTTGTGTGCTGCCGGATGGGACGACGCTGCTCATTGATGCCGGTGAAACCTCCGAACGGCACCCGCGCACGCACTCGTTGCAGCAAAGCCTGCTCCGGCCCGACACGACACATACCGCCGGCGAATGGCTGGCTGATTATATCCGACAGTTTCATCCTAAGCGCGACAAGGGAGCACTGGACTATGCGCTCGTGACCCACTTTCACGACGATCACTTCGGAGAGTGGAACACTGACTGCCCGCTTTCACGCACGGGTGCATACTGCCGCACGGGCATCACGACCGTGGGTGACCTGATCCCTGTCCGGAATCTGCTCGACCGTGGCTGGCTCTTTCCCACCGACCTGCGCAGCCCGGCCTTTGCAGAGGAAAATAAGGACGACACCTATCACATTGTCCAGACGCTGCGCGAGTACTGGGCTTTCATCCGATATCATCAGGACAAAAGTCGCCTGCGTTACGACAGCATCCGACCGGGCGCACGCGACCAGATTGTCCTTCAATATCGCCCGCAGGCATATCCCAATTTTCAGGTGCGCAACATTGCCGCCAGTGGCCGTATCTGGACGGGTTACGCCGACGGGGACTATCTGACGCTCTACCCAGCCGGCCATTATCCGGGCGAAAACCCGCTGAGCGTGTGCCTGAAAATCACCTATGGCCCATTTGATTATTACACCGGCGGCGATATCCCAGGTCTGACGGAGTGGGGCGAAACCGACCTGAACAGCCCAGAGGCCCACGTAGGGCCGGTAGTAGGCCCAGTGGATGTGGCTACGCTCAACCACCATGGCTACCGCGACGCCCTGAGCGCCTATTTTGTTCGCTGCCTTCGCCCGCGCGTGTGGGTCAACCAGGTGTGGTCGTCCGACCATCCGGTGCTCGAAGTGCTGGCCCGCCTGCATTCGAGGCGCCTGTATCCGGGCGAGCGCGACCTCTTCGTCACCGATATAGTGGAGGCCAACCGCAACGTCATCGGTGCCGACGTCGTCGAGCGCTCCTTCCGCGCCCAACACGGCCACATCGTCGTGCGTGTGGAACCGGGCGGCCGGCGCTATTGGGTCTATGTGCTCAACGACTTCTCGCGCCAACGCGAACCGCTGGCTGTGTTTGGGCCATACGAGTCCCGATGAACACTTCTGACCACAAAGGCGCGAAAGGGTTTGGACATCAGGCCCAAAAACTGTTTTTCAACTTCGCTTTTTCACTTTTAACTCATGAAAAAACATCTACTCTCCCTTGCACTCTTCAGCCTGGCGGCGTGGGTGGCCTTCGGCCAGACGCCTGTAAAAATCGAAAACCTGATTATCATCACCTTAGACGGCCTGCGCTGGCAAGAGGTGTTCTACGGCGTGGACACGGTGCTGGCGGCTGATCCGACTTTTAATCAAGGCGAGCAGAAGCGGATTTTGGATACCTATTGGGCTGACGACCTGCAGGAGCGCCGCCGCAAGCTAATGCCTTTCCTGTGGACAGTCATCGCCCAAGATGGCCAGATTTATGGCAACCGCCACTACGGTAATCGGGTGGACAACGCCAACCCGTATTGGTTCTCCTACCCGGGATACAGCGAAATTTTTTGCGGCTATGTGGATACGGCTATCAATACGAACAGCTATCCGCCTAACCCGCACGTCAATGTGCTGGAGTATATTCATCAGCAGCCGCGCTTTCGGGGCAGGGTAGCGGCTTTTTGCGCCTGGGACGCCTTCGACCGCATCCTCAACGAACAGCGCGCGGGTTTTCCAGTGGTCTCGGGGCCCGACTCCTGCGGCGGCGGCAAACCCACGCCTCGCGAACGGCTCCTCAATGACATGAAGCGCGACGGCTTTTCGCCCTTCGGTGTGTCGGAACAGCTCGATGTGTTTACGCACTACGCCGCCCTGGAGTACCTGAGAGACAAGAACCCTCGCGTGCTCTACGTTGGTTACGGCGAAACGGATGAATGGGGCCATGCCGGGCGCTACCGCTTTTATCTGGACGCGGCGCGCCAGACCGACCAATGGATCCGAGACCTGTGGAACTGGGTGCAGGCACACCCGAAATATCGCAATAAAACGGGTCTGTTTATCACCGTGGATCACGGCCGAGGCGATGCTGTCAAAGCCGAATGGACCAGCCACGGCCAGCGTGTGTCGGACTCCCATGAAACGTGGTTTGCTCTCCTCGGCCCGGGTGTGCCGCCCAAAGGCGAGGTAAAAACGCCGGGGCAGGTCTACCAAACTCAATACGCCCAAACGCTGGCCGAATGGCTTGGCCTGCACTATCAACCCAAGCATCCGGTAGACGAAAGCCTCTGGCCCATTCTCCGAAAATAATCTGACTTATGTACCAACTCGTCGTCTTCGATATGGCAGGCACGACCGTGCACGACCGCGACTTTGTGCATCAGGCGCTCATCACTGCTATGCAAGCCTTTGGTTTTCAGGTAAAACGCTCGGAAGCTAACGCTGTCATGGGGTATCCAAAGCCCCAAGCCATCCAGCAAATGCTGGCACAGCGCGGCGCCGATATCGCTCTTGCAGAACCCATCTATCAGCGGTTTTTGGAAGAAATGATCCGCTTCTACGGTACTGACCCGGCGGTCAAGCCGGCCGATTTTGCGGAGGAAACCCTACTGCGCCTTCGCGCTGCAGGCATTCAAGTAGCCTTAAACACGGGCTTTAGCCGCGACATCGCCGAAACCATCATCCGGCGGTTGGGCTGGGAAGACCGCCTCGATGCTTGGGTAGCCAGCGACATGGTAGAGCAGGGCCGCCCTTATCCGCACATGATCCGCTACCTGATGCAACGGACGGGTGTAACCGACCCTGCTGCCGTAGCCAAAGTAGGCGACACACCAGTGGACATTGAGGAGGGCCGAAATGCCCATGTAGGGCTGGTGTTGGCCGTAACCAATGGTGCTTACGCTGCCGAAGAACTGGCGCCTCATCAGCCCGATCGCTTGGTCGCTGACTTGCGCGAGGCCATGATGTACTTGCTCCCATCCGCATGAGCCGGGGTATTCTGACGCATGGCACCACCTGGCAGGCGGCGTTGGCGGCTTTTGCGGTCTATTCGTGTATGTATGCCTTTCGCAAGCCCTACGCCGCAGCCACCTTTGAGGAGCTGGCGTGGCTGGGGCTTTCGTACAAAGTTTGGTTGGTCATGGCCCAGACATGCGGCTATGCTTTGAGCAAGTTCTACGGCATCCGCTTCATTGCTGCTATGCTGCCCGTCGGGCGCAAGCGCCTAATTCTGCTGCTCATTGGCGCCGCCTGGATGGCATTGCTAGGCTTTGCCCTGACGTCTCGACCGTTCGATATCGTTTTCCTTTTTCTCAACGGCATCCCGCTGGGACTGGTCTTCGGAGTAGTGTTCAGTTACCTGGAAGGCCGACGGAGCACTGAGTTTTTGGGCGCCGTGCTGGCCTCGACATTTGTGTTTTCATCAGGCGCAGTCAAGTCAGTGGGAAAATGGCTGCTGTTGGAGTGGCGCGTGCCGGAGCACTGGATGCCGTTTGCAGCGGGTACTCTGTTTGTGGTGCCGCTCCTTGCAGCTGCTGAAGTACTGGAGCGCACGCCCGCTCCTGACACTGCCGACCAGCAAGCGCGAACGAGGCGACAACCCATGGATGCCGCCGATCGGCGGGCTTTTTTACAACATTTTGGCCCGGGCATCGTCCTGCTCGTGGCTGTGTACATCTTGCTCACGCTCATCCGCGACGTGCGCGACAACTTCGCCGCCGAAATCTGGAATGAGCTGGGCTACGGGCAGCAGGCCGCCATTTTCACCACCACTGAAGTGCCGGTAGCACTATTGGTGCTGCTTCTAATGAGTCAGTTGATTTGGGTAACCGACAACCGCCAGGCGCTATGGCTCAACCACATTTTCATCATCGGAGGCCTGCTGGTGGCTTCGGGGGCGACCTTAGCCTTTCGCGCCGGCTCGCTGGGGCCGTTAGCGTGGTTTGCAGCCACAGGGCTGGGGCTTTACCTGAGCTACATCCCGTTCAACGGCCTGCTCTTCGACCGCCTGCTGGCCACCTTTGGCGTGGCAGGCAACGTGGGCTTTGTGATGTACATTGCCGACGCCTTTGGCTATCTGGGTAGTGTTTCGGTGATGTTTATCAAGGAATTAACGCAGGTGAGCTGGTCGTGGAACACCTTTTTCCAAAATGGCCTCCTGCTCATAGCCATTCTGGGCAGCGCACTGATGGCTGGGGCTTGGGCGTTTTTTGCCCGCCAATGCGTCATAATACACGCACCGCAAGGTGCTGATGGGCACGAAGAGGGCTAAAGCGAGCACCTTTGCTCTTGAGGTTATTCTGTCGGAGAGTTGAAAAAAACGTTCAGAAAGATATGTCCAAATCGCAAGCAGTTGTTGTGGGGGCCGGCATCATGGGGCTGGCTGTGGCGCACGCGTTGGCTGAGCGCGGCAGCAGGGTAGTGGTGGTCGAACGTTCGCCCCGGGCTGTGGGGGCGTCTATTCGCAATTTTGGCATGGTGTGGCCCATCGGCCAGCCGGCTGGCCTATTGTACGAACGCGCGCTGCGCAGCCGGGCTATCTGGAAGCAAGCTCTGACAGAGGCCGGCCTTTGGCATCAGGAGACCGGCTCGCTGCTGGTAGCCCGCTATCCGGAGGAAATGGCTGTTCTGGAGGAATTTATGCAAATAGATGGACGCCCTTCGGCGCGTTTGTGTACTTCGGCGGAAGCGGTGAAGAAGTCGCCTGCCGTACGGCCCAACGGTCTGTTGGGTGGCTTGTGGAGTGCCGACGAGCTCATTATTGACCCTCGCGAAGCCATTGCCGCCCTGCCAAAATGGTTGGAGGAGCGCTACGGAGTGCAGTTCCACTTCGGTAAGGCGGTTACTTATATCGAGCATCCATACGTGTGGGCTGGGCGGTTGCGCTGGGAGGCCGACCTCATCTACGTGTGCAGCGGCGCCGACTTTGAGCTTCTGTACCCGGAGCATTTCGCCCGCGCACCCATTACGCGTTGTAAGGTGCAAATGCTGCGCACACTGCCTCAGCCCAACGGCTGGCAAATGGGCGCCTCCCTATGCGCAGGTCTGACGCTCATCCACTACAGCGCTTTTGCGCAGCTGCCTTCCCTGCCCGCGCTGAGGCGCTTTTTTGAGGACAAATACCCGCAGCACATCCGGCGCGGCGTTCACGTACTCGTCTGCCAAAATGCCGCCGGACAGCTGACCATCGGCGATACACACGACTATGGCTTGGACCTCGACCCTTTCGACCGCATGGATGGCAACGAACTAGTACTCAGTTATCTGAATGAGTTCGCGCACATCCCGCGCCTGCATCTGGCCGAAACCTGGCACGGCATTTACCCTAAAATGACCGACGGCCGCACAGAACTTATCCTACATCCCGAGCCAGGCGTGACCATCGTCAATGGCCTGGGCGGCGCAGGCATGACATTGTCGTTTGGGCTGGCAGAAGCGGTAATAGGGGAATGAAAACTGACGACTGACGTTACACATAATCGAGACGATAGATGTGGTTTAAGTCTTCTGGGGGGCGCTGAAATTTTCTTTTTTCACCGCAGATAATATATAGAAGCGCTGAGAGAGTCTCCCCTACACCTTATACGTTTTTTAGTCTTTTGCCTCGTGGCAGCTTTGCAGAGGGACAGCGGGCAAGATTTTTTTAAAAGTTGTAAGTTCTTCTCAACTGAGTGCGTTAAAGGGCAGACTCGGCAAACCCTATGCGACTTTATCTGCGAGGCATCAGACTTAAGCATCTAATAAAAGTGCACTCATGACCACTTACACCGTAGCCGCAGGCGATACGCTCTTCAGCATAGCCCGGCGTTTCAACGTAACAGTGGCCGACCTTCGCCAGGCCAATCAGCTGACGGGCGATAACCTGCGCATCGGTCAGGTGCTGCGCATCCCAGGCGGCTCGACGCCATCACCCGTACCGCCGCCGCCCGCGCCTGCACCATCTCCGCCGGCTTCTTCCTCTGGCGGCAGTACGACGCTCATCACATACACGGTGACACGCGGCGATACACTCTCGAGCATAGCCCGGCGTTTCAACGTCACGGTGGATGCCATCAAGCGCCAAAACAACCTCAAAAGCGCCAGCCTAAGGGTAGGCCAGACCCTGCACATACCTGTGCGCTCAGCAGCACCCACACCACCACCTAACCCACCGGCGCCAACACCGGCACCCAATCCGACGCCATCACCCGTACCGCCGCCGTTGGTCAATCCGACATCGCCGGGCGACTACCTGGCCGCTCGCCAGCGCTTTGGCCTGCGCGTGCTGCCGGATGCGGGTTTCCGCCGCTTTGAGCTGACGGTGCCGTTGCTCAACGGCTCAACCATCGTGGCCCGTATGCGCGACAACTTCACGCAGTCTGCCCATATGCGTTACCCCGAGGGCATCCTTTACCCCGGGCAGTCCACGATAGACCTGCCCAACGAACGTGTCGCTTCGGTAGGCCTGACGCGCCAACAGGCCGCTGCTCTGGAGTTCGTCTCAACCCACGAGGGCAAGTACGATGCCATCAACAGCTACGATAGCGCCATCTTTTCCTACGGCTGCATCCAGTTTGTGGGCGCAGCAGCACCTGGAGGCAGCCTTAATCGCCTACTCATCAACATGAAACGCTTTGCGGCGGCGCGCTTTGCCCAGGTCTTCCAGTCGGTAGGCATTGATACCAACGGCACCACCACCACCGTGCTGGACGACAACGGCCGCACCCTTGCAGGCGACGATGCCTGGCTCTACATCCAGCGCAACCTACCGCTCTACGGCGCCTTCATCCAGGCCGGCTTCGAGCCTGACTTGGTACTCGAACAGCTGCGCGCCGCCAACGACCTCTACGTACAGCCCACGCTGAATATCCGCCTGCAACTCGACGTGGGCGGCATCATCCTCACCGTGCCGCGCCTGGGCGACCTCATCACCTCCGAAGGGCTGCTAACGGCCCTCATCGCCATTGCCATCAACCGCGGCACCGGCGCCATGGGACGCTTAGTCTCGGAGGTCATGGCCACCCTCGCTCGGGCCCAAGGCATCCAAACCCCAGAAGGGCTGCGCCAGCTGGACGAGCGCCTCATTTGCCGGACTATCGCTGAC
>FQKF010064116.1_pt1 | contig 17412 bp, 10 predicted proteins | sample 1504521 | NCBI WGS metagenome assembly FQKF01 (sample SAMEA4475357, study PRJEB15587) | soil metagenome | biome: Soil; feature: Field | place: India | collected 2015-03-11 | depth 0 m
CCAGGTATAACTGTATCCTCCCAGTCCGCCGGAAACATTTACGGAGGCACTGCCGTCGGAATAATTATTGCAAGTAACACTTTGGCCGTTTGCCGTTATGGTAAGTGCAGGAGGTTCAATAATTTGAAAAGTTTTTGTATCAACGCATGCGGCATCGGAAATAATAACCGTATGAATTCCGGGGGCTAAATTACCGGCATTTTGAGTGTTCAAACCCGAGGGTAACCAGGTGTATGATAGAGAAGAATTATTTCCGGAAACATTTACAGTTGCCGAACCATTAGCTAACCCGTTACAGGTGATGCTTGTTGTGGTAACATTTGCAGTGAAATTACTTGTTACCAACATGGTAAACGTTGAAGGGTTCTGACAACCAATCATGGGTTGGGCAACAACCGTATAAACTCCGGAAACAGGAGGAACCACACATGATCCTGTTTGAGTAGCACCATTGGGAAACGTCCAACTATATGAAGCAAAACCTGCAGGAGCACAAAGTGTGGAACCACAAACTCCATTAGAAACATTATACGTTAAACAATCCATGTCTAAATAGGCGTAAGCCCAATCCACATCGTATGCACACCAATTAGTGGTAACCTCAACCTCAATGGTTTGTCCCATAAATGGATTTAAGTCAACATTAATGGTTGACCAAGGCAGATAAGACACGTTGCAAAGCCCTCCACAACCGGTCTCGCAACGATTATCAATACCTCCGAAATTTACGCTGAACATACCGTTTAATCCGACAAACTGGTTTGTATTACCATTGTAATACAATAAGAATTGCGGACAGGTAAAATAGGTGTTAGTAATAGGGTTACGAATTCTTAAGGTAATATTGGCGGCATCTGCCGGAGTATGTGGAAAATTATATACCACAAAAGCCAGATGCAATTGCAAAAGATTATTGGCAGGAGTAACGTTGATTTGCCTTCTGGCAAAAGAAGTACAAATGCCCCCGTTGGTGCAATCACAAGTATTTGCCCAGTCATTACCTATTTTTATGGAAAAATTCCCGCCCGGAAAAACTCTTGGGAAATTTCCCCAGGGGTCATTACCACCGGACACAATTTGACAATTTTGAACCGTCCAAGTATTAAAATTTCCGTTTTCAAAATCTATGTTTGTACATTGCGGAGGTTGATTTCCTTGAAATACATTGTTGTTCGACAATTTATAGGTTTGAAAATTCTGGTTTTCAATGATATTTGAATAGAATTTCTTTTTTATCCAATTTCGTTTAATTCTTTCAAATTTTTCTTTTTTAAGCTTGGGGTCATTAATATTACTTAGGTGGGCATTAACATGATTAAAATCAAATCCTGCCAAGGAGTCAATTTGGGATTTTAAAATTGTACAAATGAGAAATAAAAATATATAATTTATTTTCATGCTAACAAATTTATGAATATAAATTAATAAAAAAAAGATTTTGGCTTAATTAAAAGGCAATTTAACTAACGGAAAATTACAATTCACCCAACATACCCCCAATGGTGAAATGAAACTGCCCTTTTCGGACGTCTTTAATGGTTTGTCCGGGCAGGGGATCAAAACCCCAACCGTAATCAATGCCTAATAAACCAAACATTGGCAAAAATACCCTTAATCCTATACCGGCGCTTCTTCTGACCTTAAACGGATTAAAGTATTTGTAATCCGAAAAAGCATTACCGGCTTCAGCAAAGCCAAGGAGGAAAATGGTGGCTTGGGGATTAAGGGTTAACGGATAACGCAGTTCCATGGTATAACGGCAAACAATGGGGTCACCCACCGGTCGAGAGACTTCCTGATCAGGATATCCGCGAAGCCCGATGATTTCCCTAGCCACAAAATTCTGAAAACCGCTTAATCCGCTGCCTCCCACATAAAAGCGTTCAAAAGGAGAGAAACCAAGGATTTTGTTGTAATACATCAAAAATCCATATCCCACCTTTGTTCGTAATACCAGGTTTCTTGCTTCTTTTCCTTCAGCCGCTTTTTTATTGGTCAGTTGAACAAACCACTCTCCCGTAATTTTATATTTGTGATATTCCACAAATTTGTACCTTTCGCGAATGGGTAAATCGGCATAATTTTTATTGCTTAAAAGAGAGTAGGGCGGTGTCCATTGACCGAAAAAAGTAAAATTGGATCCGGTTTTGGGGAAAATGGGCTGGTCGATGGAGTTGCGGGAGAAGGTTAGATTAGTATTTACGTCGTGGGCATAACCATCGGAAAAAACGAAGATGCCCCCATATTTTGTAAGTTCGTAGTAATTATAGTTTATGGCATTGAACATCGTGAAGTAGTTATCGGGCCAGTTCAAACGCCGTCCGAAGTTTAAAGATCCGCCCACAATACTCATGCTTTGGCGGTTGGGATTGTAAATTTTATTTTTCCTGTCGGAATATTTTCTCTCACCGTTGCCAAAAAGTGTGTGAAAAACAGTAAATGTGAGGGAGTTGGGTTTTCTTCCTCCCAGCCAAGGTTCGGTGAAAGAAAAATTATAAGATTGGAAAAAAATACCGTTGGTTTGGGCACGTAAGGACAAACGCTGACCATCTCCGGTGGGAAGAGGTCTCCAGGCTTCTTTTTTAAAGAAATTCCGTGTGGAAAAGTTATTAAACGAAACTCCCAAAGTACCGATAAGACCCACCCCGCCGGCGCCCGGATTAAAGGAGTTTCGTCGGCCGCCCCAACCGCCGCTGAGTTCCAACTGATCGCTGGGTTTTTCTTCCAATGTGTATTCAATGTCCACGGTCCCGTCGGCCGGATTGGGCTGAGGAACAACATTCATTTTCTCGGGGTCGAAATAATTTAACTGAGCCAATTCTCTTTGTGTACGTATGATGTCCGAACGGCGGAACAATTGTCCGGGCCTGGACCTAATTTCACGATAAATCACACGGTCGGAGGTTTTGTCGTTCCCCTTTACCGTTACGCGGTTAATTTTGGCTTGCTTTCCTTCATATAAGAAAATATCATAATGAATGGTATCATTACTTATTCGACTTTCTACCGGTTGGACATTAAAAAATAAATATCCGTCATCCATGTATAAGGATGAAATATCCATGCCGTTCGGATTCATATATAGTTTTTGGTCTAATTTTGATTGATTGAAAACCTCACCGGGTTTGATATTCAGGATGGTATCCAATTGACCGCTTCTGTATTTGGTATTGCCAAACCATTTGAATGTACCAAAATAATATTTACGACCTTCTTCCAGGAAAATCTCAATATTCACGCGGTTTTTTGAAATAAAATAAACACTGTCTTTCACTATTCTTGCATCCCTGTAACCCTTGTCATTGTATTTTTCAACAATTTTGGGCAAATCTCCTTTCAGATTTTCTTCCAGATATTTGCCGGAGTTAAAAATGTTCCACCAACGATAACGCTTGCTTTCTTTAAGTTTACGGCGCAATTTTCCGTCGCTGAAAACCGAATTGCCATGAATGATAACATCATTTATTCTTACTTTCTTCCCTTTATTTACGATGATAGTCATGATTTGATGAGGTGTTTTTGTGTTTGGATCGTTTTCCAATTTTACATCCACCTCCACATGATAAAATCCTTTATTGATGAAATATTCCCGGGTAATATTTTTGGCATTACCGATGAGGTAATCCGTTAATACCCTTTCTTTTAACAAACGCATTTTGTTTCGGATATCATCCGCTTCCCCTTTTCTGACTTGTCCCTTGAAGGTATATTTTGAAAGTCGCGGTTTTTCTTTAACTCTCAGAACCAAAAATATATCATTACCGATAACTTTTTCCTGATAAATTTCAACGTCATCGTAAAGGCCCTGCTTCCAAACTGCTTTTAAAGCATCGGTAATCTGGTCGCCGGGGATGGTAATGGTTTGTCCTTCCGTAAAACCCGATATAAATTTAATGACATTTTTATCCGTTGCTTCGGCACCTTCAATTCTGAATCCGCCCAAACGGTATTTTTTTTGTGATTTAAATGATTCCAGGAACAAACTATCGTCAATATCCACTTGTGCAAAATAAGGAATAATTAAAATAAAAAATATTTTAATTAAAAAGATACGAATCATTTTTTTAAATGGATTTGTTCGGAAGTCAAACCGTATCTTCTTTCTCTTTTTTGATATACTTCTATGGCTTTCAGGAATTCATTTCTTCTGAAGTCGGGCCATAAAACGGGCGAAAAATAAAACTCTGCGTATGCCAGTTGCCACAACAAAAAATTACTGATGCGGCATTCACCGCTGGTACGTATGAGCAAGTCCGGATCGGGAATTCCAAATGTGCATAAATTTTCTTCAATGGTATATTCGTTTATTTTTTCAGGGATAAGTTCTCCTCTCTTAACCTTTTCTGCTATTTTTCTGACGGCTCGGGTTATCTCCCATTTAGAGGAATAACTCAGTGCCAGAACGACATGTATAGTAGTTAGGTCTTCCGTTGCTTTTATGCAAGAGGTCAGTTCCTCTTTACAATGAGGAGGCAGGCTCTCTATATCACCCATAACGGTCAGCTTAACGCCGTTTTTGATTAATTCACCGGTTTCGGAGCTGATGGTGCCAACCAGCAGTTCCATCAGGGCATCCACTTCTTCTTTGGGTCTGTTCCAGTTTTCCGTACTGAAGGTGTAAAGTGTAAGGTATTTAACTCCGATTTCAGCCGCCGTTCGAACAACTTCCTTAACCGATTCAACCCCTTCCCGATGCCCTTCAATTCTACTTTTTCCACGAGCTTTGGCCCAGCGGCCGTTTCCGTCCATGATAATGGCAATATGCAAAGGAACGGCATTATTCATATCCAATAAAATAAGGGCAAAGGTAAAAAAAATGATGTTGTTTAAAATTCCATATTGTTAAGATAACTTAACAGGCCAGTTTCTTAGTGTTAATTGACCCTTCTCATCCAATTCGGCAAAAGCGCCTTCATCTCCAAACCAATGCCCCAAATTAACATATCTTGATTTATCGAGGTTGTAATCAATTGTTAAATGCCTGTGTCCGAAAATAAAATAATCTATCGAGTTTTTTTTCAGATACTCTTTACAATATTGTATGAGCCATTCCTTGTCTTCTCCCTCAAATTTTTCATCGTATCCTTGTGCGAGCCGACTTTTTTTACTGAAATAGTTGGCAATATAAAATGAAAAATTAGGATGAAGCCGTGCAAATAACCAAATACAAATCTTATTAGAAAATATTTTTTTTATGAATTTATAACCGAGATCGCCCGGACCAAGACCGTCTCCATGCCCGATCATGATTTTTTTCCCGTAACGTTCCATGATAATCGGGCTTCGGTAAATTTTTACTCCGATTTCTTTTTCAAGATAATCAAACATCCACATGTCATGATTACCCGTAAAGACATGAATCGGTATTCCGCTGTCAGCCAGTTCGGCCAATGTTCCCAAAAATCTTACAAACCCCTTGGGAGCGGAATATTTATGTTCAAACCAAAAATCAAATAAATCGCCCAAAAGATAAACTTCGGATGCTTCATTTTGAATATTTTTTAACCATCGACAAATACTCATTTCTCTGACTCTTGAACTTTCATAGTCCGGTGTGCCGAGATGAAAATCCGAAGCAAAGAATATTTTATTTTTTTGCATTAGTTGAAAAATACATTGTTAATGGTTTCTCTAAACTTCATGTTTTCCAGGTTAAACGAAAACCCGAATGTTTGCCAAAATCCCACTCCGTTGAGATTCAAATTTTCTTTTATGTCTTTTGAATAAAATAATGGCATGAAGAGTGAAAATCCGAGTTTTTCTAATTTAAAACAAATTCCTGCATCCCAAAAAACATTGCCATTGATGGTGGTTAAATCATCGGTTCCGACCACATTCAGATAAAAGCGCAAGGGAATTTTTCCGAAATCTGGGCTTTCCAGGTTCAATGCCAAAACGTATTTAGAATAACTTCCCAATGCGGAACGAACTTTCATGTTGCCGTCATTTTCGGAAATTTGTTTTGTGATCCAGTCAGGTGTCGGATAACGACCTATAAAATAGCCGTCGTATAAAAAATCTCTATATCCGTTACGTCCCCAAGCACAAAACAGATATCGGAAATTATTTTGATTGATTTTACCAAAAAAATATCCGCCAAAAATTCGTGTTCGAATTTTAAAATGTTCATCGAGAGGAATGTATTTGATATATTCAATCTCACTCCGTAAAAATTCATGATTAAACGTGTTTGTAAATTTAAAATAATCCGGCGCCCAGGAATGGGTGTTCATTCTGCCGATGTTGAATCGAACAAAGAATCGGTTGGTATCTTTTGAATTAATGTTTACCAGGGGATTGTTTTTATCAAGCAGATGTATGAGGGAGGCATCGGCATATAATTTTATTTTTTTTGTATAATCAATTGGCTTTTTTTCCCAGTAAAGGTCCAATGAATTTCGGATGTAGAAGGCATGAAGTTCGGGATGGTATAAACTGAATTTTTTTGTATTTAGTGAAATCTTAAACAAACGCGTTGAACCTGACGGGAAAATATTGTATTGTAAACCGGCCATGCCGGAAATATCTATACTGCCGAATCCGAATAATGGTGAAATAAACCACTCCAACGGCTTTGGTAAAAGTTCTTGGTTGTGTAACAAAATTCCTGTCATTGGCCCATCGTGATGGTTATAAGCAATTAATGGAAAATAATAAATGGGTATAATTTTTGGATTGCCCAATGAAGTTAAAAAATTGATTGATAATTTCCTTTGTCTTCCAAAAATTCCGGAGTTAATTTTAAGGTAATTATTATGGCGGTATAATTCAGGAATTACACCGGGTGCATCCAAAACAAAATAATCGGGTTTGGAAGGTGGAAAGAAAACCGAATCTTTATAATTCCCTGACGGATTCATCCAAACCGTACCGATGAGTTGGCCGTTGTTTTTGAAAGCCGATATGGAATAGGGCGTGGGAGATCTGAATTTGTTCTTTACGAGGATGGAATGGCTTAAATCTTTGTTCTGATTGGATTTAATCAATGCAAGTTCCGTTTTTCTGTCAGAGTTAATATAATAATCGATAATTGGCCTCAGGTCGCCTCCGGAAAAAAACTGAAGCGTTTTTACAAGGGATGTGGGGGTGGGATGCATGAATTTATACTTGTCAAAGTAGAACTGCATGGCCAATTTAAAATTTTCTTCTCCCATGAAATTTTCCAGCATTTTAAATACCTGAGCGGTTTTGCTGTAAACAATGGCGCCGTAGTTGAAAGATGAGAATTCGTTGGACAAATCAGATATAGGTTGATCGAAATTATTACGGGCAGAAAAAAGATAAGAGTATAAATGGCTTTTTGAAGCGTGAATTTTATCTGCACCTAAAAAAGGAGGAAAACCTAAATCGAGATAGTCGCTTAAGGACTTGTAAGGATAGTATGCCTCTACATATTTGGATTCGTAAAACGAATTAATTCCTTCATCTAAAGCCGCGTAAACTCTCTCGTTAGTGCCCAGAATACCATAGAACCAATTATGCCCCACTTCGTGCGTTATCACAACATCCAATTGCATGGAATTCGTTACGGGTGAGATTATCGCGATACAAGGATATTCCATTCCTCCGCCAGCGGCGACCTCTCCTGATACAACACTTATTTGGTTGTACGGGTATTCGCCTACTTCTCCGGAATAAAATAAAACGGAACGGTTTAAATAATCAATGGCGTTTTGCCATAAAGGTCTGTCATTCATTAAAAAATAAACCCAGGTATCAACTTCACGTCCCGACTCCGGCAAATTAACCACATCGTGAAGAACGTAAAAACGCTTATCGGCAAACCAAGCAAAATCATGCACACGGAATTGTTTGAAATGTATGGTTTTAAATTTTTCGGAGGAAGGAGGAAAATCCATGGTTTGGGTAATGATTTTTTGATCTAAAAATTGTATGGTTTCCAGTATGCGATTATTGATACGTTCCACTTCATCTTCAGGTTCAATTAATATGCCCGTTGAAGTCACAATATAATTTTCGGGCAAACTGATGAAAACATCAAAAGTTCCAAATTCCGAGTAGAATTCTCCCTGGTCGAGGTAGGGCATGGGATGCCAGCCCCTGTTGTCGAATACGGCCGGCTTGGGATACCATTGCGTTATGTAATACGATTGTTTGTGATGTCCAAGACGCGAAATTCCTGCGGCTGGAATTTTAACCCTGAAAGGAGTGCTGATAAATACGGTATCTCTTGGTTTGAGCGGTTTGTTCAGATAAACTTTAACTACATCATTCCAGGATGGATGTGGAATAACACGGAGTTTTTCCGAGTTGCTTTGAAAATTCAAAGAGTCGATGTATCCAAAATCTTTCTCATTTAATCTGAACATTACATAATTCTCTTGAGAGAATAATTGTTTGCCTAATTCGGTATGAGGATGTTTGTAGGCATTCGGCCAAAGATGGAAGTAAATAAAATGTAAAGTTGAATCAGAATTATTGATGTATTGAATTAGTTCATGGGCATGCAAGTAATGATTCACATCATCTAACCTGACGTGAATTTTATAATTAACTTCTTGTTGAAAGGAGTTTTCTTGTGAATGATAAAATGAAAAAAAACACAGTAAAATAAAAATAAAATGAAGGCGAACGTTCATTTTATTTTTTTACGGTTGCGGTTTTTTGATGGATGACTTCCTCCAGTTTTTTTTCCAATTCTTCTCCGCGAAGCTCTTTTGCAATAATTTTACCATCTTTATCAACCAAAACGGTATAAGGAATGGCTTGTACGTTATAATCACGAGCCGCTTCACACTCCCAAAATTTCAAATCGCTGATATGCAACCACGGAAGTCCGTCATCTTTTATGGCCTTTATCCAAGCCGAGCGATCACGGTCAAGGGATACGCCCAATATTTCAAAATTTTTGTTTTTGTATTTTTCATACAATCTTTTTACGTTGGGCATTTCCTTTCTGCATGGCCCGCACCAGCTGGCCCAAAAATCAATGAGTACATATTTGCCTTTTAAAGAAGAAAGCGTAATGATTTTACCGGAGGTGTCGGCCAGTGCAATTTCCGGTGCAATCTGACCCACTTGTAGTTTTAACATATTGTCAACCATTTTGCTGAACATCATGACTTGTTGGTTATTGGGATATTTTTTAGATAGTCCTTCATTCAAAGCAATAAAGGTTTCTTTATATTCCTCGGGATTTAATTCCTGAATGGCAATTAAGCAGGTATATTTATCGGTATTGTTTTTAATCAGATTTGAAATTTCAGGTGCGAAGGAAGAAACCAATTTGTTGTAAGGTTCTTCAAACATTTTGGATAGAGAGTCGGCTTTTTTCATGGCAAGTTGTGGGTTAGATGAATGCAATTTGTCAATTTCCAATGATGAGATAAGTGCCTGATAGGCCTGAGAAAGAGAGTCCAAAATTATTTGTTTACGTTTGGAAATTTCATTGAATTTAAAAAACAGGTCGGTTTCATCACTGCCGGTTACTTTATACGTGTTTCCTAAATCTTTTGCATCTCCGGTAACGGTTACTTTCATTCCGGAGTCAAGTACCAGCATGGCAAAATTCTGATTGTTAATTTTAATTCTGTAAAAACCGATTTTTGGAACGTAATCAGAGAAAGAAAAATTACCATTTTCATCCAGCTTGACACTGTCGAGCAAAACCGGCTGAGGGCTGGATAGTTTTTCCAAATAGAGCATTTCACCGGAACTGTTAGAAAGTGTTCCGCTTAAAAAGGCATCGTTTTTTTTGTTGCCGCATGCGCTTATCAGAATAATTACCAGGTAAGATAAAAGGGATTTTTTCATCGGACTATTGGTTAAGTTTTTCGATTAAGATTTGATTGATGATTTTCGGGTCGGATTTTCCTTTGGTGGCTTTCATGGCCTCGCCAACAAAAAGTCCTAAAAGACCCTTCTTGCCATTTTTATACTCGACAATTTTGTCGGGAAAGCGAGCAAGGATTTCATCTATAATACGTTGCAAGTCATCGGAATTATTTTGGAGTACAATATCAAGTTCAACGATAAGATCTGAAGGCTTGCGTTGGGTTTGAATAACGGCGGGTAAAAGCTTTTGAACAGCCACCGAGTGATTTACTTTTCCATCTTCCACCAAATTAACAATTTCGGCAAGCAGGGCCGGTGTTAGGTTTAATTCATTCAGATGAATACCGTTTTCATTCAAATAGTTTCTGACAGGAACCAGTAACCAGTTGCTGATGGATTTGAAGTGCTTTGAAAACTTGCAGCATTCCAGGAAGAATCGGGCAAATTCTTTTTGGTCGGTAAGCTGGGCGGCATCATATTCCGGAAGTTTAAATTCCTCCATCAAGCGTTGAAAAATGGAAGCAGGCAGTTCGGGAACGGCCGCACTTACATTCTCCAGGAATTCTTTGGGAATAACGATGGGCGATAAATCCGGTTCGGGAAAATACCGGTAATCCTGAGCCGATTCTTTACTTCTCATGGAAAAGGTAACCGATTTAACCGCATCAAAAGAGCGTGTTTCCGTTACGACAGTACCTCCTGAGGTGATGATTTCTATTTGCCTTTGAATTTCATAATCGATGGCTTTTTGCACATGACGAAATGAATTCATGTTCTTCACCTCCACTTTATTTCCAAAATTCGTTTCGCCCTTACGTCTGACTGAGATATTGGCATCGCAACGCAATGAACCTTCTTCCATATTCCCGTCGCAGATTTCCAGATACCTAACGATTTTACGAATTTCATATAAATACGCATAGGCCTCTTCGCCCGAGCGTAATTCAGGAGCAGACACCATTTCAAGTAATGGCGTACCGGCACGGTTTAAATCCACCAACGTATTAAAAGGGTCAAGATCATGGATGCTCTTGCCGGAGTCTTCTTCCAAATGTATGCGGATCAGGTTAATTTTTTTCTCGCTTCCGTGAAGCCGGAAAGTTATTTGACCTCCGGTACAGATAGGGGTTTTGTCTTGTGTTATCTGATATCCTTTGGGAAGATCGGCATAAAAATAATTTTTTCGTGCAAACTCATTACGTTCCCTAATGGAGCATCCTAAGGCTTTACCAAGAATGATAGCCATTTCTATGGCTCTTTTGTTTACGCGCGGCAGAGTCCCCGGATGTCCGAGGGTGATGGGAGATAAGCAGGAATTTGGGGATGCACCGAACTCTGCAGGTTCGGAACTATACATTTTTGTTTGGGTCAATAATTGAATATGACATTCCAAACCAATAACCGCTTCAAATTCCGGATGGTATTCCATGTTAATCCGAAAGCAAAAATAAGGTTTTAAAGTCAGGGAAAAGGAATTTGCTTAACAATTTCCACCGACTCATTTAAATAAAGATCCTCCTTCAGATTTTTAAGCCATTTTTTTTCTCTGTTGAATCGGGCCGTATCAGCTTTAATCCTCTGATTATCTTCCGGTAACATCAAACACTCTATATGAGAATTTTCTGCTTTGATGTCATTAAATTTTTTATTTTTTTCTCTATTCTTAGCTTGTAGTTCTCTGAATTTTTTCAGTTCCAACGGAACTTTAGCTTCATCTTTATTTTTCTTGGTTTCTTTTGCCCATTCTTCCAACATTTTAAATCCTTTGTTTTTGGAAATTCTTGCCTGCGATTGTTGTTTAATTTTATCGTAAGGTATGTATTCAAATTCCTTGTAAGATGCTTTTTGTATTTGGTCCCATGGCATGGCATATTCCAACTCGCGTTCACCGTAATCAATGTATTCAAACATGTTGGGGAATTCTATGTCAGGTGTTACGCCCTTAAGCTGAGTGGAACCACCGTTAATGCGATAGAATTTTTGTTGCGTTACTTTAACAGACCCGACGGGTTTAATAGTATCGAACTGAGGGATCAGGAAATAATCAAGGTCCAGAAAGGATTGAACGGTGCCCTTTCCGAAAGTTGTGGAACCAACAATTATGCCTCTTTTATAATCTTGTATGGCAGCGGCCAAAATTTCGCTGGCACTTGCACTGTTATGATTAACCATTACCACTAATGGTCCGTTCCAAACCACTTTTGGGTTGTAATCTTCCATGGTTCTGACAAAATTGCTTTTATCTTTAACTTGAACAACCGGTCCCTTCGGAATAAAATGTCCCGTCATGGAAACAACTTCCTGTAAAGAACCGCCACCGTTATCGCGAAGGTCAAGAATAAGATATTTGATGTTTTGTCTTTTTAATTTTTCAATTTCTTTTTCAATGTCTTCCGAACAATGATGCGCACCTGTTCGGGTAAAATCAGTATAAAAAGAAGGAAGATAGATGTATCCGATAAAGTCGTTTTTGTCTTTAATTAACACGCTTTTAGCAAAGGTTTCCTCAATTTCCACCACGTCGCGAATGATGGGTATAACCTTTATGGAGCCATCGGGTTTTCTGACCGTCAGACGGACTTCGGTTCCTTTTTTCCCCTTAATGAGTTCAATGGCATCTTCCATTTCCATATCCGTTACGTCAACGGGTTCACCGGCTCCTTGAGCAACTTTCAGAATTTCATCGCCGGGCTTTAGTTCTCCTTGCTTATAACTCGGACTTCCTACGATAATTTCCACGACCTTCAACACACCGTCTTTTTGAGTGAGTCGGGCGCCAATACCCTCAAACTGTCCGGACATGTTTTGATCAAATCTCTTCTTATCGCGCGGAGCATAATATTCGGTATGCGGGTCATAAACATTTGCAATGGAATTAGCATAAATATTGAAGCGTTCTTTGGTGGTCATCTTTTTTAATCGTTTGAACCAATCGTCATTCGCTTTTAGTGTCTTTCTTCTGGCTTCTGCTTCAAGACTGTCGAAAGGCTTGGGGGTGAATACAGTATCTTTTTTGTTTTTGGCTTCTTCTTGTTTAGTCAATTCTTCATCCAAACGTACCAGCACCTGATATTTTATCATTTTAATCCATTCTTTTTTGAGTTCTTCCATGTTTTTTGCATAAGCGGTTTTTTCTCCGTCGGTGATATAGTATTCCTCTGAATTAAAATTTATTTTTTTTGAAAGAACTTCTTTGTAAAAACTTTCTAATTCAGGAATCTTATTTTTAAATAATTCAATGCTCTCATAAAATAAGGGATGTTGTTGGTTTTTAATATGGTCGTCAATTTGTGTTCGGTATTTTAATAACTTGTTGTAATCTTCCAGGGTGAGGAATTTTTTGTTGTAATCCAACCTTTTTAGGTAAAGGTCAAAAACTTTTTTACTAAACTCATCATCGGGAATAAGGGGTTGGTAATGATTTTGTCCTAAGCTGCCCATAATTAATTCAATGATGATGGTGTTTTTGTCGAATACGCCCCACCAAGCAAAAGAAGATGCAAGCAAGGCAAAAAAGAGCGTGGTAAGCAAAAAATATTTTTTAAAATTTCGGACTTTCATTGTTTTAACAAATTTACTCAAACAAAATGAAACAAACATGGAACCAAACACATCGTAAGAAGACCGGTAATGTTTAAAGATTGTTAAATACAATCGGTTTTTTTCATGTTTATTTGTCAAGATCAAATCCAATAACTTATGCAAATACCGGATTTCAGGGAAGCCAAAGTAGAGGAAGTATTTATACATTATTCGGGTAGTAAGGCCAATGGGCATTTACCGGAAACGGATAATGAGTCCGTAAAACTGGATGAAACCGTGTTAAGTGATTTTTTTATTACCTGGATATCCAGGCCTCACAAGACGGATAGGGTGTTTATATTCCGCAATGCAAACAAGGCCTTCAAGCATGTAATGCTTGATATTGCCCGTGATTTCTTTAGCAGGAAAAAAACCTTATTTCAAATTTCAAAAGAACTTACTGAACATATTTATCATCAAATGACTTATCCTGAAATTCCCGAGGGCGAGGTGGTGGTTTGTGAAATTCAGGACATTCTTTTTTATGGAAAAAAGCGAAATGCCCTTGCTTTGGTAAAAATAGACGTCAAAGAACCTTTTCTGATGATTGGAAGTGATAAAAATAAAAATACCCTTCAGGCCATGTATGGGTTATATCTTAAAAAGCCCTGTAAATCGGCCTTGATTTTTTTTGATGAAGAAGTAAAAGATTATTTTGTTTTGGTACATGACGATGCCCGCTACGACGGACCAGGTGCGGGTTATTGGCCGGCCGATGTATTAAACGTGGAACCGATGGAAGGTAATTACTTTAATACGGAACATTTTCTTAAAGTGGTCAGAAAATTTGGTGATGAAGTATTAACGGCTGAAAATCAAATTGATAATTTGGATAAAAAAGTTTTCTTGCATAAAAACATTGATTATTTCAAAAATCATACGGTTTATGAGCCAAAATCCTATGAAGAACAGGTTCTTCAGTTACCAGAACTCAGAAATTCATTTTATGAATATGCCAGAACTGAAGACCCGAATTGGGATCAACTGTATGTTCGGGATTTCGATATTTCAGCTCATGCCATAAAGAAAAATCAGAAATATTTTAAAAGCATCATTAAATTGGACTCTAATTTTCATATCTATGCACATGGTCGGTTCGACCTTGTGGAAAAAGGGTTTGATGAAGAAAAAGGAATGAAATACTATAAACTATATTATGAAACCGAGCATTAAATGGGTTTTATTCTTTGTTTTTATTGTAAGTTTTTCACAAAATACTTCCAAGGTTGATAAATTTCTGAATGCCTATCAGTCTATTTTCAATGCAAAGAAATTCGAGCAGTTGGAAAACCTGATGGACGAGAAATTCCTGAAAGAAGTGGGGAAGGATAAATTCCGCGAGATGAATTGGGGTATTTATGTTCAAATGGGCCCCATTATTTCCATGCGAAGAATTTCCGATACATTAGGGACATCCAGGGCATGGGTAATTTTTGAAAATGATGAACTGGTATTTGAAGTTAAGCTGAAAGGCGATAAAGCCGAAGGTTTATTCTTGCGAAACCCTTATGCGTTTATTGCAGATAAAAAAAGAAGCAATCCTATCCAGAAAAGTTTTACTCCTGCAAGTGATTTAGATAAATTCGTGGATTCGGTATGTTCACGCTTTATGGAAGGAGAAAGAAAGTGCGGACTTGCCGTGGGAATATATCATAATGGAAATAGATATGAATATTATTTTGGTGAAACCTCCAAAGGTACCGGAAACATTCCTAACGGAAAGAGCCTGTTTGAAATCGGTTCGGTTACGAAGATATTTACGTCCTATATGTTTGCTTATGCCTGCTCACAAAATATTTTGAGTCCCGATATGCCGCTGAACAGAACATTGGCAAACATGAAAATTAATACGCGTGGAATTGCCGACGATGTAACCCTTCTTCACTTAACCAATCATACCTCAGGCCTTCCCCGCCTTCCACAAAATTTCCTCGATCAAATGTCCTATTCCGCAAAATATCCTTACCGGAATTACAATCGTGAGCTTTTAGTGCAATATTTGGAATCAGCCAAGGACATCAAAAGAAAAGATAATCAGCAGTATTCCAACCTAGGCCCAAGTGTTATGGGGATGATATTGGAGCATTTTATGAAAATGAATTATAAGGATCTGGTTGAAAAATTTATTTTCCCTGTTTGCGGCATGAATAATTCCTATGTTCATGTGAAAGATGCTCCAACTGAAAATCTCACAACCCCCTATCGGGAGAACGGAAAGGAAGCCACTCATTTTGAATTTGACGTAATGGCCCCGGCCGGAAGCATCGTATCTTGTTTGCCCGACATGATGAATTTTGTGGAAAAGATGAGAGACAGTTCGGGCATCCCACAAAAAATGATGATGACTAAAACCTTAGGAAATAATCGTTTTAATGCCGGCATGGGCTGGATGATACAACCCACCGGTGCAAAAAACACTTTGGTTTGGCATAACGGCGCAACATTCGGATACACATCTTTTGCCGGATTTCTGAGAGAGAAAGATATTTATGTGGTAATTTTGAATAACCAGGCGGCCCCGGTGGACAAAATCGCAATCGACATCATCAAATATTTAGAAAAGAAAAAATAAGAAAATAAAACAAACTGTTCTTATTAATTCTGATAACAAATTCGAACGTTGAAAAATTTGGTCGGGGTTTGAGGCGATTCCAAATAAGCGGAATTTAATTTTTTGGATGTATAGATGGCCAGCATGGAATTCGAGATTCGATAGATGTGTTTTCTTTTATCAACGGGTGTTCCGTCCATAATTCCGGCCAGAACTTCCCAGCGTTGGTCTTCATAACTGAATCCGGCATCATGCCAAAAAATGACTGAATTTTCGTCTTTCAGTAAGGGAAAAACTTTTCGGGTATCATTTAATACGCCTTCATAGGAATGATCGCCATCCACGAAAATGACGTCAAATTTTTGGTTCAGGGAATTGAAGTCAAAAGTGGCGGAATTATGGAGTACTCTTTTAAGGTTCGGAATGTTTTCAAGTAAAAGCCCGTCGAGTTTTGCGGCTCTCTCGGAAAAACCCAATTGAACCATTTCTTCTTTTGATAAGCTGACGGATGTACATGAATTACAATATGGAGCAATGTTTAATATGCTTTCGCCTCTCCAGCTGCCTATTTCCAGATAATCCGGTTTTTGGAATGATTTGACAATTCCCTGAATGATGGCAATATCTATAACCCTTGAGGTGCTGTCCAGAAAAGTAAAACTTTTAATTTCGGCATCCAGCGACGGTATTAAATCTTTAATATCCACAAAAGGCAAACCTTTTTCATAACCGTTCGCTTTCATTTTTTTCTTAGCAACTTGCGTTTTGGTAAATTGGAGCAATTGTTTCAATAAATCTCTATGATTTTTGATGACCGCAGTTGGAAATTTCAGCAGGTATTTATTTTTGTTCATGTTATAACTCAAAATTAAAGAATATCAATCAATGACCGTGAATTCAGTGTATGTCATATCAAAGATTGTCATACCAGTTCCTGACCCGGGGTATTTTGAAATCGCTCATCATGGGATTACGCAGATTTAACAAAAAATTATAACCTTTACGGAAACCGAAGGGGATCCATTGCACTCTGAACTCCCAGCAACGGATTTCTCTGTATAAGTCGATGCTGGTATAACTGAGTTGATTGGTCTGAAAGTCCCAACCGCTGGTAATTCCGAATTGCCAGTATATTCCGGGTTTTAAGTCCAGTCGGCCGTTCAAAACATGATTCCATGTTCCTTTTCCTGTAATTTCAGTATAACTCATGGTATAGTATAATCCGGCATTCCATTTTACGCTGCTTTGCAGGGCGTATCTTTCGGCGGAATTTGTTAAGTCAGGTGCATTTCTTTTTATCTCTTTATTTTGAAGCAATTCCGGATTGATATTTACGTTGATGGCGGAACTGGCATTGACGAAACGGGCCACTTTCCCGGTTTTGTCGAATTCAAGTGTATTTATCCTCCTGAAGGATTTATGGTCTATGGCATAAGGGTCGAAAGTGGCATTTCCTACCCAATCAAAAATTTTGAAGAAAACAT
>FQKF010104791.1_pt1 | contig 17388 bp, 11 predicted proteins | sample 1504521 | NCBI WGS metagenome assembly FQKF01 (sample SAMEA4475357, study PRJEB15587) | soil metagenome | biome: Soil; feature: Field | place: India | collected 2015-03-11 | depth 0 m
TTTTACCACAGAGGGGACGGAGAAGCACGGCGTATTTTTTTTCTCTGTATAACTCTGAGTTCTCAGAGGTGAAATTATAATATCCACCTAACTATACCATCTTTTAGTCTTACTACATTAAAATTTATAAGAAGACCTACTTTGATATTTGCTAATTTCATATAGGTCATCAACTGTGCTTTATGTATTTCGGCAAGAGCATCTACTGATTTTATTTCAACTACAACGTTGTTTTGGACCAATAAATCAATGCGATAGCCGACATCTAATCTTATTTCTTTGTAAATCAACGGCAGAGCAAGTTGCTTTTTTACTTCTAGACCGGTGTTAATAAGCTCATAAAATAAGCATTCCTCGTAGGCACTTTCTAATAAACCGGGTCCTAATTGTTTATGAACTTCAATAGCACAACCAATTATTTTTTCTGTAATTTGATTTATATCCATATTTTTTTTATTTTTTCACCACAGAGGGCACAGAGAAGCACGGAGGTTTTTTCTCTGTGTCATTCTGTGCGCTTTGTGGTTTAACTGACTAATATCCAGATAAATGAATTAAAAAACTAATCGGGTTCAAATTTGTAGTCGCCGAGTTTGTTTTTTAGATCGGGCATTTTTGTTTTATCGAAAACAAAATCGTTTATTACCAGAAAATCGATATCGGTATTGGCAAAGCAGCGCAGTGCATCGAAAGGGGTACAAACTATGGGTTCGCCGCGTACGTTAAAGCTGGTGTTAATTAAAATTCCGTATCCGGTAAGCTTTTTAAATTCGTTGATTAGATGCCAGAAACGAGGATTGATATTTTTGTTCACTGTTTGGATACGTGCCGAATAGTCGATATGCGTTACAGCAGGCACATCGGATCGAATAAGATAAAGTCTGTTGAATAAATCAGCGTTTTTCAGTTCTTCAGGAATTGGGTTACAACGGTCGGGTTTTATTTGTGCAGTAAGTAACATGTAAGGCGAAGGCTGTGTTGTATTGCAATAAGTGGTTACATCTTCTTCCAGAATAGATGGGGCAAAAGGCCGGAAGCTTTCGCGAAATTTGATTTTCAGGTTCATTTTCTTTTGCATTTCCGGGTCTCGGGGATCTCCCAATATGCTTCTGTTTCCAAGAGCACGAGGTCCGTATTCCATTCGTCCCTGAAACCAACCAATTATCTTACCCTTTGAAATTTGTTGGGCTACAAACTGAGCTAAGTTTTCGAAATGGTTGTAATATTCGACGTCTAAGTTATAGCGTTTAATCAGTTTTTCAACTGCTTTGTTATCGAACTCTGGTCCCAGATAAGCTCCCTGCATGGCATCGGGAAAAGTAATTTCTCTTTTTTGATTGAAATAAATATAATAGGCTGCCAGTGCAGCTCCAAGGGCACCGCCGGCATCACCTGCCGCCGGTTGAATCCAGACATTATTGAACAGGTTGCTTTCAATAATTTTACTATTCGATACACAATTGAGAGCTACTCCGCCTGCCATCACTAAGTTTTTTGCTTGTGTAATTGATTGAGCAGTTGCAGCAAGCTGCAGCACAACCTCGTCGGTTATTTCTTGAATGGCCAGAGCCATATCCATATAAGGTTGAGTAAGCTCTTCGTCGGGACGGCGTGGTGGTATTCCAAAAAGCTCTGTCCATTTCCTGTTTTTCGTCATGGTAAGCCCGGTGGTATAATTAAAATACTTCATGTTAAGGAGTACAGATCCATCGGGACGAATATCGACCAGGTAATTTTTAATTAATTGTTTGTAATAATTAACACGTTCCGAATTTTTTATACCATAAGGAGCCAATCCCATTAATTTATACTCGCCACTGTTTACCTTAAAACCGCAGTAATATGTAAATGCTGAATACAATAAACCGATAGAATGGGGGAAGTGTAACTCTTTATGAATGGTAATATTTTTGTCTTTGCCGAATCCTATGGTGGTAGTAGCCCATTCGCCCACCCCGTCGATGGTTAAAATAGCAGCTTCGTCGAAAGGTGAAGGATAAAAGGCACTTGCCGCATGCGATAAATGATGTTCGGGAAATAATAGTTGAACATGCTGAGGTATCCCTGATTGTTTTAGTTGTTTGCGAAGAAATTGCTTCATAAACAGTTTTTCCTTTATCCAGACCGGAAGAGCGGTTGAAAAACTGATAAAACCATCAGGTGCAAAGGCATGATATGTTTCAAGCAACCGTTCGAACTTTAGAAATGGTTTCTCATAAAAAACTACAGCCGAAAGTTGGTCGGGATCTATATTGGCCTGATTTATGACATATTGTATGGCGTGTTGAGGAAAACTGGAGTCATGTTTTTTGCGGGTAAAACGTTCTTCCTGAGCTGCTGCAATAATTTTACCATCAATCACAAGGGCAGCTGCACTATCGTGATAAAATGCCGATATTCCTAAAATGGCTATCATTTTAAAATAGGGTATATATAAATGGAGCTATCGCTGTGCCAGCTGTCATAAAAATAATAATACCAAACAGAAGTAATATAATAATTAATGGTAATAACCAGAATTTTTTTCTGACTTTTAAAAATTGCCATAATTCTTTTAGAAATTCCATAATTTATTGTTTTTAAAAGGTTTGTTTAAAATCATTGTCCGAAAAAACATAATTTCTTTCGAAAAAGGCCGTATCATTTGTTTTTTTAAACTTTTTTATCTGTAAAGCATCTTTGCCCAGTAATCGCCTAATTATAGCAACTGGAGTAACAAAAATAGTAAAAACTATTACCAGAAAAATGGTAGAAATAATTTTTCCGAGTATATCCGAAAGGTTATACCAGAATAATGAAAAAATATAAAAAAGCGTCGGATAAATCATTATTAGCAATACCAATAACACCGGTATGATTACGGGAATGGATATATGAAATATCCATTGGATAAGCAGTATAATTAGTAAAAGTGCCAATCCGGCATCCGTGTTTTCTTTTTTCGAAAATTGGGTACGCATATTATCTTTTATTTGCGAAAGTTTTGTTGAATAATTTTTGTAACTTTTCAATTTGTTCCTTTTCGCCAATTTGTTTATACTTTTCTAAATATTTATTGGCTCTGGCATAATCTTTTTTTATCACCGATAAAATTACCAGATTGTTCACAGTGGGCTCGTCATTAGGATTTAATTCGTATGCTTTCTCAAGGTACTCCATTGAACGTTCATCATTTAATTGCAACATAATACTGCCCATCAACTGATATGCGATGGCTGTTTCTTGAATTTGCAAAGATTTTTCTAGTAGCACTAGGGCTTCCTTAAATTGTTTATTGCGGGCTAAATGAATTGATTGTTCAATTAAACTTTTTACTTTAGGATTGACCACTACCACATAATCTTCTTTTTTTGAAATACCTTTTAGCGTGTAGTTAGGATCTATGTCTTTTATTTCGAATAGTATGCGTTTGGCTTTGTTTTTATTACCCAATTCAGTGTATGTTTCATACAAGCCTTCTAAAGCAGTGATTGTATTTTCTTTTGATTCAGCTACTGACTTTGCTTTTTCAAATAAAGAAATTGCTTTGTTGTATTGTTTTTCTTTCAATGCAATTTTGCCCAGTTTGGTAAGTGCAAAAAACGAGCTATCGAGCATTAGTTTCGGCATGGCTTTTAAAATTACTTTCACTAAACTGTCGTTGCGTGCGAGATGGGCATATTGGATTCCTGTGATATAATAATTTAAATTATATGGATAGGTATATACTAGCGATAGATATTCGTTAAATGCCTTGTCAAATTGACCATTTTTTTCATAATATCTAGCTAATTCCTGATGTACAAATATAAGGTCAATATTGTCGTATTTAATACATATAAAAGCTAGCGAATCAGCTAATGATTTGGGTTTATAAGTAAATAAAAATTCATTCTTCACAGTTTCAGGTTGAAAAGGCCAACCTGCAGTTAATTGTTTAATGGTTAAATCGGCTTTCAGGCTGTCCAATTCTGTAAATCCCCAATGTTGTCGGTAATAATTATAAGGCTTCATTTTTGTTCTATCCACTGTGGGTGAGATAAAATTATTTTCAAGCATGGTTTGTAAAAAAGCATCGGCCATTAAAAAATATCCATCGACGTTGGGATGTAAATGTTCTGTGATTAACTCATACCCTATGATTCCATTTGCCGAATGCTGTTCAAAAACTTTTTTCATTGGCACAACAGGTATCTGAAACTCATTGGCTAATTTATGGATAATATGGTTTATACTTTCAGGTGCACGAAAACGAATGGCATCTATATCTTTTGCCATAAAATAAAGCCTTCTGGCAGTATCGGTATTATTGTTTTGTTCAAGCTGGCAGGCATTATTATATAACTTTAAAGCTTCAGAATCATCAGGGTTAGCAATTGCTTCAAACGGCTTCATCCGAACATTCGATACCAACTCACTAATAATTACCGGTACATGTTGTTTTGATATTTTTTTCAAAACACTATACATGTTTTTTTCAAATTGGTGGATACCCTGGTAATATAACTCCGATTGGTAAGGAACGGTTTTGCCTTTTGCTATCCGGGTCATAAGTGTTTCGGATCCCATGTTTTTGGGCTTTCTCGAAATTAGCTGATATACAATTTTATGCATAAGCTGGTAGGAGCGTAAATGCATTAGTGTAATATGTGTTTTCTTTAACCAATGAGCCTTTTTTCCGTAATCGACCGAAGCTGCTCCCATGGCTCCGTAATATTCGTTATGTCCTGCATAAATTAAAATGGCATCGGGTTTTTGGTCAAGAATTTCATCAATAAAGCTATTTAATGCGTAGCTATTAATAGCTGTCATGGCCATATTTACCACTTCTATGTTTTTATCTGGAAGAATATCGCGCAGACGGTAATAAAGAATTCGGCTAAAAGAAACATTCATAGTATAAGGAAAACCTAGTGTTGTGGAGCTACCCAGAACAAATATCCGATATGTGTCAGATGGTTTATTTATTAAAAATATATCGTTCGAAGGCGAGGTAATTTGATTTCCGCTAAAAAAACGTTTGGTAACTTTATTATTGATCTCGTAATAACCGGGATATGCTTTTGACTCGATAAACAGCGATAAATCATCACCAAACTTTATTATACGTAAAAAAAGCTCGAGTAATAAAAACAAAAAAATGGGAATCAAAAATAGGATGAGATAAAAAAGAATTTTCTTCTTCATAATAGGTTAGTATTTAGTTAGCTCAAAATTCAATAATGGTACGTAAATATTTATAGGAAACAAATATAGTGTTTAGAGACAAAAAAAGGGAAAGAAACCTAATTTTATTTTTTAAAAGAAAAAAAACAAGAAATATGGCTTCTATACGGTATTTTGCTGACTTTATGAGGTTTGTAAAATTTCAGGTAACAAATCAAACGTGGTTAATATATGAAATGAAGCTAATCTCTTATTTATCATGGGTGTAATCTTTCTGCGTCGTGCTTATAATCTCTAATGTTACAATATTCTGGCTTTTAAGATCAGGGATGTATCGTGCTTGATACCCTTTAGTTTTGCTAATTGGAAAATAAAAAAGGTCGTCGTCGGTGGTATTTATTGGGAATCCCATGTTTATTGGGTCCGACCATGTTCCATCTTCATTTTTAATACTGTAGAATATATCAAAACCACCAATAGACTCATGACCTTGTGATGAGAAGTAGAGCGTATCGCCTGTTGGTGAAATAAAAGGCGTTTCCTCGTTTAATGAGGTATTAATGGGTTGACCTAGATTTATTGGTTCCGACCATTGGTTATTCGGAAGTAACTCACTAACAAAAATATCAATACCTCCTATTGTACCAGGTCTATTACTGGTAAAATACAGCATATTACCGTCGGCAGTCATGCAAGCATGCGACTCCCAATATTTGGTATTAATTGTTTTTGAAAGCGGCACAGAAGAGGACCAACGTTTGTTTTGGAATTGAGAAATATAAATATCGCTATTGTCGCCAAAAATATATGACAAAAGAATTGTTTTTCCATCGGGTGAGATATAAACAGGATATTGGTTTCCGTCGCTTCGTAACTCAGTGGTTATATTTCGTGGCTGGTTCCACTGATCATTTGCTCTCTGGGTATAAAATATTGCATCGTAAAATTTTTGTCGTACCACATAAACCATTTTCTTCTCATCTATTGTGAGAACCGGATGGAGCATTACTCCTTTTACTTGAATAGGTTTTCCAACAGGTGTAATTTTAACATCAATTGGATTCCGCAAAGCTATTTTAGCACGTTTACAGGCTTCAATCTGAGTTTTTGCCCAGTTAATTACTATTGGGTCAATTTTAATATTGGTCGTTGTGGTTATAAACTTTTCGTAGGTTTCAATAGCTTCATCGAGCCTGTTATTTACTCGGTAAGCATTTCCTAAATGAAGTAATACATCAACTGGTGCCTTTGTTTCTTTAATAGAACCTTCTTTATAATTAAGGTTTATATTCATTGATGCTTTATATAAATATTCTATTGCCTTTATTTTTTCTCCAGGTATATTTAAATAACATATGCCAATTTTGTACATGATATTGTAGTTGTTTTTAAAACTACGTTTGCTTAGTTGAATATATAGTGGTAATGCTTCTGAATAATCTTCCATGGCAAAAAAGTACTCGGCGTCATTAAATAAGCTCTTTTCGTATTTCGATTGCGAAAAGATGGGATTGGTAATGAATATACATGCGCTTATTATTAAAGCTATTGCCATTTTAATTGATCTCATCTTGGCCTGCAATTGGGTTAACTCTTATTTTTATTTATTCACGAAGGTTAAACAAACATAAGTTATTTCTTTATAATTTGCAATAAATATGAGTTTGAATTATAAGTAATTATATGTTAAATATTTGTTTCACAATATTTATTAAATAATTATAAAAATCAGAAAATCAAACAAATAAAAATTTTATCATAATTATGATAAAAAAATTTTTTTGTTTTAAAAATAAATCATATATTTGCTATATGAAAAAAGGAATAAATTTTATTTAGCAAAATAAAATAAATTATTAATAATCAATAGGATGTAAGCTAAATACAAAATTTAGAAGTTATATAGAAAATAATAGTGGTATAGGAAATTAAATTAATTAAATTCACATAAAATTTGACATTATGAAAGCGAATAACATTCTGGAAACGATAGGTAACACGCCACATGTACGTGTAAATAACCTATATGGAAATGATTATGAGGTATGGGTTAAGTTAGAAAAGTTTAACCCGGGCAATAGTATTAAAGATCGTATTGCATTGTCGATGATTGAAGATGCTGAGAAGAAAGGCATTTTAAAACCCGGCAGTGTAATAATAGAGCCCACATCGGGTAATACGGGCATAGGATTGGCTATGGTAGCGGCAGTAAAGAAGTATAAGCTCATTCTGGTTATGCCTGAGTCGTTTAGTGTAGAACGTCGCAGGTTAATGGCTGTATATGGAGCCACATTTGAATTAACTCCACGAGAAAAAGGTATGCCAGGAGCTATTGAAAAAGCCAAGGAATTAGTGGCTACCATTCCTAATGCGTGGATGCCCGATCAATTTAGTAACGAAGCCAACATTGAAGTGCATAAGCGTACTACAGCCCAGGAAGTATTGAACGATTTTCCTGAAGGACTTGATTACATTATAACAGGAGTTGGTACAGGGGGGCATATTACTGCATTAGGTGAGGTATTAAAACCCAAATTTCCAAAATTAAAGGTTTTTGCTGTAGAGCCTGCTTTATCGCCAGTAATTAGTGGAGGAAAACCTGGGCCACATCCTATTCAGGGTATTGGTGCAGGTTTTATACCTAAAAATTTACATAAGGAAATACTCGACGGTGTAATACAGGTTACCAAAGAAGAAGCATTTGAGTATGCTCAACGAGCAGCCCGTGAAGAGGGATTGTTTGTGGGTATTTCGTCGGGAGCTGCACTTGCAGCAGTTGCAAAAAAACTTCCTGAAATACCTAAGGGTAGCCGAATATTAACTTTCAATTACGATACTGGAGAACGATATTTGTCAATTGAAGGATTATTTTAGCTAAGTACCTACTTTTGTTGATACAGCTACCGAATTATTCAATCGGATTAATAAATAATTCGAAAGAATAATTCGGTTTTTTTATTCTTTTTAAGCATTTCCGTACATAAACTGTCCCATGGTAGCAAAGCTGGCACGCGGATTCACAACCATAACCGGAATTTTTGCACTGTTGGCTATAATGTATTGTTCGCGCGAACCAAATAAGAAGTCGATAAAACTAATGTTTTTAGTGGTAACTATTAAAATTAAATCAGCATCAATATCCTGAGCAAATTTAATTGTTTCTTTTCCAAATTCTCCTTTCGGTGCTGTATGAATCTCGTATTCGAGGTTGTTCTGAATCAGAAAACGAATGGAAAAGTTTAAGTTAATATTTACCTTTTTTTGTAATGAAGGGTCACTGACGGGGTATTTAAATAAATGCACCTTTGAATTAAAATATTTTCCTAAATAAATAGCCCAATAGAGTTTTTCTTTATTCTCGCTTCGAAAATCGATAGGAAATACTATTTTCGATAATTTTTCTTCCTTAGTAGGAGGTTGTTGTACCACTATAAAAGGCACTTTTGAACCCAGCAGTACTTTAAATGCATAGCTTCCGGTAATTTTTTGTATACCTTTAATTCCATGGGTTCCCATAATTACCATATTGGCTTTTGTATCGGAAGCATAATTCGATATGGTTGTGAAAATTGAGCCGTCGAGCACTTTAATTGATGGTTTTATGCCATAACGATGAAACGATTCTTCAGCAACTTTTTCCAGTTCCACTTCTTTAGCAGGAATATCGGCTTCATTTTTTACTATATGCAGCAGTTCAATGTTTTTATCGAGCGTCCGTGCAATGCGTTCGGCATGTTCTAATGCGTAATTCGAAACAACTGAAAAATCCCACGGAACAATAATTTTTTTGCTGTCTTTTTCGCTGTTCTTCATTATTTTTGCGTTAATTTAAATTTCTGTACAATAATAAAAATAATTCACTAAGATTGCAAAGGAATTATTAATTCGAAAGTAAACCCTTTGTTTGGTGCGGTTCTTATTTCGTATTTGCCATTTATGGTTTTTACACGGCTCACTATATTTAGTAGTCCTATGCTACCTGCTTTGTGTTCTATTTTTTCATTTATTTCAAAGCCCTTTCCATCGTCGCGATAATACAAGATAAGAAAATTGTTCTCTTCCCTTACGTCGAGAAAAATGGTTTGAGCCTGAGCATGTTTTAAGGTATTGTTAATTAGCTCTTTGGTAATACGGTAAAGAATGGTTTCGAGGTTTGGACTAAATCGTTTGTTTTCAATATTGTGGCTAAAGTTAATTTTTATAAAATCAGATTTTAACGAAATGAATGAATTAATAGCTGCTATAAATCCGTAATTATTTAATACATGCGGGCTAAGATCGTTCGATATTTCACGTACTGTTTGTATGGCTTCTTTAATTAATGTTTGAACTTGTTTTAGAATGTATTCTTTTTTTGTTTTATCATCATTTTCTGAAAGTAACGACAAATACATTTTTAAGCTCGAGAGCAAAGGCCCTACTTCATCATGAAGATTACCAGCAAATCGCTCACGTTCTTTTTCTTCGGTGGTTATGATGGTTTCAAGTAATCGTTGTTCTATATTTTTTCGTTCGGTTATATCAAATAGATTTACAATATAACCGGCAATTTGGTCGTTTGCATCGGTAAATACTGACTTGGTAGTAATTATATCTTTTAAGTTACCTTCGGAGTCTATAATTTGTTCTTCTAATACTTGAACTTTTGAATTTTCAAGTAACTTTTTGTCCGACTCATCGTAACGTTGTGCATATCTGGAAGGATAAATATCGTAAACAGTTTTTCCTATAATTTGATTACGCTTCTGTCCAGTAAATCGTTCGAATTCAGTATTGCAGCCAATGTATTTTCGTTCTTTGTTTAAATATGCTACTGGCAGTGGTATGGTTTCCAATAATGTGGTTAAAAAGTGGATATTTTCCTGTAGCTGCTGTTGTGCTTGTTTTATCTCAGTTATATCTCTATCAATGCCCAAAATATATAGTTCATCACCAAAGCTAATAATACTATGAGTTATTTCAACCGGGAAAATTTTACCATTTTTATGTCGAAATTCAGTTTCGTAAATAATGGTTTGGCCTGTCATCAGGGTTTCAATTTGCATAAAAACATTGTTCTGACCCTGATTGTTTACAATAAATGTTTCAACCGGCATGCCTATAATTTCCTCCTGATTATAACCGAGCATTTCAAAAAACTTAGGATTAGCCGATACAATTTTTTTTGCCATAGCACCTTTTGTGCCTATCAGGTGAATACCATTAGGCGACTTCTCGAATAAAGCTTTATATCGTTCTTCGCTTTCTTTTATGGCTTGTTCGGCAAGTTTTTTGCGTGTAATATCTTCAAATAGTACTCCTACACATTGGTTTGGAACAGGAAATGCTTTAAAGCTGAAAAAAAGTAAATTGCCTTTTTGTGAAAATAATTTAAATTCCTCATTTACATAAGGTCTTCCTGAAGTTATTACATTGCAGAGTATATCTTGAATATGATAACTGGCAAGCTGAGGATATATTTGTAAAAATGGCTTGCCTAATATTTGGTTTAATTGCTTGCCAATTATTTTTGCTGCAGCTGGATTGGCTTTAATCAGTCGTAAACTATTGTTGTTATTTGGGTCGGTAAGTTGAAAAACGTTTAATGCCACCTGCATGTTGTAAGCTACATCGGAATAAAGCTGTATGGCTTCTTCGGAATGAATACGTTCAATTTCGGCTGCAATTCGGGTCGAGAAAATTTCAAGAATACGTTCGTTATAATTAATCTTTTCAATTCGTCGATTATAAATAGCCGATAACAAACCAATATTTTTTCCTGCTGAATCTTTTAAAGGTATGCCAATATATACGTCAGCATTTAATTCTTTTAATAACTGACATTGTGGATATAGTTGGGTCACATTTGCAGGAATCGTTATTGAAATGTTTTTATTGATTACATCCTGGCAGGGCGAATTATTAATCGGCAATTCGGTGTTGGGTATAATCCTAAAGTTTTGCGATAGGGTAAGAGTCTTTATGTGTGTATTTTCTTTTATTGGTTCAGCAATGAATAACATGTCGGCATTTAGTACTTCGGCTAGTTTCACGGTAATATTCTCGAGAAGTTTTTCACCCGTATGTGTCGATATACCTTCGTGTATCCGGTTTATTATTGTTTCAAGTTGTTTAGCTTCTTCTTCGGCTTTTTTTCTGTCGGTAATGTCAATCACGTAGCCATCCCACCAAATATTTTCATTGGCAATTGCTGATTCCGGTTTTTGTTCTGAATTTGGTGTACTTTCATTTATACCCGATTTGGTAGTACTTCTCGTATTGTTTTCACTATTGGCTTTTTGGTATATCATTCTTAAATGAAGCCAGCGAATTTCGTTGTTATCTTTTATGATGCGAAGCTCATGATCGAGTACGTCGAGACTTTCGAGGCTTTTCTTTCGTGCCTCAACAAATGATGGAATATCGTCGGGATATATTTTGTTAAAAAAATTGCCTACACTGGTTAATAGTTTATCGACTTCAATTCCTGCAATTTCGGCAATTTTTGCACTGGTATAAACTAAATGGTCAGTGTTATCGGGACATGTATATCCCCGGAAAATGGCTCCACCAGGTAAATTGTCACTTATGGTTTTAAGTCGTTTTTCACTTTCAATCAGTTGTTTGGTTCTTTCTTCAACCAAAATTTCCAATTCTTCTTTATATCTCCTAAGTTCACGGTTTATACTTTCAATTTCGGCGGTGCGCTTTGCTACTAGTTGTTCCAGATGATTTTTGTATACAAACAGTTCTTCTTCAACTTTTCGCCTTTCAGACACTTCGACCATTAAGCGAAAGTTTAAATCTTCAAGTTCAAAGTTTTTCTTCGATAAATTTTCAATGAGCTGTTGGTTCTGAGCCCGAAGATTATAGGCTTCGAAGGCATTTTCAATGGCTACCTGAAGTTCGTTTTTATTCCAGGGTTTGGTAATAAACCTGTATACCTGTCCTTTATTAATTGCCTGCATGGCTGCCTCGGTATCGGCATAAGCAGTAACCAGAATGCGAATAATTTCAGGATTGGATACAGCAAGTACTTCAAAAAATTCAGTACCCAGCATATCGGGCATTTTATTGTCCGATAATACGACTTTGATATTGTGATTCCGTATAATATTAAATGCCTCTAATGTATTCTGGGCAGTGAAGATGGTATATTCTTTACGAAAGTTAAATCGAAAACCATCGAGGTTTTCTTGTTCATCGTCAAGATAAAGTAAAGTTTTTTCCTCCTTATTGTAGGTCATGCTCATTGCCCAATGTATGCATTTATGATCGAAAAAAGTTCTTCCATTTTAAAGGGTTTCGCTATAAAGTTATTGCATCCGGCCTGTATACTTTCGTTTTTGTCGGCTTCCATAGCATAGGCTGTCACAGCAATGATGGGAATCTCGGGTTTTATTTCTTTTATTTGTCTGGTTGCCTCAAACCCGTCTATTTTTGGAAGTTTTATATCCATCAGCACTAAATCAATCTTTTTTTCTTTGCAAATTTGAATGGCTTCTGCACCATTCTTAGCCCAGATAGTGTTTGTTTTGTTGCTTAATAAGGTTTCCAGGTATTTGTAGTTCGAAGTTTCATCTTCTACAATAAGAATAGTTTTATCAGGCCAGCTTAAATTGTTAGATTGTGAGTTGAACCCTATACCGAAAGAACTCTCTCGTGCTTTGGTTTTAAAAGGAATGATAAGGTTGAAGGTCGAACCTTTTCCTACTTCTGATTCCAGCGTGATGTCGCCTCCTAAATATTGTGCAAGTTTTCTTGAAATGTATAATCCAAGTCCATTGCCACGATAAACGGTATCGGATTCAGACGATTCGAGCTTACGAAAACGTTCAAATATGTATTCGTGTTTATCGGACGGGATACCTATACCAGTATCTTTTACAAAAAACTGTATTACATTCTGAGCATTTTCAAGTAAACGGAATCCAAATTCAATTTTGCCTTTTTCGGTAAATTTGGCAGCATTGCTGAGCAAGTTAGTTAATATTTGTTTTAATCGAAGACGATCGGTATAAATCTGCAATTTATCGGCAGCTTTGGGGTATACATATTCCACCTCAATATTTTTTTCAACAACTAAAGGGTTATTCTGGTACATGACCAGAAGTTCTAACATGAGTTGATTTATATCGACCTGGGTTTCGCGAATATTCACAATTCCAGATTCAATTTGTGCTGTATCAAGTATGTCTTCAATTATATTAAGGAGGTCGTTGGCACTGTTTTCAATAATACGAACAAATTCTTTCTTTAACTGAGGATTTTTTTGATTTTCGTCGATTAGCAAGTTTGAAAAACCCACTATGGCATTTAATGGGGTCCGTATTTCATGGCTCATATTGGCCAGGAATGATGTTTTAAGTTTGTCGCTTTCTTCGGCTTTTTCTTTGGCTCTTACCAGTTCGGCATTTAAATTTTGCAGATGAGTAATGAGCTGAATTTTGTCACGACGCAGGTTAAAGGTTTCAATAGCACGACGAATAATATTTTTAAGTTCGTTGTTATTCCAGGGCTTAGTAATAAAATGATAAGCTTTTCCTTGATTGATGGCCTGTAATATGGTATCGGAATCGCTGTAAGCAGTAACAACAATTCTGATAGTTTCCGGCGAAATAGCCATTGCTTTCTCCAGAAACTCGATGCCCGACATTTCCGGCATACGTTGATCGGTAAGTACTACTTTTATAGTTGTTTTTTTCAAAATATCGAGCCCTTCTTTTGCCGATTGGGCAATATGTACATCAAAATCGCGCTGAAGAAGGTATTCAAAACCCTGTAAATTTTCTATTTCATCATCAACGTAAAGTATAGGTTCTTTAAACGAATCTTCCATAATAGTATACAAATTTATGGTTAGTTTTTATTTTAAGTCAGTAGGCAAGGTAATAATAAATTCGGTTCCTTCACCTACTTTACTATTTACTTCAATGTTGCCATTATGTTGCTGTATAATTCCGTAAGTAATAGATAACCCTAAACCAGTGCCTTTACCAGCTTCTTTTGTGGTAAAGAACGGCTCAAAGATTTTTTGCTTTATATCATCAGGAATTCCTACGCCAGTGTCTTTGATACTGATAATAAAATTTTTACCATCTTTATCGGTATGTGTATTTATAGTAATAGTTCCTTTGTCGGGTATGGCCTGAATTGCATTCGACAGTATATTCATGAAAACCTGACTGAGCTTGCCAGGGTAACAATTAATTGTGTTCACAAATCCATAGTCTTTGATAATTTCAATTCGGTTTTTATACTGGTTGTGCAGCATAATCAGCGTTGTGTCTATTAACTCATGAATATTGCTGTGCTTTAATTCGTTTTCTTCAACTCGTGCAAAGGTCCTTAAACTTCTAACTATTTCGGTAATCCGTTCAATTCCGGTTTGCATATTGTTTAACAATACATTTATGCCCTGTTGGAGGGTAGGAAAATCGAGTTGTTCTTTTAATTCTTTAATCTCAGCCAGTTTTTCTTCGACATTTTCGATGGTAATATTTTCATATGCATAAAATATCTCAAGAAAATCGGTTAATGTAATTTTTAAACCCTCCAGTGCTGTATTAATGTAATTTACAGGGTTATTTATTTCATGTGCTACACCAGCTGTAAGCACACCGAGCGATGCCATTTTTTCTGAATGAATGAGCTGTGCCTGAGTTTTACGCAGCTCCGAAAGTGTTTTTTCAAGTTCAAGTTTTTGTTGTTCCAAACTCTCGTTTATCTGGCGTAATTCTTCGCTTTGTTTCTGAATCTCTTCTTGAGCCTTTTTGATACCGGTAATGTCGCGAACAATTCTGCCCAGATAACGACGCTTGGGGGTAATCACCGGGAAAATGGTTACACTTAAGAATTTTTGCTTTAGTTCAATGGTCTGGAAATAATCCTCCACTGTCATTACTTTTGAATGGTCGAGATTGGAGAAGTATTCGATGGTTAAATTTTTAAGGTGTTCAAATTGTTCGGGAGTTTTTCTTTTTTCTGGCAAAAACCTATAATCGAATTCCCAGACAAATGTATTAATAACCTCTTCGCGTGGAATTTTAAAAATCGATTCCATTCCTCGGTTCCAGTCAACAATCTTGCCTTCTTCGTCGATTAGTACAATGCCTTCGGTCGATTGTTCTATAAAACTTCTAAACTTGTTTTCGCTTTCTTCAAGTGCTATCTGCGCTTCGATACGCTTGACAATTTCTTCGTTGAGTTTTTCGTTTTTTATGGCAAGTTCTTCGTTGGTTGCTTTAAGTTCTTCGTTTATGGCAATGAGTTCTGCATTTATTTGTTCAATTTCCTCAGTACGTTTTTTAACAAGTTGCTCCAGGTGATTGCGATACAGGCTAAGTTGCATTTCGTTTTCTTTGCGTTCCGAAATGTCGCGGGCTGTAATTAAGATACCTCCTATGGCCGGGTGATCAGATAAATCGTCGCCAAGCACTTCGAGATAGATCCAGTATCCGCTTTTATGTTTGGCACGTAGTTCGGTAGGCCTAAAGTCGTTTCGATGTTCCAGAACATTTAGAAATTCTTCTTTAGCCAAATCAATATCGGCCGGATGAATAATTTCAAGTGCATTTTTTCCAATTAGATAACCGGGTTCATAGCCAAAAGTTAGTGCAACCGTTGGTGATTCGTAGGTAATATTTAAATTTTTATCGACAATAAGAATTAAATCAGATAAGTGTTGTACAATGGTACGAAATTTTTCTTCTGAAAAAACAAGCTTTTCTTCGGTTTGTTTCCGACGGGTAATATCAACAAACATACCAATAAAATGTCGGTACGATGTTTTAGGAGTGCTGTCGAAAATTTTGCCCCGTGTAAGCGCCCATTTATAATCTCCTTTTTTAGTTTTTATACGGCATTCTGCTTCGTAATATGCTGTTTTTCCATTGTAATGTTTATCGAGCTCTTCCAGTACTTTCAATAAATCGTCGGGGTGTACAATTTCATTCCACATGTTTTTTGAAATTGCTAGTTCACCCGGTTGGTAATCGAAAATACGACCTACACTGCTATGGTTTTCTTCATTATCAGAGAGTAAATCAATGTCCCAGATGATTGATTCATTTGTTTCTATAGCAAATTCGAGCCTTTGATGTGCGGTTTGTAATTCAATTTCTTTAAGTTTATTTTCGGTAAGGTCCGATGTAATTACCATCCATCGCCCCTCTTTATTCAATTTTACATACTGATTTCTTAAGTATTTTTTTTGTCCTCTTCCGTTAACTATCCAGAATTCAATCATCGATTCGGTTAGATTCCCACTCTGCAATTTTGCAAAAAACTCATTTATTTTCGTACGTTCATCGGGCAATGCCAGATCAAATATATTTTTCTGATTTAATTCATTTATTTTATAACCGGTAATATCGATTAACCTTTCATTAAGATACTCCGTTTCGTTGTTACTTATTACCTGTAAACCTAATGGAATGTTTTCAACAATGGTTTTGTTCCAGAATTCACTGTCGGCAAGTTGCTTGTTTACTTCAACTAATTCATCGAGGGTGGCTCTAAGTTCTTCATTTAAACTTTCACGCTCTTCACTCAATGATTCTATTTGCTTATTTTTTTCTTTTATTTTTTCAGTGATTTCTTTTTTTGCAAGTATTTCTTCAACTTCTAAAATCAAATAGGGTTCCTGTTCTACAAATATGGTATTTAATAATACATGACATGTAACTGGTTTTTGTTGCCGGTTCAAAAATTGCCAACGATTTAATTCCACAATCTCATACGCTGCCGATTTACTCGCTTTGATAAATGCATTTTTCGGGTTTTTCCCATCAGATAGTTTAGGCGGAAAAATTTCAAACACTGGCGTATTTATGAGTTCTTCGGCAGTTAAGTCAAGAAGATTTTGCATTTTGTGGTTAATGCTTACTATATGGTTGTCTTTTAAAACAATAATTCCTTTACTTAGGTTGTTAAGTATCGAAAAATAAAGTATCTCGGTTTTTGAAGAATTGATTATACTTTCTTTATGCTTCTCTCCATCCATGCAATTAATTGATAATAATTTCTATTTTTTATTAAATCAAAATCTTATAAAAAACTACCTCAAACTAATAAAATAAATTTGCAAGTGTAAATATAACAAATTATCCAAAATTATAAATGGTTTATGAAGTAAACATTAGGAATTTATACATTCTTGTAATAGGAAAATTAAAATACTATTTCGACACTATTTGCAATTTTAATAAAAATATTACCTTTGCAGGCAAATAAGGTCGGTTGGCCGAGTGGCTAGGCAGCGGT
>FQKF010011825.1_pt1 | contig 17370 bp, 18 predicted proteins | sample 1504521 | NCBI WGS metagenome assembly FQKF01 (sample SAMEA4475357, study PRJEB15587) | soil metagenome | biome: Soil; feature: Field | place: India | collected 2015-03-11 | depth 0 m
TTTGAGACCTTCGCACATTTGTGCAAAGGTTTTACTTTGTTTGAAATCTGAAGATCAGAGTAAACGACTACCTCAATGAGTTTTTGAAAAAAATTTGTTGTTAACACAAGAAAAATCTTTCGAGAGATTTGCTTTTTTCTTTTTTTTCTCTTATACTATATCTATCAAATTTATTCGATATCAAAAAAATATCTTTTGCACAGTGCAAATTGTTTCTTTTTGGAATGCATTTTGCATAACATGTGCAAAATCTCAAAAATAGCTTTTTCACTCAAGTTTAACTGAGAAAATATCGATACTTATTGAAGTCAAGAAGCACTATACTTCTGGTATAGTTTTTGCCGGTAGTTTGTGGCCTGGACAAACATACGCGAAAAGGGGAGAGAATGAAGGATCTACTCGCAATATGGTGGGGAGAGGAACTCAAATATCAGCATCCTCTCGGCGAGGTCTTGCGTTCCATGGAAGGCGCTGATGTACTGGAGAGCCTTCGAAGGACCATTGGGGAAGGGATAAGAAAACTCCGGACATCTTCTTTACAGGAGTGTCAGGGGAAATGGGAGTTTCAACTCACCGTTCCCACTCGCTTTGTTGGCACCTACACTATTCCTCTTCTGATTCAAAAGGTAGCGGATAAAGAGGGGCTTTTTCTTGTCTGGACAGAGCTTTCTGAACCCCTTCGTCAGATTCATTCGTTGGTAAAGCAGCGGGATACCTTGGCGGCTGAAGCTCTCAAAATTCTTGATATGGTTTCCAAGAATATCATCAACGAATCCTCGGCCAAGATCTCGGCGCAGCGTATCCTTCAGAAGTTTGCAGAACTTTTGGGTGCAAGAGCAGCTGTGATGAGGCTCTTTACTCGTGGAAGGTGGGGACACTATGCTTCCTATGGGCTGAATTCGAATTATCTTGGTGAACATCATGAGATATATATTGATACGATTCCTTTTTATCGTCGGCTCATTCGGGAAATGCGGCTTCAGATCACGGAGAATCCCATGGAAGACTTAGGGAATTTGGCTTTGGATCTTTCTAAGGTAGTTTCTCCGTTATCCATGGTGGTGAGTGTACCGCTTATCAAGAACAAGGCCATTCGGGGGTTTATCAGCCTTGCTTTTGATGAACCAAAACCGGTTCTCTACTTTATGACCGATGTGCTTGAAAACTTTGCCAATGAGTTTGCGTTTATTTTAGAAAAAAATGAGTATTACCTTTATATTGTGGAAAGTAGTGAACGCCTCAAAAAGATGAATCTTGATATTGTGACCTCGTTGGTAAATGCGACAGAAACCCGGGATAGTTATACGACAGGTCATTCGATGCGGGTGGCGACGTATGCGGTTGAACTTGCCCGCCATCTTCACTGGGACGACTATGAGATTGAGAAACTGAGTATTGCCGCTCTTCTTCATGACATCGGGAAAGTGGGGATACCTGATGCTATTCTCTTGAAACCGCTTCCGCTCAATGATATGGAGTATAACATCATGCAGCTTCATCCAGACTTTTCGGCCAATATTGTGGCCAAGGTGGAAAATCTTCAGGATATTGTTCCCTGGGTGCGTTTCCATCATGAGTACATGGATGGAAGTGGGTACCCCTATGGTTTGAAAGGGAAGGATATCCCCCTGGGGGCACGGGTGCTGGCGGTGGCGGATGCTTTTGATGCCATGACCTCTGACAGACCTTATCGGAAGGCTTTGAGTCTTGATCAAGTCGAGGAGATTTTGCGAGAAGGTGCGGGGAAGCAGTGGGATGCGGAGATAGTCTCTCTTGCGATTCGTTATCTTGATGTGATTTATGAACGGGAGACCATGATCAAAGAAAGTCGACTTGAGGATTTTCGTAATATGATGTTCCGGCTCAACCTTCTCAATGGTCTCTATCTTTTTGAGTATCTTCATGAAGAGGTGGAATCTCTCGTGAACAATAATGTGCCGTTTGTTTTTGGTTCTATGAAGTTACCAGAGAGTGTTCACATGCTTCCTTCATCAACGAAGAAAAAGATCATTCACACGGTCACGGATATGATCAAGAAGGATCTCCACTATCCTGTCCTGGTGGCAAGGAAAAGTTATCTCCAGTTTGTTTTTCTTGCTCCTCAGTATGATAAACAGCTTCTTCAAAGTCAACTCAAAAGTCTTTCCTATCACGTCTATGAGCGGACGGACATGATGATGGAGATTTCTTCGTATGAGTATCCCCACGAAAAATATGAAGTCCCCATGGTTTTTGATAACTTCTCTCATCTGAAAGAGTCACGATAAAAGGCTCACGTGTCCTGAGGCTATGGTTTCTTTTTGCTTTTTTTGCTCTTTTTGCCTATACTAATAGGCAAGGAGGCAAGGATGTTTTCTGATAAGTCTTTTCTCCAGAGGATTGTGGAAAAGCTCTGTGATGAGGGATCGTATTCTCAGTTGTATCACTATGCGTATCGTGATGTTCCTATGCCTTCTGTGTCTGAACTGGAAGAGATACTGGTGCTTTTGAGGAGTGTAATTTTTCCTGGGTATTTTGGTCCTTCGGAGATGAATTCTGTGACCATGCCCTTTTTCATCGGGTCTGCCGTCTCGGAAATTTATCGGCGTCTTGTGGAACAGGTAAAACGGGGGTTTTGTTTTGATTGCACTACCGAAGAAAAGACCTGTCCTGATTGTGAACGAAAGGCAGTGGCTATTGTGAAGCAGTTTTTGGAGAGGCTTCCAGAGATACGAAGGCTTTTAGCCACCGATGTTGAGGCGGCTTATGCGGGGGATCCTGCAGCCAAGAATAAAGGAGAAACTATTTTCTGTTATCCCAGTATCTTGGCCCTTTTTCACCACAGGGTAGCTCATGAGCTTCTTTCCTTAGGTGTGCCACTTATTCCAAGAATTATCTCTGAAATGGCTCATTCCAAGACAGGGATTGATATTCATCCCGGTGCAACGATTGGGGAGTATTTTTTTATAGATCACGGGACGGGTACGGTGATAGGAGAGACCTGTATTATTGGCAATAATGTGCGGCTCTATCAGGGAGTGACTTTAGGAGCCAAGAGTTTTCCCAAGGATGAGCATGGAAATCCCATCAAGGGTATTCCACGCCATCCGATTGTAGAGGACGACGTGATTATCTATTCTGGAGCAACTGTACTGGGACGGATCACGATTGGACGTGGGGCTGTGATAGGGGGAAATGTCTGGGTGACAGAGGATGTACCACCAGGACAAAAGATTCTCCAGACAAGACCTATGGATGTGACCTTTGATCATGGGGCAGGGATTTGATGAAACGCTTTGAGTGTCTTTATCCAGTGGTACTTCGTGATTTTTTGGCTGAAGAACTTGGCATTTCCAAAAAAAGGGCCAAGGCTCTCATTGATGCAAAACGGGTTTTTGTCAATAAGCAGGTGGTATGGATTGCGACGCATGAACTGAGACGGGGGGATAGGGTTGAGGTAAGGGAGGAACCAGCCGTTACCTTTGATCCGTCTTTGATTCTTTTTGAAAATGAGGAGATCATGGCGGTAAATAAGCCAGCAGGGATGGTAGTTACAGAGGCCAAGAATTCTCTTGAGGATCAGCTGAAGCGTTTTTATCATGAGAGGGGTATTCGCCCTCTTCATCGTATAGACAAGGACACGTCTGGAGTGGTGCTTTTTGGTCGGAGTGATGAGGTGTATGAGTTTTATCGAAAACATTGGGATGAAGTCGTGGAAAAGTACTATCTTGCCATCTGCCAGGGGGAGATTCCTTTTCGGCAGAAACGGCTTCGGGATTATCTTGATCATAAGTTGGCGATGATGGATGTGGTGAGGCTTGCCTGTGCGGATCATTATACGCTTGTTGGGGTGAGGCTTCATACGGGACGAAAACATCAGATTCGTCTTCAGATGGCCAAGATTGGTTTTCCGCTCGTAGGCGATAGGCTCTATGGGCCGAAGAAACTGGAAAAACGGGAACTTCGTCAGACCTCCCAGCAGTACCTTCATGCCTATGAGGTGAGAGGAAAATTGCCATCAGGGGGGGATTTTCGGGTAGTGGCCCCCCTTCCTGCCGAGATGAAAGCCTTTATGAAGCGGCATCATCTTCTGGAGGAGGTGGCATGGGAAACAGAGATGTGGTTTGAAAACATACAGGAAAAGGAGAATAGTCAATGACAGAATATCGATGGCTTTTTGTGTTGACGTTAGTGTTAACGGTAGTCCGGTTTTTCTGGAAGCAGTTTCTCAGGTATTTGAATTATCGTTATCTCAAAAAGCATAAAGGGGAAATCCCTCCTCTCGTGAGAGAGTATTTTTCTCCGGAGGATATGGAAAAATCTGAGTCGTACATGCTTGCCCATATGCGTTATGGTACCTGGCAGGGTGTGTTTGATTTTGTGGTGCTTTTGTGGTGGGTGTTTGGTGGAGGGTTTCTCTGGTTGTATCAAATGGTAGTAGGGTGGCATTTGTCCTTTGTATGGACAGGTATTGTCCTCACCTGGCTTTCCACGCTTTTTTTCATGGTTATTGAAATTCCATGGGATCTTTATGAGACGTTTGTGCTTGAGGCAAAATATGGATTTACTACCATGACATTTGGTATCTGGCTTTCCGATCAGATCAAAGGGCTTCTTCTTTCTGTGGTTTTAGAACTTCCGCTTTTGTGGATTGTGCTTTCTTTGATTCAGGGTTTACCCCAGTGGTGGTGGTTTGTTGTGTGGGTGGTGTATTCGCTTTTTGATCTATTTGTGATGTATATTGCCCCATATGTGATTGAGCCCCTTTTCAATAAGTATGAGCCGCTGGAAAATGAATATGGGGATCCTATCAGGGAGTGGGCAGAAAAGCAGGGGGTGAGTGTCAAAGCTGTTCTCAAGATGGACGCTTCTCGTCGAACAAAACATTCCAATGCTTATTTTACGGGTATTGGAAGGGTGAAACGGATTGTGGTGTTTGATACCCTGCTTGAGAATTTTTCTATGGAGGAGATTCTGGCTATTCTTTCTCATGAACTCGGGCACTGGAAGAGGCATCATATTCTTAAACAACTGATATTTGCCTTTGTTTTTTCCCTGGTTGCTGTGTATATCAGTTTTCATCTGCTTCAGCTTCGGCTTTTCTCGCTTGCCTTTGGTGTGGGGAAGGAAATAGCCCTTTCTTCTTATGGATTTTTCTCGGAGCTTTTCTTTTTGGGTATTTTTATTTCTGGGGTGGCTATCTTTACCCAGCCAATAGCAGCTTATTTCTCTCGTAAACGGGAAAGGGAAGCGGATGCCTATGCAGTTCGGGTTATGGGAAGGGCTAAGCCACTTCAGTCGGCGCTTATCAAGCTGTACAGAGAAAATCTTTCTACCTTTCATGTCCATCCTTTGGTTGTGGCCATGACATACAGTCATCCTCCGCTTTTGGACAGGCTTGATTTTCTTTCCCGGGAGGAGGGAAAACTGAAGGGATGATTCGACTACCAGCAAGGGTTCGACAGGATATAAACCAGTGGTATAGCAAAGGTGAGCCTTTTCTTTTTGTGGTGGACTATCGGGGAGAGAGGGCTTTCGCGTGGAGGCTTTCTGAGGTGCCACAGGAAAGGGTTTTGTACCAGATAGGGGGATATACCAATAGAGAAAAAAAGTCCTTCTCTTTCTCCTGGAGGGTGAAAAGGCCAGTGAGCTGGGAGAGGTACCATAAGGCTTTCCAGAGGGTACAGGACCATCAGCGGGCAGGGGAGAATTATCTTTTGAATCTTACTTTTCCTACGGAAATAGAACTCTCCTGTGATCTTTGGACGGTTGCCTGTGTGGTGGAAGCCCCTTATGTGTTTGCCCTTCGGAATGAGTGTGTGGTTTTTTCCCCTGAAACCTTTGTGATCATAGAAAATGAGACGATTTCCACCTTTCCTATGAAGGGAACAAAGGGGGCAGAGAGGGAGGAAAATCTCCGTCTTCTCTACCAGGATCCGAAGGAACAGGCGGAACATGTGGCTGTGGTGGATCTTCTCCGGAATGATCTTGGTCAGGTGTGTTCATCCGTGGAGGTGAAGCGATATCGCTACTGGGAGAGGGTCAGTCGTGGAAGGGGGGAACTCTTTCAAACGAGTTCTCATATCGAGGGGAAACTGAAAAAAGGGATAGGGATTGCGGAGGTTTTTGAGGCTTTGCTTCCAGCAGGCTCTGTCACAGGTGTTCCCAAGCCACGAGCACTAGCCATTATTGAGGAGGTGGAGGGGTATGAAAGAGGGTGGTATACGGGGGTTTTTGGGCTTTTTGACGGGAAACGGCTTACAAGCGCGGTGATGATTCGTTATATAGAGGAGACGTCTCAGGGTGTCTTCTATAAATCCGGTGGAGGGATAATGATTTATAGTGATCCTTATCAGGAATATCAGGAGCTTTTAGAGAAGGTCTATGTTCCCGTTTTTTGAGAGTATTCGTTTAGAAAAGGATGGGTTTCGTTTGCTTGACTATCATCAGCAAAGGGTAAGGGAAGTATTTGCCCATTTTTATCCCGGGGTAAAACCTTTCGTTCTTCGTGATATTCTGGTACCTGTGCCAAAGGTAGAGGGGAGGACTAAGTGTCGGGTGAGGTATGGGGAAAGGGCTTATGATATCTGCTACGAATCGTACACCATGCGGCGTATTGATCGGGTGAAAATTGTAGAGGCAAAGATAGAGTATCCCTACAAGGCTACCGATAGGAAAGAACTGGAGTCTGTGGCCGGCATGCTCAAAGATGGGGAGATGGTGGTATTTTCCTGTGAGGGATGTATTACCGATAGTCTTTTCAGCAATGTGATTTTTTTTGATGGGAAAAAATGGATAACACCAATCACATACCTTTTGAATGGGGTGAAGAGGCGTTTTTGTCTTGATAAGGGAATCATTGAGGAGGCTCCAATCATGGTGGGAGATCTTCTCTCTTTTTCCCATATTGGGTTTATCAATGCGATGATAGATGTGGGTGAACTTGTTCTCCCTATAGAAAAAGTGGAGGTTCTTCATGGACTGGAAAACCTTTGAACATTGTTTGTCACTCTCTCTCCAGAGTATGCCTGAGATGAAGCAAAAACCGGGGATTATGGTGATACTTGGTTCAGGATTATCTCGTGTGATGGAAGACTGGGAGCTTCTTCAGACCATTGGGTTTGAGGAGATTCTCCATCATCCAAAAAGCGGAGTGGTGGGTCATCCTGGGCGGTATGAGATACGGCTTGTAGAAGGGGTACCGGTGGTATTTTCCTTAGGGCGGGTTCATCTCTATGAGGGGTATAGTGCTCTTGAGGTGGTGTACGGCCTTGCTCTCTGGGCAAGGTTGGGGGTGAAAAATGTGATCATCACCAATGCCGCAGGAGGTATCGGAGAGTATGAGGTGGGGTCTGTTGTGGCGATAACGGATCATATCAATCATCAGGGTACGTCACCTTTGGTGGGTTGTCCGTATCCTGAGCGTTTTGTGTCAATGATAGAGGCGTATGATAGAGCTACCTGGGAGTTTCTTCAGAGGGAGGGTATTCCTGTGGGGGTGTATGCGGGGGTTCTTGGGCCTCAGTATGAGAGTCCTGCGGAAATTCGGGCTTTGTCTCGGGAAGGGGCGACGCTTGTTGGCATGTCCACTGTGCAGGAAACCATTATGAGTCGTTATCTTGGGTTGCGGGTATGTGCTCTTTCCGTGGTGACCAATCGTGCAGCTGGTTTAGGGGATCACAAGCCTGATCATCAGGCTGTACTTCGGGTAGCTTCTCAGGCTGAGCAACGTCTCAAGGGATGTCTTTTGTCTGTGGTGCGTGTCTGGGGAAAGGAATGAAAACAGAGGTTTGGTTTCGACAGGCAACGATTGATGATCTGGATATGGTGGTAGAGATAGAAAAATCCAGTTTTTCTCCGGGTGAAGCCTTTGGGAGACGCCAGATTCGCTCTCTTCTTTCTAATCCCCACCGTTCTGTTTTGTCTGAGATTCTTTTGTGGGGAGAAGAGGTAGCTGGATGGGCATGCTGGATGAAGAGGCGCGGAAGCAGGGTAATCAGACTGTATTCCCTTGCTCTTTTGCCTTCCTATCGAGGGAAGGGGATTGCCGAGGAGTATCTTCGCCTGCGGCTTGAGGAGTTTGCTTCGTTTTATGCTTTTTGTCATTTAGAGGTACGGGTCTCAAATGAAAGGGCTTATGCCCTGTATACTCGTTTGGGATTTACTGTCAAGGAGAGGCTTGAAGGGTATTACGGGGATGAAGATGGTTATAGGATGCGGCTTGATCTTCGTCTCTACAAATCGCTGTAAAGCTGGCTCTTTGGCAGGTCGATGGAAAGTTCGCTGATATCTTTTTCTTTGAGTTCGTTGAAGGCAATGCCGTAGGCGTATTCGTGTTCTTCGATTTTTCTTCCCCAGACTAATGTACCTTCAAGAGGGATAGGATCTTTGTGGGTATGAGATTTTCGTATCTGGATATGGATGGGCATTTCGAGGGCAAGAACATGGCGGGAAGTGATACGAAGACCTCCGAGAGAGACATTTTCTGTGAAGGTATGTTCGTTGATGGTTTCTCCCTCCTGTCTGTAGGAAAGCCATACCTCCCACTGTCTTGGGTGGCGCAGATGTTTTCTTCTGTCCTTTGGGGCGACAACGACACGGTCTTTGCCTTCGTATTTGGCCTGGTAGAGGGCCTTGTCAGCCTGAGCAAGAAGATCAGGGATGGTTCCCCCCATGTCAGGGAATGTGGCAATTCCCCCACTGAAATGGATGTCGTGTTCAGCAAAGAAGGGCTGATCATGGAGACGACGGGTGAGACGGTTAGCAAAGTACAGCGCCCTTTCACTATCAGTCTCCGGCAGAAGGATAAGGAACTCCTCTCCACCGTAGCGACAGAAGACGTCTTCTAAACGGATGTGGCCCTTGACAAACTCGGTAAATCGCCTCAGCACTTCATCCCCGAAGAGATGCCCTTTTGTGTCGTTGATACGCTTGAAATCATCTAAATCTAAAATAAGGATTGAAAATTTCTTGTTGTACCTCAGGCTTCGATTGAGTTCTTTTTGAAGACTCATTTCCATATAGCGCCTGTTGAAGGCCCCTGTGAGGCTATCCACCATGGCCATCTCTTCGGTTTGTTTGAAAAGGTGGAATTCAATGACCATGGGATGGGAAATCAGCCTGTTGTAATTGATAAAATAGTCCACAATAGGGAGTCGTATTCCGACGGGACGTTGAAGCTTGTGAGAGAGAAATTCTGCATGTTCAATAATCCGTACCCAGTGGGCAAAGGCCTCATCCTCGGCAAAGTTGTAGTGGATAAAAAGGGCAAGAAGAGAAGAGAAAAAGCTTTCCTTTTTGCCAGGATCCTTCTGGAGTTCCTTTACCCTGGCAAGGAAGTAGGGGAGATTGATCTTCTCTTCTTCCTCCAAAAAGGCTAAAATACGTTCAAGTAGCACTTGAGATTTTTCATCCATAGGCACCCCCTGATGTCTCTTCTCCTTGTCTTTTTATTTTTTATCGGCATAATACACGTTAGGCTTAGGAAAGGGGTTTGTAGGCTTTGGTATTCAGGTATTTTTGTATCATTTTTTCTGTGATGGTTTTCTTTTTGCAAATTTCCTGGTAAAACTCAGCGGATTTTCGCCATGTTCTTGTTTGGGTCTGGTAGTCGTTGGCAAAGAGTCCGAAGGGAGCAGATTCTCCCTCTATCCACTCAAAGTTGTCAATAAATGTCCAGTGATAGTAGCGCTGGATAGGAATACCAGAGGCGATGAGAGAGGCTACTTCTCTCAGATGGTCATAGATGAACTGAGGACGAAAAACGTCCTCTCTATCACAGGTTCCGTTTTCAGTGATAAAAATCGGGAGGCGATAGATTTTCCAGAGTCTTTTGGCAAGAAGAGAAATACCCTTTGGGTAGATCTCCCAGCCGAGGTTGTTGGTGGGGGCCTTTTTGGCTACAAGGCGTTTAGCAAAGAGTTCTTGGGGATTCCAGGCAAACTGGATCTTGTCCCGTGAGTAGTAGTTTATACCAAGAAAATCTTGAAATCTTCCCTTGCCTAAAGGGTATCCTGAGCCAAGAGGGGGGAGAAACCGACCTCTTCCCATACCCTCTAAAAAAATACCCTGGAAGACAAAGTCATTGAGAGCTGCGGCAAGATGGTCTAAAGGAGAAAGGATATGAAGCGGACTAAAAATCCTGAGATGGTGAGCCACCCCTACCAGCGGTGTTTCTTTTTCGCCTTGATAGAGTTCGTGGATCGCCATATATGCCTTGAGGTGAGCAAGGACAAGATTTTTCGCAGCCCGGAGCATCGCCTGACTGTCCTGCTTTCCCGGGGGCCATGTACCAAGAACATAGCCATAGGAGAGAAAAACATTGGGTTCATTGATGGTGACCCAGTCGCTTACGAGGGGTTTCAGTTTTTCGACGATGAAACGGACATATCGAAGAAAATCACTTATGCTTTCCTCATTTTCCCACCCTCCTTTGTCCTCAAACCAGAGGGGATGCGAGAAGTGATAGAGCGTGACCAGAGGGCGGATGTTATGTTTTTTGAGTAGAGAGATTTCTTCCGCGTAATGATCAATACCTTCCTGTGAGAATCTCCCTGGTTCTGGTTCAATACGACTCCATTCAAGTCCCATACGATGGGTTTGTACCCCAAGTTCAGCAAGGAGTTCTATATCCTCTTTGAAGCGTTTCCAGTGGTCATTGGCGCGAAGGGGCGAGGTGTTGTCTTTGATGTGGCCTTGCTGTGCCCACCGGTACCAGTTGTTGTTGGTATCTCCTCCTTCTATTTGAAGGGCGGCTGTGGCTGTTCCGAATAAAAAGTCCGACGGAAAAAAAATACTTTCCATAGGTACTACTCCTCAAGAGTAATATGGGTATAGAAAAAGCCAAAGGGATGCCTCTGTACAGGAAGAGGCTGACCGTTGAACCAGAGAGAATTGTCCTGAAGGCTTACGAGAAAGAGATTCTCTCTCTGGACGGTTTGGGGATGGAGACTGTAGAAGAGTTTCTCCTGTGAGATCTCAAGGAAAGAGAAGCCTGATCCTGGAAAGAGGTGTTCTGTACTCCCGCCGTATACCCAGTTTTCTTGTGGGGTAATGGCAAGAAGAAGTCGACTTCCATAAGGAGGAAGAGAATAGTGTTTTCTATGGTATGTTTTCGTGAGAGGATCAAAGAAGATACCATCGGGGAGATTTTGCCGAAGGGGTTTATGTCCCAAATTGAGCACAAGAAAAGCCTGACAGAAGGGAAGTTTGATCCACCCGGTATAATGGCTTTCGTACACCTTCACAGGTCCTATGGCTTGAAGAGAGGCACTTCGGGGACGAAAGCGATAGGTTTCGTGGTGATGAGTGAGGGAGAGTATCTCTGGTTCAGCGAGGGGAAATTGCTTTTTGTAGAGGTGAAGGATATCGGACGAGTAGTCTTTAACGTTATCTGAGGTAAAGAGAAGTCCCCCCAAGAGATGATTGACAAGGTAAAGGGTATAGCGCTGTTCAAAAGAGAGGCGCTGGTTGTTTTCTCTCAGGATAAAAACATCAGGGTCGTTGAGAAAACCGAGTCGATGGAGGGGATATCGGCCTATGGTGGTGGTAATGGCTTTGATGGTGGAGATACGTTCCCGGAAGTGGATCCTTGCCGGTCTGATATCTTCCCAATCAAGCCCTACATCGCATCCGATTCGGCAATAGTCCACCTTGCCCAAAGCACTGCTGATGGGAACCCCACAACCCAGGATGGCCTTTTCTCCTACAAGGCAGCGAAGCCAGGACATGGCTTCGCTCATATGGGCGGCCCTTGTCCTGCCACTATGGGGATAGATGCTGGCAGCGTAGAGAAAATCGAGTTTTACCATATCGAAGCCCCATTCATTCAAAACCGTGTGGAAGACTTCTTCAAGATAGGCACGTACGTCGGGATGCTGGAGATTAAGGGCATAGAAATCCCCATTCCAGTTTTCGCTATAGCCAGCAATCACCGGTGAACCATCTGGATAACGGAGCACCCAGTCAGGATGGTTATGAAAGAGGCTTGATTTGCTTTCGCAGATGAAGGGAGCCAGCCAGAGGCCTGCTTTGTAGCCTGCGGCATGAATCTCATCGACTAAGGCTTTCATGCCCCGAGGAAAAGAGGGTTTGATGGAGAGCCAGTCCCCAACAGCCGTCTGATAGCCATCATCTATTTGAAAAATATCGATAGGGAGATGGTTTTCTTTGAAAGATCGAAGATTGGAGAGGACGATGTCTTCAGAGATGTTGGTATAATAATTGTACCAGCTTGTCCAGCCACTTGTTTTTGGAGTCTGAAGAAAAGAGAACCCCTGAGCCATCAAATAGCGTCTCTGGGCTTCGAGAAGTGTACCACTGGTGAAAAAAAGAGAGAGAAGAAAGGTTTCTCCCGGGGGGAGGTGCCACCCTTCCACATCCCGGATAATACGAAGGTAATCCCCTTCGGGATGGTGTTCAAAGATAGTGTAGGCAGACTTTTCATCAAGAGAGCCTACCAGATGCCAGGAAGTATTCTGGCCGGAAAGGGTCCAGCCATGGCTATGAAGTCTCCCCCGTTTTCGGTTGTAGCGATAAAAATGATAATCCCCATAGAATTCAAGATGATACATAGCATACGCAAACCGAAGATGGGGAGGAAGACCTGGGATTTTCTCCTGCCGGGTAAATTCTCTACTATCAGACCAGCTTTGAAATCCATGAACAAAAAGACGATCTTTTTTCTGATAGGTCCAGGGAAGAGAGGTCTCAAAAGAGACAAGGGTGATGGGGACATGAGTTACCAAGCGGAGGGTGTTTTCGTCTTCTTCAAGGGAGAGATGGTCATTGCGCAGAGGAAGATGACCACGGAGAGTATAGAGGGTATTTTCATGGCGGTACACAAGCGTGGTGTGTTTCCAGAGCATGCAAAACTCCTTGCGGGGGATATGTTATTGTATATCCGATGGATGTTTTTGTCAATATTCTGGACAAAGAAAAAGGAAAATGTTGTTGCGTGAGGGAGAACTTCTGGTGGCTTGATAAACCTTCGATGGGTATTATCTGGTCTTGTGGAGAGGGTTTTGAGGGTTTACACGTTTTTGAGTCTCTCTCTCATCTGACGGTAGGTGATGATAGGAAGATCTCCGGGTATAAGCTTTTCTTCCATATGGAGTTGGGTGGCTATAGGAATCTGGGTGATCACCACTCTTTCATCCTGGTGGAGAACAACCTGACTGAAACGCAGGGCAAGAAAGTCCACGAGTTTTCTTAGAAGGGGGAGTCGAACGAATTTCTGGGCAACACGGAGATAGATGAGGGTGTGGCTTTCGTCAACAGGGACAAAGGCGACTAAAACTCTCATTTTGTCGAGAATATAGTTTTGCCACATATTGGGGAAGATAAAGTGTATATGTTGACGGGAAAAATCAGGAGGGGGAAGATCTTCGGCTTTTTTTGGTTTTTGTCCGTGGTCGACTTCATTGTAAACCCAGAAGGCTATATTCCCATCTCTGACCACCTGGACAGGACCATTGACTAATGTTTTTTTTCCACGTCCTATGGTGTTTGTATGGACAAAGGGGAGATGAACGAGGTCCAATTGGTTCTCAATAGCCCGACTGTAATGAACAGGCCAGAGGTGACGCGATGAGGACCAGGAGAAGCTTTCATCCACGTTATCGAAGTAAACAGGTTCATGGGTTGGTTCACTCTCACCCCACCAGACAAAAACCCACCCTAATTTTTCCCTTACTGGGTACCTTTTGATATGAAAGTAGGAAGCGACTTCAGAGGATTTTCCATTGGCCGGAATGAGGGTGACCTTGCCTGTTTTGTCATAGCGGAAGCCGTGAAAGGGACAGGCAATCTCATCTCCGTGATGTTTTCCGATGGCCAGAGAGGCTCCCCGATGAATGCACTTGTCTCTCAAACAGACAAGTTCTCCTTCTGTGGTTCTCCAGAAGGCCAATCGTTCTCCAAAACGGGTGACACCAACTATCTGGCCTGGTTTGATTTCTCGAGACTCAAGCACAATGTACCACTGATGAGGGATCATGGGAAACCTCCTTGGGAGATAAGGTAAGGTTATCGTACAGGGAAGGAAAGAAAATAGCAATAAAAGAGAGAAAAAGACACTTTTTGAAGGATGGGGGGATGGTTACGGATGGTTTTCTGGGGCCTTCAAAAGACGTTCTTCCTGCTTGATATCGGTATAACTCATGACAATGACAAAGGGGATGGTCATCTCTTTTCTGGTAGCAGGATCAAGAATAACCTTTTCCCTTTCCAAGGTCAACTCAATCACTGTATTGGTGGTTTTCCATCGGACAAAGGCAAGGACACCTTCAAGATCTCCATACGGGGGATTGATAAGCCCAAGAGAGTAGGAGGCTTTGTCAGTATATTGACGGAAAAAGTAATTTTTCATTTTTTCATAGGTGTTGGTGGCGTCGGCCAGGGAAGAGAGTGGAACAAGGTAATATCCTAAGAGAAGTTTGTTGTTTTCAAACACATACCCGATAAAAATCTCCTGACGAAGAAACGAGAGCCATTTTTTTCCGTCCTCACGAAAGAGGGTGATGAGAAATCTCTCTTCCTGCAGGACATTGGTAAAAAACTTGGCTTCTTCTTTTTGAAGGATGGTTGCCCGGTTTTCTCCCCACCGGAAAGACCGAAAATGGTTCTTTTCCCGAAAAGGAGCGTATTCTTTGGTTTCTACATAAAGAGAGGTTTCATTTTCTATTTCCATACCGGGAAATGGATTGGAAAACAAAAGACAAGAAAAAAAGAGGCTCAAGAGGACAATGACAAAATGTTTCATAAAGACTCCTGTGGCTATTAGTATAACACAAAAGAGTTTTTTTTGCCACAGAGGGATTTTTTGTCGCTTTACAAAAGAGGGAGGACTTCTTTTTTGGTGAAAGCAATGAAAAAATTTGACAATAAAAATAATAATGATTATAATAAATATTAGTGATTTTGTGTGGAAAAAATTTGCACGAAAAGTTGTTTTCCATTACACTGCGGTAGGGAGGAAAAGGTGACAGGATACAAGAAGAGTCGAATACGAGAGGCGATCCTTGAAACGCTCAAGGGGACAAGGACTCATCCCCCGGCGGATAAGGTGTGGGAGGAGGTGAAGAAAATCTATCCTTCAGCGACCCTTGCCACCGTTTATCGTAATCTTCATATCTTAGAAAGTCAGGGGAAGATTCTTGCCCTTGATGTGGGACAGGGAGAAAAGCGTTATGATGGCTTTGTTCACCATCATGCCCATTTTGTGTGCCGGAAATGTGGAGAAGTGTATGATTGTGAGATCAAAGAGGGGAGTTTTGCCAAAGGGATGAATATCCCTGGTGAGGTTGAGGCTTTTCAACTCACTCTCTACGGGGTGTGTGAACGTTGTATGACGAAGGTGATGTTTCCGGCCGGTCAAAGTGGGAAAAAAAACCAAGATAAAAGAGGGAGGTAGGTATGCCGTTTATCTCATGGGATGAAAGTATGAGTGTGGGGGTGGCAGAGTTTGACAACCACCATCAGAAACTGGTGGCCTTAGTGAACAAGCTTTTCGATGCGATGAAAGCAGGGAAGGCCAAAGAGGTGTTGGGTGATATTCTGAAGGAACTCATGGAGTATACCAAGTATCATTTTGAGGCAGAGGAAAGGCTCATGAGAGAGTATGCCTATCCAGGCTTTGTGACCCATCGGGCGGAACACGAAAAACTGGTGCAGGAGGTTTCTACTCTCTATCAGAAGTTTCAAGCGGGGGATATCTTTCTCTCTCTTGATACCATGAATTTTCTCAAGGAGTGGTTGGCAAAGCATATTCTTCAGAGTGATATGGCGTACAAGCCCTTTTTTAATCAAAAGGGCATTCGATAAAAACCAAAAAGGAGGATGATATGGTCCAGAGAGGACAGATTTACAAGTGTTCGGTGTGTGGCAATATTGTCGAGGTGCGCTTTGCGGGAGGTGGCACCCTTGTTTGTTGTGGGAAGCCCATGGAACTTCAGGTGGAAAACACGGTGGATGCTTCCAAGGAAAAGCATGTACCGGTGATTGAAGCCCAGAATGGAGGGTATCTTGTCAAGGTTGGCAGTGTGGAACATCCCATGGAAGAAAAGCACTATATCATGTGGATAACCCTTGTGGCTGATGGCAGGGAATACACGCAGTATCTCAAGCCAGGCGACAAACCTGAAGCCTTCTTTGCTGTTCAGGCAACCTCTGTAACAGCCAAAGAATACTGTAATCTCCATGGCCTGTGGAAGGCAGGAAGGTAGGAAAGATATGCTTGATAAACAGATGAATGAGCGGCTGAATGCACAGATTCAGGCGGAGTTGTATTCAGCCTACCTGTATTTGGCTATGGCAGCCTGGTGCGATGAGGAGTCCTGGACAGGGAGTGCTCACTGGTTTCGCAAGCAGGCACAGGAAGAGGTAAATCACGCGATGAAGTTCTATCACTATATTGTGGAGAAAGGGGGAAGAGCCATCATGGAGGCGATAGACAAGCCCCCTTCTGAGTGGAAGAACCTTCTCTCTGTTTTTGAAGCAGCCTATGAGCATGAGACCAAGGTGACGAAACGCATCCATGACCTTCTTGCTTTTGCCCGTGAGATAAAAGACTATGCGACAGAACAGATGCTTCAGTGGTTTGTGGCCGAACAGGTAGAAGAGGAGGCACAGACCCTTGAGATTGTCCAGAAACTCAAGAAGGTAGGAGAGAGCAACTCAGGGATGCTTTATCTTGATGGAAAACTTGGAAAGAGAGAATAATGTAAAAGGAGGAGAAGAATGGCTAAATCGCTCAAAGGAACAAAAACCGCAGAAAATCTCATGAAGGCCTTTGCTGGTGAGTCTCAGGCACGTACCCGCTATACCTACTATGCCTCTCAGGCACGAAAAGAAGGCTTCATGCAGATCGAGGCTATTTTTACAGAAACGGCGGACAACGAGAAAGAGCACGCCAAGGTGTTTTTCAAGTACCTTGTGGAGGGACTTGGAAACGATGTGATGCAGGAGATTCAGGCAAGCTATCCGGTGGCGCTTGCTGATACCCTTTCTAATCTCAAGAGTGCCGCCGCAGGTGAGAATGAAGAGTGGACGCATCTCTATCCTGAATTTGCCAATGTGGCCGAACAGGAGGGATTCCCTGAAATTGCCGCAAGCTTCCGGGCTATTGCTCAGGTAGAGGCCAGGCATGAGGCGCGCTACAGAAAATTGGCGGAGAATATTGCCTCTGGGAAGGTCTTCAAAAAGGACCAGAAGGTTCTCTGGAAATGCCGGAACTGTGGTTTTATTATTGAGGCCATGGAAGCCCCACAGGTGTGCCCCAGTTGTAAGCATCCCCAGGGATATTTTGAGGTGTTTGTAGAAACGTACTGAGCTTTTGTGAGCGCCCCTCTCTGGGGCGCTTTTCTTTTGAGACCTTTGCACGAATGTGCAAAG
>FQKF010021648.1_pt1 | contig 17296 bp, 21 predicted proteins | sample 1504521 | NCBI WGS metagenome assembly FQKF01 (sample SAMEA4475357, study PRJEB15587) | soil metagenome | biome: Soil; feature: Field | place: India | collected 2015-03-11 | depth 0 m
AGGGGATGTGAGGTTTCTGAGGATGAAATTGAAGAGGAAATGAAAGGCATTCTTTCTCACTTTGAAAGCCAGGAGAACTGGGAAAATAATCTCACCCTTTTTCAGCTTTCCGAAGAGGAGGTTCGAGAAGAGGTTCGAGGGGACATGATGATTGAAAAACTCATTGATCTTGAGTCTTCTCAGGAACCGATTACCGAGGAACTGGTGCATTCTTTTTATGACATGAATGCCCAGTTTCTGAAGGAACCTACTCTTTACACCTTTTATGAGATCTCGGCTTCCACAAAGGAAAAAGTAGAAGAGATAGTTCGTTGTTTGAAAACCATGTCGGATATTGTAGAGATAGAGAATCATATCAAGGATTTAGGGGAAACCTTTCTCCATCATGTGGATGTGGTAGAGGGAAGTATTCCTGAGGAAGTACGGGGTGTTGTGGGGGACCTTGCAAGAGAAGAGATAGGGACCATGGTGCTTCCTGATGGGGGATATGTGGTGTACAAACTTCTTGGCCGTCGGGAGGGAAAACAGCGCCCTTTTGAGAGTGTGAGGGAGGACTTGAGACGTTATCTTGAACATGAACGGAGGATCAAGACCTACCAGCGTCTTCTTGATGAGGAGATGGAAAAAGCGGATATCAGGTATCTTCATGTCGAATATTTTGAAAACCGTTAAAAAAGGGGATGTCGTTTCTCTCTTTTTGGTGGGGATGTTTCTGGTTGGGCTTGTGTTGGCTGGGTGGAGTGGAAAGCGAGGGAGTTATGTGGAAATCAGGGTTGAAGGTCGTCGCTATCGTTATCCACTGGATGAAGAGAGGGTCTTTGAATGGCAAAGTTCTCACGGGAGGGGAAAGGTAGAGATCAAAGGGGGAAAGGTGAGAATGCTTGAATCCACCTGCCGGGATCAGATCTGTGTGAAAAAAGGATGGATCTTTCGTACAGGGGATGCTATTCTCTGTATGCCGAATCATGTGGTGGTAGAGATTGTGGGGGAAGAGAAAGAGGAGTGGGATGGGATTACTGAGTGATATTGAGCATTTTGAGAGGCTTTCTTCTGAGAGGCAAGAATTTTTGATGGCCTATCTGGTGGCTATTGCTTCGCTTCTCTCTGTGGTGGATAGCTGGATTCCAAAACCACTTCCATTAGCCAAGATAGGGCTTGCGAATATTGTGACCCTTGTACTTGTGATGAGGTCTCGCTATCGTCTTTCTTTTGTGGTGGCTTTTTTTCGTGTGGTGGTGAGTCATGTGCTGGGAGGAACGCTTTTTACCTTCGGGTTCTGGCTTTCTCTTGCTGGTTCTGTCTTTTCTGCCTTAGTGATGAGTGGGGTGCATCGGATAGGGGGAGAGTGGCTTTCTGTGTATGGGATTTCTCTCTGGGGGGGGTGGGCTCATGCGCTTGCTCAAGGGGTGGTGGCCGGGCTTTTCTTAGGGTTTAATAGGGGAGTGATTCTCTACGTGGCTTTTCTCATGATCATAGGGATCGGAACATCGCTTGCGCTTGGATGGATAGTCCAGAACTATTTAGATACCGAGACCGAGATAGACAAGAATCATCAGGATGAGAAGTCCAATGCCACCCATGACCCAGAAGAGAAAACTTCCGCCCTTTGAGAGGGATTGAGAGGTTTCAGGGGTAGTCTCGATGGTAGAAACGGCTGGTTCAATCGTTTTCTGGGCTTTGCGCTTATCCTGGGCGCTATCGTAGAGTTTCACCTTGACGGTGTCTTCGTCGATGGATTTTCCGTAGATACCAGGGCCAATCTCTACCAGCACCGTATAAATCTTGCCTTCTTTGGAGACCTTTTTCACCGTGGCGGGGACGGGGAGGATCTCTCCACCTTCATTAGCTCCCAAAAGATCGTTGAAGTACTGTCCACGGCTGGTCTGTTCGGTAATCTTGATAAAGATTTTGGTTCCTTCTTTGAGTTCGTAGATAGGAACACCAGAGATTGGAGAAAGAACAAGGGAAACATCAAGAACAACGGCACTTTCTTCGAGTTTTGGTTCGGTTTGTGTTGGTTTTGCTTGATTTTGAATGTTTAGATTATTGAGCATATCGCGCTCTTCGCGCATCTTTTTGACATTCTCAATATCGCTTTTGGTGATGGTTTCAATGGCAAGTTCAACCTTGACGCCTTTGTCCCCTGTAGGACGGGCTAAAAATTCTTCAAAGAAGTTAGCGGCTTTGTTGACCATGGCTTTTTTGATGGCGTTCCAGATATCCGGGCCACGTCCTGTCCCTGGCTGGAAGAGGTCTTCGAGGGTTGCCTGAACATCGTGGGTGAGGCTCGTGGCGAATTCTCCCTTCCATCTGAGTTTGGTGATCATATCCTGAAGTTCACTCCAGGGCATGTTGATATTGGTGTCATAGACGGTGCTGAAATGGGAGGCAACGGTTTCTATTTTGTCGGTATTTTTGGTGACGTTATCCATAAAAATGAGAAAGAGTCCATAGGAGCTGGAAGCGGTGGCTTTGAAGCGACCCTTGATGACGAGATAATTGGTATCGGGAGCAAATTCCACAGCGTACTCCTTTTCTTTTTTTGCCTTTTCTTATGGGTATATCTTATCACGTCGAAGGCAAAAAGTCAAGAAAGTTTACATCTTTTTCTTTTTCGTGTATAATATATACAATGAATTTATCGGAAAAAGTGGGAGAATACTTAAATGAATGTGATTGTTTACTTAGCGACGAAATATCTCAAGTTCAAAGGGACGGATAGGGGTATCTCGATTATCTCGGTGATAGCCCTGCTCACCATTGTGGTGAGTGCCATGGCGGCTACCGTTATTCTTTCGGCGGCAAACGGGATGCATTATAACTATATGGATAAGCTTGCGTCCAAGGATTTTCATGCGGTTATTTATGGGTATGGACGGGGGGTTCCGGATTATGAGACGTTGGCTCTGGAACTGAAAAAAGCCCCTGGGGTGGTGGATGTGGTGCCGTTTTTGGATCAGCAGGCACTTATCAAGGGGCCGCTTGGGACGTATGGGGTGATGGTCAAGGCTTTTCCCCGGGAGTTTTATCAGAATGATAGGGAATTTCGGACTCGTTTTGCGTTAATGAAGGGGGAAGAAACCAATGCTTCCTGGCGTCACGCGATCTTCATGGGGTATAACCTTGCGGATAATCTCGGGGTTTCTGTGGGGGATTGGGTGTATCTCACCCTTGTGAATGATGATATGCTGAGTTTGCTTCAGTACAAGTTCAGGGTGGCGGGGATTTTTGAGGCAGGTTATGCAGAGTATGATACTTCTTTAGTGTTTGTGAATCTTGAAGATGCGTTGGTTCTGGAGGACAATACCAGGGCGTCGCTTGCGATACGGGTGAAGGATCCCTTTCAGATAGAACGATGGCTTCCCAAGATCCGGGAAATCTCTCCCTTTTATGTCTATAGCTGGAAGTCTCTCAATCGGAATAATTTAGTCAATATTCGTAATGAGAAAATGATGATGAGAATTATTCTCACCATCTTTTTCATTGTGGTGTGTTTCAATATTCTCTCTACGATGATGGCAACGGTCCTTGATAAACGGGAGGAGATAGGCATTCTCAAGGCGATGGGGCTCAGGCCAAAGTCGGTGATGAGTGTTTTTCTGATGGATGGTTTTCTCATTGGGGTGATTGGAAGTGCGGTTGGGATCTTCTTTGGGCTTTTCTTTGCCCTGAATCTCAACAATATTCTCCATGGGATTGAGGCTTTTGTGAATTTCTGGAATCAGGTGGCGTACCTGACTCTCAGGGTTTTTATGACGGTGAAAAAACCGGCAAAATTTGAATTTTTTGATCCGACGGCTTATTATATACGAGAATTCCCCATGCGGATTCAGTTGGAGGATCTGGTGGTGATTATGGGGCTTTCGGTGGTGTGCAGTATGCTTGCGGTGATATGGCCCGCCTACCGTGCAGGGAAACTTCGTCCGATAGAGGTGCTTCGCAATGACTGAGATGATTGTGGGGAGATCGCTTTCCAAGGAGTATCGGACACTTGTGGATAGAGTGCAGGTGTTTGAAAATATGGAGGTGACGATTGCCCGTGGTTCTATGGTGGCTCTGGTAGGGGAGTCGGGAAGAGGGAAAACCACCCTTCTCAATATCCTTTCAGGGCTAGATAGGCCTTCGTCTGGAGAGGTGTGGTTTGGTGGGGAAAGGATTGATACCCTTGATGAGGAGAGGCTCTCGGATTTTCGGAGCCGGCATGTGGGGTTTATCTTTCAGCACCATTACCTTTTAGAGGATTTTACGGCTATAGAGAATGTGCTTCTGCCGCTCCGAATCGGGGGAAAAACCATAGGAAGCAAGGAGAAAGAGAGAGCAAGAGAACTTCTTGCCCGGGTGGGGCTTGAGAATCGGCTTTCTCATTACCCTGACCAGCTTTCTGGTGGGGAGAGGCAACGGGTGGCTATTATACGGGCGCTTATCCATGATCCGGATGTGGTGTTTGCCGATGAGCCAACCGGGAGTCTTGATAGAAGAAATGCCGAGATGGTAGAACATCTCATCTGGGATCTCTGCCGGAGCATGGGGAAAACCTTTGTGGTGGCTACTCACAATATGGAGCTTGCCAAACGGTGTGATGCGATTATCAATTTAGGATGATTATAGATAGGCATAGAGGAGAGGCGTATGGGAAAGTTTGTGTATCTCAATGGAGAATTGGTTCCACAGGAAGAGGCCAAGATCAGTGTTTTTGATCATGGGGTGTTGTATGGAGATGGGGTTTTTGAGGGGATCCGGGCGTACAATCGCCGGATTTTCAAACTGGATGAGCATGTAGAAAGGCTTTATAATTCAGCGAAGATCATCATGCTTGAGATACCCATCTCGCAGGAAGAGTTCAAGAAAGCTATTATCAGTGTTTGTAAGGCCAATGAGATTGTAGATGGATATATTCGCCCTGTGGTTACCCGTGGAGCAGGAACGCTGGGGCTTTCTCCCTGGCTTTGTTCCAAACCAAATATCTTTGTGATTGCGGATACGATTAAGCTTTATCCGGATGAATATTATGAGAAAGGGCTACCAATTGTGACGGTGCCCACGAGACGCAACTTGGCTGAGGCGGTCAATCCTATTGTGAAATCTCTCAATTATCTCAACAATATTTTAGCCAAGATTGAGGCGAAAAATGCTGGTGCAGAAGAAGCGATTATGATCAATCAGGATGGGTATGTAGCTGAGTGTACCGGGGATAATATCTTCATGATCAAGAAGGGAGTTCTCTATACACCACCGGTGTATATGGGAGTGCTTCCGGGTATTACCCGCGCTACGGTGATGGATTTAGCCACGGAAATGGGTATCAAGGTGGTGGAAATGCCCATCACGAGGGGGGAACTCTTCATTGCTGATGAGGTGTTCCTCACAGGAACGGCCGCTGAGGTAGTGCCTATCTCTTCGATTGATGGACGAAAGATTGGTAGTGGAAGTGTTGGGCCTCTCACGAAGAAACTTATCGACCGTTTCAAAGAGTATGTGAAGACGGTAGGTACGCCCATCGCATGAAGTTTCTTTCCCATGCCAAAATAAATCTCTATCTTGATGTCGTGGGACGTGATACGGATGGCTATCATTTTATTGAGAGCCTTTTTCAGGAGGTGAGCTTGGCTGATGAGATTGAAATCGAGCCAGCCGAACGTGACCGTGTGATTTTTGAGGGTATGCAGGTGGAGGGAGACACCACCGTTCACAAGGCTCTCCGGCTTTTCAGGCAGTCCTTTGGAACAAAGACAGGCTATACTATTACGGTGAGAAAACGGATTCCCATGGGGGCTGGACTTGGTGGAGGAAGTTCCAATGCGGCCACGGTGTTGCGCCTTCTGGCTGAGAAAGAAGGGGTTAATAAGCGCGAGTTGCCTGCACTTGCTTCCCGGATAGGAAGTGATGTGCCATTTTTTCTCACAGGTGGGATGGCGTGGGTGAGTGGAAAAGGAGAAAGGATAGAACCTCTCTCTTTTCAGCTGGAAAAGGTGTACTTTCTCATTGTCTATCCGGGGATTCATATCAGTACAGCGTGGGCCTATAGCCTTGTCAATGACTACCAACCACACAATACAAAAGAAAATATTTTGGCTGCATGGGATGGCTCACTTGATTTTTTGCGAAAAATAGTGTATAATAAATTCCAGCCTTTTGTGTTTGGAGCGTGTGAGGAGCTTGCCGCCAAAAAGACTATGCTGGATCGAGAGAGTCAGGCCTCGCTTTCTTTTATGAGCGGAAGTGGGTCCTCGTTTGTGTATGTGTACGATTCGGCTGGTAAGCGGGAAGAAGAGAAAGATCGCTTCTCCACCATTGAGGGTATGCAGGTGTTTTGTGCGGACCCTGTATATCACACAAGTAAAAAAGGCTAAAAAGGGTTTTTCAATTTTCTACAGGAGGATAGACCTATGGAAATTACCGACATCCGCATCAAAAGGGTTGAAGGTGAAAACAAGTTGAAAGCGTATGCTTCTGTGACCTTTGACAACAGTTTTGTTGTCCACAACATCAAGGTTATAGAAGGGAACAGCGGGTTGTTTATCGCGATGCCTTCTCGCAAGACGAGAAGCGGTGAGATGAAGGATGTGGCTCATCCTATCAACACCGAGTTTCGTGAAAAGATGCAGAATGCCATCCTCGAGAAGTATAACGCTGAGGTTTCTGCATAAGATTGCGTAACGGATGAAAGATTCTGGGGCGTCGCCAAGCTGGCAAGGCATCGGGTTTTGGTCCCGACATTCGGAGGTTCGAATCCTTCCGCCCCAGTTTTGTCTTTTTTGGAAAAAGGAGCATGAGTGTGCCGACAGGTGATTTGAAACTGATTGCGGGACGGGCCAATCGTCCCTTAGCAGAGAAGATTGCTCGCTATATTGGTGTGGATCTTGTTGATGTCTATATCACAGAGTTTGCCGATGGGGAGATTTTTGTCAAGATCCGAGAGGATATTCGGGGAACGGATGTGTTTGTGGTGCAGCCAACATCCAATCCTGGCCACAAAAATCTCATGGAGCTTCTTATTCTTGTGGATGCTCTGCGCCGGGCGTCGGCGGCAAGTATTACAGCGGTTATCCCCTACTTTGGGTATGCGAGACAGGATCGCAAGGCTGAACCACGTGTGCCTATTACGGCCAAGTTGGTGGCCAATCTTCTCACTGTGGCAGGTGTGAATCGTGTACTCACCATGGATCTTCATGCGGCTCAGATACAGGGATTTTTTGATATCCCTGTTGACCATCTCTATGCGACTCCTGTCTTTTTAGAGCATGCTAAACAGCTCGGAGATTTGTCCGAGTATATTGTGGTTTCGCCTGATACAGGAGGGGTGGAACGGTCTCGTTTTTTTGCCCGTCAGATTGATGTGGGATTGGCCATTCTTGACAAACGGCGGGAGAAGAAAAATGAAGCCGAGGTTCTCAACCTGATTGGAAGTGTTGAGGACAGGCATGTCATCATGATTGATGATATGATAGATACAGCCGGGACGATTGTTCAGGCTGCGGATATTCTGAAGCGTCGGGGGGCAAAGACAGTGACTGTGTATGCCACCCATGCGGTGCTTTCTCATCCGGCGGCTGAGAGGCTTCAGAATTGTGCGATTGATAGGTTGTGCTTGACAGATACTATTTATATGGACGAGAATAAACGGAGTATTATTGGAGAGAAACTCCATATTCTCTCGGTGAGTGAACTCTTTGGAAAGGCTATTGAGAGAATCCATCTCAACCTTTCGGTGAGTTCGCTTTTTGTGAATGTGCCAAAGACGTAATGCGATAGAGATTGTGAGGAGGAGAATACTATGTCGAAGACGACACTGACACTCAAGGCAGAGCTTCGCTCGAATACAGGAACATCGGCTGCTGTTAAGGTGCGTGAGAAGAACGGGCTTCCTGCCGTTATTTATGGACCAGAACTGAAAGAAAATCTCTATATTTCCCTCAGTGCCAATGAGTTTGAGAAGGTCTTTCAGTCTGTGGGAACACACAAGCCTTTTACGGTAGAAGTGGGCAAAAACAAGTATCAGGTTATCATCAAGGGAATCGAGATTCATCCTGTATCTCGCAAGATTTTGCATGTGGATCTCTACGCCTATGCTGAGAAGAAGCCCTTTGTGACAGAGGTTCCTGTGAAGTTTGTGGGTACCCCCATCGGAGTGAAAGAAGGTGGGAGTATGTTTGTGTATGCCCGCAAGCTCAAGATCAGCACTACCATTGACAAGCTTCCCGAGGTGATTGAAGTCGATGTTTCTCATCTCAAGGCAAAAGACTACCTGATTGTTCGTGATGTGAAACTGGACGGTGTGAAGATCATGACTCATGAGGGAACAACGTTAGTAGAGGTTAGATAATAAGAAAAAGGAGGTGTGCTCTTGAAACTTGTCGTAGGGTTGGGAAACCCTGGAGAAGAGTACGAACAGACGAGGCACAACCTTGGTTTCATGGTGCTTGACCGTTTGGCGGCGAAGTATGATGCGGTTATTGACCTGAAGAAAAAGAAGTCGTTAGTTGCCCGTATCAAGATTGACAAAGAAAAGGTCATGCTCCTGAAACCTCAGACTTTTGTCAACCTGAGTGGAGAAGCGGTTCTCTATATGGCCAGTTTTCTCCGTATTATGCCGGAAAATATTATTGTGGTATGTGATGATCTCAATCTCCCCCTTGGGAAGATGCGGATAAGAGGGTATGGCTCAAGCGGGGGGCACAATGGTATCAAGTCGCTCATCCAGTTTTTGAAGTCGGATAATTTTCCACGGGTGAGGATTGGTATTGGTGCGCCCCCAGAGGGCAAAAGGATGGAAGACTATGTTCTTGAGCCTTTTACCCCTGAGGAGATGGCAATTCTTGATCCGGTGATAGACAGGGCCTGTGAAGCTATTGAAATGATAGTGATGGGTAACCTCGAAGAGGCCATGAACAGGTTTAATGGATAGGGTGCTTGATCCTCTTGAGAGGGCTTTCTTAGACCATTGGCGGAAACTGGCCGGAAATGAGGTCTCGTGTGTTATTGGATTCTCTGGAGGGGCTGATTCTACCGCCCTTTTGTATTTGCTTTTCAGACTTCGTTCTTTTTTTGCTCGTTTTGAGGTTGTGGCCTATCATCTCAATCATGGTCTTCGGGAAACGGCCAGCCGAGATGAGGCGTTTTGTGTCTCTGTCTGTGAGAGGGTTGGTGTTCTTCTTGTGGTGGAGCATGAGGATGTGGAGGCGCTGGCCAAAAAGCATGGCTGGTCGATTGAGGAAGCCGGAAGGGAGAGACGACGAGAGGGATATGAACGGGTCCGCACGCAGTATGGGCTTAGGTGGATATGCCTGGCCCATCAGAGGGATGATCAGGTGGAGTCCTTTTTGCTCAGGCTTTTTCATGGGGGTGGGATTGAGTCGCTTGCCGGGATGAGACCTAAAGAGGGGGAGTATCTTCGTCCCTGTCTTTCGTTCTCTCATCACGACATGGTAGCGTATCTCAAACGGATTGGAGTGGGCTGGTGTGAGGATGAGTCCAATGAGGAAAGGGAGTTTGAGAGGAACTGGATTCGTCATGAACTTCTACCCCTTGTTGAACATCGCTTCCCAGCGGTTCGGGAAAAGATAGTCAAAACTATGGGTTTTCTTTCTTCGGTTTCTGAGATGATTGGGGAGAGGCTTTCTTTGTTAGAGAAGGAGGTGGAGTTTTTTTCCGGGGGATGGAGGCTTCCCCGAGATCTTTTTTCGACCACTGGAGAGTTCTGGGTAAGGGAGATGGTGCGTTCTCTCTGGCGAAAGGAGGGTATCACCTTTGTGAGGGGGAGCTGGCTTGAGGCTATCCGGGAGTATGAGGATCATGAGTGTCGAGAACTTGTTCGAAATGAATATGGGGAACTGTTTCTTGATCGGAAGTGGCTTACCTGGGTGAGGGGCAGGGAGTTTTCTCTCCCCTGTCATGTGGTGATGGAGAGAGGCGAAAGGGTGGCCTCAGGGCCATGGCGATTGGAGTGGGAGGAGGGGGAAGGTTTACCCGAGGGATTTCCCAAGGCTTCTCTGGAACGGATGTTTCTCCCGATGGAGGTGGAAAGGGTGGTTATTCGCCCTGTTTCTGCGGGAGATAGGATAGGGCTTCAACAGGGACATAAAAAGATCCAGGATATCTGGGTGGATGAACGTATTCCCTGGCTTGAACGTCGCTGGTCTTTTGTCCTGGAGAAGGATGGGCTGGTGATGGCGGTGTATATCCCTTCGTTAGGGTTTCGGGTGAGCCGGGAGTTTTATGTGGAAAAGGCTTCTTCTCGATGGCAGGGGATAAGGGTGACCTTTGTGGGGTAATCAGGGGTTTTTCTTTTGTTTTTGCCAGAGGCGGTATTCTTCGAGAAGGTGTTCAAGAAGATAGCCGAAACGCCATTTCACATTGTCCGGGGTGAGACCACAAAAGATTGGACGACTTACTTCTTTGGGGAAGTTATAGACAGTTTTGGAGATGGCCTCATCTTCAAAATCAACAAATACCATCACCTTGAAGGGATGAGAGAAAAAGATTTTGTCCGGGCGCATGGAGATGATCTCTGTGACTGTGGCGTTTTCCATTCCACAGGCAGAGAGAATGTCAATCTCTGTTTCAAGCAGACTCTGAAGTCCTTGTTGAAGTCGTGTGGCTTCATCCTGTTCGTAGCCGTAAAGAATAATCGTGGGCATACTGTTCTCCTTCAGAAAAGTATTCCTATGGAAAGGCCTTCAAGATCAACGTGCCGGGTATACATGGCAATACCGGTTTTGCTTCGTTCTGGATCGACGAAGGGGAGAAGAATACTCACCGCTGGTTCGATCACAATTCTCCCAATGATAAATCGATACCCTAAGGAAATGTCCACAAAGGGAAGAAGAAAATGGTCAGACACAGCCCCTGTGGAAGGGTCAGCGGTGATCACCTGGTCATATCCAAAACCGGTAGCAAGAAAAAAGCCTCTTGGCCACTTCGGGCTATGTCCCCAGGGTTTATACCCTATGAGAAGAGAGGATACATAGTTGTCCACTCTTTTTCCGACGGCTGTTTTGGCAGTTTCAACAACGCCGTGACGAAGACGGGCAAAGAAGTTGGAAGAAAGCGAGAAATCAACAAGCATACCCCATCCCATTCCTTCGTTGACGAGTCCCTCTGTGGTCCAGCTGAGATCGATGGCTATCGTATGGTTGGATATGGTGGCTTCTCCAAAGAGGGGGAGAGACAAGGAAAAAAGAACAAAGAGAAAAAGTTTTTTCATACGCACTCCCTGCAAAATATAGGTATAGTGTAAGGTAAGAGAGGGAAAAAGTCTATTTTTGTCGGGAAAAAGGCGAATAGAGTTTGGCTATGTCGATGTTTCAGCAAAAAGGGGGTGTTTTGCTGAAACAAGGGAATAGCCATAGGTGTTTTTTGAAAGAACTTTTTGGGGTTTTGGTGGTGATTTGACTTTTTTCTCCCTTTTATGTATATTATACGCAACTCAGTTGCGTTTTGGAGGGAGTATGATGGGTTTATGGAGAAAAGCACGTCTCTTTTTGTTTTTTGGGGCATCGGTGTTGTTTGCGAAGCCTCTTGAGGTGTTTGTGAGTATTGCTCCTCAGCGTTATGTGGTGGAGAGGATTGGTGGTGAGAGAGTGCGGGTCGATGTGATGGTTCCAGAGGGCAAGAGTCCTCATACCTATGAGCCAACGCCTTCTCAGCTTGCTCTCTTGGGCAAGGCTTCGGTATGGTTTACGCTTGGGCTTGAGTTTGAGGGTGTACTCGTGAACAAGGTGAAAAAGAGTTATCAGCGTCTTCTTGTTGTGGATACCTCTCAGGGTATCAAGAAACGACTCCTCTCAGAAAAAGAGACAGGGGAACATGCCCATGAGGAAGACAGAGCAGGGGCTCCAGATCCTCATATCTGGATGAGTCTCAGGCTTGCGAAAATTCAGGCAGGGCATATTCGGGATACGCTTATTTCCCTTGACCAGGCCGGCAAAACAATCTATGAGGCAAATTATGAAGCTTTGGTCAAGGAACTGGATGAACTTGATCGAGAGATAAGCACGATGTTAGCCCCTTATAAGGGGAGAGTGTTTTTTGTTTACCATCCTGTCTTGGGGTATTTTGCGGATGATTATGGTCTTCGTCAGATGGCTATTGAAATTGGGGGCAAGGAACCTTCTTCTCGTGTGTTAAGTGAAATTATCCAGCGGGCGAAAAAGGAAAAGGTAAGGGTGATCTTTGTTCAGCAGGGATTTTCACGAAGGAGTGCGGAAGCGGTGGCAAAAGCCATCAATGGAAGGGTGGAGGAACTTAATCCCCTTTCGGCTGATTATGTTGGTATGTTTCGCAGGATAGCCACGGCTCTTGTTGAGGCATGGAAATGACAGAAAGGGTTGTTCTTGAAGTCAGGGATCTTTCCTTTGGATATACGGATGTTCCTGTTCTTGAGGGGGTGAGTTTTGGGGTGCGTGAGGGGGAGTTTGTCACCATTGTGGGCCCCAATGGGGGAGGAAAAACCACCCTTCTTCGGCTTCTCTTGGGTCTTCTTCGCCCGTGGGGAGGGACGATCTCGGTGTACGGAAAACCTCCTGAGGAACAGAGGCGACTCATGGCATACGTACCGCAGCATGGGGTTTTTGACAGGCAGTTTCCTCTCACGGTAGAGGAGATGGTTCTCCAGGGGAGAATAAAACCTTGGGGCTGGTACACCCGCGAGGACAAAAAAAGGGTGGATGAGGTTTTGGAGAAGGTGGGGCTTTTGGACTTGAAAAAAGAGTCGTTTTCTCATCTCTCTGGGGGGCAACTTCAGCGGGCGCTCATTGCCCGGGCGATGGTTTCAGAGGCTTTGCTTTTGTTTTTGGATGAACCTTCGGCAAGTATTGATAGTGAGAGTGAAAAGCAGCTTTTTGATCTTCTCCAGGCTTTGAAGGGAGAAAAGACCATTCTTCTGGTGACCCATGATACGGGTTTTGTGCACACGATAACGGATAGGGTGCTCTGTATTCATCGGGGATTATGTGAACATCCCTTTGAGGTTTCTCACGAGGTTTCGGCTTTTCATGGCTATGGGCCTGAGTACGGCCGGGTGTATCACGATCAGGTGAAGGAGGGAAGGTGATGGAATCATTCTGGTCTATGCTGTGGAGTGCGGAGGTACCTTTTCTTCGTTATGCGCTGTTGGCCTCTCTTTTTGCCAGTGTGCCATTTGGGATGATGGGAGGCTTTGTGGTGGTGAAGCGGATGAGTGCTATGGCCGGGGCGGTGAGTCATGCCATTATTGGGGGAGTGGGGCTGGGGATATACCTTCAGGTTGTCTGGAAGTGGTCCTGGATGTCTCCCACGATAGGGGCTATGGCGGCTTCTGTTCTGGTAGGGCTTCTCATTGGGTGGCTCTCTCTTCGGGGAAAACAGCGGATGGACACCGTTCTGGGGGCGGTATGGGTGATTGGGATGTCGGTGGGGCTTCTCCTTCTCTCTCTCACCCCTACCTATACTGATCCGATGAGTTATCTTTTTGGAAATATTCTCCTCCTTTCGGCGGGGGACGTCTGGGTGGTAGGGATCTTGGCTTTTCTTGTTTCTGTTCTGACGGTGGTGTTTTATCCTCAGTTTCAGATGGTGAGTTTTGATGAGGACTTTGCCCTGACTCGAGGGGTAAAGGTAGGCTTTTTCCAGATGCTTCTCATTCTTCTCGTGGCTCTCACGGTCTTTCTCATGCTTCAGGTGATGGGGTCGATCATGGTGATTGCGCTTCTCACCCTTCCAGCGGCCATGGCTTCTCTGTTTCACAAGAGATTATCCTCGGTGATGATCACAGCTTCTTTTCTGGTGGCTTTCTTTTCTCTTTTGGGAATGGTGGTGAGTTATTCTCTGGATCTGCCTACAGGTTCTGTGACGGTTTTGTTGCTTGCCCTTGGGTATGTGCTTGCCCTCATGGGAAAGATCTGGAGAAGAAAATAATGACCTTCTGAAGAGAGGAAGGCAATATCTGGAAGGAGACCCTTGCCCATTTCTGCCAAGGTCTCGGAAGGTGAGTGCCTTTCGTGAGGGGACTAGCTGTCTTCCAGGGGGAGAGACGTCTTTTTCCTTTTGTGGGGAAGACTCTCTTCTATGACTTTCCCGAATACGGAGTGAGTTTCGTGCGATTTATTTGTTGTCTTTGTGATCGTGGTGATGAAAGAGATGTCCCATCTTGACCTCTTTGGTGTAGAGGTAATGTTTGTTCACTTCGTTAGGTGGGATGATGATGGGAACTCGTTCGACAATCTCAAGACCATAGCCACTGAGCCCTATGATTTTGGTGGGGTTATTGGTGAGGAGTCGGATTTTTGAGATGCCAAGGTCTTTGAGAATCTGGGCTCCAATACCATAGTCCCGGAGATCTGGCTTGAAACCAAGGTGGATATTGGCTTCGACGGTGTCAAGTCCTTCTCTTTCCTGGAGGTCATAAGCCTTGATTTTGTTGACGAGGCCTATCCCTCTTCCCTCCTGTCGCATGTAAAGGAGAACCCCTTTGCCTTCTTGTTCTATCATGCGGAGGGCATTGTGAAGCTGATCCCCGCAATCACAGCGAAGGGAACCAAGGATATCCCCGGTGAAACACTCCGAATGGACACGAACCAAAACGGGTTCGTCTTCTTTCCATTCTCCTTTGATGAGGGCTACGTGTTCTTTGAAATCGATGTCGTTTTCATAGACAATGATCTGAAAATCCCCATACTGTGTGGGAAGGTGGGCCTGGGCGGCACGGAAGACGTGTTTTTCTTTGTTTCGCCGGTACTCGATAATCTGGGCCACGCTGATGAGGGGCATATGATGGCGTTTGGCAAATTCCACGAGGTCGGGGAGACGGGCCATCGTGCCATCGTCTTTGAGAATCTCACAGATAGCCCCTACTGGCTGAAGACCGGCGAGTCTCATGAGATCGACCGCTGCTTCTGTATGGCCAGCCCTCTTGAGAACTCCCCCGGGACGAGCCTTGAGGGGAAAGATATGCCCCGGCCTTTCAAAGTCTTCGGCCTTTGAAGAGGGATCGGCTAACTTGTTGAGGGTAAGGGCTCGTTCATAGGCTGAGATGCCGGTGGTGGTGTCTTTGTGGTCCACAGAAACGGTAAAGGCTGTACCCCATTTTTCATCGGCATTCTGGGCCATGATGGGAAGATGAAGCCTTTCGGCAATTTCTGGAGCCATGGGAGCGCAGAGAAGCCCTCTTGCCTCTTTGAGGATGAAATTCACTTTTTCCGGGGTGGCTTTCTCAGCGGCGAGGATGATGTCTCCTTCGTTCTCTCTATCCTCATCGTCAACAACGACAATCATCTCTCCTCGCTTGATGGCCTCAATGGCTGTTTCCACAGAATCAAAGACAAAGGGCTTTTCACTCATAAAAACTCCACACGAAAAATTCTCTTCTAAAGTATACACAAAAGAGGGGGAAAAGTCAATCAGATGGCTTTTTGGAAGAAAGGAGGGTTTTGAGTTTTTCTTCGTCCCAGTCTTCGATACTGACGACCTTGTGACGACTTTTTTCACCGTGGAGGATCACGATCTTTGATCTTGGGATACCAAGGACGCGGGAGAGGGTATCTCTCACGGCGCTATTGGCTTCTCCATCAACGGGAGCGGCATGGACACATACCTTGATGGTGTCTCCTTCAAGGAAGACTCCCTGTCGGCTACTTCGGGGTACCACAGTGATGGAAATGCCCTTTTTGGACATAGAAGGATCCTAAAGGGTGGCAAGCCACATCATAGCCCGGCTGAGAACAAGACGCAGAAGATAAATGAGAAGAAAAACATACATGGGAGAAAAGTCTAACATCCCGAACCGAAGAGGGGGCAGGATACGCATGACAGCGTTGTAAATGGGTTCACAGAGAGCAGAAAGAAACCGGGAAATTTTCCCTAAGATGGGATCACTATCATTGATGGGAAGCCATGAAATGATAATATAGGCAAAAAATATCCAGCTATAGATCTCCAATGCCACCATAAGATACAGAAAAACGTAACCAAGCATCATTTTCCTCCTAATTCACGGGAACGTTTTGTGGCTTCAGATACAGCCTCCATTACCGTGGAGCGAAGGCCTCCTTTTTCGAGGGCATACACTCCCCGGGCTGTGGTGCCCCCAGGGGACATCACCATATCCTTGAGGTCCTCAAAACTTTTCTCATCTTTGAGAGCCTGCAAAGCAAGGGCTGCTGAACCAAGGACAGTTTGTATAGCGAGTCTTCTGGCTACATCTCGTGGGAGACCTTCCATCACACCACCATCAGCCAATGCTGACAGGAAGAGAAAAACATACGCAGGTCCTGACCCGGAGAGACCTGTCACGGCATGGAGCAGGTCTTCTTTGCCTACTACCTCAGCAATACCTAAGGCTTGAAACATGTTCAGGATCATCTCGCGCATGGTATCCGAAAACTCACCGTCGAAGTAAATAGCTGAGGCGCCTTTGCCGACCTGGGCGGGAGTATTGGGCATCACTCTGGCGATAGGACAGGTTGTCCATTGGCGGTAGAAAGAGACCGGCAGGCCTGCCACAATAGTGACGAGGGGATTTTTGTGGTTTTTGAGAAGATGGTGATTGGCTTCACAGAAAGAGGAAACATCCTGTGGTTTGATGGCGAGAAGCACAATATCACATTGAAAGACCTCTTCCAGCTTTTGGGCCTGAAAGGTAGAGCGTGGCAGTCGAGAGAGTTTGGCCTGAGCTATATCCGAAACAACAATTTTGTCAAAGAGGTTTTTTTTGACGACACCACGCACAATGGCCTGGCCCATGTTTCCATATCCGATAACACCGAGGGTCATGGTTTTTCTCCTCTCTTTTCTTTTAAAATTGCCTGAAAGGTATGTAAAAAGAACTGAATTTCTTTCTTTGTGATGGTAAGGGGGGGCGCAAGCCTCAGGGTGTTTTCACCTGCACGAAGGGTGAGAATTCCCCTCTGGAGAAAGGCCTCTATCACTTCACTCACGGCTAACGAGGGAGCAAGATCGATACCTATCATCAGCCCATATACCCGGATATCGACAAGAAGATCCGGAAACTGCTGGCGAAGAGCTGTCAATTGAGAGTGAAAGAAACTGGATGTTTTTTTTACCTTTTCAAGAAACGTTTCATTCAGGGTGTTGAGAACGGATGACGCCACAGCGCAGGCGAGAAAGTTTCCTCCAAAAGTGGAAGCGTGCATGCCGACAGGCATGCTCTGGGCGATGGCGCGTTTCACGATGATAGCCCCTATAGGAAATCCATTGCCAAGACCTTTGGCAAGGGTGATAATGTCTGGTTCTATGCCAAACTGTTGATATCCAAAGAGGGTTCCTGTTCTTCCCATGCCGGTCTGGACTTCATCGATGATGA
>FQKF010077705.1_pt1 | contig 17278 bp, 11 predicted proteins | sample 1504521 | NCBI WGS metagenome assembly FQKF01 (sample SAMEA4475357, study PRJEB15587) | soil metagenome | biome: Soil; feature: Field | place: India | collected 2015-03-11 | depth 0 m
ATTGGAAGCGAAAGCCTGGGTTTGATGGCGCTGACGATGATTGTTTACGCAAAAGGCGCCTCTCCGAAAGGAGGGACGCCTTCTGCCGGTAAGGAGCACATTGGCTCAGCGCACGCCGATGATTTCCACCTCTGCTCCCGTGAGGGCTGGGTTGTACCAGCATTCGATGCCCCGGGCCTTAAAGGAGGCCACAGCGGCCTTGGCCTCTTCGGGCGTGGTGTAGCCTTTTACGATGTAGCTGGCGCCTTTAGCACCGCCGGGGCAGGTGCTGCCCGGGTGCCACAGCAGGTACAGCCCTTCGATGGCGGGCGCCTTGTCCACAGGGGTGTCCTTGCAATAGACGGCGAATTGGACGAAGTGCAGTTCGCTCACGGGCGTGAAGAGCTCGTTACCTACCTGGCCGCGGCCCGGGCGTACAGTGCGCTGCACGTTGAGGCCGTTGACAGTGACAGTAGTGGATGGCTCTGGTTCCGGCAGTACCACAGTGGAGGTGGAATACGTTACAGGCGCCACCGAGCGCGCATCTACGGCCATAGGGCCGGCCACCGAGGCGGGCGCGGGTGTTTGTTTGCCCTGCACTTTGGCTAAGGCGGCAGCGCGGCGAGCAGCGGCATCTTGTTCGCCGGTATTGCTCATGGCCGGTGTTGTCGCAGCGGCGCGTGTGGTTGCTGGCGCCGGGCTTCCGGGCGCATTGTACATCACAGGCGCAGGGTCAGGGTTGGCGGGCTTGTACGGCAGCTTGATTTCGGCTTGCGCATGCAGCGCAACCACAGAGGTCATCAACAGGCAGAAGATGAGCGTATGCTTCATAGTGTTTTGAAATGTTCGAGTGAAAGCAAACAATGTGCCGACACAAAACGCATCCTAGCCGGCTGGCGGTCTTTTGTTTTGAAAAAAAATGGCTCACAACAGCAGCGCGGCGCCAAAAACGCCCGCGCTATCGCCCAGTTTGGGCTTGAGAAAAACGGTGTCTATGCGGGGGTTGAAGAGATGTTTGCCGGCTTCGGCCACGCCATCGGAATAGAGGCGTCCGATGTTGCCCACGCCGCCGCCCAGCACGATGGCGTCGGGGTCGAGGATATTGATGACAACGGCGATGGCTTTGCCAAAATAGTGGATGAGCCGGCTAATGGTCTCTGCTGCTGCGGCGTCCGTTCCGGCCTCAGCACGTGCAGCGATGTCGGGCAGGCGCCGCTCTTCGCCGGTTTTTTCTCGATAAAACCGCTCTAAGGCCGGGCCGGAGAGGAGCGTTTCCACACAGCCTATCTTGCCGCAGTAGCACGGGCCACCCGCAGCGTCGAGGAAATTGTGTCCCCATTCGCCGGCGATGCCCTGCCGGCCGTGGATGACCTGCCCGCGCACGACGATGCCGCCGCCAACGCCGGTGCCCATAATGACACCAAAGACCACCTCAGCCTGTGGCAACACCTCGGGCACGGCACCCATGAGGGCTTCGGCCACGGCAAAGCAGTTGGCATCGTTGGACAGGCGAACCGGAATACCCAGCCATTGTTCCAAATCGCGGTCAAAGGGTTTGCCGATGAGCGCCGTAGTGTTGGCGTTTTTCACCACGCCCGTCTGAGGGTCGAGCGTGCCCGGATGACCAAGACCCAGACGCTCGGGACGGAGGCCGGTCATTCGGGAAAGCTCCTGCACCAGCGCCGCCACCTGGTCGAGGATGTGCGCATAGCCCTGTCGGGCCTCTGTAGGTATGCGATGGCGTGCCAACACGCGCGGGTTTTTGCGGCTTTCCAATACGATACCCTCTATCTTGGTACCGCCTAAATCAATGCCCCATAGGTTCATGTTTCGCTCGTTTTGACAGCAAAGAAACGCACTTCGGGCAACCGCGCACTCCGATTGGGCGTCAATGGTCCAGCTCAGTGAAAATGGGCTAATCCGAATGCCTACCTTTGCGTGCTTTTTGTCCCGAAGGACGCGTAAAAACAGAACATCTTGCCACTAATTTACACCTGCTATCATGAGACTTAAGGCTCTGCTTCCGTGGCTGCCGGCCTCCGCCGCGATTTTATTTTTGGGAAATACGCTTCAGGCGCAATTGCTCCCCAGATGCCAGGACGGAAAAGGATACTCGTATAACCCCGTAACGGGCGCACTGATACCTACGGGCGAAAAATGTGCTAACTCGGTAACGAGTGCAGTGCCCTTCCTGCGTATCGCTCCGGACGCCCGCGGTGGCGCCATGGGCGATGTGGGTATCGCCACCTCTACCGACCCCAACGGCATGCACTACAACCAATCGAAATTGGCCTTTGCCGACAAGGACCTGGCCGTATCGGCCACCTACACACCGTGGATGCGCAACCTGGGCCTTCAGGATGTGTACCTGGCCTATTTGGCGGCCTATAAGCGCCTGGATGACCTCCAGACCATTGGCGCCAGCCTGCGCTACTTCTCGCTGGGCGATATCGAGTTCACCGACGAAAACGGCGGCTCGCTGGGACAGGGGCGGCCCAATGAATTTGAGGTGGCCCTCGCCTATTCGCGCAAGCTCTCGAAAAAGTTCGCCGCAGCCGTCGGTGCCAAGTTCATCTATTCCAACTTAGCCACTGGCCAGATTGTGGAAGGCAACGAAATCCGCCCCGGCGTGGCGGGTGGCGCTGACTTGTCGCTGACCTATCGCACGCCTATGAAACTTACTCGCGCGGGCGGTGAATTCACCTTCGGCGCTGCCGTGTCGAATCTGGGCTCCAAAATCACGTACACCCGCTCGGCCAACCGCGACTACATCCCTACCAACCTCGGACTGGGCTTCGCCTGGAAATTCAACCTCGACGACCACAACACCCTCACTTTTACCACCGACCTGAACAAACTGCTCGTGCCCACGCCACGTCCCGATATTGACGAAGACGGCGACGGAATCCCCGACTATAAACAGTACTCGTCCATCCGCGGCATCTTCGTGTCCTTCTCCGACGCGCCTGGCGGTTTCAGCGAAGAGCTCAAGGAAATCAACATTGGCGCCGGCGCCGAATACTGGTACGACAACCAGTTCGCCGTGCGCGCCGGATACTTCTACGAACACTACTCTAAGGGCAACCGCAAGTACTTCAGCGTGGGCCTCGGCGTCAAGTACAACGTCTTCGGCATCAATTTCTCCTACTTAGTGCCCACCACTAACCAGCGCAACCCCCTGGACAATACCCTGCGCTTCTCCCTCCTCTTCGACCTGGCAGCCATCGAGGGGCAGTAACGAGAAAATGGCTAAACACAAAGCGAGAGGCAGCGGCATAAGTCGTTGCCTCCCGCTTTTTAAATGTGTGCTCTTTCAGAAAGAGGTGTGCACCAGGTCGAAGCGGAAATACACGTTTACGCCGGCATTGGTCATGCGCGCCTGGCGCACTGTTTCATTGGTCAGGTCCACTTCGTAGAACCCTTCTAAGCCGATAGCGGCACGTTCGGCCGGGCCAACAACGCGCCCGACACCTACGCGCAGAGCCAGCAGATTGCCCGACTGGACGCCCAAAGGATAGTCCGGGTTGTAAAACGTCTTCAAGTATTGGCGTGCCTCGGCGTTGGTGCTGTACGTGATGGTCTCGGCGCCCCAGCCCCAATCGCGAAACACGCGCTTGAAGCCCCCGTGCGCAGAGAAAAAGTAATCGCTATCGAAAGGCCGAAAGTCTTTGCCCAGCCCAAGCGTCAGGGCCACAGACATCTTCTGATAACTCGACGGCGAGGACATAAACTCTACATTGCCGAACACCGGAAAGAGGCGATGGGCAAAGTAGGCATTCAGCCCATAGCGCGGCTGCGCATAACGGCTGCGCAAGCCGTAGTCTTTTTCAAATTCCTCCCAGGAATAGCCGCCCTTGTCCTTGTGGCTGATGGAGACGAATTTATACACCTCCTGCAGGTTGGTGGCGTAGAAATGGGTGTTGTGGAACAGCATGGAGCCGCCCGCATTGACGCCGAGTCGGATGAAGATGTTTTCGTTTTTCTGCGCGGCTGCTTGCAGGCTCAGCCACAAGCCGAGGAGCAGGGTAACGGTTTTTTTCATCGTCATAATTCCGTTGTCGTTGGGTGAAAGAATGAGTAAGAGTATCCAATCGGCACTGATTGGACCTGGCGGGGAAGTGAGACGATTAACCGGGGAGTGCGTCATCTCCGGCAAAAACCGTTCCGCCCGAAAGCAGGAGCGGCCCTCTTCATGGAAACGCAGGAAAACGCAGGGTCAAAGGTAGGGCGTCCGGGCCACGTACAGGATATCTTATGGCCGAAAAAAGTGATGCTTGTTTGATGCCTTTCGGGCGCCAATCTGTGGGCTTTATGTGGCGGCATTTGGCCGGTTGCTTGACCGGATGAGCCTGGACGGCACGGGACTAATTGACGCTGCATTCGATGCCGAGGCCTCTTAAGGCCGAAATGAGTTCGCTGCTGACCTGCACTTTGCGACTGGTGGACAAGAGGGCTAAGCGCTCTTTGTGCTGCATATCTAACAGTTCCATACGCAGAGTGTGTTTACCTCGGTGGGTGGCACAGATGTGCTCAATGGCGGAGATGAAACCGGGCGTAATGCGCTCTACCGGGATGCGCAGGGTAATGGCTCTGGTTTTTTCTTCGCCGGTGCTCTCCAGCAGACGGATGTTGCTGACGCGCAGTTCATAGGTTTCGGAGCCGAAGCGCGCTTTGTATTCGCCCTCTATGTAGAGGCACTCGCCTTCTTGCAGGAAGTTGCGGAACTTGACGTAAGCATCGGAGAAGAGCGCTATCTCCAGGTCGCCCGTGTAGTCTTGCAGGGCGATGCGGCCCCAGCCTGTACCTTTTTGGGTGGTGCGGTGCTCGGCTTTCATGACGAAACCGGCCACGGCCACTTTCTGGTCTTTGACGTTTTCCAAATGGCCAATGGGCGTGGCGAAGGTTTCCCAAGCGAAGCGGTAGTTGTCTAAGGGGTGCCCGCTGAGGTACACGCCTACCACATCGCGTTCGCGCTGGAGCAGGGTCAGCAGGTCCCACGGCTCGGCTTTGGGCAGGGGCGGCAGGGGGATGCTGACGGAGTCCGAAAGGTCGCCAAAGAGCGAGTTAGCCGAAAGTATCTTATCCTCCTGATAAGCATACGCATAGCGGAGCAGATGCTCCAGAAAGGACTCGTGTTTATCGCTGGGAGCGAACAGGAGGCTTCGATACTCTTTGCCTTTGCCGGCCAGCGGAGGCAATTCGTCGAAGGCTCCGGCGTAGGCCAAGCTTTCGAGCACGCGCTTGTTGATGGCGCGCAGGTTAGCGCGGCGCATGAAGTCGTACAGGTCTTCAAACGGGCCGTTTTTCTGGCGCTCTTCAATGAGGCTTTGCACGGCGGCCTCGCCCGTGCCCTTAATGGCGCCCAAGCCGTAGCGGATGACGCCCTTCTTATTGACGGAGAAGTTGACGTTGGACTCGTTGACATCCGGGCCTTTGACTGTCAGGCCCATGCGGCGGCATTCCTCAAGGAAGAAGGTGATTTTCTCGATGTTGCCCTGGTTGTTGCTCAACACGGCGGCCATGTATTCGGCCGGGTAGTTAGCCTTCAAGTAAGCCGTCTGATAAGCCACAAAGGCGTAGCAGGTCGAGTGGCTTTTGTTGAAAGCGTAGGAGGCGAAGGCTTCCCAGTCGCTCCAGATTTTTTCTAATTTGTCTTTCGGATAGCCACGCGCCACAGCGCCTTCGATGAACTGGCCGCGCATTTTATCGAGCACGGCTTTTTGTTTTTTGCCCATGGCCTTGCGCAGTACGTCGGCATCGCCTTTAGAGAAACCGGCCAGCTTTTGCGAGAGCAGCATGATTTGCTCCTGATAGACGCTTATGCCGAACGTTTCTTTAAGGTATTCCTCCATTTCGGGCAGGTCGTAGGTGATGGGCTTGCGTCCGTGCTTGCGCGCGATGAACTCCGGAATGTAGTCCAACGGGCCGGGCCGGTAGAGGGCGTTCATGGCGATGAGGTCGTCGAATTTGTCGGGTTTCAGTTCGCGCAGGTATTTCTGCATGCCTGGGCTTTCAAACTGGAAGGTGGCGATGGTTTCGCCGCGTTGGTAGAGTTCGTAGGTCTTAGGGTCGTCGAGCGGGATATTGTCAATGTCAATACGGATGCCGTGGTTTCGCTCGATGAGGCGCAGGGCGTCGCGGATGATGGTTAGGTTGCGCAGGCCGAGGAAGTCCATTTTGATGACGCCGGCGTCTTCAATGGTGCTGCCCTCGTACTGGGTGATGAGCAAGGGCGTTTCTTTGGAGGTGCACACCGGCAGGATTTCCGTCAGGTCTTTGGGCGCAATGATGATGCCGGCGGCGTGGATGCCCGTGCCGCGCACGGAGCCTTCGAGCACCATAGCTTCGCGCAAGACTTTGGCTTCCAGCGTGTTTTCCTGGACTAAGTATTCGCGCAGACGCTTACAGCTCTCGAGGTCATCGGGTAGCAGGCCTTCTTTTTCAACTAAAGAGCCTTCGCCCTCCAGCGGCGCCGTCAGTACGCGCTTGAGCGAAATGCCGGGCTTTTCGGGCACCAGCTTAGCCAAGGCGTTAGACTGGTCTAAGGGCAAATCGAGCACGCGCGCCACGTCTTTGATAGACATCTTAGCCGCCATGGAGCTGTACGTTACAATCTGGGCCACCTGCTGATAGCCGTATTTTTTGACGACGTAATTAATCACCTTGTCGCGCCCTTCGTCATCGAAGTCGGTATCAATATCGGGCATGCTCTTGCGCTCGGGGTTGAGAAAGCGCTCGAACAGCAGGCCGTACTTAATGGGGTCAATGTTCGTAATGCCGATGCAATAAGCCACCGCCGAGCCTGCCGCCGAGCCGCGCCCGGGGCCTACAAATACACCCAAGTTGCGCCCGGCTTGGATGAAATCGGCCACAATGAGGAAGTAGCCGGCAAAGCCCATCGTCCGGATGGTGTGCAACTCGAAGTTGAGGCGTTCCTCAATTTCGGGCGTAATCTCCCCGTAGCGCTTGCGCGCTCCCTCGAACGTCAGGTGGCGCAGGTAGTCGTCTTGCGAGGCAAACTCCTGAGGGACAACAAAGTGGGGCAGCAGGATATCCTGTTTGAGTTTAAGGTGTTCGCATTTGTCCACGATTTCCAGTGTGTTGTCCAAGGCGAAGGGTACATCGTGGAAAAGCGCAGCCATTTCGGCCTGCGTCTTGAAGAAGAACTGGTCGTTGGGAAAGGCAAAACGACCGCCTTTCACCACAGTGCCCTCCTCTACAAAGTCCCGAATGGGTGGGGTGGACTGCTTTTCGCCTGTGTTGACGCACAGCAGGATGTCGTGCGCGTTGGCGTCCTGTTGGTCCACGTAGTGCGAGTCGTTGGTGCAGATGACCTTGACATTATATTCCTTTGCCCACCGCAGCAGTACTTCGTTGACGCGCTCCTGCTCCGCCAGATGGTGGCGCTGCAGTTCGATGTAGTAGTCTTCGCCGAAGAGGTCGAGCCACCACTCGAACTCTCTGCGGGCAACCTCTTCGCCCTGGCGCAGGATGGCTTGCGGCACCATGGCACCTAAGCAGCAAGTGGTGGCAATAAGGCCTTCGTGGTGTTGCAGCACCAGCTCCTTGTCAATGCGCGGATATTTGCCATAGAAGCCCTCAATGTAGCCCAAGGAGCACAGCTTCACCAGGTTTCGATAGCCGGTGGCATTTTTGGCCAAGAAGAGCTGGTGGTAGCGTTTGTCTTTGTCTTCTTTGGTGAACGCTTTCCGATGGCGGTCGGCCACCAGGTAAAATTCGCACCCCACAATGGGCTTGACGCCTTCGTGGCGGGCAGCTTCGGCCACAAATTGGAAAACACCAAACATGTTGCCGTGGTCGGTGATGGCCACAGCGGGCATGCCGTCGGCCTTGGCCTTTTTGAACAGGGCCGGGATGGCCGCCGCTCCATCGAGCAGCGAGAACTGGGTGTGGCAGTGGAGGTGGGCAAAATTGGGCATAGGTCAGCGTTTTTTCCACTTACGGCATTGCTCCTGCACTTCGGGTTCGTCGGGCAGGAGCGCAGTGGCTTGCTCGCGGGCATATTCGATTTCCGTGTGCGGCTTATTGAGGTATTGGAAAATTTCGGCCAGGCGGAACCAACACCGGCCGCAGCGTTTGCTTTGGGGGCTGAGCTGGATGACGCGCCGGTACAGGGCGGCCGACTCCTCGGCAGGCGCTGGTTGAGTTGTTTTTTGCGCTCTCGGTAAGATTCTCGTGCCAGTTCAAATTTGACGTTGGCGAACTCGTGCAGTCCTTTAGGGTCGCTCCAGAAAAGGGCGCGGTTGTTTTCCAGCAGCTGGTGGGCGCCCTTGAAGTCGCCGGCATTTCGGTAGAGGGCGGCGATGCTGGTCAGGGCGCCAATGTCAGCGAGTGATGGTTCTGCGTAGCGAAGCGCTTCGGTAGCTTCAAGGCGTTCACCACGAAGCAGATGCGCACGCGCCATGGCCTGGGCGGCGGGCATGCGGTCTATGCGGCCATTTTGGGCCAGCAAGGTTCTACATTCGGCTTCGGCGCCTTCTGCATCACCATTTTCGGCCTTGTATTCAATAATCTGTGCCCCCAGAATACCCGAAGGGTCGGCGTTTTCGCCTTCGGAAAGGCGGCTCAGGGCGGCTTCTTTTTGTCCGGTAGCCCACAGGTAAGCGGCCTCTCGGATGGCGTGCAGGACGACATACTGCGGGTGTGCCGGCAGCGTTACGCGGAAGTAGGTGCGTTCGGCGTCGAAATCGAAGCGCGGCGGCGAGCCGTTTTGCTTCATCTCCCGAATGATGGTAGGTATGCCCGTATTGCGCCTTTCGGCCAGACGCAGTTGCTTAAGAAAATCGCCCACTCGGCGGTTGCGATTGGGTGCTGGCGGCACCCGAGCGCCCACGACAAAGTGTTTGGGCAGAATGCCCGACACTGGGTCAGGGTAGCTGATGCTTTCCATGCGGTCGGGGTAGAGGTAAATTTTTATTGGCTCTGTGCTGGTATCGTAACCGCGGTGGTAAGAGGCATTCACCACTGCCTCCTCCATAGCGGCATACGGAAATGCTACAAAGCACATGGCTTCGGCCTGGCGCGGCAGCTTTTGCGTCAGTTGGCCCGTGATGGCCTTCAGAAAGCGCAGGATTTCTCGAATTGGCTTATGAATAGGGCCGGTGAAGTACTTTTCCTCGACCACACGCCCGCTGGCCTCATTGCCAAACTGGGCCACTTCTGCCCGGGCGCCAGCGAAGTATTCGTGGGGAGCAAAGGTGAAGAACAGCAAGCCTACGTTCGCTGGCGCATGGTGGTCGTTGACGCGGCGTACGATGCGCAGGCCCAAGCAGTCTTCCAACAAGCTCTGAGTGGCCTCTGCCAGCTTGCTGCGCATATCTATGAGAAATTTCCTGACAAGGCTGTGTTCTAGCACTTCGTAAGAAAGGCTGGCGTTCGCGTGGTCGTCGAGAGGAATACGCGCCGTCAGGCCGAGCAACTCTTGTAAGATGGCACCTTGGGCCTCTACCGTTTCTGCGCCTTGACGAATGTAGTAGGCGCGCTCACTCGCACCGCGCACCGACAGGGCGCTGTAAGGACGGGCCTCTACCGCCGGATAACAGATAACCAGCAGTGTTTTATCCTGAAAACGAACGGGCTGTGACACAAGGTAGTGCTCCGGCTCAATGCAATTGCACTGCCCACGAGTCTTTTTTGGCATCTCTTCCGACGACGCCTCCGGAACATCGATGGGCGGTAACTTGGCTGCGCCGTTTTCCTCTTCCACGCTCGAGAGGATGTAGCCGCCGTTGAGGTTGTGGCCGTCGTTGGCAAAAGCGCGAGTCGTAGCCGTAACCTGCCGCAGCGTCTGCTCCGAGAGCGACGTTTTTAGCTCCAACCGGGCCGACTCGACTGTTCTGGCCCGCAGGAGGTCCTCGATGTTGATGGGAATAGCTGGCATGGTGGCGTACGCGGAAGTCCGGCAAAAGTAGCAAATCTGTCGGCGTTATGGGGGCAAGGATGAGCGCCCTTCGCAGATGGCCCGAAAGCGCCTTCTTCACGCATACCCTTTGGCTTGCAGCCGGAATAGGTCGGCGTATTTGCCGCCCTGTTGCAGCAGCTCTTCATGGCTGCCCTGCTCGATGACTTGCCCGTGCTCCAGGAAGAGGATGCGGTCGGCCATGCGCACCGTACTGAAGCGGTGACTGATGAGCACAGCTGCGCGCCCACGGGTGAGTTCGGCGAAGCGCAGGAAGACCTCGTGTTCGGCGCGAGCGTCTAAGGCGGCCGTGGGCTCATCCAAAATGACAATCTGCGCCTCGCGCATGTAGGCGCGCGCCAGCGCAATTTTTTGCCATTGGCCACCGGAGAGGTCTATGCCGCCGGCGAAGCGTTTGCCCAGCATCTGGTCATATTGGCCGGGCAGGCTTTCGATGATGGCATCGGCTAAGCTCTTGTGGGCTGAGCTGACGATGCGTGTGCGGTTGGTGCGTTCCTCGATGTCGCCGATGGCAATGTTTTCGGCGGCGGTGAACATAAAGCGCACGTAGTCCTGGAAGATGATGCCGATTTCGCGGCGTAAATCTTCAGGGTTGTACTCGCACAGCAGCACGCCATCAAGCAAGATGCGGCCTTCAGTGGGTTCGTACAGGTGGGCCAGCAGCTTGACTAGGGTGGTCTTGCCGGCGCCGTTTTCGCCCACTAAGGCCAGTTTTTCGCCTGGGGCGAGGGTAAAGCTGACGTGGCGCAGCGCCCACACGTCGCTGCCCGGGTAGCGGAAGCCGACGTTCTCGAAGCGAATGCCCTCGCGCATGGGTCGAGGTACGGCTCGCTTGCCTGTGTGGTTGGCCGATAGTGGCTTCAGGGCCAGAAATTCAAAGAGGTCGCGCAGGTAAAGGGCCATTTCGGCCATGCGTGAGAAGCGCCCCACGATGGTCAGCAGCATATCTTGCAGGCGGCTGAAGGCGCCGGCCAGAAAGGTCAGCGTGCCCAGCGAAAGCGTGCCCGCCACCGTTTGCGCCACAATGTAAACATAGGCGCCATAGTAAGCAGCTATGCTAAGGGCCGACAGCAGGCCTCCCCACAGGGCGCGCCGCACGGCCAACCGCCGATTGGCCAGATAGTACTGGTTTGAAATGGAGCGAAAGCGCTCGGCCAGGAAGTCTTCCAGCCCGAAGATTTTGATTTCCTTGGCGGTTTCGTTGCTGGCACCGATGTAGCGCAAGTAGTCTAGTTCGCGTCTTTGAGGCGTCCAAGAGCGCGTCAGGGAGTATCCTTCACGGTCGAAGTACGTTTCGCCAATGAAGGACGGAATAACGGCAATGACCAACAAGACGATAAGCCACGGGTTGAAGGCCACTAGGCCAGCTGCGAGGAAGACCACCGAAATCATATCCTGCGCTTGCGAAAGCACGGTGCTCATCAGCACAGTGCGGCTGCTCGTCTGCGTGCGCGCCCGCTCGAGTTTATCGTAGAAATTGGCGTCCTCGAACTGGTACAGGTCGAGGGAGGCCGCATGCTGAATGATGCGCACCGAGGAGTCGTTGTTCACCAGGTCGCTCAGCAGTCCATCTGTCAACACAGTAGCCCGGGCCAACAGGCTATTGGCCACCGCCAGCCCGAGCTCCAGCGCTACCCAGCCCCAAAGGGGATGCGTCGGCCGCCACACATCGTCGGGTGCCGACATAGCCTTCACCACTCCGTCTATAATTTCTTTGCCCACGTACAGGAGCAGCAGCGGAATGACCGATCGCAACAAACGCAACAAAGCATTGGTCAGTGCCAGTGAAGGCGATACTGCCCAGATCATGCGAAAAAATCGCCACAAGTGACGCCACGACGCCCACCCGTTGGCGCCGGAACGGCTGTTTTCAGAAGGGTTATGGTTTGCCATGCCCATTTAACGATAGGCCAGCCAAAGGGTTCTCTGGTCGGTCTCGCCAACGAAAAAACCTCGACAGCGCAGCACCTGCCGAGGTCTCTCATAAGAAAGAAGGTCGTTCGAAACTGTCTTCATCGCGGGCGAACCCGCTAGGGGAGGACTTCAGGCTTCCTTCAGCATTTTATTGCCGAAAACCAGAAGCACGAGCAGTAAGCAGGTGAGGATCAACATGGCGGATTAAACCGTTTTTTGTGAAAGGATTGGAGTTAAAAAAGTCTTATGGCTTCTTACCGCTATTTGTCGGTAGGAGAACGCTTTTCTCAGCCAAAAAAGAGGCCGAAAAATGTTAATAGTGGTTAATGAAGTCTAAAAAGCAGCACTGCCTGTTTTTGCAGAGCCGTTGTGTAGGCCATGTTTACCGTGTTTCGGGCTGAACTTTCCACCCTGGCATCCGTTTTTTGCAGGCATGAAGCACCTTTTTTACCTGAAAAAGTACTTTTGGAAGTATCGGTGGCGATTACTGCTGGGTGCGCTCTTTGTGGGCCTGGCCAATGTTTTTCGCGTGTTACAGCCGCAGACCATTCGCGAAGCGTTAGACAGTGTCGTGGAGCGTGTGCGCCACTATCAGGAAACTGGCGGCATTGCTGCTCATCCGGAAGCCTTTGACGATTTGAGTAGCCAGATAGCGCGTTTTGGTCTGACAGTCATCGGCCTGGCCGCCCTGATGGGCTTGTTCATGTTCTTCATGCGTCAGACGATCATCGTCGTCAGCCGGCTCATTGAGTACGATATGCGCAAGGAGCTGTTTGCGCACTACTTGCGGCTCGATCTGGCCTTTTTTCGCCGCCACAGTACCGGCGACCTGATGTCGCGTATTTCGGAAGACATCTCTAAGGTGCGTATGTTTTTAGGCCCAGCCATCCTATATGGGCTGGATTTGACCTGTCTGTTCGTGCTGACCATCTCCTCCATGCTGCGCGTGAGTGTGCCGCTGACGCTGTGGTCGCTGGCACCGTTGCCTTTGCTTAGCCTGTCCATCTATTGGGTCAGCAGCATTATGAATCGCCGCAGTGAACAGATTCAACAAAAATTGGGCGAGCTGACGAGTGTTGCGCAAGAGATGTACAGCGGCATCCGCGTTGTTAAAGGCTACGCGCGCGAGGAGGAAATGGGCCGTTATTTCGCCCAGCAATGTGAAGGTTATCGCCATAAAACACTGGCCCTCACGCGCGTGGATGCCTTTTTCTACCCGCTCATGGTGCTCATGATCGGCGCGAGCACCATCATCACCGTCTATGTCGGCGGTCTGTACGCTGTGCGAGGCGACGTTACGGCGGGCAACATTGCCGAGTTCGTCATTTACATCAACATGCTCACATGGCCCGTAACGGCCATTGGCTGGATTGCCTCGCTGACGCAACAGGCGGCGGCCTCCCAGAAGCGTATCAACGAAATACTGCACACGGAGCCTGCGGTGAAAGATCCCGTATCGCTGCCCGTTTCCCTGCCCGCCACTAACGGCCAAGCGGCGGCCCGACGCGGGCACATCGTGCTCGACAATGTGGGTTTCGTCTATCCTGACTCCGGTATTCGGGTGCTTAAGGGCCTGTCCTTTGAGGTGTTACCTGGCCAGAAGGTCGCCATCGTCGGTCGCACCGGCGCTGGCAAAACGACCATCGCCGACCTGTTGGTGCGCATGTACGATCCTACAGAAGGGCGCATCCTCTTAGACGGTATAAACCTGCGCGATTACCCGCTGGCCGCACTGCGCCACCGAGTCGGCTACGTGCCTCAAGATGTCTTTCTCTTCTCCGATACTGTGCTGGGCAATATTGCCTTCGGGCGCCCGGAATTGAGCCTGCAAGAAGCTGAAATTTATGCTAAAAACGCTGCCGTCCATCACGACATCATGGGCCTGCCACAAGGTTACGGCACCACTGTAGGCGAACGCGGCGTAACGCTCTCCGGCGGCCAAAAACAGCGCATAAGCATCGCTCGCGCCTTCGCCAAACAGCCCGAAATCCTTCTCCTCGACGACTGCCTGTCGGCCGTGGATACCCACACCGAAAGCCGCATCCTTAGCTACCTGAACGAAACGCTGGCCGATAAAACCGCTATCATCATCACGCACCGCATTTACGGTATGCTGGAGTTTGACCGCATCTTCGTCCTGGAAGAGGGCTGCATCGCCGAACAAGGCACCCACGAGGAGCTCTTGGCCCGAGGCGGGTATTACGCCGAACTCTTTGAACAACAGATGACCGCCGGCGGCCTGACCGAATAACCCTTGCAGTGCGCGTAGCAACCTCTGGAAATGGAACCCTTAAGCGCCTTTGAGCGCCTTGTTCACGACCTCACGCCGCGCTACGGCACAAGCGAAGCGCGCAGCATTGCCCGCATCGTCTTCGCCGATGCGCTCGGTTACCGAACGCCGCCCACTGCCCTTTCGACAGCAGAGGAGCGACGCTTAGCGCCCATACGCAAACGCTTGCTCGCCGGCGAGCCTGTGCAGTACGTGCTGGGTCAGGCCGATTTTTTCGGGTTAAAATTCCGCGTCAGCCCCAGTGTGCTCATCCCGCGTCAGGAAACGGAGGAACTCGTCGCCTTGGCCCTGCGCTGGCTCAATGCCCGCTCCAAAAGTCGGCCCGCCGTGCTCGACATCGGCTTAGGCAGCGGTTGCATCGGCATCACCCTCAAACGCCGCCGGCCCGATGCACGCCTATTTGGCATCGAAAAAAGCTCCCAGGCCTTAGCCGTAGCCCTCGAAAATGCCCGTACCCTGCTGGGCGAAAGCGAGTACACCTTCATCGAAGCCGATATCCTTCAGCCCGAAACAGTGCCCTTCCACTGGCCCGTTTTCGACCTCATCTTGAGCAATCCGCCCTATGTGCGCCCCCAGGAGCGGCACCTCATGCTCGAGCACGTGCTGGCCCACGAACCACATGAAGCACTCTTCGTCGAAGGCAATGACCCCCTGCTCTTCTATCGCATCATTGCGCATTTTGCCCAGCAAAGGCTCGCGCCCAGCGGAGGGCTGTTCTTCGAGTGTAACGAATTCAACGCCCGTCGGGTCGCTCTCTTGCTTGAGACGGCGGGCTTCTCCAACGTCGCCCTGCAGCAAGACCTTAGCGGAGCCGACCGAATAGTGTGGGCGATATGGGAAAATCCTCCAAAGCAGTCCGGGGTAATCTGAAGGGGAAAAGTGCCCGGTTTTTCGCTTTCGACTCTTTGATACGTTTTCCTGACTCAGCGGTGGCCTGGAAAAGGTTGGACTCGTTTTAGCTCTCTTTCTTTCGTTACCGCATATTTGCCTCAACATTGCTTTCGCTAATGTTACGAGAGGAGGGGCCTTTTCATGACACGCCGCTATTTTATGGGAAAAACGCTTTTAGGTACCGCCGGCTTTTGGCTGGCGGCGACGAGTGAGTGGGCATTGCCGCCGCAAAAACGTCCGCGTCATCGGCCTGCCTGCCTGCATCCTGGAGCTACAGTGGCACTCATCGCTCCAGCAGGGCCACTTTCAGAGGAAAGGTTGCAAAAGGCGCTAAGCAATGTGGCCGAGTTGGGCTACCGCACGTGGGAGGGGGCGGCCTTGCGTCGGCGCACGGGTTATCTGGCGGGTGAGGATGCTGAGCGTCTTCAGGACCTGCACTGGGCGTTCTCCGACCCGGAAGTGGACGCCATCTGGTGCGCCCGCGGCGGCTACGGCGCCACACGCCTGTTGCCTCAAGTGGACTTCCGCCTCATTGCCCGCAACCCTAAGCCTTTCATTGGATACAGCGACATCACGGCCCTGCATTTGGCTATCGGGCAGCGCACCGGCCTCATCACCTTTCATGCTCCGGGCGCTTCGGCGGAGCTGCCGCCGGATACCCTGCAACACCTGCAGGCCGTCCTCACGGAGCCGCAGGTGCCTTACACGCTGAGCGCATCGCCACTGGCTACCGACCCGGCGCCAATGACCATACGACCCGGCAAAGCTAGTGGGCCGCTCGTCGGCGGCAACCTCACGCTGCTGGCTGCCCTCGTGGGCACACCCTTTCAGCCCTCCTTTCGAGGCAAAATTGTTTTCATCGAAGACGTCGGCGAGCAGCCCTACCGCATTGACCGCATGCTGACGCAGTTGCTCCAGACCACCGATTTGAGTAAAGCCGCCGGCATCACACTGGGCACATTCATAGACTGCGCTCCCAAAAACGGCGACTTCTCGCTCTCCTTAGCCGAAACGCTGCGCCTTTGCTTGGGCAATCTGGACATGCCCATCGCCTATGGCCTGCCCTTTGGGCACATGAACAGTCAGGCTACACTCCCCTATGGCGTCCGCGCCGAATTGGACGCCGACGCCATAGCACTCACACTCTTGGAACCTGCCTGTCGTTGAGTGCACTCAACGAAACTCCGGTGGCTTGACCACCGTGAATACGCGCGAAATGTTGAACCCAAATCGGATGCCACTGGGGCTACCAAACCACCGGTCGGTCGTCTCCGTGATGAAGCCTTTATACGTCATGTCCGCTGAGTTGGTAAAGTGCAGCTGGAACACGTGCCCGCCCGTTTCGATGTCGAAGCCGATGGATAACACATTGACGTACTGCGAGGCCAGCTGATTAGGCAACACGTAGTAGTACTCGGCGTTGAGCGTAACGCGGCGCGCCAGCCGAATGCGGCCCGCCACACCCAATGAATATACGTCGTTCTTTTCAGAACGCGTCTCTACCAGGTTGCGGTGCACCAGCGTGGGCATTAGCTGCAGCGTCAGGTAGTCGTTGAACTTGCGCGCCAGCAACACCTGAAATGTGTAGTACAGCCGCGACGAGAAGCGATTTTCTCGGTCAGGGTCTGAAAAGCGCACCGTTTTGACTTGTGCGTCGGCCAGCGCCGATAGGCTGATAGGCATGCTGCGCTTACCCGTGGACTGGCGCAGGATTTTATACTTCACAAAGCCGTCGTAAATCTTCTCTTTGCTGCTGCGTCCTAGCCCTACCATCAGTCGGTCGGAAATGCCGTAATCTAATCCGATGCGGATGGTGGCACCGTCGAGTCCAAAGATGTCGTAAAAGCCCTGGTTGATGGGCGAAAAACGGTGCGCAATTTTGAAATCCAGCACACCGGCACCGGTGTTTTCGATGGAATGACCGTTGACGACGCGGGTCGTTTTGAAGCTGGCTGTAGTGTATTCCACCTCAGGCTCTTCTTCCAGCAACGACAGCAGGTCGTCGTTTTGGGAAAACAGGGCAACGGCATTGCCGCAAAGAAGCCATAAAAGCGCTATCAAGCGCGCAGGGAGCAGTCGAAATGCGTTCATAGCAATAAAAATGTTTTAAAGAGGAAACGAGGCGCGCTGCCCAATGGTTTACAATGCTTAGCACTTAATCTATGAATAAAGTTCGCCAAACGCAGCCCTCTGGTGGTCAAAACCGGCGTTAAAACAGGTAAGCATAGCGCTGCGGTATGCAATGGGAATTCCGGCCCTCCCCC
>FQKF010028096.1_pt1 | contig 17180 bp, 17 predicted proteins | sample 1504521 | NCBI WGS metagenome assembly FQKF01 (sample SAMEA4475357, study PRJEB15587) | soil metagenome | biome: Soil; feature: Field | place: India | collected 2015-03-11 | depth 0 m
AACTATTTTGTGGGAATAGTAAAAGTATTTACGGCATAAAAATAACCTATTATAAAAAAAAATATGAATATTACTTATTATAAAAAGATTATTTTATTAATTCTATATAGATTTAGAATTGATTTTTCTGAGGTTTTAAAATTTAAAAAGATAAAAAGCTATTTTTATTTTATAAAAGATTATAAAAAATTATTAAGCCAGAAAAAAGAAGATAATAAATTTCATATAATAACTCTTAAGCCATATTTAAACGATAAAAATAAATTGGCTGGTACTTTTTCTGGCCATTATTTTCATCAAGATTTATATGTTGCAAGAAAAATATATGAAAAGAATCCAGAAAAACATATTGATATTGGTTCTAGAATTGATGGTTTTGTTTCTCATGTAGCTGTTTTTCGTGAAATTGAATTAATAGATATAAGAAATATGAATTTAAAGATAAAAAATATAAAATTTATTAGAGCTGATTTAATGCAACCTATTCCATTAGAACTTCAAAATTCTTGTGATTCAATTTCGTCATTACATGCAATTGAACATTTTGGACTTGGCAGGTATGGTGATCCTATTGATTATTACGGTCATATAAAAGCAATAAATAACATATATGAAATGCTTAAAAAAAATGGTGTATTTTATTTTTCAGTTCCTATAGGGACCCAGAGAATTGAATTTAATGCTCATAGAGTTTTTAGTGTAGATTATTTACTTGATTTGTTAAATAATAAATTTACTGTTGAATCAATTTCATTTGTTGATGACAATGGTAATTTTCATGAAGAAATTAATTATAAAGAGGAAGATATTCATAATAATTTTGGATGTAATTTTGGTTGTGGAATTTTTATTTTAAATAAAGTATAATAAATTTAATATAATATGTTTAATTCAAACAAAATAGGCACAAGAAATCAAATTTGTCGCGATGAATGGGTAATTAATGTTTTAAAAAATATTTCTGATGGCAAAAGGATATTAGATGCTGGTGCTGGACAACTTCGTTATAAACAATATTGTTCCCATTTACAATATGTATCGCAAGATTTTTGTGAATATTCCGGCCAAGGTGATCAGAAAGGTTTACAATATGATAAATGGGATACTTCAAAGATTGACATTGTATCTGATATAACTCAAATCCCTGAGCCCAATGAATATTTTGATGTTATTTTATGTACTGAAGTAATTGAACATATTCCCGATCCAATTTCTGCTTTCAGAGAGTTTCATCGATTGTTAAAGACAAATGGAATACTAATTCTAACAGCACCATTTAACAGCTTAACACATTTTGCCCCCTACTACTACTACAGTGGATTTAGCCAATATTTTTACTATAAGCACCTAAATGATATAGGTTTCGAAATAGTTGAGATTTCAGAAAATGGAAACTACTTTGAATATTTGGCTCAAGAAATAAGGAGGTTACCATATATAACCGAAAAATATTGCAATAGTAAACTTAATTTTTTTGAAAGACAATTTATAAAACTATTATTGTATTTATTATATAAATTAAATAAAATCGAAAAGAATTCAAGTGAATTGTTGTGTTTTGGATATCACATTAAGGCATTAAAAAAATGATAATTGTTCAGCTTTTGGGCGGTTTAGGTAATCAAATGTTTCAATATGCGGTTGGGCGGTATTTATCAATATCTTATAATACTGATTTGTATATTGACTTAAGTAAGTTAGAGGCAAAAGTCGATATTCCTGAATTTACTCCACGTAATTATGAACTTGATATTTTCAATTTACCTATTAATATTATTTCTGAAAAAGAAATAAACAAATTTTATCTTATGCCTAAAAATTTATATGAGCGAATAATAGGTAAAATTTATAGAAAACTTTTGATGTTTAATGTGGTGTATGAAAATAACCCAAAATTTACTGAAATTCTTAAAGCTGGACGAAATTGTTATCTTATTGGATATTGGCAAAATATTAAATATTTTGAGCCAATAGAATCAATATTAAGAAATGACTTTATTTTTAGAATAAATTTAGATGAATCAGAGAATAACATCTTAAGAGAAATTCAAAGTGAAAATTCGGTTTCATTGCATATTCGTAGAGGAGATTATGTAAAATTTGATTCCTTAAAAAACTATTATTATCAGTGTAATTTGGACTATTATTTAAATTCAGTCAGCTTTCTAAAAAGTAAATTTCGTGATTTAAAATTCTATATTTTTTCAGATGAACCCGAATGGGTTAGAGATAATTTACACATAGATGTCGACTATAAAATAGTTAATCACGATAAAGTAGGTTTGGATTTATTTTTAATGTCACAGTGTAAGCATAATATTATTGCTAATAGTACTTATAGTTGGTGGGGTGCATGGTTAAATAATAACCCTGAAAAAATTGTTATTGCTCCTTCAAAATGGTATAATTTAAAAGATTATTCTCCGGTTCTGAATTCATGGATAAAATTTTAAACATTTATAAATTGATCTTATCAAAAATATTAAATTATGCAAAAAATATTTAAAATATTCTATATAATTTTAGTCATTAGTATAATTTCTTTAAATGCTTTTACTTTTTTCTGGCTCGATGATTTTGGTAATTTATTAAGGTTAAGAAAAGAAAATTGGTCAGTTTTTCAATCTATGTTACATTATTACTTTAATTGGGATGGTAGAAATATTAGTCTTGCTGGTTTTTGGAAATTTTTTACAATTAAATATTTTCCAGTTGAAATTATTACCACAATTTATACAATTTTCTTTATATTTAATAATTGGTTAATTTATAAAATTTGTTATTTACATACTTCTTTTAATGATGCAAAAAATAAGTATTTTATCTTAATTTATTTAACCTTAATAACCTTTTATGGTTTTTATTATCATATATCTGAAACAGTATTTTGGGCAGGTGGTGGATTTTACATTTTATCATCTACACTTGGTCTTTTATGGTTATATTATCATTTTTTAATTGTAAAAAAAGCAAAAAAAACATACTATCATTACTTGTTATATATTTTTTTAAGTTTAATTACTGGTAGTTTAAGTCACAATTTAAGCTGTGGCTTAATATTTTTTTCATTGGGAAATTATTTTATTAATAAAAATAAAGATGTTTTATTTTATTTTTTAGGTTTGTTAGGTTTAATGCTGGGAACTTTAATTATTTCTTTAGCTCCAGGAAATTTTATTAGAGCAGCACACGGAGAGAATTCTTTTAGTTTTAATATTTATACAATTATTTCAGACTTTATTGCAATAAATAAATATTATATTATTATTAGTAAATATTTAATTGTTGGTATAATATTATTATATTTTATTTATTTATTAACTAGTCGAATAAATCTAAATTTAAATCAAATATTCAAGAAAATAAAAATTATTATTTTTAATATATTGCCATATTTATTGGCTTTAATAGGAACAATTCTTCCATTTTTATTTTTACGCGGTTTTAATCCACCAAGAGCTTCCATATTTTTTCAATATTTTCTCATTTTAATTTTTATTTCAATATTAGGTTTAATTAATAAATTACAAATATTTAATTTTAAAAAAATTATACAAAAAAAAATAATTTTTATTACTATTTTAATTTTATTAATTCACACGCTATTTATTGGATACCTGCTTAAAGAAGGATATCGATTGAAAGAACAAATAAAGTTACGTGAAAATTTATCAATTGAAAATAAAGGAAAATCCTTAGAATTTAAAAAAGCAGAATATAATAATCTTGCATTTACATATCGTTTTATTGATCTTAGTGATGATACTTCTTATTGGTCAAATAAAATGTACGCTAAATATTATAATTTAAAAAGTGTAAGGATTATTAAATAATAACATCATATATTTTAATGGAAAATATAAGTAATAGGCTTTTTTGAAATTAGTACTTTAATTATGTTACCACTTGTTTCAGTCATTATGCCAGTTTATAATGCCGAAAATTATTTACGTGAGGCAATTGAAAGCATTTTAAATCAAACGTATACCAATTTTGAATTTATTATTATTGACGATAATAGTACCGATAACAGTTTGAAAATTATCCAATCATATAATGATCCGAGAATTAAGTTATTACAAAACAATACTAATTTAGGGGTTACTAAAACTTTAAACATTGGTCTCAAAAACGCCAGAGGAAAATATATAGCCCGCATGGATGCTGATGATATTTCTTTACCTACTCGATTAGAAAAACAGGTAGATTTTCTTCTGAAAAATCAAGATTATTGTTTGATTGGAAGTTATTATCAATTAATTGAGGATAAATATATAGTTAAACTGCCAGTTTCTGATGAATCAATTAGGGCAAACATGATATTTCATAACCCTTTTTGTCATCCATCTGTTATGTTTGATAATGAATTATTAAGAATTGAGAACATTTTTTATAATGAGCAATTAAAATTTGCACAAGATGAAGATTTGTGGTATAGATTGTCAAAATTTGGGAAATTATACAACTTGCCTGAAGTTTTACTTTATTATAGAACTTGCGGTGAGAGAATATCAGTAATAAATAGAAACCAACAACAAAAAATATCCTTAGATTTAAAATTAAAAAAGATTACTGACTTTTTAGATACATCTTTTTTAATGAATGTTGAATATTACTTAAAATTAATCTCAGATAATGATATTCTTTCTGAAAAGAAAGATATTATTCATATTAAACGATTGATCATTATGATTTTAAATCATAATAAAAAAATAAAAAAAGTTTCCAATAAATATTTAAAAATAAATCTTGTTAATCTTTTTTTGCATTATTTGGAGAAAAGAAATGACATAACTTTGATAGAGCTTATTAAATTGATATTATTTTTTATGAAGATTAGAAGAATACCAGTTAAATTTTTATTAGAAAAGCTTAAGAAATAATAGAAATTATTGAACTATAAAAATTTTTTTCAAATCTTCTATGAATTTTGCAGGTTCATTTCTTATTATTTCTCTGTAATATTCAAAATCTTTTGTTCTTTCATAATAATTTTCAAAGCAATCTTCAATTTTTTTTATTATAGAAGGTATGTTTTTATTTTTATCTTCAATTTTATATGAATCAGGAATTGGAAGATCTTCATAACAGGATGCAATACCTTTTTTACTTGTTATTAAGCAACATCCTAATATTGCAGATTCTCTTAAAAGTCTATCTTTTGATCCTAGATTCCAAAAATCAATATAAACTTTGGCTTTTGTCAGAGTTTCAATTACTTGTTTTCGCGACATATTAATTATAGGAACATATTTAATATGTGGTGAAGCTTTAATTAATTTAGATAAGAAAACTTCTCCTTTGGTAGGATTATACACCACCATATTTTCTTTTAAATGGTAATCTATATTTACGGTTAGGAAATCTTTATTTAAGTATTCAGAAAGGTAAAAAATAGGCTGTAATTTGTTAAACCATTGTAAAGTTCTATATGAATTAGCAAAATAAAAATCTGCATATTTTAGTAACTTATTATCTGTGTAATTATATTTTTTCTTTAATTTATTTAAATTAGTTTCAGACATTAGTTCATATAGATGTGGCATATTTAAGTAGTCCATGAGCCTGTTTAATTTTTTTTTAAAGTAAAAATCGTTTCTTTTCATCTGTGAAAAATAATATGGAGTGATTCCTAAAAACCAAACAATTTTTTTTAATTTTAAAAAGGACTCTAACAATTTTAAACAAGGATAAATTTCAGGTACAATTAAAAAATTTGAATCTATATCATCATTTTTATTAATTTCTAATACAAAAGGTATTTTATATAATTCATAGTCAGGATGAACAGGGCTACAATGTTTTTCAGAATTAAAACCAATATAGTACATAATTGCATTAATTCCTAAATCATTCAATAAATGATATGCAAATTGATGCAATAATTCTGGTCCACCCGTGGCTATATTTGAAGGACAACAAACAAAAATTTTAGTATTTTTATTAACAATTATTTCTTTTTTCATGTAAATAGTGTTAATTTTTTTATTATATTATTGTAAAAATAATGATATCTATAAAATTTATTAACCTTAAATTTTTTCATTTTGAAAATTTTAAAAAATAAAATTATAACAAAATGATTTTAAATAAAATAAAATACATTCTAATAGCAATTTTAAAATATTTTCATAAATATTGCTGTCCATATTGTGGTAATAAAACTGGTACAATTACAGATCGAAAATACTTCATAACAAGACTTATTGAATGTAATAATTGTCATTTACTGTACAGGCATCCTACATTTAGTGAAAAATTTTATAAAAAATTTTACCAAAAACAATATCAACAGAATGATGGTATAACAACCGAATTACCAACGAACGAGAAATTAGAAGTGTTAAAGAAAACTAATTTTAAAGGTACTGAACGTGATGCAAGCCGCGATATAGATATCATGAAGTTGCTTTTTCCAGATATAAATGGAATAAAAATATTAGATTTTGGTGCAAGTTGGGGCTATAAAAGTTATCAATTCAAAATGGCAGGAATGGATGTTCGAAGTTATGAGATAAGTTTAGTGCGTGCTAAATTTGGCGAAAAACTAGGTATTCAAATTCATTCAAGTATAAATGAATTGACTTCTGATAACGATATATTTTATAGTTCTCATGTAATAGAACATATACCTGATCTGTTAAACTTTTTTGAAATAGCTAAAAAATTATTAAAGCCTGAAGGAATTATGTTTACAATTTGTCCGAATGGCAGTGATGAATTTAGAGTAAAATATCCTTATTACTTCCATAAAGCGTGGGGTTTAGTTCATCCTGTATATATTAATGAACAATTTCTAAAATATGTTTTGAAAGATGTTCCTTATTTTATTACAAGTTTGCCGTGCAACTATAGTAATTTGTCAAAGTGGAATAAAACCTCGCAAATTATTGAGAATATGAGTGGTAATGAGTTATTAGCCATTGCTTACATAAATAAAAAAATAATTTAATTATTTATCAATTCTCTTAATTTTAATATGCAGGCCTGTATAGTCATTCCAGTGTATCAGATAATGCCCAACGAATACGAACGAATTGGATTATTCCAATGTGCAAAAGTTTTTAGCAATTATCCCATTGCGCTGGTCTGTCCTGATGATTTTGATGCAACTGAATATCAGCGAATTTTTAATAATAAACTTATGGTTTTCTCTTTTCCTGCAAAGTATTTTAAAGGTCTAAAAGGTTATAATCAATTAATGACATCGTTAAAGTTTTATAAAGTATTTAAAGACTATTCGTATATTTTAATTTATCATACCGATGCTTATGTTTTTCGTGATGAATTAGAATATTGGTGTTCAAAAGGTTATGATTATATTGGTGCACCTCTGTATGAATACAATGGCACTATTTCTCCTCAAAAATACATCGGAGTTGGAAATGGGGGATTCTGTTTGCACAAAGTAAACTCGGCCATTAAAGTTTTACAATCGTGGAAAATGGTATATACAATAAGCGATTTAAATAAGTGGTATTTTAAATACAATTGGAAGGGACGTATACGATATTTTCCCTACTATATTCGATCACTGCTTGGTGTTGGTCGTTATTCGCATAGTGGTTTTAACCATCTAAAAATTAATGAAGACATTTTCTGGGGTATTTATGTTCCACGAACTTTTACCTGGTTTAAAGTGGCTCCTTATGACGAAGCTTATAAGTTTTCGATGGAATACAATTGCAAAAAACTGTACGAACTGAATAACTGCCAGCTCCCGTTTGGGTGCCATCAATGGTTTAAAGGCGAGTTTTTGGAATTCTGGAAAGAAAAAATAAAACTTAATAATTAATGAAAATCATTCATTTACCCGATACGTTTTTACCATACTCAACAGGAGGTAAAGAAGTTTTTGTATACCACCTGGCGGAGGCATTAACTGTTCTAGGACATGAAAATATAGTGGTTATCCATAGGAATGATAAAGTAAATGCTGATACCAGAGAATATTTTTATGGAAATATACGGGTAATAGTGCTTGATTCGATCAAAATTAGCCATTTACAATACTGGAAAAAAGAAAGTACTTTCAACCATCAGTTTGAAGAGCTCTTAAAAACAGAAAAACCTGATATAATCCATTTTCATGATCAATCAGGGGGTGCCAGTTTAAGTCATTTGCGTATGGCTAAGCAGCTGGGTTTTAAAACTGTACTTACTTATCATTCACCGGGTCAAAGCTGCCCACAGCATGCATTGTTACGAAATGGTAAAATTTTATGTGATGGATATTTATCTGCCTATCGGTGTGCATCATGTTTGTTATATTGCCGTGGTATAAAGTATCCATTAAATAAACTGTTGGCTCTTCCCATTTTTCAATCAGCAGCTGGTGAGAATAACAGGGCATTACGTTTGTTTACTTATTATTCCAATATAAATTACCTTATTCAAGCTTTTAAAGAAACATACCAATTACATAATGCAATTCATGTTCATGCAAATTGGGTAAAAAATGTGCTGTTAATAAATGGTGTTAAAAAAGACAAAATATTTTTTAGTGCACAGGGTTTGCCTAAGATTAATTGCAAGAACAATGAAGAACGGTTGCCCGATGTTAATACAAATGTTTTAAAATTGCTTTTTATAGGTCGTTGTACGTACATTAAAGGTGTGCATATATTGATTGAGGCTATTAAAAAATTATCGCCTGAAATACCCGTCGAAGTTCATTTTATTGGACCATATTGGAACGACACAACGTATGCAAGAAAGTTATTAAGAAAAATAAAAAACGATGTACGGTTTAAATCTCCTATATTATTACAACCCCAACAGGTGCATGAATATATGCGTAATATGGATGCCTGTATTATCCCATCGTTATGGCCCGAAACTGGTCCATTGGTGATGCTTGAGGCATTGCAAAATGGTGTACCGGTAATTGCCAGCAATTTTAGTGGTATGGCCGAAAAAATACAACATGGAGTAAATGGATTGTTGTTTGAAAGAGGCAATTCTACTGAACTGGCAAAATGTATTGAAATACTATATGAACGAAAAAAATCTGGCAAAGTTTTCAATATTAGCCCCGTACGCGATGTAATCGAATTAGCTTCCGACATGGTTAGCCTTTATCATAAAGTACTTGGAGCTTCGACATAAATTTTCAGAATTTTAAATTTTGAAGTTTGTAAATAAACCTTATTAACATCCGTGCCTTAAATTATTTGTCATTGTTAACATTGGAAATTGCTTGCTTCTTTAAAAACAAAAAACAGGATAGTTGAAGCTATCCTGTTACAGTAATAATTAAAAAATGAGTAATTAAATTATTACTACTACTTACCAGCTATTATATCAATTATTTATAAGCATTTAAAGTATTAATGGTACCATCGGGGTTATAAGTAAATTCCATCACTTTAATACAACGCAAATGGGTTTTGCCACCCGATAATGTACTGTCGTGGTAGAACAAATACCATTTACCATTTACTTCACAAATGGAATGATGGTTAGTCCAACCTACTACCGGATTTAAAAGAATACCTTTATAGGTAAATGGTCCATAAGGGTTATCGCCAATGGCATAACAGATATAATGTGTATCGCCAGTTGAATACGAGAAATAATATTTGCCGTTGTATTTATGCATCCAGGGAGCTTCAAAATAGCGTCGGTTATGATCGCCTGCCAAAATGGGTTTACCTTTTTCGTCGAGAATGACCACATCACGAGGTGTTTCATCAAATTCGAGCATGTCGTCTCTTAAGCGAGCAACTTTAGCACATAAGGCTGGTTCATTATCGGCTGGTTCAAGATCAAATGGAGTTTCAACATGTTCAATAAATTTACCAGTTTGCCAGCGTTGTAACTGACCTCCCCATATGCCTCCAAAGTATAAATATGCTTTACCGTCATCATCGACAAAAGAACAGGGATCAATGCTAAAGCTACCTTTAATGGGTTCAGGTTGTGGTTTAAATGGTCCGGCAGGATTTTTACTGGTGGCTACGCCAATGCGAAAAGCACCATCGGGGCATTTGGCAGGAAAGTAAAAATAATAAGTGCCATTTTTATAAGCACAGTCAGGTGCCCACATTTGTTTCTCAGCCCAAGGAACATCTTTAATATGAAGTGCTACTCCATGGTCAAAAGCCTCTTTATCTTGAGGGCTATTCATTGAAAGTACGTGGTAGTCTTCCATACAAAAATGTCCACCAAAATCATCTTCCGGAACACCCGCATCAATATCGTGCGAACCATATATGTATATTTTACCCTCAAAATAATGTGCCGATGGATCGGCTGTGTAAATATGCTTTACCAGTGGCTCTGAAACCGGAATTAAATTTTTTTCGTCAGACATAGTTTAATCTGTTTTTAGTTAGTGAATAACTTTTTAATTTTAGTAGCAAAGTTATACGATAAGTGAAAATAAAAATAAGTTTAAATATAATAGAAATCAGTTTACGCAAAAAAGACAATAATTTACACTTTCAAAAATTGGGGATTAATAATTTATTGAAGTAAATTTAAAACATGGTTGAGGCCATGCGACATGCTTTCTTTTATTTCATTAAATGATAGTTCAGTATTAGCAACATAACTTATGGCAAGATAGATGTTAAGATTTTTTTCCTTAAGCTGTGAAATAAAGGGTGGTTTATTGAGGCGATATGATTCGCGTAATAAACGTTTGATACGATTACGATGAACGGCCTTTTTGAAACGTTTACGTGATACTGAAATGATTACTTTGCATGCAACCTCTTCTGGCTCAGCTGTTTTTACAAAAGTAAGTTTTAGAGGATAATGCAATATACTGCAACCGTCACTAAATAAAAATTCAATTTTCTTTTTACTACAAAGACGTTCCGTTTTTTTAAATTCGAACATCGGTTAAGATTAGCAACAACTCAAGAGCTGTTGAGTTATTTAACACTCGTTTTAGTGCTCTTCGCGCTTTTGCATTGTTCTTTCAAAAACATTTCAATGGCCATAGTCATTGAAGGAGCAATAGGATTGGGTGCTTGAATATCGAGCCTCAATCCTGCTTCTTTCACAGCTCGGGCGGTAGCTTCTCCAAACGAGGCAATCTTTATGTCATTCTGAGTAAAGTTAGGGAAATGTTCAAGCAAAGCTTTAATGGAAACGGGACTATAAAAGACCAACATGTCGTAATCGAGGTTTAAATCCGAAATATCGCTGGGTACCGTTTTGTAAAATATGGCTTTGGTATATTTTATGTTTAATTTATCAAGTAATTCAGGAATGTCGTTTTTATGATTATCAGAAACAGGAATAAGAAATTTTTCTTCTTTATTCTTGATTAACGCATCCTGTATGTCGGCCAATGAGTTTTTACCGTGAAAAATTTTCCGCTTTCGATATACGATATACTTTTGTAAATAAAAAGCTACCGATTCGGTAGTACAAAAATATTTCATCGTATCGGGAACCGTAATTCGCATTTCTTCGCAAATGCGGAAAAAATGATCGACAGCTGTTTTGGCTGAAAAAACTATGGCTGTATGTTCCAGAATATCGATTCGGTATTGTCGGAAATCTTTGGCAGAAACGCCTTCAACATGGCTAAATGGACGAAAATCAATTTTTACATTATTCTTTGCAGCTAATTCATGAAAAGGTGACTTTTCATTTTCTGGTTCCGGCTGCGTTACTAATATTCTCTTAACTTTCAAGGCTCGGAAGTTTTAGTTTTGTAATTTATTGATTTACAAAATCTATAATGTTTTTTCAATATATTTGTAAAACAATAAAATTGGTAAAATTTCTGCACTGCAAAGATATAAAATCCAATATAAAAATAAAAGATTATTTTTCAATAAAATTTTTGTTCCCCTGATAATCAGATAAATATAATAAAGTAAAATAATCAGAATTGAGGTATGCAGGAAAATATAGGTTACTTTACCAGTTGTAAAGCTGGCTACTATTAATAAAGGCAAAATGGTTATTCCTATAGCTTTGGTTATTAAAAGCGATTGAAATATATATTCGCTAAAGAATTTATTCAATTCGAAAATAAAGCTTACGATCTGCATTGTAAAATATCGGAATGCAATTATAAATATCGTAAATCCTATACCTATCCCAACTATGGCAATGGAAGGTAAATTTTCAATAAATGCATATTCGGCATTTAACAAATAAAATAGTAATCCACCCGATATAAGTACAATTATATTTAAATAGGTAAATAAATATTCAATAATCGCATTCTTGTCATTAAACAATCTGTTCGATTCGGAATATATAAATAGCGCTGTAAAAAATTGTTTAAAATATTTTGGTAATGATGTTTTGAGCCATGCAACTATAATTAAAAAAGAAAAAATCAGTATTATAATTAAATCAGTATTTTTATATGATAAAGAGGTTCGATGTTCAATGGGTTGAATGTTAGTTACTTTCTGACTATCCGTTTCAGTAATGAAAATCGGTTTATTAGTTTTGTAAGGAGCAAACAATGGGTTCGATAAGCTAAAAATGTGTTCCGGTTGAACCGAATAATATGGTGTAATTGTATCACTTTTTTGTTCAGTATTTTTTAAATAATGAGGGGCTACCAGTATACTGGGTATGGCATGTGTGGTTTCATATTGATAAATAAAAATACTGTCGTTCATATCTTCATATTACAATTTTGGATTGTTCTTATGACGTTGATTATCGCGAGTAGTTTTTTTCACTATATTTTTTTGGATTGCTTCCTCAAGATTTATACCAGTTTGATTAGCAATGCAAACGATTACAAATATGGCATCGGCCAGTTCATCGGCTAATTTGTACTGCAAATCAGTTTCTTTCGATGATTGTTCGCCGTATAATCGAGCCATTATGCGTGCAATTTCACCCACTTCTTCAGTAAGTAAAGCCATATTCGTGAGCTCGTTGAAATATCTTACACCATAATTTTTAATCCAGTTGTCAACGTCCTGTTGTAATTGTTGTATGGTCATGTTTATTCCTTATTTTTTGTGTCAATTAAAATGGTTACAGGTCCATCATTTACCAGTTCAATTTTCATGTCGGCACCAAACTCGCCTGTTTCGACTACTAAAGTAGTACTATTTCGCATTTTTTCAATAAATTTCTGGTAAATAGGTAATGCAATTTCGGGTTTAGCAGCCCTAATATACGATGGCCGGTTCCCTTTTTTGGTACTGGCATGTAAGGTAAATTGGCTGATACACATTATGTCTCCTTTAATATCGTCAACACTTAAATTCATAACTCCTGAAGAATCATCAAATATCCGAAGACCTATAATTTTTTTTACCAACCATTGAATGTCTTCTTCATTATCACTTTCTTCAATTCCGACAAAAACAAGAAGTCCTTTATTAATTTTGCGTTCAATTTTACTATTTATTGTAACTTTGGCATATAAAACACGCTGGATAACTACCCGCATACAATTAATTTTTATGATACAAACCTACAATTTTACAAAACAATGGTAATAAAAATTTTGAAAAATATTGTTTTTGTTCTGCTTATAATCTTTTTTGCATTGGGGTTATCAACTTTAATTATTTCAAGTTTATATAAAGATAAAATCCTATATTATATTGAAAAACAAATTAATAAAAATATTGAAGCTGTTGTTAAGGTTGAATCAATTGAAATTAAATTGTTTCGATTTTTCCCCAACCTGGGTGTTACCTTTAATCAGGTATACATAATTGATAAAAAATTGAATTATGATACTTTAGCTCATTTTAACGAAGTATCGCTTAAAATGAATTTATTAAATATATTAAAAAATAATTATATAATAAGTGGAATTTATGCGTCAACGGGAAAAATCCATTTATTTACCGATTCCCTAGGAACTACTAATTATCAAATTATCAAAGCTGATTCAACTAAAAGTAAGGATTTGTTCTGGGAAATTAAGAAAGTAATACTAAAAGATGTTACATTAGAATATGTCAGTCAAATTCAAAACCTGCAATTTTCAGTTTTTATTACAAAGTTGAATGCTATAGGAAGCTTTACAAGTAAGCAATTAAATACTAATGTTACTATACAGATGCATGATATAAAATGGGATACCATTTCGTTTTATGATAAATTTAAATTGAAGACGAAGCTAATGTATGAAAAAAATCATATTAGTTGTCACAATGCTAATTTAGAAATAAATGGGCAGCATTTTAATATTGATATTTATTTTGGCCCTCAATTCTGGAATCTTTTTGTAGCTGGAGAAAAAATAAATAGTTCAAAAATTGAATATATTAATAAATATTTAATTAAATATAACTTAAGTAATATTATATCAAGTTTTACTTTAAATATTAAAAAATTCGATAAACAGCCAAATTTAGCCGTCGAATTACAAGCCGACGTATTACAGGGAATATATCAATATAAAAATGAGCCAATAAATATTGGAAACGCTAAAATTCAATGGCTATCTAAAGCAACCATTAATAAAAATTTCGATTTGAACGTACAGCATTTGACTTTGCAAAAAAATAACTCAGAATTAAAGGTTGATTTTCGTTATAATGGAAGTAAACATGAAACCGTTTTAAAAGGAACTGGTATGATTGATGTTGCCGATATTACACTTTTTTTCGAAAAGAATCAAAAATTTCAATTGAAAAGCGGAACATTTGATATTGATTTGGAAGCCAGTTCTAAAAAGCCATTAGATAGCATATTTTTACATTTGAATCATTGGAAGTATGACATAAAAGCCCTTATACATTCGGTAAATCTTTCATTTCAAAACGAATTTCAATTTGATAGCATTGATGGCACTGTTCATTTAATAAATGATTTGATAAAGTTTGAATCAATAAAGTTTGTTTATGATAAAGGAAAAATTGTTTGTGATGGAACCATACAGAATCAATTTTTTTCAGACAATGATCCGTATCGAATTGTAGGCAATGTATATGCAAATAAAGTGAATATTAATAATATTTTGTCTGTTTTTAGTTCAAGTGATACTATAAATAAAAAAGATGTATTTTTAAAACTTAAATTACAAGTTGAAAAAGGATATTATAATAACCATGTAATTAATGATTTAAGTTTAAATTTATTTTCTTATCCTGATGTGTTTTCTATTCAGGGATTACGGTGTAAACTATGGCAGGGAGAAATTATGTTATTGGATTATCAAACACAATATTTAGAGAATTATCAGAGTTATAATTATTTGAATATTAAACTAAATCGAATAAGAATTGATTCGTTATTTAATGCTTTTAATAATTTTGGACAAACTAACCTTACTGCGACCAATTTTAAGGGTTGGTTAAGTACACAGGGACAAATAAATTATTTCATGACAAACGATAAATTATTGACCGAAAAAATGAAAGGTAAACTTGCCATAACTTTAACAAATGCTGAGCTGATAGAATACCCTATGTTAATTGATTTAATGAAATATATTAATTTACAAAACCCTAAATGGGTAAAATTTAGTCCGATAAGTACCGAAGTGATGATTGGTGAAAATCAGATTGCATTTAGTCCTTTAGAAATAAAATCATCAGCAATCGATTTTACTGTATCGGGTAATCATGGTTTTGACAATGAATACGCCTACCGATTCAAATTTTATTTATCCGATATACTTTCACGAAAGAAACGAATAACGGAAAAACCAAATGATCTGCCAATTGTTGAGGTTGAAGATTCAACACAGAAATCAGTTGTATACGTTCTTGTTAAAGGGAAAGGAACAAATTATAAAATTACTTATGATACTCGTGAGTCGTATCGAAATTTTCAAAAAAAGCTCAAAACTGAAGCCAGTACTTTTAAAAACATTTTAAAAGAGGAGTTTGGATTGTCAAAGTCCGATACATCGAAAATTAAAAAGTCAGAAACAAAAAGCAATGTTCCAAGAATAGAGATTGAAGAATTGGTTCCTGAGGAAAAGCAAAAACCTATGCCTGTCAAGACCGAAAAGAATCAAAACAAACCTCGTATTGATTGGAAAGATGAATGAACAATAAAATAAAACTACTGTGAAACTCTATTATCAAAAATTATGGTGGAAAGTGGCATTATTAATAATGGCCATTTTAATTGCTTTTGGTTCGCTTTACTATACCAACGAGCTGGTTAAAAAATTATCGTACGAAGAAACCCGGAAGGTTGAATTATGGGCCGAAGCTACCCGAAAATTAGGTTCGCCTGAAACAGATAATCAAGATTTTGGTTTTCTGTTAGAAGTGATTCAGAATAATAGAACAGTGCCAGTAATTTTAACCGATTCGAGCGATCGAATTATTTCATATCGTAATATTGATTCGACTAAAGCATTGGATACTGCCTATTTAAATGCGCAGCTGATGGCGATGAAAAAAGATAACCATCGGATAACCATTCAGGTAGGCAATGACAATATTAATTATGTATATTATAAGCAATCATATCTGCTGCAGCAACTTCAAGTTTATCCTTACATACAATTAGGCATCATATTAATCTTTGTTTTAATAGCCTATTTTGCTTTTAGTTCGTCGCGAAGAGCCGAACAGAATCAGGTGTGGGTGGGATTGACAAAAGAAACAGCCCATCAATTGGGAACGCCTACCTCATCGTTAATGGCCATTAGCGAAATTTTGAAAGACAGAAATATGGATGAAGATATTATCCGCGAACTCGATAACGATGTAAAACGCTTAAGTATTATAACCGAACGCTTTTCAAAAGTTGGGTCTAATCCTACTTTGGCAGTTACCAATACTAAAGAAGTAATTGATAATGTAGTTGATTATATTAAAAGTAGAACTTCAAATAAAATAACCTTTAAAACTATATATCAAGCTGATAACTATAATGCATTAATTAGCAAAACATTATTCGAATGGGTAATTGAAAATGTATGTAAAAATGCTATAGATGCAATAAACGGAGAAGGACAAATTACCATTGAGGTAAAAAATATTAAAAATTTAATTGCTATTGATATTACCGATAATGGTAAGGGAATTCCCAAAAGAAGGTATAAAGATATTTTTAAACCAGGATATACCACAAAAAGCAGAGGATGGGGTTTAGGTTTGTCGTTAGCCAAACGTATAGTTGAAGATTATCATCAAGGAAAAATATTTGTTTTAAATTCTGAATTGGGTAAAGGAACAACTTTTAGAATAACAATTAAAAGCATATGCAAATAAGAAGAGAGGACATTGAGTTACTTGCACCTGTGGGTTCGTACGAATCGTTAATGG